>Ga0066378_10000002_pt1 | contig 85261 bp, 68 predicted proteins | sample Knorr_S23_td_DCM_FD_70947 | JGI IMG/M metagenome (GOLD analysis project Ga0066378, IMG submission 70947) | Marine microbial communities from Southern Atlantic Ocean transect - Knorr_S23_td_DCM_ad_71m_LV_A | ecosystem: Environmental > Aquatic > Marine > Oceanic | place: Southern Atlantic ocean...
ACCCACCGGAAAACGACCGTCAAATCCCTGATATGACCTTTGGATTTTATGATTCGCTGGTGGTTTTTGATAACGTCAATAAAACGATGTTTGTCATTGTGATGGCGCGACTCGACCAATTTCAGGATACCCAGGCTGCCTACACAGAAGCCATTGCAAGAGTGGATCAACTCATCGAGAAACTAGCCGCACCTGCCGCCTTGTCGATGGCTGATATCGATACAGCCGGGGGTGCCGATGACTTGTCCTATACTTCGAATTTTGAAAAGAGCGAATTCGAAGCTGCCGTAAATAAGTGTGTTGAATACATTCGGGCCGGAGACATCTTTCAGGTAGTCATTAGTCAACGCCTACAACTGGATCTACAGGTAGACCCCGTCGAATTGTACCGCTCATTACGCGTGGTCAATCCCAGTCCATTCATGTTCTTCCTGCGGACTAGTGATGTAACACTGGTGGGAAGCTCACCGGAAATTATGTGTCGAGTTGTAGACGGTAAAGTGACAGTCCGTCCGCTCGCTGGCACTCGCCCCCGTGGTACGACAGAGCAAGAAGATAACCAACTCGCCGAAGAGCTCCTAGCGGATCCTAAAGAACGAGCCGAACATGTCATGTTGGTCGATCTAGGCCGAAATGACGTCGGACGAATCGCCAAATACCGAAGTGTTGAATTGTCTGATGTCATGGTCATCGAACGCTATAGCCATGTCATGCATATTACTTCCAACGTAACCGGACAACTGCGGGAAGACAAAGACGCCTTCGATGCCCTGGCTGCATGCCTCCCGGCAGGTACGGTTTCCGGAGCTCCCAAAGTAAGAGCCATGGAAGTGATTGATGAGTTGGAGCGGCATCGACGAGGACCTTATGCGGGCGCTGTCGGCTACATCGATTACGTAGGTAATATGGATACCTGTATCGCCTTGCGAACATTTGTCATTAAAGATGACACGCTGTATGTGCAAGCCGGGGCTGGCATTGTGGCGGACAGTCAACCGGAAATGGAATATCAGGAAACGCTGAATAAAGCCCGCGGTCTATTAAAGGCGGTGGAAATTACCGCCAAACGCTCTGAAGCTTAACCGAGAACTTACTTCCCATGCTAAATTCAGATAGATCCGATAACTAGGATGTTACATTAGCACAATAACGGCTCTTGGGGGAAGAAGCCCCAGACTATCCCAAATCGGCCAGGCGGGGGGCGACGATTAGGACTGTTCACGCAAAGTCGTAAAACTGATGATACCTAGGCCCAATGCCCCCACAAGTCCGCCAATATCCATCAGCATACTCGCTCTGGAAAATGGGATTTTAATTGCGAGATCAAGTGTGAAGACTAACAATAGCAACGCTGCTACTGACAATCCAAAGATACACATGATTTTAGACACTCTTCAAATTCCTCACCTAGTTCTGTTCCTAGTCCTGTTGCTCCGCTAACTTTAACACTCTGTAATCCGATTCAACCAGATTCCTTTATGATCAAAGTGAAAGCAATGAGCAGATAGTATAATCCACGAAAAATGATTAACGCGACACAGATTTAGTAGTTTTCGCTCAGAAATTCTGTGTATTCTATCGTCTATTATTTTGATGGATGCATATGGAAAGAGAAATATAGTCGTCACATAAACCGTTCTTTATGTCAAAGTAAATTTAGGCCAAACGATGTCGAAGATCGAGACTCCTGTCAATCAGAGAATGCGAGCACTCATGCCCGTGGCCAAGAAGCTGGCCTACTTCGATCATGCCGCCGTCTCCCCTATTTCTCAACCTGCTTACGAGGCGATAACCACTTGGTTAAGTCAAGCTTCCAGCCAGGGGGATCTCTGCTGGCCTGAATGGGCCAAACAAGTTGAAGTGATTCGCCGACGTGCAGCTCGACTCATCAATGCTCACCATGACGAAGTAGCATTTGTCCCCAACACATCAAGTGGCATTGGCCTAGTAGCCGAAGGTATGCCCTGGAAACAGGGAGACACTGTTGTGACTTTCGAAAATGAATTTCCCGCTAATCAATACCCCTGGATGAACCTTAAATCACGTGGAGTAGAAACCAGAACGGTCACAGTTGAAAACGGAATACCTTCGATTGATCGTTTACTCGAATCATGTGATCATTCAACCCGTCTCATTTCGATTAGCTGGGTGTCATTCTCCAGTGGTTATCGATTCAGCCAATCGCAGCTACAAACGATTGTCCAGGAAGCTCATCAAAGGGGGATTCTGGTAATGCTCGATGCCATTCAGGGATTGGGAGTATTTCCGATCAACGTGGCTGAATTGGAAATCGACTTCCTGGCGGCAGATGGACACAAATGGATGCTAGGTCCGGAGGGAGCCGGATTGTTCTATCTACGGAAGGAACATTTGGAATTACTTCGCCCTCTGATGGTTGGATGGTATTCTGTTGCCTCTCCATTTGACTTCAATAAAGTCGACTGGGAGCCACGGCCGCAGGCTGCTAGATATGAAGGCGGAACCCAGAATATGGTCGGACTGCTAGGGTTGGGGGCCAGCCTAGAAATGCTGATGGATCTGGGAGCCAGCTTTAACAGCTCCAGCATCGGTACACAGGTCCTACATTACACTCAACATACGCAACAACTTCTGCAAAGTGTTTCGGCTGAAATTTTCGGTTCGGAATATCCGGAGCATCAAAGTGGAATTACTTCATTTACGATTCCAGGAATCGCGTTGGGGGCCTTCCGTAAAAAGTGCCTCGATTCCGGAATCGTCCTTAGTTATCGAGATGGACGGCTGCGTATAAGTCCACATGCGTATAACAATCAGGATGATCTGGATCGCCTGATTAACGTGATTCGAAGTACGAAATAAGTTTTTCCAACGCTGGTTATAAACAATTCTTTCGCTCTCTCAATCTGTAGAAAACCGCTGAGGGTATGGTAAACGGCCTAGCAGCTCCGCCACAACCATCATAACCGCTACAATACGTCCTATACCCACCTGCTGAGCAGCCTCCTGAAGGGTCAACCCTCACTATTCAGGGTAAACCGAGTCGATATTGGTTTTATTGGGCTCTCTATCTCTTGCCATCGCCTTCCTGACTAAAGCCCGAACATACAGCTGATGTCCCTCCTGAAAACTCAGGTTTAGACCTTAGCCTTCCTCTTTAGTTTTTGCCGTAAGACGATGATTCCTCAAATACTATTGTCAATCAATATCCCTACCAACTCGGCGGTTAGCCCCGAACATCAAGGATACCGCACCAGGATCCTTGAGTTTCTGGCTAGTGAATTAGATCACCACGAGATCGTTGCCACGTGGCTCGTTCACGACCCCAAATTATATGATGTCATGAAGATCCATGATCATTGCTCCTTACCTCAGGAATTCTCTATTGTTGTAACTGGAAACCATGGTGTAGACCAGCGACAGAATCTCTCACAAACTCTAAGCGAGCGGGTGACAGAGGGACGGAATCTGGGAATTCGGATCACCACGCTAAGCCTTTCTGAAAGCATTCAGGAACAAAACTTGAACCTGCTTGTGAAACATCGTATCTCCATGGTGAATCATCATTGTGGACAAGATACCGCTGGCACTCTAAAGAAAACGATAGAACCCCGCTCCTTGAGATATGGAATCTGGGAAGTCCCGGCTCCTCTTCATTGGGTGCGGCAATTGACTCACCCAGTACGTGAATTGGTTCTTCGGTCGGCTATGCACTTTAAATCACCGCAGGCATTTCAACACATTCAAATCGATGTGCACGCATTGTTACAACAAAAAGTTGCATTAGAAAAAATCGCGGGGCTGTTGCGAACACTTGTCCGTATGAGGACAAAGGGGAAAATAGAAATTACGCCGATCCGGTCAGCCGCCACTCTACTGAGACACCAACAGGCGCAGCAACGCTTTCAGATTCCAGCTGCCTGACCTGTATAGAAGCCGGGCTACGTACTCATTCTGGCACGCAGATCGGGTATGATTGCCTGCGGGACAAACCGAGCCAGCATATCGTCATCCGAGAATTGAGCGATTTGTTTGATCAGAGAACTCGATACGTGAGCGAATTCTTCATCGGCCATTAAAAAAACCGTTTCAATCGCTGGAGCCAGCTGGCGATTGGCCATCATCATGGTGAATTCACCGGCAATGTCGGTAAGCGGTCGTACTCCCCGAACCATAATTCGGGATTCCTGTTCACTCACAAAATCAACAGCCAATCCATCAAACGTTTCAACAACCACATTCTCCCATTGGGAGGTTACTCGGCGGACTAGGTCTTTCCGTTCCTCTGGTGTAAAGAGAGACTTCTTATCTACGTTGACGCCGATCCCGACCACCAACGTATCGAACATCTGACGAGACCGGTCGATCACGTTCAGATGCCCCAACGTAATGGGGTCAAAAGATCCGGTATAAACTGCAATCTTACTCATCGGTTACTAACGTAGTTATTCCTATTTATCCTTAAAAGCTCTGCCGCGACAGCGATACGTAAACCTCATTGGGGCGACAACCGTAAGATATTACCTAAATGTCCCGTCGACTTCATTCTAATCACATCAGCAATTGGATGACGAGTCCCATTTAAGAGTCTTGAATTAATCGGGATAACTCGTTCAGACGGTGTACACAAAATTAAACAGCCGTCATCCAACGCAATTACTCAAGACGGCATCCAGCCTATTACCTATAATTGAGATAGCCAGACCACCAAAGCCACCGTATTAAGGTGAGTAAATCCAACAACGAGTTCCGTCACTGAGAACCATGGCCAGCTTATCTGACAATTTGATTCCGAACCATCTCCAAGATGGAGCTGCTGATTCGCTGTCTGAGGAGCAGGCTCCACTCACCTCGGAAGATATTCACGATTCCAAGAGCCTTAAGGATCTGATTGTTGGCGTTGGTGCTTTGGGAATCTCCACATTTGTCCATGCAGCCATCCTGATTGTGCTGGGACTTTTCACTCTCACCGATGAGATATTGGAGCAATTCAATATTATTGTGGTAGAACCTCCACTCGAGGAGATTGAAAAGCCAGAAGAACTCATCACGGTGGAGTTAGACGAAGACACGACGCCGTCAGAGGATCTGTCTAACACACAACAATCATCGGCATTAGCAGGACTCCCGAATGCTGAAGGAGTTAGCCAGTTTTCAGAGCCGACCTTTGATGCAGAAGTGCTCGAGGATCCAGAACAAGAAACCGGAATCGAACCGGCGACTCTGACGATTCCTGCAAGCCTTCAGGCCAGCCTGATGACAGATATTCCAGTTGGCTCCTATGGCGATCCACGGGAAGTCGTCGACAATCTGGAACAGGCCATAGACCGCATTACTCAGGAAATCATCTTCATGCTTGAAGAAGGAGATGTTCTAGTCGTATGGTTATTTGATCAGTCTGTCAGTATGCGGGATGATCAACGGGAAATACGTGAACGAATCAATAAAGTCTATTCCGAATTAGGCCTAGCCGATACTGCCTCAGGTGATCACCTTTTAACCGCTATCGCCAGCTATGGCTCTGGCTATCTCAAGCATACGAAACGGCCAACGTCTGACTTAGAGCTCATTCGCCGAGCCATCAACGAAGTACCAATCGATCCGTCTGGATATGAAGTCATGTGCCCGGCAATCACCCGAGCTATCAATGACCATGAATCCTATCGAGCCCGCGGCAAACGGCAAATGGCATTGATTGTGGTATCCGATGAGAGTGGAGAGCCGGATAACAACGTGCAGACACTGGAAATGGCTGTAGCAACAGCTAGGGAAATGAATTGCCGCACATACTTCTTAGGACGTGAAGCCGTCTTTGGATATCCCCATGCCTATATGAACTGGAGACATCCACAAACCGGAGTAAATCACTGGCTGCAAATCGACCGTGGTCCGGAAACCGCTTTTGTCGAACAATTGCAGACCAACGGTTTTCGCCGACGCCGGGATGCGTTTTCCAGTGGCTTTGGCCCTTACGAACAATGCCGAATTGCTCGGGAATCCGGAGGGATTTTCTTCATGCTTCCAACCGTGGAAACGAAACTGGAAGGTGGAGAGGCAGATAAACGTCGCTATGAGCTTAAAGCGATGAAGCCATATCTACCAGATTTAGATAGTCGACAAAAACAGCTCACCATGCGAAGTGAGTATCCCCTGCGTTCCTTTATCTGGCAGGTCATTGTAGACCTAAATCCACTCAATGAAGCAACCGCCGAAATTATTGAATTAGATATGACATTCCCACTACAACCGGATGCTTTTCTACAGCGTGCAAGACAGGAACAGGAAAAAGCAAAAATCTATCTCACATATCTGGCGAATGCTCAAGCGGTACTCGAAGAAGCCTACGAATACCGAAAGGGGGAACTTAATGCGCGTTGGCAGGCAAATTATGACCTGATCTATGCTCAGTTAATCGCCTATCAGGCCCGAGTTTATGAATATGGTGCTGCGTTAGAGACATTTATCCGAAACCCCAAGCAGGTGCCTCCCGTCATGCCTCCAAATCGTCGTTTGGTGCGTTGGGATCTCCGTGGCCGTCTGAAACTTTCTGCCGAGGAAGTTAGCCGTCCTTATATTAACCGAGCTTCGGAACTATTTGAGAAAGTCATCGAATTGCATCCCGGCACCCCATGGGCTGAACGGGCTTCCGAAGAGTTAAAACGCGGCTTTGGTCTGGAAGTAATACCTGTTTACCGAGCTCCTTCACGACCAAATACCACTAATGCTCCCCGAATACCTATACCGAAACTGTAAGTAGGCAGTTCACCAACTATTCCGATTCGTTTCCTTCTAGGTCAGAGTTTATTGTGCAGCAGTCACTGTTCTTATTACTGGCAACTCTGGTTTTGCCGCTGGCATGTGTACCTGCGGTAATTCGCCATCAGGGGAAAGCTCGCATCATCGCAGTCTTCGCAGTCCTGGCCGTAGGAGCGGCCGCGGCCATTTATTGGTTTTCTTCAGACGAGACGGAACTTGCCGAGTACGAACCACCGCCTGAAACACTCAACGTGCGTCAGGCAACCAATGACATACAACTACAAACGGCGACTCCAAAACTCACGGATCACAACGACTATGTCGGAGCGCAGGTCTGTGCGAAGTGCCATCAGGAAGAACACAAATCCTGGCATTCCTCATACCATCGCACCATGACCCAAATCGCCTCGCCAGAGACCATCCGAGCCGACTTTGATGGCCGTGAAATGAAACTGGGTAACACCACTTACAAAATCTATCGCAAAGGCGAAGAATATTGGGTTCGAACTCATGACCCTAAATGGGAGCTCAGACAACGCCCTGATTTAATTCGAGACCATCCAAATCCCAAGATGGCCGACAAACGTATCGTGATGATTACCGGTTCCCACAAAATGCATATGTTCTGGATGTCATGGGAACACTCCGATGACGAACCCAATGCCGAGGATCTGGATAATAATTCCATGTGGCTGTTCCCCTGGGTTTACATGATCGAGCAGCAAAAATGGATTCCGTATGAAGACTCTTTCATTGCCGACCCACAATTTGGCCGACCACCAACCGTGTGGAACCAATCTTGTATTGCCTGTCACGCCGTCGGTGGCCAACCTCACTATCAAGCGGAAGAAGATCGATATGATATCGAATTCCATTCGAATATCGCTGACTATGGTATCTCCTGTGAAGCCTGCCACGGGCCCGGAAAATCTCATGTCAATAAACATCAGGCTTTGCTATCGGCCAACACCAATGTAGAGCTTTCCGGAAAAGCCGATTCTTCGATCATTAACCCTCTTCGACTCGATAAACATAAGCAGGCCCAGGTTTGCGGACAGTGTCACAGCCTCTTCGAATCCAATCACCCTCAGACGTTTCTTGAAGATGGACTGGATTACCAACCGGGCAATGACCTCATCAAAAATCGTCAGATGATCTTCCATGAAGACACGGACCCTAGCTTGGTTTACTACAACATGTTTTGGAATGATGGCACAGTTCGTATCGGAGGGCGGGAATATCAGGGCCTGGTCAAAAGTGAATGTTTCACCCATGGCGAAATGACGTGTCTGAGCTGTCACAGCCTGCATTCTATGGAAGAGCCGGATAATCAACTGGGGCTTGGACTCAATTCGAATCAGGCCTGTGTCCAATGCCATAAAGAACCGGAATACACAACGGAACTATCCGCACACACGCATCACCTAAGTGATTCGGAAGGAAGCAAATGTTTTAACTGTCATATGCCACATACATCCTATGCCCTGATGGGAGGCATCCGCAGTCATCGCATTGATTCTCCCCAAATTCACCGTCAGCCACAGAAAAACGAAAAACCCAATGCCTGTAATCTGTGTCACCTTGATCAGACGTTACAGTGGACCGCAGATGCGTTGAGTCAATGGTATGGTCATGATGCCATCAAATTGAACAGCCCCCATCAGGATGTTGCCGCCAGTGTGAGCTGGCTTCTCCAGGGCAATGCAGTCCAGCGCACACTTGCCGCTTGGCATATGACCTGGGAACCAACACTGGAAACCTCGTCGACCAATTGGCGTTTACCGCTGATGGTACAACTACTTAACGACAACTATGCCGCCACTCGCTATGTCACCTGGCAATCTCTACAGAAACTACCAGAGTATAAGCAGGTCCAAGAAGGGATTGATTTCTACCAATTCGTTTCTCCCGTGACAGAACGAATTAAAATACAACAAGCATTAATGAATAGTTGGGGCGCCAAATTGGATTTGATCGGCGGGCCACCACTCAACAACCGACGATTACTTTTCAAGACCGACCAGCCATCAGTTATCGACCAGGATACTCTACTATTGCTACTCCAGAACAGAGACAATACATCGATTCTAATGAGTGAATAACTGTCTGGTGTGATGGACACGTCCCCATCTTCAATCGGCTTCGCTCGATTCAACCAGTTTTTTCTTGCGCCGTCAGTCGGACGTAATGCGACTGATCACTGATGGCTACTTACCGCTGATAAATTGGCAAGAATGCATGGTCCAGCTGCATCATGATTAGATTACAGGCTGTCACATAAATGGGACCGATGTTGCCTGTCCAACTTCCATTGTCTGCTTGCTCATTGGCAATCCGCCCATACAGTTGATCACGAAACGGCGACCACTCTTTCTGTCCCTGTCGGTACACAACCTGAGCGTAATAAAGATAGGTGTAATGCCAGTGTCCAAAGGATCTCGCACCACCGCCAATGTTATGAAGATTCTTCTTGGTATACGCCAACATCTCCGGCACATGCTTACTGTCATAGTCACCCGCATTGTATAGACATGCTAACGACGCCGCTGTGATGGCAGGACGGGAAGACCCTCGGTTTCTGGAACTGTAGGAGATTCCCCCGTCTGGATTTTTACAGCTATAGATATATTCCTTGGCTTTATCGATGACCTGCTTGGGGACTGGTATTCCGGCATTTCTACATCCCCGCAATCCCTGAACCTGAGTAATCGTCGTCGATCCTTCATCAAAGTTATTACCATCTTTAGCGCTTACGTATCCCCAACCGCCGGACGGTGTTTGAGCATTGGCGCTAAACTCGACTGCCTTCTTCAGAATCTCGATCAACTCTTCACGGCGTTCCAGATCTTCCTCTTCTCCCAGCACTTGCGAAAGAAACAACATCGAAAAACCATGACCATAGGTATAGCGATTATCTGATAAAGGATCACCAATCAGTCCATTACTACGACATTTGGTGGTGATGTAATCGACACTCTTACGAATCGCTCTGGCATAAGGTCCCTGCGTTGTCGTCGAACCGGAACAGATTAATGCCGTCCCTGCCAATGCCGTCATGGCCGTGGGGTAAGTACCTGCAGTCCAATGTCCTAACGAGGACTGACTGCGCACGACCCAGTCCAATCCCTTCTTAATGCTCGTTTTCCATTCAGGCCTAATCTTCGCTGCCCGAGCTGTTGAATTGGACCCGCATAGAGCCAGGCTTGCTGCTGGCAAAGTCACTGCCGCAGTCATCGACTTTAATGCTTGTCGCCTGTCTTTGATAACAGATGAAAACGTCACTAATAATCTCCTGATCAGGGCTCATGAGTTTGAGGGAACACTAATTTTTACATTCTACATTAAAATCCCAACGGGGAATCAAGGCAGACTTCAGTCGATTAAAGTTTTCTGTCAACTTCCTAAAGCAATATTGCTCTAGGCATCGCGATATTCAAGGATCGCCTGAAGCAGGCCATCTAGATTATGTGACGAGGCTTCGACCGTCGGCATCACACCTAATTCCCGCATGGTTTCGCTCGTGATCGGACTGATACTTGCTGACTTCATGCTTTGAACATGATCCCCCAGCAATTTGATCGAAGACCTTGCGATCGCAGAACTTGTAAACGTTATCCAGTCGATCCCTTCCTCGAGTGCCTCTTCGGTCAAACCGGATAACTCATCAACATCCTGGCTATGATAGACTACCGTTTCCTCCACCTCCGCTCCCGCGTCCCGAAGCCCATTTGGCAATACATCACGACCTCGATTGGCTCGAATCAACAGCACCTGTCTATTTTCAACATGAGGAGTCAATGCAGCCACCATGGACTCGGCCCGGTATTCGTCCGGAATCAAATCCGCCTTGAGGTGATAGTTCTCCAACATAGCAGCAGTTCCGGGACCGATGGCGGCTAATTGTGTCTGAGAAAATGCTCTCACATCCAAACCTAATTCGAGAACCCGTTCTAAAAAATAACGGACTCCGTTACCACTGGAAAAAACGACCCAGTCAGTCTGCTCCAATTGCTTTATAGCCTGATCCACCAAAGTGAAATCAGAAGGCGCAACAATTTCAATCGCGGGCTGCAGGACAACTTCCGCTCCCAAATCACTGAGTTTAGCTGCAAACTGTTCCGCCTGAGTGGTTGCACGTGTTACCAACACCCGCTGCCCAAACAGTGGGCGCGACTCAAACCATGAATTCAAACTTGTGTCACTCACAACAGCACCAACAATTACAATGGCCGGTGGTCGTAAACGATGTTCGCCTTCAAACCATTCCGGAACTTCCGATAGAGTGCATCTTACTGTAATCTGATCCGGGCAACTAATCTTGCGGATAATAGCAGCCGGAGTCGATGCTGACATACCATGTTCAATCAATTTACCGGTCCAGTTACGTGATGACGTTACGCCCATATAGAACACTAAGGTTCCGGGGAAACGAGCTAACTGGTCGTAGTCCAGTGAGGACTCACCTTTTCCGTCACGTTCATGCCCAGTAATTAACGCTACTGAAGAGGCCTTATCACGGTGCGTTAAAGGGATCCCCGCGCATGTCCCCGACGCTAAGGCTGCTGTAATTCCGGGTACGATTTCATATCCGATCCCAGCCGATTCAAAAGCTGACGCCTCTTCCGCTGCTCGAGCAAAGATGGCGGGATCACCACTCTTGAGCCGTACAACCTGCTGTCCCTGCTGTGCCAGACGAATGCATTCTGAGTTAATCTCGTTCTGTTTCCAGATCTTCCCCGTACCATGCCGCCCCATACACAAGCATTCCGTTCCGGGACGAACGTGCTGCAATATTCTGGGATTAACCAGGTAATCATATAACACCACATCAGCCTGTTTTAAACACTGGACACCACGTAGCGTAATATAAGAAGGATCCCCGGGACCGGCTCCTACCAGATACACAAATCCGTCAGATGATGTATCCTGAGTCATAGTCAAAGTATCCCAATTTGCTTCCGAAGATTGCCTAATTGAAAGGCTTACTCGATTGGAACCTGTCACTCCTGAATCTGCAAGTAATCAGCAATCTGACGTTGAGAAATATGCGCGTGGTTTTTCTCGTCAACAACGGCGTGAACTACAGAACCAATTTGAGACAGGATTGCAATGGCTGGAACAAGAGCCTCCTGCTTACGACCGAGCCCTGGGTATCTTTGCCCAGTGTATGCAAGCCGATCCTATGGGCGCGGTCTATACCTTTGAATTTTTGCAGGCGTTAGAACAAGGCTATGAGTTGGGATTGTATAAGCATGGCTGGCGTCAACGACGACGCAATCTTAAATTAGTTAGCCGCATCGAACAACTCTGCGAAAATCAACAATGGCACGAAGCCCTGCAACAGGCGCCAGATGCGTTATATCACAACGCTCGTCATGAAAGACTATTATTGGAACTCGCCTTTGCCGCTCAGAGTATCGAAGCCGTCGAGACTCAATGGACCTATCTAGAGTTTGCCCTCAAGTACTTTTCTGGCTCTTGCGATGTGCATGTCCAAATTGTTCATGCCTTCTATCAAGCTGGGCGGTTTGATGACGCCAACGATCATATGTTCCATGTTGCTAAATCGGCAGATGACCATCTCCTGCAGCAAATTCTACGGGCCCTGCCGGGTGTCATTACTCAGCAATTCCCAGGGCGTGAGTTAATCTCGCAAATAGCTTCCATGCGTTTGGAACTAGAGCAAAACCCAAGTCATGGAACAACATGGGAGCGACTTTGCCAAATTCTCGAAGAACTCAATCTCTATGGGCAGGCCATTGAAGCCGCACAGCTCGCTCAACAGGCTACAGGCAATACAAATAGTTGGTCCCAAAGGAGCCTGCAATTAAGGCTGCAACAGGCGGAATCCCGATTGCATTTTCATCTGGAACTACAGGCCTCCGACTCCCTACTCGATGATTTACAGCATGAGGTCTGGAGAATTCGTACCGAATACTTTCAAAACCAAGCAAAACAGTATCCCAATCAGGCTCAGGCCGAAATTCAACTCGGTTGGTGTTTGACTGGAACAAAAAACTGGTACGAAGCGATCAAGCAATTTGAAAAGATTGAGGCAGAACACTGTGCTTTTACCATCGTAGAGGAGATTGCTCTGCAATTGGGGCTAGCCGAGTCACAGCAGGCGATTCGACGATTTGATGATGCTCTTGGAACATTCACCAAATTGCTGGAATTGCTTACACAATGTAAACAACCTGACGAAGTGGATGAGGAGCTATCAGCTCAGTTTCCTGGTTTGGAAAACGAATCAGGGATGCAACGATCCCTAAAACGGATAAAAACGTTAGCCGCATCGATGAATCAGACCGCATTATGCCAAAAATGCGACGATCTGGCCCAAAAAATCGTTGTTTCTACCGATAACTAATCAAATCAGCGTCTAGACAAACTCTATTTTTTAGGCGATAAAAGTAGTTCCCACTTAGGCGAAGTGCGCCATGAGGGATAATAAGAAAACTAAATAACTAGTTGCAGGCTGCAAATAACAGGAAAACCATGCCGAATACTGCCAGTGCCAAAAAACGACTTCGTCAAAACGAAACCCGCCGTCAACGTAACCGTGGACAGCGAAGTGATCTGCGTACTTCGATTCGTAAAGTGAATGAAGCGATCGATACTTATCAGGCTGCTCGTGCAGATGGTGGCGATACAGATGCCGCATTGGTAAGTATCAACGATGCCTACGTTTCCGCTCAAAAGAAGCTGGATAAAGCTGGTGCCAAGAACCTGATCCATCGCAATAAAGCAGCACGCACCAAGTCTCGTCTTCAGGCTCGAATCCAAAAAGCCAAGGCGTAGCCGCAAAGAGAAACTATCCTCGGAGATCAACAATCTCCGGATCGAGATAAAGAGGTCCTACTCTAAACCAGTAGGACTTTTTTATGCGCCTATTTATACGCGTCCGATTCCAACGAATACAAAAACGCAAAGAGTAAGCGGTCAACCAGTTAGCCAGTGATCTAATGCCAAACTATTTTGCTGGCATCAAAAACAGGGCCTTCAACACAAGTTCGCTTGTAATCCCAGGAGCCGTCATCCTGTAAGACTTTGGTAACACAGGTAAAGCAAATACCGATACCACAGGCCATGGGCGTTTCCAGTGAAACCTGACACGCAACCTCCCAGGATTTACTAACAGCCGCGACGGCTTCCATCATCGGTTCAGGACCACAGCAAACAACTCGTACACCTTCGTTGGAACCATGAGCCTGCTTGTCGTCCTCTAATACCTGTTTCAATACATCGGTTACAAGTCCATGATGCCCGAGACTTCCATCATCGGTACACAGTCGAACATCGAGCCCCGGGACCGCTTCAAATGTCTCGACGCCTGCCAGCAGCCCCTCGTTTCGAGCTCCATAACAGAGCGTTACCTTGTCGGCCTGAGGGCAATCCCGTCCATAATTGGCCAAGCCAAGGTACTCTTTAGCCAGAGTAACAAACGGCGTTTGACCAATACCTCCTGCGACCATAATTAGGTGTCGTGTTGGTTGTGGCAGAAAACCGTTACCCAACGGCCCCCAGACGTCCAGTGTTTGCCCTGCCCTCACATCAACCAATCGCGTGGTGAGATTTCCTTTGACAAGATATACTGCGTCTAAGTCGGTCGGGACACCATGTTCGTCCGGAGTGATTTCAAAGACAGCCAGTGGGCGACCAATCAATGGATCATCACGGTCAGTGATTTTGAGCATAATAAACTGCCCAGGCTTACACTTTGACGCCATTTCTGGACAGCGAAATCGAACTCGCCAGGTTCCTTCGGCGACCTGAACGTTTTCAATGACTTCTGCGGAGTGGTGTACTGAAGTGTCTGCATAGTAATCAGCATGCAGAGGATTTTCACAATGATCGGTCGACATTAGCGACGTTTCCTTACGGTGCGTTTTTTGGCTGGCTTGCGTTTAGCCGAACCGCCTTTCGTAGACGATTTGCTCTTACTACCCCGAGCAGCCCCTCGTGACGACTTTCGTGTCGAGCCTGGGGACCTCCCACGTGCATCGCCGGACTTAGCTCCGCGTCGACGCGGAGTCTTTTTTACGCCTTTTCGCGTTGTTTTTCCAGTAGAGGTCTTCTTTTTTACCGACTTACGCCGCGTTCCCGGTTTCGTCTTTTCGGCGGTGAGACGCTTCAAGGCTTTGACTTCGGCAATGGTTAATTCCCGATACGCTCCTTCAGGTAGCTCGCCTAACCGGACTGGCCCAATGGCAATCCGCTTCAATTGAAGAACCTTATGGCCTACGCGTGCCAACACACGGCGAATTTCCCGATTCTTACCTTCGGCCAGGATCATTTCGAGTTCGGTGGTCTGTTTGTGACGCTTCTTAACTCGTATCGACTCTACATTTGCCTTCCCGTCTGATAGATAGACGCCCTGACGGATTTCAGCAAGCTGCTCACGCTGAATATTACCTGCGACTCTTACCGTATAGATTTTGTTGACCTGATAGCTCGGATGGGCGATTTTATTAGCCAATTCCCCATCGTTCGTCACGATGATCAATCCCTGACTACTCCGGTCTAATCGTCCGATAGTGAATAGATGATTCGCGTCTCCGATTAGATCGAGCACTCGGACTCGTCCATCCGGATCGCTATTAGTCGACAGGACTCCGGGGGGCTTATTCAGAACGTAATATCGTAAAGTGGGACGTTCAATGACATCTCCATCCACTCGGACTTCCTGATTTTCCGGATCAACCTTGGTGCCCAATTGAGTTACCACTTGTCGATCAATCTGGACTCGGCCCGCCGTGATGAGTTCTTCACAGTGTCGACGACTTCCATAGCCGGCTGCTGCCAGAACTTTCTGTAACCGCACAGAGTCTCCGCCAGCTGCACGTTTGGATGTCCGTGCCGGCCGTTGATCGAATCCGCGAGTTCGCTTTCGAGAAGATTCTCTATTCATGACGATTGATTTCTAATTTAGAAGACGAGCGAGTAAACTCGCGAGGTAAGTAACCCAAAGGGTCATAAAATCACTCCGCAGGGCATTCTCTAGCACCTCACAGCATGTTGGAATCAGTTTTTGAAACCAGAGGATCCGCTATTAAACGGGGTCATAACTTTCAGCGTAGGGGTTTTTGTTACGTGGCATGAATTTACATAACAGGATGCCCAGGAAGTAGAGAACCGTTAGTGGGCCACCTAGCAAGAGCATACTTAATGGGTCTGCTGGCGTAAGGAACATAGCGATAATAAAAATCACCAGAATCGCCACTCGCCATTTGGCAAGATAAGCCGCTGTGGTAAACATGCCGATGCGTTGCAACATTAACATCACCAAGGGTAACTGGAAGGCAACTCCGAACCCAATCGGCAGAAACATAACAAATCCCAGCCATTCGCTAATACGTGGATCCGGGTCAATGGCCATCATGCGGTTGTAACTAAACAGGAAGTCCAGAACCGGCTCCATCACGATGAAGAATGCCATGGCGGCACCTCCAAAGAACAAGGCCAGACAAAAAGGCAGGTAGATGTAGACGTATTTTCGCTCGTGGGGATAAAGGCCTGCGGCAACGAACGCCCATAATTGGAAAAAAATCCAGGGACTTCCGATGACAAAGCCAGCGATGAAGGCTGCTTTTAACCAAATCATAAATCCTTCATGTGCGTTAAGCGTCTGGACTCGAATGTCCTTTTTCTCCCAGACCGGTAAAGTGATCGTGGCTGGACGCGCCGAGCGTAGATAGTCAGGAAAGGCATTGGAGATAGCAAACTTGTTAATACGGCGAGTCATGTCTGCGGTCGACAAACCATCATTGGGGTCGTTGATTCTGGCAGTTAAATTGCTAAATACCTCATTGATGTCCACCTGATTTTCGTCCGTACTAGTATCAAACTGCGTCCACCAGGTGTCCGGTCCCTCGATATTAGATTTAACCAGATCGCGAATTTCGTGATTGTCGTAGACACTCGCTTCATTGGCCCAAACGTTCAGTAATTCGACTGCATCGCTCAAGTCTTCGTCGTATGGATTATCAATAGAACTCACGACCCTACTAAACTGTTCAAGCTGAGTGTCATCAAGAAGTCCTACGAGAAAGGTGGCCCACGGCAACTCTTCGTCCAGCGAAGATTGAACGTGCTGAAAGAACTTTCGATGCTCCGAGCCACTTTCGGCTTCCAGATAAAAATCATCTGCCACGAAAGAGTACGGAGAGTAATTTAAGGCACCCAGTTGATTCGGAACCGCTGCTTTGAGTCGTAGGATGAGTTGGTCTAATTCGACTTCGATATCATTGGAGACGTAATTCTCATCGGTAATCAGTCCAGCCTGCTCGGCCTTAGCTAGCTCATCATTCTGAATCTTGTCCATGGCCTGCATTTGATAATAGCCACGCAGGGACTTCTTGAGTGGCACTTGAATCTGCTGGATGACATCGTCTGCCAAAAAGAGTCCAAATCCAACTCCGACGACCAGACCAATCGCTGCGCGAAACAAACATTGACGCAATTCTTCCAGATGTTCACCAAAGGTCATCGTGGAATCTGCAAATAGATCTTCTTTGGGGTTCTTAGCCATAACTAAAAAATAATTGATTCCAAAAAATGGAAAGAGTTAAGCCATCACTGGCATAACGCGGGATTAATAAACAGACGGCCAGATCAGAACTTCACAGTTGTGAAAAGGCCCCAAATAAATACGGAAGGAAGCTGCCGAATCAGCGGAAACGAATACGCATTAGGCACTCGCGAGGTCTCCGACTTATCCTAGCATGGAGCCGGTGGATAACCAAGAAGCCAAACGGGGATAAGTGACCAGATTCAAGGCGGTTTAACAACTAAGAACGACGAGGAATGTACACCGCCAGAAGGAATGCCATAAAGCCGGTAATGGTATATCGTCAGGATGCTGTGAACATTATAATCCGCTCTGCCTTTATCTATCTGGTACCCGGTTCTTAACCGAGGTTTTTACGAATGCGAGTTCGCATGACACGCCCCTTACGACTATCCTCCGTGCTATTACTGCTCGGCTTCCTGAGCGGCTGCCAGCATGTCCAGGAGCAAGTATCCAAACCGCGGGGTGAAATTCGACAGCAACAATATCGAGCAGCTCTGTTTGATCCGTACTCTATTCCAGAAGTAGGAACTGATCTTGGTGGCATGCGACCGCCTGAATTTGATCGCCCCTTGCCAGAACCGGTGCGGGATAAATACCTTAGCCAAATGGTAAGACAGAAACAACGCTGAGAGACCGATAAGAGATCAGCTGAAAGAATTAATTAAATCGCGTCAGGCCCACGTTCACCAGTACGGATACGTACGCAGTCGTCCATCGGGAGCACGAATATCTTACCATCACCGATCGCTCCGGTTTCACCAGACCGCCCTGCTGTAAGCACAGCCTGAATCGTCGGCTCTACAAATTCATCGTTAACGGCGATCTGAAGCTGGGTTTTACGCAGAAGATTGACCGATAATTCACGCCCTCGATACATCTCAGTCTGGCCTTTCTGTCGGCCAAATCCCTGGCAGTCCATAACAGTCAGACGCGATACTTCGACATCAGTCAACGCGGCTTTGACATCTTCCAGGCGGCTCGGCTGAATAATCGCAATAATTAGCTTCATAGCGTGTTGACTCGGCAGTGGGTAAGGCGAAGTTTCCACTATTGTACAAGGCAGAGAGTAATAAAAAAAGGAGACCGATTTCGGGTTAGGAAACCGGTCTCCTTGAATTTTGAAGCATAAGAGTGGTACCCCGATTCTGGATAAGCAAGGCGGTTACTTATCCAGAATCATTTGGGGTATCCTCCCGGATCGAGAACAATCCGTAACCTGTTCGAACTCGAGGTGAGCCAATGTTGTCCCTGCTGGCGGTTAAACACTAACTACTTGTGTTTTGAATCACCCCAGGTCCCAACAGGTCATGCTTCGGTTTAGGACAGTGAATCCCCATAAGCACGCATTCCGTGCTCTGACAAGTCAAGTCCCATTTCTTCCTCTTCACGTGACACGCGTAGCATGCCAACAGATTTCAGTACGTAGAACAAAGCAAACATCGTTATGAAAGCCCACGCACAGATAATGACGGTAGAGTACAACTGGACATAGATATAACCACCCCGAGACAGGACTTCTTCCCCTACCTCTGGCAAAGCCGTACCGAAAATTCCAGTAGCAATCCCCCCCCAGATACCACAAAGACCATGTACGGGCCATGCGCCAACTGGATCATCAATCTTTAATTTGTCCAAAAGAACAATACCGGCTACAACCAGCACTCCACCAATAGCACCAATTATCAATGCATTCGTGGGTGATACCTGATCACAATTTGCCGTGATGGAGACCAAACCTGCAAGAACGCCGTTGAGGGCCATAGTCACGTCCGGTTTACCGAATAATCCCCAAGCAACAAGCATGGCAACAACTGCACCCGCACCTGCGGCTAATGTAGTAGTCAATGCGATATAAGTTGTCGCTTCAGAATTGGCAACGCCTCCATATGTCAACTGACTTCCAGGGTTAAATCCGTACCATCCAACCCACAGTAGAAATACACCAATCGCAGCATAAGTAATGTTGTGGCCAGGAAGCGGTGTAGATTTACCATCTTCGCTGAAGCGTCCCAATCTTGGGCCCAGAACAAGGGCACCAGCTAAACCTGCAAAGCCACCGACAGCATGCACGACCACCGAACCGGCAAAGTCAGCGAATCCCGCTTCAGCTAAGAATCCACCACCCCACTTCCAAGCACCACTGATTGGATACACCAATCCAGTCAGCACAGCACTGAATGCAAGATAAGCACCAAATTTCATACGACCGGCCACTGCCCCAGAGACGATGGTTGCAGCTGTCGCAGCAAAGGCCACTTGGAACAGAAAATCAACAGAGTTACTGAATCCATAATCCAGATCCGCAGCATCTGCTGCGACACCGGGACCTGCATAAGCAAAAAAGCCATTGAAATCGCCTGGGTACATAATGCCCCAACCGATGAAATAGTAAAGAAGAACGCCAACAGACAGATCCATCACGTTCTTAAACAAAATATTGACGGTGTTCTTCTTGGCATTTAGCCCGACTTCAAGCAATGCAAACCCAGGTTGCATCAGGATCACCAACACCGCACAAATCATCATGAACAGTGTGTTGGTCACATAATCGGCTTCACCTTTCGTGTAATAAGGAAGTTCCTCCGCTTCTATTGAAGCTGCATCAGCTTCCATTTCTTCCGTGTTTTCAGCTGCCTCTGCCGCAGGCACTTCTACATCCTCTGAAGCCGCTTCTTCCACAACTTCAACAGCAGGCTCTTCTTCCTGAAAAGCCTGAACTGCTGGCACAAAAATACTTGTACCGATCATCAAGGCTAGCATACACATGATTTTGCGTAGCCAACTCTGATTAATACTCAAAGATAACATCGTTAATCACTCCCGATTCCAGTGGATTTGGCCAACACAACAACTTCGCCAATGTTGGCATTTACTAAGGTTTGAGTCGGTTTACAGGTACTTGGCTCCGTCGAGCCGCCTTCCGTGGATACCTGTCTACCAACCTGCTCATTAAAAGAGCAGATAGTACTCGGCAAGAGTAATATGCAATGACCGTGCCATTTGGTTGTTTAAAACCAGTCACGAACAAGAAAAGGTTAAAAACCAACCAAATATGCGTTAAATCGACTGCTTTTAAATCTGTGGTTTTTTAGGATTACTATTTAACCCATTTCCACCTGTCCAAGATTTAGGCAGCCTGCATACTTTTTTTGCACCTAGAATAGAGGTCGAAGTGAATACGAGAGAAGCTCGTACTAGAATTCGATGATGGCATCGATGCCGAATGCAGTTTCTGAGTAATTTTCAGCTGGAATCCAGTCTGAACGTACTTCTGGACGGAGTAAGAACAAGCCTTTCCCCGGTCGCCAATTGGCTCCAACGGTAAAAGAGTTTTTGGAGACTGAGTTATCTCTCCACCACTCGAACCTTGTTCCCAAACTTAAACAATCGTCCACGTAGTAGATTAAATAGTTATTCAATCCAATATCGTCGCCTGCATCGAACAGGCTACTGGTATTTACATAGTCGCTTTGAAGAATGTACGACAGGTTTTCGGTCAAAGCGAGATCAAGCACGATACTATGAGAGTATCCTTCACCACGCCATCCTAAGTCTCCAAATGTGGTGACATAGGTCATGGCGATTTCTTCCGTTAGGTTTTTTGATATTCCGACAATCCCGTTGCTACCATTTTCTGACTGAGCAAACCCTGAATCCCAACCTAAGGACCATCCTAGGTAGACGGTCGAATCATTTTCCGTGGAGAATTCGGTAAGTACACCGGTATGAGTAAAAGGTTCACTATTAACCATCGTTTGGGCATGACTATAAAAGAAATTATCCGGCGCCGTCACCGTTTCATATCCAACCGGGGTGTAAAAATGTCCCAATTTGTAATTCAATCGGCCAACCTGTCCGTGCAGGTAAAGCTGAGGCATAGCCCAACCGTTCTTTCCGTTTCCCCAATTATTTTGGTAGTCCCAGGTTCCAGTAGGATTGCCGAAGGCTTGAGTATCAGGGCCGTCAACTCCATAAACGACATCGGCACGATAACCAATGGTTGGATCGGAATCTCCATCACCCTGCCCGACCGATGAATCACTTTCAATGGTCATCCATAACTGGTGAAGGTTCACGCCATGAGCGTGGTTATTAAATAGTCCATTGTTTTGGTCGTGATAGCCAATCGACGTCCAGCCAGAAAATCGTGGTTTTAAGCTCCATTGACTCCGCTCCCGATTTTTCAGGCGATAGAGCAGCCCAAAACGATCGCCTAGGATCTCAGCATCTCCAACAGACTTGGTTGCCTGAGTTTCTTCCTTTTGGTCACCTGAAGAATTCGATACCTCGTCCTGATTCTCGTGGGCTGTCAATTGAAACGTGACACTTTTAAACCACTCGGGTTGTTCTAGTGCAACCGCATCCCCTAGGTCTACTTCTTTTGATTGCCCAAATCCTCCAGTGTCAGTCAGACTCACAGACTCCTGAGCGGGCAATTGCCCACCAGTCCCGAGCAGACTAAGTAGTCCCAGAACAGTCAGAGACAGGGGAGCCAGTAAACAAGTATTTCTTTGTCGAAGCATCGTTTCGTTCAATCAGATCAAATTGTTTGGTAGGGGAATCCAAAGTGATTACGCAGAGATTCGTCAGTTCAAATCGTCCGCAATCTCCCCTCACTCCAATAATTCCCTCGCTTTTCCCAGATCCTCAAACTCTCGGAATTTCAGATCTCTTTTTACTAACAGTATTCCCCTTTAATTCCCTGTACCCTTAGCTAGGGGGAATTCATTTTGCAACTTTTTGCAACCTGGCTCGCCAAAACACAATGTTTGCTTCCTTGCTTCAGTAGCGCGCAAAAAAAGACCACCGGTTCGTGAAAACCGATGGTCTTTTAGTTGTGAGAGTATCTTAAAGCTTAGTAGTTTAAGATAGCGTCAATACCGAAACCTGTTCGAGTATCTGGGGTTTGGTCATCCCAATCAATTCTGATTTCAGGACGTAGGACCAAGTCAAAGCTCGAAGGTGGTCGCCAGTTGACACCCGATGTGAATGCATATTCACTATCGGCACCAAGATTGTTACCATTTCTCCACCATTCCAGTCGAGCACCAACAGCGATGTCATCAGAAACAGTGTAGAAGACGTACTGGTTTACGCCGATTTCGTAGCGATTGGTTGTATCGACATAGTCCGTTTGGAATACGTAAGACATGCGTTCACCAAGAGTGATGTCCATCACGATACTGTGAGTGTAACCATTGTCACCTTCAGCGATATCACCGAAAGTGGTTACATAGTTTAGTCCAACGTTATCGCCAAGAGATTTACCCAGAGCGATGATTCCGTTGGAACCATTGGAATCAAATCCAGTGTCCCATCCAGCGGTCCAACCAACGGTCAAATCCAAACCAGTTTCAGTCGTCTTGCTAGCCAGAACACCAGTGTGAGTAAATGGCTCACTGTTGTTCATCGTTTTAGCGTGGCTATAGAAGAAGTTCCCATTAGCTTGAACAACTTCGTAACCAACCAAAGTGTAGAACTTACCAAGTGTAATATCCCAATCGCCGAGGTGACCAGTTAAGTACAACTGAGGCATTGCCCAATCATCTTCTTCGGTATCCCAATCGCCGGCCGCCCCTGCATTAGGGTTGCCGAAAGCATTGGTGTTTTCAGCATCACGACCATAAACCAGGTCAAAGTGGTAACCGAGTCCAAAACCTTCAGCGTCAGCGTCGGAAGCTTTATCAAAAGCAAACCAAACCTGGTGTACGCCTACTTTTTTTGGATCAGTGTTAAACAATCCGGTGGAGCGGTCGTGGTAACCGACTTGTGTCCAACCAGAGATTTCAAGGCCTTCGCCGTCACGCTTGAAAAGGCTCCAAGTACCATCATCAGATGGTGAGTCAGCAGCATCTTGTAAGGTGTAAGCGATTGGCTCGAGTACGGGCTGTTGCAATTCATCAGCAGATACACTGCCGCTCATAATAGCGAATGCAAAAGCTCCCATTAGAGCAAACTTGCTAAGTTTCATTTCCCAATATCCTCCGTAAAACTAGTGCTTAGGAAAGGTTTGGCCCGCCTCACATGTTCGGTAGAACTTGTTAAGCCTAAATTTCCCACAACTATTGCCTGGTATCCTTCCGTGAACACAAACAGGCAAAATGTACTTTTTGCTACACAACCGTTTTTTCGGAGTTTTACATGAAGTTCATTAACCTCAAAAACATAACTTTCTCACTGAAATGACAATTATTCCATTTCTAGCGTTAAACCTTGCGGGTTAGAGAGACAATTCAACGGTCTCCCTGTCAAACTAGAGAAACAGGGGAAACTTTGCGGGCAATTCTGGAGCAATTTCAAGGAATAATTCACACAGTTTCCTCGCATTCGAGGCGACAACGGAGCACTTTTCTACACTCAATTAAACATTCTGACTGAATAAGTTCGGTAATGCCCTGCCTTGGCAGCTCTCAACTGAACACGCTGCCTCCCTTTGCCCGCGGTAGGTTATTGATATACTTAAACCCAAACCCCATTCGACTCAGTCATTCCCTTCGACACTAACTGAGTTAGACTACTTCCCCTCATAAGACGATGGCACTATTTAGACGCTCCAAAAAACAAACGACTCCTAACGACGGTGAAGCAGCCCCGACTGAACCGACTCAGCAACCAACGCCGGACGACTCGACCGCAGATTCAGGTTCGCTTTGGACCCGAGTGCGACAGGGTCTAAAGAAAACACGAGATGTCTTACGTACGGATATCCGTGACATCTTTAAGTCCGAAGGGCAGTTGGTGGATGAGGAATTCCTAAATCGCTTGTTTGCGATTTTGGTAAAAACGGACATGGGAGCTCGTCCCGCAGCTGAGATTCGCGACAACATCGAATCTAAGTTCTCCGGCCGAGTGATTGAATTCGAGGAAGCGTTAGCTGAGATACGAAACCACCTCAAGGACATCTTGGCTCAACCTCCCCAACCGGTTCGTTTTGCTGACTCGGGTCCTACCGTCATCTTGGTAGTGGGCGTCAACGGATCTGGAAAGACTACCTCGATTGCAAAACTCACCAACTACTTTCAGTCCCAAGGCAAGAAAGTAGTCTTGGGCGCGGCCGATACATTTCGCGCTGCCGCAGTGGAACAATTAATCATTTGGTCCGAACGATTGGGGGCTGAGATTGTTACTGGCGAAGCTAACTCGGATCCCGCCAGTGTGGCACACCGAACGGTCGCCACAGCTCTGGAACAAAATGCCGACATTTGTATTGTCGACACGGCAGGCAGATTGCAAACTCAGACAAATCTCATGAAGCAGCTTGAGAAGATCTTCCGCGTTATGAGTAAGCAAATTCCAGATGCACCGCACGAGGTCTTTCTTGTGCTGGATGCCACCGCCGGGCAAAACGGGGTAAGTCAGGCGAAAGGTTTCTCTGAAGCAGCCAATTGCACTGGGATTATCCTCAGTAAACTTGACGGTACGGCCAAAGGGGGTGTGATCATCCCAATTCGTCAGGAGTTTGAAATCCCCGTTCTCTTTGTAGGGCAAGGTGAGCAAGCCGAAGATCTAGCTCAGTTTGATGCAGACGCATTCGTGAGTGGATTAATTGAAGAAGAAGAAGTTAGTTAACTTTCGGTCTCTTCCGCATCAAAGATTCGATCTAATACGCCGTTGACAAAACGAGGTGAGTCCTGCGTACCAAACCGTTTGGCCAATTCGACAGCTTCATGAATGACAACCTGTCCGGGTGTATCCGTTTGAGTGAGTTCATAAACGCCTAGTCGCAGAATATTCCGATCGGTGGGGGCCATTCTTGATAAAGACCAGTTATCTGCACTCTCTTCAAGAATCGCATCGACCAGCGACTTGGACTGCCGAATACTCTCCAGCATCTCACGCGTGTAGGTAGAAAGCCCAACCGATTTCCCCTGCATACGGTCGGAGACAAACTGATCGGCTAACTGCTGGTCGCCGTTAGGATTCAGGTCATCTTCAAATAGAACCTGAACGATAATTTCCCGAGCGAGGCTACGGCCGGTCAATGGCTGGTTATCATCTTCTTGGTCAAACATAACTTGAATATTCTCTTTGGTTTTTCGGTCTCATCATCGACACAACGCGGATCATGGATGCGATCAGCTGTCCAGGTGTCGAATCTGCCGCATCACACTTAGCGTTTCCAATACAGCCGTTGCAGCTTCCTCGCCCTTGTTACCAACCGTACCACCGGCACGATTGATTGCCTGTTCCATCGACTGACATGTGAGCAAACCAAAGCCTACTGGTAAATTATATTCCAGACTTAAATCTCCCAGACTTTGGCTTACCTGCGTGTTAATGTACAGATCATGAGTGGTTTCGCCTTTGATAACAGCCCCCAAACAAATAATTCCTGCGAATTCGCCGGTAGCTGCGAATTGTTTGGCGACCACAGGTAATTCCCAGGCACCTGGTACCCATGCCACCTGAATATCACTTTCGGCAATTCCGGCAGCAGTCAAAGTCGCCAATGCTCCGTCATGCAATCGTCCTGTGATATTGTCGTTGTAACGCGAAACGACAACAGCAAATTTCCCGTTAACGTTATCTGACTTACTTTCAAAAGTCCGTGGCATTCGAACCATTCCTCAATAAAAACCAGCTTAGTCTTCCGGATTGATACTCATCAGGAATTCTGCATTAGAATTCGATTTGGCGACTTTGCCTAGCAGGAGTTCCATGGCTTCAGCAGGTTCCAGGTCAGCCAGCACCCGACGAGTCAGCGAAATCCTCCGATACTCTTCAGGATCCAGAAGAATTTCTTCGCGTCGCGTCCCACTCGCGTTGATGTCAATGGTGGGAAATACTCGCTTCTCCATGATCTTTCGGCTCAGAACAATTTCCAAATTACCTGTACCTTTGAATTCTTCGAAGATCACATCATCCATTCGACTTCCTGTATCCACCAAGGCTGTTGCCATAATGGTCAGCGATCCTCCCTCTTCCACAGAGCGTGCCGAGCCAAAAAATCTCTTGGGATATTGTAGAGCATTGGCATCGATCCCTCCGGTCAGTACTTTACCGGACGACGGACACTCGGAATTCCAGGCTCGGGCTAATCGAGTAATCGAATCCAGAAAGATGATGACATCACGACCGCACTCTACCATGCGTTTGGCCTTTTCAATCACCATCTCTGAGACTTGGACATGACGGGACGCAGGTTCATCAAAGGTCGAACTAATGACCTCACAGTTTTCCCCTTTGACTTCGCGTTCCATATCTGTCACTTCTTCCGGTCGCTCGTCAATCAACAACATGATGACGTAGGCATCGGGAAAGTTGTGGAGCACAGCACGAGCCATTTGTTGCAACAACACGGTTTTACCTGCTCGCGGTGGACTCACAATCAAACCACGTTGTCCGAAGCCTATTGGTGTGACCATATCCACCACTCGTGTCGAATGCTCAGCAGCATCATGTTCAAGAATAATTCGCTTGGAAGGATGTAAAGGCGTCAGGTCATCAAAATGAACTCGATTTACATTGTTGGATGGATCTTGGTTGTTGACCGATTCGACTCGCAACAAGGCGAAGTATCGTTCGTTCTCTTTGGGTGGCCGAATCTGACCAGCCACCGTCACACCGGTCTGCAAATTAAACCGGCGTATCTGGCTGGGCGAGACATAAATATCATCCGGACAGGAAAGGTAGTGATAGTCCGGACTCCGTAAAAAACCAAATCCATCAGGGAGAATCTCCAGCGTCCCGGCACCAAACATCAATCCGCTGGTTTTGACCATGCTTTTTAGAATCAGGAATATCAATTCCTGACGCTTGAAGCCTGTCACGTCTTCGATTCCTGCTTTGTCTGCTTCCTGTAACAACTCAGGCATCGTCATTTTTTGTAACTGGCCGAGGTCCGTTAGTTCCTGAGACACATCGACAATCTGCTCCCCCAGTTTTTCCCCTCGGCTAAGTTCACGTGTGATTCTTTCAGCCAGCGAAAGTGGCTCATGAGAACTCTGACGATTGATAAACTCACCATCGGTATCCTTAAAATCCTTTTCGACAGATGATTCGTGAAGAGCATTCATTTTCTCACGAATGCGTGCTCGATTTAGCGGACCGCGTCTTTCTATGGCATTGGAAGACTGCTGACCAGAAACATCTGAAGCCCTTTCTTGATCCAACTCCTGCTTCAATTCATCATCCATAACTCACACTTCCTCCCTAACCAAGCGTGATAACGACTGCCACACACTCTGCACTTGCCGCTGAGTAACTTCCGAGTCACCATGATTCTCAATCACAAAATCTGCCTGTTGGCGTTTCCTCTCAAGACTCCATTGACTAGCCTCTCGCCTCCGTAGTTCGTCAATACTCCAACCTCGAGCCTGACAGCGACCCAATCGCAACTCCTCGTTTGAGTCAACAAAAGCAACTTGATCGCAAACCACATTCCAACCTGTCTCGAACAACAATGCTGCATCAACTACGACAACATCTTCGGAACTTTGTGTCAGTACCAACTCAAGTTGCTGTTGAATACGAGGGTGGGATATCGCTTGCAATTGCTCACGGGCTTGCTGTCCTTGCGAATCGGAAGCGAAGACAATTTGAGCAACGGCTTGCCTATTGACTTCGCCTTGCTCATCCAGGATCCCTGTTCCCCAGAGACTGACTAGCTCCTTCTTGACGTCATCTTCTCGCAATACCCAATGCCCTGCCTGATCCGCATCGAATACGGCCGCCCCCAAGGCTTGAAACTGACGGGCAATATAACTCTTGCCACTGCCAATTCCACCGCAAAGGCCGCAAAGGACGGATTGTTGACTTTGATTGTTCAAGGGCATCAGGAGACTGTAAGGACGACTAACCATTTTTCTTTGCGCAGTAACTTACACTTTGGGCAACCAAAGAGGGTATCAACCTGGGCAACGAAAAAATCGCTTAGGCATCAAATGGGGAAAGGATTTTGGTAGGAATAATCGCCAACAACGTTAAACGGGGATATTTAGGTTGTTGGTGCAAGAAAAGATTTGTTGGTGAGCCCCTAATGAAGGTGAGTAACCACTGTTATTAGGGGTACGTAAGTATTATAGGCACACGCAGGGAACGCTTCCAGTTACTGAATTCGTTTGATTTTCAGAATTTATTTACATTCGGCCCAGGTCTCACCGACGTTGATATCCACTTTGAGTGGCACAGATAGGTCCGCGGCACCGGCCATTTCCTGACGTACCATTTCCTGTAATTTCTCCAGCTCATGATCTGGAACTTCGAACACCAATTCGTCATGGATTTGAAGTAAGAGTTTCGCCTCAAATCCATCACTTTCCAGACGGTCCAGCACGGCGAGCATTGCAATCTTGATGATATCCGCGGCCGACCCCTGAATTACAGTATTAATCGCAATCCTCTCAGACAGATTCCGTTGACGTTTGTCTTTTAGAGTATCGGGATTGCGAACATCGTTTACGGGCCTGCGACGCCCCTGAATCGTACTGACAGATTTCTCCCGATGAGCGACAGCCAGCGTGTCCAGCATGAATTGCTCGACTCCCGGATATTGCTCAAAGTAAGCATCGATAAATGTAGCTGCTTCTGCTTTGGAGATCCCTAGGCTTTTGGCTAATCCAAATGCAGACTGCCCATAGATAACTCCAAAATTGACTGCCTTGGCATTGCTACGCATTTCGCTGGTCACATCTTCCAGCTCGACATCGTAAACTTCAGCCGCCACTTTCGCATGAATATCCTGATCGTCAACAAAGGCCTGCTGTAAAGTATCGTCTCCGCTGAAATGTGCGAGGACACGAAGTTCGACCTGAGAATAATCGGCAGCGAGTAGTTTCCAGCCCTTGGCCGGAGGTATAAAGGCCGCTCGAATCTGTCGTCCTTCTGCACTGCGGATTGGAATATTCTGTAGGTTAGGATCCGCACTGCTCAATCGGCCCGTCGCTGCCACATCTTGATTGAACGCTGAATGGACACGCGATGTCTCCGGGTTGACCAGCTCTGGTAAGGCATCAACATACGTGCTCTTGAGCTTTGCGATTTGTCGATATTCGAGTACAAATCCTGGCAAGGCCCCGACGTCCATTGCCACCAACTGATTAAGAACCTCGGCATCCGTACTGGCTCCGGTTTTAGTCTTCTTAATAACTGGCAGACCCAGATCTTCGAATAAGATTTTACTGAGTTGTTTGGGTGAATCGATATTGAATTCGGTACCGGCGGCTTCATAGATACTGCTACGCAGTTCCTCGAGCCGCGTTGCAAATTTCTCACTCATCGAATTCAATAATTCGGTATCCACTCGTATCCCGTTGGACTCCATTTCCACCAATACTTCGATCAATGGGATTTCGAGGTCGTGCAGTAAGCTGGCCAGGTCATTCTCGTCGATCTGGGACTCAAGCTTATTGACCAATCGTAGTACGACATCAGCATCTTCCGCCGCATAATGCGTTACTTGATCGAGTGGGGCCTGGTCGATCGTGATTTGTTTCTTGCCTTTGCCACAAAGTTCTTCAAAGGAAACTGGTTTGTGGTTAAGGTACTTAGCCGAAAGGGTATCCAGCTTATGGTTTCGGACACCCGGCTGTAATAAATAGTGAGCCACTAGAGTATCGAAATACAATCCCTGCAGACGTATTCCATGATTACGTAGTACGACCATATCAAATTTAAGATTCTGCCCAACCTTTTTGATCCGAGGATCTTCGAGCACTGTCTTCATAGCTTCTCGCGCGGCGTCGGCATCCAACTGCAGGTCACCTTCGCGACTCTTGACCGGGACATAGTATGCCTTGCCTTCTTCCCAGGCGAACGAGTATCCGACTAGTTCAGTGTCACTGGCCCGAACACTTGTCGTCTCGGTATCAATACTCAGCACATCATCCTGCGAGATCTGGCTAAGGAGTTTCTGAAGCTGCTCTATCGACTCCACCAACACATAGTCACATTCCCAAACGACCGGAGCTGTTTCAACATCAGCATTGAGTAAACGATCTTTCAAACGTCGGAAACCAAACTCGTCACAAAGCTCTTCCAACGAGTCCGAATCCATACCGCCGATTTGAGCTGATTCCCAGTCGATCTCGACGTCCACATGCCGATCTAATTCAACCAGACGTCGACTCAGCATGGCGTCATCACGGCCATTCATGAGGTTTTCGCGGCGGTTCTTGGCTTTGACCGTGTGAGCATTTTCCAACACGCCTTCTAAATCACCGAATTCAGCCAACAACGCGGTGGCAGTCTTCGGGCCAATCTGCTGAACACCGGGAACGTTATCCACGCTATCACCGACTAGAGCCTGAAAATCGACAACCTGTTCAGGACGAACACCCCACTTCTCCATTAGATCCTGTTCGTCGAAAATGACATCCTTACGGATGTTGTACATCTTCACATTGTCACTAATGAGCTGACGACAATCTTTATCGCTTGTTACCAGAAATGCTTTTCCTCCAGCCTGGTCAATCTGATGCGCTACGGTGGCCATGACATCATCGGCTTCGTAATTCGGAACCTCTAACATGGCAATGCCCATAGCTTCGAGAATCCTTTTGATGTTCGGAATCTGAAGTCGCAAGTCATCCGGCATGGGGTCGCGATTGGCTTTATATTGGGGGTAGAACTCATGGCGGAAGACTTCGCCTGGCGGATCGAATACAGCAATCACGTGTGTCGGCGATTTACTCTCGATCAATTCAATTAAGTCTCTGGCATAACCATGTATCGCGCCTACGGGCTGACCACTGGGGCCACTCATGGGAGGCAAGGCGAAAAACAGCTGATAGATTAATGCATAGGAATCGATGATGTAGCATTCCGATTCAGAAAGCGGAATCTGTTGGATTTCAGGCTGACTGATCGGTTCGCCAGCCTCAGGTTTCGCTTCGTCAGATGTGGCATTGCTCACCAGGGAATCCTCTAAGGCCTTCGATTCCAGTGGTTCTTGGCTAACCGAAGTGTCTACTTTCTCTTCTGGCTCGCTGAATAATTCCTGCTGTCGCTCTTCAGATCCCATTCGTTCCCAATTCCTGCATCTGCTTCTATAAATAGAAGGCGTGATCGACCTCGGGAAGTCACCTCTCGCCTCATCAGGATTGCTTCCTTTCGGCTCCAACCCTCCTGTTTCACTTGTTAGTGATTGTAACGCATCGATAGCCAATTGACGGCCGTCGTGAAATGCGAATCAATGATTTCAACCTGGTTTTAACGTTTCAAGCAAGTTGGATCGCGAGCAATTCTCCTCTGAACTGACAGGGACGATGATGAGCAAATGTCTATGTCAAACTTTGACGAATATTCCAGTTAACCAGTATTTAGGGGCTGAACAGACAGGTTGGGTGAACTTCTGTTAGAAAGACGATACAAAATGAAGTAGTATTGTTATATCAACACAGGATTGGGCCCATTATCCTTTCTATAATATGTGTCTGAGTCAGGCAGTGCGATTATCGCACTGAATCAACGGACACGGAGTTAATTAGCAAGATGGCTAAACGAAAAAAACAATCAAATAACGAAAGCACCGTTCTTAAGGTGGCTTTTATTCTTTCGGTCATGACGTCGATCGGATTGCTTATCGCATTAACTTTGGTATTCCAATCCGTGGAAGCCGAAAAGACTAATAAGGAAGCTGCAGAAGCCAAAGAAAAAGTTGCGCTTACAAAAGCAGCCAATTTCAACTACATTTCGCAAACGATCCAACCTATGGTCGGTATCGGAACGATCGAAGAACGCGACGAATGGATCGAAACTGAGAACAAAGAGGATGTAACTTCGGCTAAGGGTGAAGTGGAAAGCGTCGAACAGGCTTTCGAGGCATTTAAGATATCGTATCCCGGGTTAGTTCCTGCCGGAACGGATGTAAACTATGTCACCGTCGCGAAAGCACTATCTGATCGCAACAAAACACTTCTCAACGAGAAAAAACAACTGCAGGTTCAGGTGGCTGCACTGAACAAACAGATGGTCGCATTGCGAGACAGCCAACGGACTGACACAGCCACCCAGTTCACCGACACACAAGCAAAAATCACCACGGCCGTGGAAGACCTAGCAACTTTCCGGGCCGACCGTCAAGCTACCTCGGCAGGAATCGATGCTGCCAAACAAAAGCACACGCAGGCACTCGCAGCGAAGGACCAGGAAATCGCCAACCGTGACAACCAGATCGCCGACGCCCAAAAACGTCTCGACGATCAGGCCGAAAACAATCTGGTCACCCAGCTCAAAGCTCGTCCGAAGAGTGAGCGATTCGAAATACCCGATGGAAAAATCACTTCGGTCAATGAAGCCTCCGGAACAGTTTGGATCAACATCGGAAGTACTGACGATTTAAAACCATTGACGACGTTCAGCGTCTACCCAACGACTCAATTAGGTGTGATGCGTGGTCCTGAAGATATCAAAGGACGAATTGAAGTACTGAAAATCATCGATGGTGATTTTGCAGAATGTCGAATTGTGGAAGATAGCATCAACGATCCGATTCTGATCGGTGACCAGATTTATTCTCCTCTCTGGCAACGAGGAATCAGCGTACACTTCGCTCTGATTGGATACTTTGATATCGACGGAGATGGTAAGAGCGACCGCGATCGAGTGAAAAACATTATCCGGTCAGCTGGTGGTGTAATCGATGCTGAATTGTCCATCGACAACTCAGCAGAAGCAGATGCTGCCAACCTGATTCGCGAAGGTGGTATTACCGTTGATACACAGTACCTTGTCCGAGGTAAAACAGACACGATTTTGAATATCGACCGTCAGACCTACAATCGGTTTGAAACGCGGGCTAAGGATTACAATGTTGAATCTATTACGATCAACACGCTGCTCAATTACGCCGGCTATAAAAACGTCAAATCCTCCACTGGATTAGGGTCGGGATTTGACAATGAAACACCGGAACCATTGGTCAAGCCAACCTTGCCCGATGAAGACAAACGAAATCAGCTTCGTTTCCCACCTCGCCGTAGCGAAAGTGGCGGAGCCTTCTAAAGACAGTCACCCAAATACCCACTCAGCACAAAGCTAGCTCCTGTAAAAAGGTGCTGGCTTTGTTCGTCTATCCATCTTGATTTACACTTCATTCAATTAGAAGCTAGGTGAAGAAGTAAACTACAAGCCAGCATTAAGAAGTGATGTCATCACGCTAGCGCTAAGTGCACAACAAGTGCTGGATCGCGAGTTCCGGGCCGGAATGACACTTTACCCGGTCACCAAATGCACACCACAACGAGCAACAGACATCACCGAAATGTGTGGAGCGGAACGTCTGCTAGTTAATTCAGCAGGCGATTGGGGTCCGAGTAAACCGACGGCAGTTCCGGATTTAATTTTAGAAATGCGACGTCGCGGGCACAGCGAAGCACTCATTCGTAAAGTTGTTTATGAAAAGCCTATTGAGTTTTTCAGCCAAAGTCAAAACTTCAATTTCTCTCCACCTCAATAACTAAATTCGATTCATTGAAGGCGTTTCATACAAACCTTTCAATAGAACCGCCCATTGAGGACTCACGCTTCGCGCCTTTGGTCTCTATAATCAATGCCTATGGCTTTGATTGAACTCAATAACCTGCAGAAGACCTATCGGGTCTACCAAAAGAAAGAAGGCCTGCGCGCCTCCATCAAAGGGTTATTTAAACGTAAATACAAAGAAGTCCAAGCCGTTCGAGGTATCGACCTGCAGGTGGAACAGGGGGAATTCGTAGCCTTCCTTGGTCCTAATGGAGCCGGGAAGACGACGACTTTGAAGTTATTATCGGGTGTCATTCACCCGACGGCCGGTTCAGCCACCGTGATGGGACACATTCCCTGGCGACGGGAAAACGATTACCGCCGTCGCTTTGCACTGGTCATGGGACAAAAGAACCAGTTGTGGTGGGACTTACCGGCTCAAGAATCCTTCCGACTCCATCAGCAAATCTATGGTATCGAACCGGATACCTTCCAACACACTCTCGACGAACTCTCCGACCTACTGGGACTACGCGAGCTACTCAGTCAGCCTGTACGGGAATTGTCGCTGGGCGAACGAATGAAGATGGAGCTCACCGCCGCCTTGCTCCACAGTCCGGAAGTTCTCTTTCTGGATGAACCAACCATTGGTTTAGATGTGGTAGCCCAGCACAATATTCAACAGTTCCTGAAGTACTATCAGGAAAAGCGAAAAATAACCATTCTGCTTACAAGCCATTACATGAAGGATGTCGCCGCCCTCTGTAAACGAGTGGTCATCATCGCCGACGGACAGATTCAATATGACGGGTCACTTTCCGGAATTATTGATGAAACGACTAACCGCAAACTGGTCACACTTCAGTTTGCTGACCCCATCGATAAGATGCTACTGGGTTCACTTAAACGCTTTGGCCACATCGTCCATCATGAAGCACCTCGAGTGAAACTGGGAGTGACACGGGATGATGTTCCGGCAATGCTGACGGCAATCCTTGATGCCTATGACATCGACGACCTGATCGTGGAAGAACCACCGCTCGAAGAAGTCATTGCGGATGTGTTTGCCAGGGTTTCCGAAACGTCTGCGACTCAATCAGAATTGGGATTATCAAGGTCGAATGACACGCAAGTCGGAGAAGCAGAATGACCACCGCGGTTTCCTCTTCCTCTTCGCTGTCATCCCGAGCAAAAACCTGGTGGACTATTCTACGAATTTCCCTGGAAGAACGCTTTGTCTACCGAGGTGATTTTGCCTTGGGAACGCTCATGCGATTTCTGCCAATCATCACGCAGGTCTTTCTCTGGGGTGCTATCTTTGCTGCTTCCGGCAACAATGCTATTCAAGGTTACACTGCCAATGCCGTAGTGGCCTACTATATGCTCACGATGATCAGCCGAGCTTTTTCCAGCATGCCTGGTCTTTGCAGTGGGATCGCTCTGCAAGTCCGGGACGGGGAGATTAAGAAATACCTCATACAACCGATTGACCTGCTCGGATTTCTATTAATCACGCGAGTCGCCCATAAACTCTGTTACTACGCGATCGCCATTATTCCGTTTACTCTGGTCTTCTATCTTTGCCGTGGATTCTTTGAGAACGGTTGGCCGGAGGCGACCGTGCTAGTCGCCTACGGGCTGGCACTCACCATGGGATTCCTGCTCGGTTTCTTCATTGAAGCCAGCCTCGGCCTCGTTTCATTTTGGTTCCTTGAAGTTACCTCCCTTGTCTTCGTCTATAACCTACTCAACTTTTTTCTGTCCGGTCATATGTTCCCACTGGATCTGCTGCCGGAATGGGCGAACCAAATGGTCCGACTTCTCCCGTTTCAGTATCTGGCATACTTCCCGGCAGCTGTCTTTTTAGGACGCATTGAGCAAGACGAACTGTGGTTTGGGTTGGGCGTAGAAGCATGCTGGCTACTGGCATTTGTCGTACTATCACGAGTAATGCTAAATCGAGGCATTCATCGCTACAGTGGATTCGGAGGGTAGCCATGGCAGGATACAGACCTTCCTATTCACGTGTATTCCTCACCTTTGCTCGCAACAGCCTTGTGCGTGACATGTCCTTTCGCACCAATTTCATTCTCCAATCCATCTCCACGGTGTCCTGGACTATTATGAATATTGGGTTTTACTTAATCGTCTTCCAGTACACCGATTCGATCGGAGAAGATACCGGTTGGGGACGCGATGAGTTCTTCGTCTTTTTGGCAACCACCTGGATCATCAACAGTTTGGTTCAGACGTTCTTTATGCCCAATGCTCAGCAGTTCAGCGAGCTCATACGGTCAGGCAATCTGGATTTCGCGTTACTAAAACCAATCGATACCCAGTTTGTAATTTCATTCCCCCGCGTGGACTGGGCAGCATTGTCTAATCTATTCATGGGTCTAACTCTGCTTGGATACAGCCTGTTCCAACTAACCACCCGTGAAACCAATCCACTGATTCTGGATTGGCGCGCGGTACTTATGTACCCCTTCTACATTGCCTGTGGTACGGTCATTATGTACAGCGTGATGATTACACTAGCGTCGACAAGTGTGTGGCTGGGACGAAACCAAACGCTCTACAATTTCTGGTTTTACATTACTAACTTTTCACGATACCCAATGGAAATATACAAAGTCGGCTGGGGAATGGCGTTATGGGTCTTTTTCACATTCCTGATTCCCGTTCTGCTCGTCGTCAATATTCCCGCTCGCATTATGGCGAAGCCTCTCAACACCATGGAAACACACTACTGGCAACTGGCAGGCTATTCTATTTTTGCAACACTGATCTGCCTAACAGTAAGTCGTCGAATTTTTGTCCGAGCGTTAAAGAGTTATCGGAGTGCTAGTTCATGAGTGACACAGAAGCAAACGCTGACCCTCAACAGCCCCGTTCGCCTTCGACCCTAATGGCTTATTTAAAGCTGATGCGCATCGGTAATGTCTTTACGGCATTTGCAAATATCCTCATGGGATTTTTCGTCGTTCAGGCTGATCTGGGATTCACTTCCCTCCCCTCCGAACAACTCCTTCCGCTGCTTGGCTTGTTGGCCGCCACGTTTTGCCTCTATAGCGCAGGGATGATCCTCAATGATGTCTTTGACGTCGAGCGAGACACGGCAGAACGCAACAACCGCCCGATTCCAGCAGGTGACATTTCTCTGGCCAACGCTCAGACACTAGGCTGGGGCCTTTTAGTTATTGGTATCCTCTGCGGACTCTCCGCAGGCACCAACGGGCTACTCATGGCCACTGCCGTCGGAGTGAGTGTCGTCCTTTATGATTGGGTTCTGAAACAAACACCCATTGCACCGATCGCTATGGGACTTTGCCGAGTCTTCAACATTTTGCTGGGCATGAGTCTGGCTAATGCGGAATCCCCAATCTTTCTTGGCTTTGCTCAACACCACTTACTAATTGCCGGAAGCGTCGGAGTTTTCGTGGCAGGACTCACTTGGTTTGCCCGTACTGAGGCAAAAGTTAGTAGCCGTGGTCTTCTAAGCTTTGGGGTGTTAACGATGGCAACCGGACTGACTGGACTGGCAATGTTTCCTCAAACCCTACCTGCAACCACACCGTTGCGATTAACCGCAGACACGGCAGCCATGCTTATCGCTTTGCTGGGTATGCTAACACTGTATCGTTGCATACTGGCAATCGCGGATCCTGTACCAGCTAAAGTACAAGCTGGTGTGATCGGCTGCCTCAAGTCGCTTATCTTTTTAGATGCTTCGGTTATTTTAATTGTCAGTGACCGCATGCTCGCTATCGGCACTTTGGCCCTATTACTACCGATGCTAGTCATTAGTAAGAAGATCAGAGCCACCTAACTAACGCCCAATACGACCACGCCTCACAATACACTTCAAGAACACTAAGATTTACAAGACCATGAAACACTTCATCTATTGCACCATCCCCGGACTTCGCCAACAGGATTTGGCTCAGATGCCAAACCTACAGGCATTAACAGCAAATGGGGCACAGCAACGCTTAACCAGCAGTTTTCCCGCAGTGACCTGGCCAGCCCAAGCCACGATGCTAACCGGTCAACTTCCTAACCGACACGGCGTCATTGGTAACGGATTCTACTGGCGTGAATCACAGGAAGTGGAAATGTGGACGGCCTGGAATGAGAAAATCGAATCGCCACAAATTTGGGATTTACTTCATGACATCTCGCCCGAGTTGAAATCACTAGCATGGTTTCCGATGCTCAGTAAAGGTAGTGGCGCCGATTACATATGTATGCCCAAACCTGTTCACAATCCGGACGGATCAGAATCGCTTTGGTGTTACACTCAACCACAGGAATACTACGGCGACCTACTGGAGGCGCTCGGCCATTTCCCTCTACAACACTTTTGGGGGCCGCTGGCCAATATAAAGTCTTCCGAGTGGATTCTCCAAAGTGCCGTTAAAGCCATTTCCGATTTCAAACCTCAATTCTCCTACCTCTACATCCCTCACCTGGATTACGCAGCTCAAAAGCTCGGCCCCAATAGCCCGGAAGCCCAACAGTCCGTTGTCGATTTGGATCGAGTTCTGGGAGAAACCATCACCGAAGTCAATCATGCGTTGGGTGAAGACAATGTCGTTTGGATTATTGCCAGCGAATACGTCATCACCGAAGTGGATCATGTCAGTTACCCCAATCGAATCTTGCGAGAGGCTGGACTATTGCAAGTAACAGAGCAGGAAGACGGTGAACACCTTGACCTGGATTCTTCAGCCTGGGCTTTAGTGGACCATCAATTCTCCCACATCTTCGTGAAGGATGGATGCCCGGAAATCATCGAACAAATCCAAACTCTGTTTGCAGATCTGGAGGGAATTTCCGAGGTCTTGGTCGGTGAGGCGAGAGGTAAATATGGTCTGGAGCATGAGAGAAGTGGTGAAGTGATCCTGGTTTCCACTTCCAATAGCTGGCAGGCCTATTACTGGTGGCTGGACGACCAACAAGCTCCAGGCTTTGCACGTACAGTCGATATCCATCGCAAACCCGGTTATGATCCGGTGGAGTTACATTTTGACATGGCGACCAAAAGCATCCCTCTGGATGCCACACTCATCAAAGGCTCTCATGGGGCGCCGGTATCGGATGACTCGCAACGAGGAATGATCGTATCAAATTGCTCGACCATCTTAGAAGACCGAGATTGGCTCGACACGGAACTTTGTAATCATCTAGTTCAAGCCATTGCTCAAAATCAAAGTGTCTAATCGCTCGTTCTTTTCAGTATCATAGACGTAGCAATTAGATTTCCTGTTTTGCTCATACCCAGTCACCTCAGGCATCAGACATGTCAGACATTCCTCCCATCCGAATTGGCTTAGGCCACGATACACACCAGCTTGCAAGCGGTGGTCCGATGATGCTGGGCGGGGTTCAGATTAACTGCGACTGGCATCTCGTTGGCCATAGCGATGCCGACGTTTTATTACACGCCATCACGGACGCAGTGCTAGGGGCAGCAGGTCTGGGTGACATCGGTACTTTATTCCCCAATACTGCCGACGAAAATGCCAATCGCTGTTCCCGTGAGATGCTCAGCCTCGCTTACACAAAAGTCCGGAATGCCGGCTGGAAAATCACTAATCTAGACTGTGTGATTTTTGCCACTCAGCCTAAAATCAGTCCTTTCCGAGACTCCATGATCCAAAGTATCCAAGAGACGATGAATCTAGAGACTGGTCAGGTTTTCCTTAAAGGTAAGACAGGCGAAAACGTAGGCCCAGTGGGTCGAAGTGAAGCGATCATGGCCGAATGTATTGTCTTGTTACACAAGGCCGATTAAATTCTAATTCCCATCTGGATATCCATTAAACGAAATCCGATTCAATTCCCATAGGCTACCAATCTGACAGGTTCTGATGATTCGCGTATACAACACTCTGTCGAAACAAAAAGAAGAATTCCAAACCAACGAAGAAGGTAAAGTGGGAATCTACCTGTGTGGCCCGACAGTTTATGACAAAAGCCACATTGGGCATATGGTGGGGCCGATTATTTTCGACACTGTTAAGCGGTATTTGAGTTTCAATGGCTACGATGTGACACTAGTCGTTAATATCACTGACGTTGATGACAAGTTGATTATGAAGTCACGCGAACGTGGGCTTTCCATGGACGCCATTGCTAAAGAGATGACAGAAGACTATCTCAAGAATCTAAATGCGTTGGGAGTGGATCAGATCGACCATATGCCTAAAGCGACAGAATACATTGGCGAGATAATTCAATTCACAAAAGATCTGATTGATAAAGGATTTGCCTACGACGTCGATGGTGATGTTTTCTTTGATGTGGCAGCCAATGCATGTTACGGAAAACTAAGTAACCGCAGCGCCGACGCAGCTCAGGGAGAAGGAGGCGAGGCAGCCTCACGCAAAAAATCAGCCAGCGACTTTGCACTCTGGAAATCAGTCAAGGACGACGAACCAAGCTGGGACAGTCCATGGGGCAAGGGGCGTCCAGGATGGCACATCGAATGTTCGGCTATGAGTCGCAGTATTCTGGGAGAATCCTTTGATATTCACGGAGGTGGATTGGATCTGGTCTTTCCTCATCATGAAAACGAACTCGCTCAAAGTGAGTGTTGCCATGGGAAACCAATGGTTCGCTACTGGATGCACAACGGGCTAATGAGAGCTGGAGACTCAACCGGAAAAGTCGGGGGCCGTAGTGATCGCGAGCAAGACTCGGAACAGGCGACGGTGGAAACCAAAATCAGCCGCAGTAAAGGCGCTGGTGGGTTAGCCGACCTGATTGAAACTCATGGAGGAGAACGCATTCGATTCTTCTTATTGAGGACACATTACCGTAGCACGATCGTCTTTAGTGAAGCTGGATTGGAAGAAGCAGGAACGGCACTAGAAAGTTTCTATCGATTATTTGAACGCTACGAACGAATTACCAAAAGCGATTTTTATAGCCTTACGCCCAACCCATTACGTGAGCATAGTAACCTGCCAGCAGAGGGCTGTGAATTTCTGCAACAGGTCGCTGCTCACCGCCAAAGCTACCTGGAACACATGGATGATGACTTCAACACGGGCGGAGCCACCAGCGACCTGTTTGATCTCGTCAGAACCATCAACCGCTTTATCGACCAGCATGATTTGGAATCATCGTCGTCTGAAGAACAGCTAGCTGCCTTATCCATGTCTATCGTCACTTTACGTAACCTAAGTGCGATTCTTGGCATCTTTACATCTGCTCCTGCAGAGGCCGCAGGTAACGATGCATTAACCGGCCAGCTAATGGAGTTATTGATTGCCTTACGTTCCGAAGCCAGAGAAAGCAAGAATTTTGAAATCGCAGACCGCATCCGCGATGGTCTTGCCGAAATTGGGGTAACCATCGAGGATCGAAAAGATGGGACCGGCTGGCGGATCGGTTAAAAAAACAACTGACTCATTGGCTATCTCGAACTTTGATAGACGGCGTTGATCAGCGATTCCACGTCTTTGAATTTCTCTCCGGACGCAATTGCCTTTTCGACCAGATGACGAGCATCTGATTCGGAGTGGCCTAGGTTGCACAATATTTCACACGTCTGTTCGACAATATCCGGTTCAATCTCAGCGGCCGCAGCGGTATCCCGCGTGACCAATAGAGCAAACTTGGCCATTTTCCGACGAAGGCGAGCGATTATACGTTCCGACATCGCAGGCCCGACTCCCGGTAACGTTGTCAGTCCTTTTACGTCCTGATCCTCGATGAGCTGTGCAATTTCACGGACTGGGCGAACCATCGCACGCAAAGCTTTCTTGACTCCTACTCCATCCACGCTACAAAACAGCTCGAAGAACTCCAATTCAACTTTGTTTAAGAAACCAACCATACGGGGGGTCATTTTCCCTTGAGGATTGCCATCAAAGTAAAAGACCGTATGGAGCCCCACATCTTCACCGGAAAGTGGCTGTAGGTTACGCCGGACAAAATCCGGTACGAATACTTCAAATTGAAAAGCACCGACCTGAATAGTCACTGCTTCTTCATAGACTTCCAAAAGTCTTCCGGTCAGGAATTTGATCATGGAATGTCAATCCTTGCTGAGTTTACAGTTAGGTTCACGATTAATACTCTTTTCCCAAATAAGCATGACACAGTGCAATGGCAAGTGCATCGGCAACATCATTGGGTTCCGGCGGTCCGGGCAAATTGAATTCACGACAAATCGAAGCCTGCATCTGCTCTTTCGACGCTCTTCCGTTGCCTGTCAATACTTTCTTAATCTTGGTGGAGGCATAGTGATAAATTGGAATATCACTTTGGGCTGCGGCCAAACAAATCACCCCTCGCGCATGCCCCATGATGATGGAAGTCATCGGATGGGCGTAATGGGAATACAGTTTTTCTATGGCCATCTGGTCGGGTTTTACCGACTCAATCAGATCGACGATCCCTTCGAATATATTTTTCACTTTACCCGGCAGTTCATCTTTGCCACCGCGAATCACACCGGCTTCGACAATCTCGAGTTTATTAGCGCGCTGATCCAGGACACCGTAACCGGTGACATTGACTCCTGGGTCAATCCCAAGAATGCGTCGAGTTGTAGAGAGCGATTCGTCGACCATTAACGCAAGCGATTCTAATGCAGGTTCCGAAAGGGAATTTCAGAGAATACGCCATAGAAGGGTGTTGCGAGAATACCGATATCTGTTTGGCAACCAAAATCGTTATGTTTGCAAGCATCATAATTCTGCTATACTTCCACAGACCAATTTTGAAATATTGAGGTAGCCAACGTTATGAACCGGGAAAAAATACTCGGGCCATTAGATTCCGCCGATGATGACGATCGTTCCTTACGTCCCAAACGCATGCATGAGATGGTTGGTCAGCGTGAAGTGTATGAACGCCTAATGATTGCTGTCGAAGCGGCTCAAAAACGTGAAGAACCACTCGGACACATCCTCTTCGATGGTCCCCCCGGCTTAGGAAAGACCACATTTGCCACCTGTATTCCACGGGAATTAGGAGTACCGATCCAGTTATCGACCGGCGCGACATTACGAGCTCCCAAAGACCTACTGCCTTATCTCACCAATCTTCAGGAAAAGTCGGTCCTGTTTATTGACGAAATCCATCGTATCCCGACTGCCGTCGAGGAATATTTATACACGGCCATGGAAGACTTCCGGATCGACCTGATTTTAGGGGAAGGTGTCAACGCTCGAACGGTGAATATGTCACTGAAGCCATTCACACTCATTGGCGCAACAACTCGGGCTGGCATGTTGACCGGACCCCTGCGAGATCGTTTTCAATTTCGAGAACACCTCAACTTCTATACCGACGAGGAATTAACAGAAATCGTCAAACGCAATGCTGAGAAACTTGACATGAAGATTGATGATCAATCGGCAAGCGAGATTGCTCGTCGAAGTCGTAGTACTCCTCGTATTGCTAACAATCGCCTGCGATGTGTACGTGACTACTCGACTGCCAAGGCGGATGGACAATTGTCCCCAGACATAACTCGAGCAGCCCTTGAAATGTGGGAAGTCGATCGTTTGGGATTGGATCGTCTTGACAGAAAGTACTTGGAAACGATTGCCAGAGTGTTCCTCGGTGGACCGGCCGGAATTGAAGCGATCGGGCATACCATGAATGTCGCTCTGGATACGCTCACCGACGAAGTGGAGCCCTTTCTTCTACGCTCCGAATTAGTCATACGTACGCCTCGAGGCCGGATGGTCACCCAGAAAGGGCTTGATCATCTCGGAATCAATGATATCAGTATCGACGAAACGGAGGAGTCGCAAGGATCTGACACCGAATAAGCACTAACAGTGATCCTTGTGTGACTTAACCCTGATTAGTATTCGAGTCAAAAAAAGACGAAAGTCGTCCAAAGTTGCCCCCATTTAGCCGGTTGACAGCTTTCCAACACAGTTTTAGGATTAGTTGTTTACCCAAGGTCTGTGGTTGCCGATAGTATTGCAGTCAAAGGTTCTTGACGGTTTAACTGAGATTTTCCAAGCAGAATCGATCTGTAACGCATTTATAACGTTAGGTGTCATCATGGCGGTACCAAAGCGAAAACACTCCAATTCACGCTCCAACAAGCGACGTAGTCACGACTATTTAACAAGTCGTCAGTTGAGTGCATGCAAAGGATGTGGACGCCCAATCCCTTCACATACTGTATGTCCTCAATGCGGCGCCTATCTGGAAAAAGATCGCCGGTTTACTGCAACGAGCGAAGAGTAAAAAGGCATAAGCCTGTCCTCGGGGTCTGTCCGACAATCCGGATTGAGTCGTGAGACGATTCCGCCGGGAAGCCCCTCCAACCTATTTAATCCTGATCTGCTCTACCCTTTCCTTCGTATCGACTGATGTACGCAGAAAGCGGTCTAAACAGCGGATCAGGTTTTTTTTATGATTACGCGAGTATCCGGTTTATTGAATCTCTTCACAGGGTTTTCTAATTCATGAGTAACGTTGCATTTTTATTTCCTGGGCAAGGCGCACAAGCTGTTGGTATGGCTCAGCAGTTAATTGAGACGGCTCCTGAAGCCAAAGCGTTGTTTGATCAGGCCAGCGAAGTCCTTGGCTACAACCTTGCCGAACTCTGTATTTCCGGTCCTGCTGAGACGCTCAATACGACAGATCACAGTCAACCTGCGATTTTTGTTGCCAGCCTGGCTGCTCTGGAATCACTCAAGAATGAGAATCCGGAACTGGTATCAGCGTGCAGCGCCACTGCTGGGTTGAGCTTAGGTGAATACACGGCCTTGGTTTTTGCCGGTGTCATGTCCTTTGAAGATGGCCTGCGAGTGGTTCAGGAACGAGGATTGGCGATGCAGGCAGCGGCTGAACTCACTCAGAGCGGTATGGTCAGCGTTGTCGGCCTTGAGACAGATCAAGTGGAGAAGGTTGTCGCTGAAGTACGGCAGGAAGGCGAAATCCTTCAGCTAGCCAATTTCCTATGCCCCGGCAACATTGTTGTTTCAGGACATACTGAGGCGTGCGGCCGGCTGGAGGAGCCAGCCAATGCTGAAGGAGCTCGGATGGTGATGCCTCTGACAGTCGCGGGTGCTTTCCATACTCCGTTGATGCAGCCAGCAGTTGAACGACTGACTGCGGTTCTGGAAAATGTCACATTACATGCTCCTCGTATCCCAGTCGTCTCCAATGTCGATGCCACGGCGCATGACGACCCCGAGGAAATACGTCAGTTGCTGGTCCAGCAGGTCGTATCTCCTGTTCGCTGGGAAGATTCCATGAATAAATTACTCGCCGACGGAACCGAGCAGTTTTACGAAATCGGACCAGGCAGAGTCCTACGTGGGTTATTGAAGAGGATCGCTCGTAAAGTCCCGTGTGAGAACGTCTCCTGCTAAACCTCGACAACGATGATAGCCTGCGGGGGTTAGCCTCTAGGCAAGATGGCTGGCAAAATAGTCACGGTTGTTTTGCCTTCCTCAGTCAGTTTAGAATTGAATACAACCAAACACATCACCGGCTCCATTGGCCGATGATAACTATCCCAGGAAGTAGTAAACATGTCAGAAGAATCTAAGAATCAAATTAACGTCGACTTATCCGGTCAAGTCGCAATTGTCACCGGTGCGTCTCAGGGTATTGGAAAAGCTTGTGCCCTTGAGCTTGCCCGCAACGGAGCGCGTGTTGCCTGTTTGGCTCGTAATGCTGACAAGTTAGCCGCCACGGTTGCTGAAATTGAGGCCGCTGGTGGTCAGGCTGGAGCGTTTGCCTGTAGCGTGACAGACCGAGAAAGCGTAGACAAAGTCGTTGATGAGATTGCAGAACATTGGGGCAGCATTGATATTCTGGTAAACAATGCCGGAATTACTCGCGACACCCTTCTCCCACGGATGTCTGATGAAGAGTTTGATGCGGTGATCGATACGAATCTGCGTGGAGCCTTTCTATTCATGCGAGCGGTTTCCAAGCATATGATGTCCGCTCGTTATGGGCGTATTATCAACATGTCTAGCGTTTCCGGAATACAGGGAAATGCCGGACAAACCAACTATTCAGCCTCCAAGGCGGGCCTGATCGGAATGACTCGCAGTTTCAGCCGGGAGATTTCACGTCGAAATGTTACGGTCAACTGTGTCGCTCCTGGATTCATCGTCACGGAAATGACTGCCGTGTTGAGCGAAGATATCCTTAAAAAAGCCAAGGCTGGTATTCCCGCCCGCAAACTGGGGCAGGTGGCCGATGTCGCTGCCTGTGTCACCTTCCTGGCCAGTGGAGCTGCATCGTATGTAACTGGACAGACTTTGACCGTCGACGGAGGAATGACAGGTTAAGACTGGCCTGAAAGGCCTTGAAAACAAGGGGGGATGATACCCCCTCACAACACACCAATTAAAAAGTTTGACCGACAATGGTCGCCCAGAGTTGAATTCCGTCGTCTCTTACCTTGACCACAGGGGGCGAATTGTTCTATTCTGATATTCCTAAATACACATTTAATTCGCGTGCATTAAGTAGTGACTGGGACTGGCATAGGATGCTTGGAAGAGTCAATACACGCATACAAAACTACGAGGAGACCTCTTGTGTCAGTAGAAGCTAAAGTTATTGAAGTTGTCGCCGAACAACTTGGCGTTGATAAAGACAAAATCACTCGTGACACTTCATTTGTTAACGACCTTGGTGCTGACTCTCTCGATACTGTCGAGTTGATCATGGAATTGGAAGAAGAGTTTGATACGACTATTCCAGAATCGACTGCTGAACAGATCCAGACAGTTGGTCAGGCTATTGATTTTCTGGAAACTGTCGACGGTTAAGTCAGGGCTGCAATAAAAAATGAAACGGCGAGTCGTCGTTACAGGCCTTGGGGTTGTAACGTCTTTAAGTCAGGATGTCGAAGATCTTTGGCGTCGATTGCTGGCTGGTGAAAGTGGCATCCACCATCTTGAATGTGTCGAAACCGACTTATTCAAAGTGAAGATTGGTGGAGATGTACATGACTGGGATCCTTCCGCAGTCATTGATCACCGAGAAGCCAAGCGTATCGATCGCTTTACTCAATTTGCCATTGTCGCTGGCACCAAGGCGGTAGAAGATTCTGGACTGGACTTCGGAAACGAAGATGTGCACCGATGCGGAGTCGTGCTTGGCTCTGGCATCGGGGGGCTCAATGAAATTGAGACACAGGTTGGACGTTTGCTCAACAAAGGTCCTGACCGGGTATCTCCGATGACGATCCCCAAGCTCATGCTCAATGCAGCTGGTGGTAATCTGGCTATTCGACTGGGATTACGAGGCCCAAACTTTGCAGTGGCTACTGCGTGTGCCTCGGCCAACAATGCCATGGGTGACGCATTGCAAATGATCCAGAATGGCATTTCTGAAATCGTGGTAACCGGTGGTAGTGAAGCCGCCATGACCGGCATGGGAATCAGTGCCTTTCAGAATATGAAAGCGCTTTCCCGAAGAAATGACGAGCCGGCACGTGCTTCACGACCCTTTGACGTCGACCGAGACGGATTTGTGCTCAGTGAAGGTGCTGGAATCCTGATCTTCGAAGAACTGGAACATGCACTCGCTCGAAATGCCAAGATTTACTGTGAAGTCATTGGTTACGGAGCCAGTTGTGATGCTGGGCATATCACACAACCGGACCCTGCCGGCATGGGCGCCAGCAAAGCGATGCAAAATGCATTAGACGATGCGAACTTAGCTCCGGAAGACGTGCAATATCTCAATGCCCATGGTACCAGCACTCCGTTAGGAGATAAGGCCGAAACTCAAGCAGTCAAGGGAGTATTTGGCGAACATGCCTACAACCTGAATATCTCCAGCACAAAGAGTTCACTGGGGCACTCTCTGGGTGCCAGTGGAGGAATCGAATTGGTGATTACGGCCAAGGCGATAGAAAACCAGGAGATTCCCCCAACCATTAATTTGGAGAATCAGGATCCGGACTGCGATTTGAATTACACTCCGAATACTCCGCAAAAGCGCGACTTGAATATCGCTATGAGTAATAGTTTTGGGTTTGGCGGTCATAACGCATCCATTGTCGTTAAACGATTTTCTCCTTAAGGGGATTGGCACAAGATTTCATGTCAGAAACTCAACCTCGAATCGTCATTACCGGACTCGGCCAAATCAGTTCTTTGGGGAACACCATTGAACAATTGGCAACTGCCTTAGAATCTCAGCAGTCCGGCGTACGCACACTGGAACAGATTCCTTTTGAACATCTGATTGCGTCTTATGGCGGTGAAGCCTGGGATTTTTCCGGGGATATTGAAAACTACGGGCCTTTGGAAAAGACTGCCAAGCGAGCTATCAAAAAAGGTAGCCGCCTAATGTGCCGTGAAATCCAAATGGGAGTAGCCTCCGCACAGCACGCACTGCATGATGGCGGAGTGAATGCTGAAGTGGTTAATCCTGATCGAATTGGAATTGTTTATGGTTGTGACTACATCCTTAGTCACCCTCAGGAATTCCGTGAAGGCGTTCGTGCAAGCCTAGACGAGAACGGAAATTTCGAATTCAACAACTGGGCAGAAAATGGAATGCCCAATCTGAACCCGCTCTGGCTGCTCAAATACCTGCCAAACATGCCTGCGAGCCACATCGGAATCTACAACGACCTGCGTGGTCCAAGTAATTCCTTAACGATGCGTGAAGCTTCGTCTAATCTTGCCATTGGAGAAGCCATTTGCACGATCCAACGCGGTGATGCTGATGTCATGATTTCAGGTGCCACTGGAACACGGATTCACCCCTTAAGAACAGTTTACGTTAATCGACAGGAAGTTCTGGCGTCCAATAACCTGGAAGCGGCTCAAGCATCTCGCCCCTTTGAAAAGAATCGTGAAGGGATGGTCGTCGGTGAAGGAGCAGGTTCATTCATCCTGGAACGACTCGACCACGCAATAGAGCGAGGTGCTAAAATCTATGGTGAAATCGTCGGTTTCGGTTCCTCTACTGTTATTAGCCCTGATTTCACACCCCATTTTTCCCAAGCTCTTTCTAATGTCATCAATCAGGCATTGAATACAGCTGAAATGACTCCGGATGAAATTGGACACGTTAATGCTCACGGTATCTCTAAGATCGAAACCGATCGCTGTGAAGCAGAAGCGATTAAAGCAACCTTTGGTAACAAGAAACCAGTGGCTGCTCTTAAAAGCTACACTGGTAACATGGGAGCCGGTAGTGGAGCTGTGGAGTTAATCAGCAGTCTCGTGGCTTTGGAAAAAGGTACTTTATTCCGAACCTTGAATTACGAGACTCCAGACCCGGAATGCGATATCAACGTTACTAATGGTAACGACGTCCCTGCTGGGGATAGCTTCATTAATCTCAGTGTGACTCCGCAAGGGCAAGCTAGTGCTGTTGTAGTAAAATCCTACTCGGGCTAGTTACAGTCACCTGGTCGGTTTGAATTGTCGAGGCAGTATCTTTTTTTAGCGGGTAATCACCATTAAATTGTTCTGTTTATAGGCATTTTAAGCTGATTTGACATCTTTTAGGCTTAATTCTTGAGCTTGCGACAGGTTGACACTTTATGTGTTCAGGGGTAGTCTGGATAGGATTCAACCCTCAAAAAGTGTAGGTGCTTATATGTCCTAAGACGACCACTTAAATTGAGAGCGCGGATTTTCCGCCCGGCACACGTGAAATAACGTGTTTGACACTCGTATTGTAGTGTTAAATGCCAGATTAACTGCCGGCGGTTGGGATATTTCCAATCTGTGCAAAGCGAGCTTCTCAGAAAGCGTGTTTTGTACAGATTGCAAATAAACTAACCGACGGCATTTTTATTTGTGCTGTTGAAACAATAAAGAGGCGTACTAAATGTACTAGGCGTAGTAAAACCTGCGTCAAACATACGAAATAAGGTTTAACCACGATGGACCCAGATCAAATTCTACGTATCGTCGACTCGCTTCACCGCGACAAGAATATCGATACCGAAATTGTGTTCCGAGCTATTGAGTCTGCATTTGCATCTGCTGCCCGACGTCAATATGGAGATACGTCTGAAGTAATCGTCACTGTCAGTCGTGAAAATGGCTCTCTGGCTGCCACACTTGATGGCGAGCCTCTGGATCCGGCTGAGATGATCGGCCGAATTGGAGCTCAGATGGCCAAACAGGTTATTATCCAAAAGATTCGTGAAGCCGAAAGAGATTCACTGGTCGAAGAGTACCATGAACTTGAGGACCAAATCGTTAATGGTTCGGTACAGCGAGTAGAGAATTCTCTGGTAACCGTTCAGCTTAGCAGTGTCGAAGCAATCTTGCCGCGGAGTGAACAGATTCCAGGCGAATCACACCATAGTGGCGAACGTATTCGAGCGATGGTTTGTGAGGTTCGCCCACAAGGTACTCGTGTGAAAGTCGTACTAAGCCGCTCTCGTCCCCGATTTGTACAGCGATTGTTCGAGCAGGAGATTCCTGAAATCTCAGAGGGTGTGATTTCGATCAATGCCTTGTCGCGTGAACCAGGCTATCGTAGTAAAGTGGCTGTGAGTAGTACCGACAGTCGAGTCGACTGTGTTGGCGCATGCGTTGGAGTCCGAGGAAACCGAATTCGCAGTATCGTCGATGAACTCAACAGTGAACGCATCGACATCGTTCGGTGGGACGAAGATCCCGAAATCATGATTCCTAATGCCCTACAACCTGCGGAAGTAGATCAGGTATTACTCTGTGATATGATCGGCCGTGCCATCGTACTAGTCCGAGAAGATCAGTTGTCATTGGCTATTGGTCGCCGAGGTCAAAATGTACGCCTTGCCTCTAAACTTTGTGGTTGGGATATCGAAATCATGACCGCCGAGGAACTCGACGAGCAAATCGATCGAGCTGTCACTGGTTACTCCGCCTTGGATGGCGTTGACGAGAATCTGGCCGGAGCATTGGTCGAACAAGGATATCTCTCTTACGACGATCTCTCTGTTATCGAGCCGGATGCCTTGGCCGAAATGGGCGGCTTAACCATGGAAGAAGTCGATCACATTGTTGAGCAAGCTGAAACTCGTGCCGAAGAAGCTGAAGCGGCCGCGTTGGAAGCCCGGGAACGGCAAAAGGCTCAGGCTGCTGCCGATGCAGAAGCCGCAGCCCAACAGGCATTAGTTGAAGCCAGTCAGCCTACCGAAGGATCCGAAGAAACTGCTGAAGAATCTGCAGAAAATGATTCTGAAGCAACCGAAGAGGTGAGCGACGCTTCGGTCGATACACCTGCTGCCGAAGACAGCGTTGAAGACGCTGCTGAGCAAGCACCAGCTGTGGCGGAAGAGGAAGCTGAACAGGCCGAGGAAGAAGCCGTTGTGGAAGAGAGTAACGAGGAAGTTACAGAAACCACAGAAGAAGAATCAGCGGAAGCAGATGAACAAGCGGGTAACGAATAATAATCGTTGTTGATTGATTACATAACAACCCATTACACCAGGTAGTTTTTGGAGGGCGCCGTGCCCGTAAGAATTTACGCATTAGCTAAAGAGCTGGATTACGACAGCAAGGCCTTGGTCGATGTCTGCAAAAAAGCAGGGATTACAGGTAAAGGGTCTGCGTTGGCAAGTCTTGATGACGATGAAGTTCAGCAACTCAAGGACTACCTGAATAAAGGTCCTGCCGAGCCCGAACCGGAGCCGGAAGAATTTGATGCCACACCACAACCAGGCCGACAGCGTCGTGGTCCCATCAAAGTCATTGCCAGCAAAAAAGCCAGTGGGCCGTTATCATCTCGAAAGAAATCCGACGACGCGGAAGAAGTAACTCCGGAAGAAACGGAGGAAGCACAATCCGTAGAAGAGACACCGGCTGAACCGACGCCGTCAGTCGACGCTCCTGCCACTCCACCTACTGAACGTCGTCCTATCTCCAGACCTTCCGCAAAGATCAAGGTGATTGGGCGTAAAGCCAGTGACAAAGGAGATAGCGACGCCAAGGACAACTCGAAGAGTAAGAGTAAACGCCGTGACCCGGTTATCAAACTCGCTTCGATCCCCAAAACGCAACAGCCTGAAGCTCGGAAACAAGCCAAAGAAAAAACTGTTAAGCCGGCAATGACTCTTAACGATGCTCTAAAGAGTAAGGTTGGAAAACGCGGGCCTTTACAACACCTCACTAAAAACCAGGAAGAGCCTCAGCCGTTGCCGGAGCAGGACAGCGGTGGAAAACGAGGCAAGAAACGTAAAGGCAAAGGGCGTGGCGAACGACAGGGTGGCGACCTGGCCGGAATGGCCTCCGCACGTGCCGACCGTAAAAATCAACAACGTCGACGTGAGCAACGCGGTGGAGACACACGTTACGAGAATCAACGAGGACGTCGGTCTAGCCGCCGTACTCTCACTCGGACTGGAAAGAACACTGCCGCACCTCGTAAATCCAAAGTCAGTCTCGAACTACCTTGTACGGTTCGAAGTTTCTCAGAAGCAGCCGGACTCCCCGCCGGAAACGTCCAGATGACCCTGATGGGTTTGGGCCAGATGTTGACGATCAACGACCAGATCGATGAAGAAATGGCGGAAATGCTGGCGTTGGAGTTAGGAGTTGAACTCGAATTCCGACAACCCGAGTCGCTGGAAGAATCACTCATCGACGCAATAGAAGCGTTAGAAGATTCAGCCGAAGACCTGACAATACGTCCACCGGTTATTACATTCCTGGGCCATGTCGACCACGGAAAAACATCGTTGCTTGATTACCTGATTGGGATTGATGTCGTCTCTGGTGAGGCTGGCGGGATTACCCAGCATATTCGAGCTTTCCAAACGGATCACCATGGTCAGATGATTTCCTTTGTGGATACTCCGGGTCACGAAGCCTTTACGGAAATGCGTGCCCGTGGTGCAAATGTAACAGACATCGCAGTACTCGTTGTGGCAGCTGATGACGGTGTCATGCCTCAAACGGAAGAAGCGATTAGTCACGCCAAAGCAGCCGGCGTCCCGATCATTATCGCCTTAAATAAAACGGATCTCCCGGGAATCACCGAGGAACACATCAATACAATTATGGGCGAATTACCCGCCTATGAATTGACTCCAAGTGAATGGGGAGGGGATGTGGAAGTTGTCCGCACTAGTGCGATTACGGGCGATGGAATGGATAACCTCCGTGATACGATACTCGGTATCGCCGAACTGCATGAATATCAGGCTAACCCCAACCGGGATGCCATCGGTGTCTGTCTCGAATCTGAACAGGAAACTGCTCGTGGGGTCATTGCCAAAGTGATTGTCCAGAACGGAACACTCAAAGTTGGTGATGTTCTGGTTTGTGGACAATCCCATGGACGAATCAAAGCCATGTATGACACGCTCACTGGTGAAGTCGTTCAGGAGGCCGGACCAAGTACGCCTGTCAACATTGCAGGGCTCGATATTGCGCCGGATGCAGGTGACAAATTCCATGTGGTTTCTGAGATTTCGGATGCTCGGGAAGTCGCGGAATTGCGGTCCGACCGCTCCCGTGCTACCAACCTATCCGGTAACACAATCAAAGTTTCCTTTGACGATTTCCAACGCCGATTGGCTGAAGGTTCCCTAGGACCTAGCGAAGTCGTCACGCTCAATCTAATCATTCGAACCGATGTTCGTGGGTCGATTGAAGCGATTCAAAAGGAACTTAGCAAGCTTCAACATGATGAAGTTCAGGTCAAGATTCTTCAGGCTTCGGTCGGTGGGATCACAGCGGCCGACATTGTGTTAGCCGATGCTTCCGAAGCGGTGGTCATCGGATTTAACGTAGCACCAGATAACGACGCTCGACGACTGGCCGACGACAAACAGGTTGAAATTAGACGATACGACGTCATCTATAAAGTCACAGACGACATCCGCATGATGCTCGAAGGAAAACTGAAACCCGAAGAGAAAATGGTTGAGCTTGGCCACGCGATGGTGCAGCAGGCATTTAGTATCAGTCGTGTTGGAACCATCGCCGGTTGCCGCGTGGTTCAGGGTGAGATCGAACGTAATTGTCGGATTCGTGTTATTCGTGACGGTCGTGTGATTGGTGACTATGCCTTGGATTCACTACGTCGAGAAAAGGACGATGTGAAGAATGTTCGAGAAAACATGGAATGCGGTATTAAGCTTGCCGGATTTAACGATGTAAAACAGGACGACATTCTAGAAGCCTATAAAATCGAAGAAGTCGCTCGAACCCTGTAAAACCCAGTTCGTATTCGGTCAAGAAACCACCCATGAGTTCCAGGCGTGTATTAAAAGCAGCTCAAGCTATTCGTGAAGTCGTCAGTACGGCGATCATCACCGATCTGCGAGATCCGCGTATTGAAAATGTAACGGTCACTCGAGTAGAAGTATCGGGTGATATGCGACACGCAAGAATTCACGTATCCGTTATGGGTGAACAAACGAATACCCGAAATGTTCTCAAAGGACTTAATAACGCGGCCGGATTCCTGCAACGGAAAGTCGCAAACCGCATCGACACCCGATACACTCCAAAATTACAATTTGTTCTGGATGAAGGACTGAAACACTCGTTAGAAGTCACTAAGATTCTGGAAGAAGTTTTACCCCCCAACGAATCACAAGACGAATTGGATCCTCCCTCAGACAACCTCCTCTAAACTCGGAGACTGAGCGAGACTTCAATAAGTCCCCACCTAGATAAACGACATTATGAGTGCTGCAAAACGAGCTTCATTAATCAAGAAAACTTTCAGTGTTCTGAAAAAGCACTTCACCAATGTACAGCTACCGGTGAAGGATCGCCCTATTGTAGAGCAGTTGCTTTACGCCGCCTGTCTGGAAAATGCCACTCCCGATCAGGCCACCGAAGCATTTAGTAAGTTGCAAACACGCTATGTGGACTGGAACGAAGTTCGCGTGACGACAAACTCGGAATTGACCGAAGTCATGGGTTGCCTACCTAACGCCGCTCAAGCAGCTCGTGACTTAAGAAGAATCTTATTCAACGTTTATGAAACTCACTTCTCCTTTGACCTGTCCTTTATGGCTAAAGAGGGGTTAAGTAAAACCACTGCTACGATCGCAGGCTACTATGAAGACATCCCCAAATTTGTCGTCAATTATGCCGTACAAAATGGGTTGGGTGGCCATGCAATTCCCTTAAATGAAGGCGCATTGGATGCGTTGCAGATTCTTGGCGTCGTTTCGGTGAAAAACAGAAACCAAGGCAAAGTTCCTGGACTCGAAAGAACCATTGCTAAAAACAAAGGGGTTGAATTCGGAGCCTTGATTCATTTGCTCGGAATTCAATTAGCCAGTGATCCTTACGGGAAAACGACTCACGACCTGCTGCTGAAAATCAATAAAGACTGCGCTGACAATTTACCACAAAAACCTTCGAAAAAGAAAGTTGTCTCGACGGACGAAAAAGAGGCCGGTGAGTCCAAACCCAAAAAATCTGCCGTGAAAAAGAAGGTAGCTCCTAAGAAAAAAGCTGCTAAAAAGAAGGCGGCTCCAAAGAAAAAGGCAGCTCCTAAAAAGAAAGCTGCCCCAAAGAAAAAAGCAACTCCTAAAAAGAAATCTGCCCCGAAGAAAAAAGCTGGTCGCCCAAAAAAACCTCGCTAAGCGATTTATGACCTCCGGTTTTACCGTCACCATCAATACAGAGACCTGACTTTGAATCCTTCAGAGAGGCTCCACATAGGTAAAAGTGGCGTGGGATTGCTGTGCTACGATTTGCTAGAATAGACTTGGCTGGCATCAGCGATACCCCTGGTCTCTCCCGTTGTAAATCGAGATTCAATTGCGAAGCTTTACACTTTTTCTATTCGCCTGGATAGCAACCTCTACTCTGCTGGCGGACGAAGTCACCGACTTTACACCGCCGACCATCAACGACGAACCCTTGCTTTCCAAACCGCTTGCTGAATCACATGCGGATCGCTTGCATGCTTCTACGTTATTTGGTCAGGGGCGTCTACATGCCCGCAGGCAACAGTTTGTAAAAGCACTTCAACTGTATCAGCGTGCCTGGCGGTATGATCGTTCGGTTGTGTCTATTTCCAATGAACTCATTCCATTGGCAATGGGGCTAAAACGAAATCAAGAGGCTTCTCAATACGCCAAACTGGCGATCAATGACACCTCCGCGAACTCCGAATCTCTCATGAGGATGGCCGTCGTCCTAACTAGGAATGGTGATTATCCGGAGGCAATACAAGCTTATCAGGCTGTCCTGAATCGCCAAAATGATGACACACTCAGCGTCCCCAAAGCACTCATTACTGCCGAGTTAGGCAGGACTGCTTTTCTGGCAAAGGATTTTGAACTGGCCGCCAAAGCCTTCGATGAAACGACTCAAGCGTTGAATCAACCGGAACAAGCGGGACTAACCGGGGTTCATTTAGCGCGGCTCAAAGGCAGTACAGGTTCTGTGTTTTTAGCCATGAGCGAAGTCTACAAAGCGACCAAGCAATTTACCAAAGCCCGGGAAGCCATTGAACAATCTCAACAAACTGCCCCTAACCCTGCCATGTATGCTTTGCGTGTCGCTAGCCTGTACTATGCAGAAAACAAGGACTCTGAGGCACTGAGTGAACTTCAGCGGTATCTGGATTTAAAGTCAGCCGAGGGAAAATCAGACCCCTATCGGTTGCTGATTGCGATTAACCGCAATCTTGTCGAAGATCGATTACGAGCAGACCAAAAATCAATTGAACAACTCACTCAGGCATTACAGCAACAACCATCCAATCACTATTTAGGTTACACCTTAGCCGATCTGGCAAATCATGCCAGTCAGCCGGAGCTTGCCTTACTGCACTTTCGTAAATTCATTCCCATCCAGCCTGTGTTATCTGGGTATCAGGGTGCAATTGATGCCCTGCTCGCCTTACAAACAGCCGATGCTCCGTTGGCCGACAACCTGACGATGGAATTATGTTGGGTCCTTGGACTCGTCTATTCACGCAGCCGATCTCTTCAATCGCTGGAAGATGATCGGATCGATCGGATCCTCTCCAATAAAGCCCTGCTCATCAACATGGCACGTCTCGTGCAAAACTATGCTGACAAGGACCTGACACCGGATGATGTTAAAGTCAATTTCAAGACCTTTAAGAGTCATACAGCAGCGGCAATGGCATTTTTGTTTTCTCAGGCAAACGATTGGGAAAATGCTACCACATTCTGGAACTTGGCTATTGAGCAGGCTCCGAGGCAAAGTGCACAGTTTTATGAAACATGGGGAATTCAGAACCTCCTCAATGAACGCTCGAAAGAGGCCATCGCCGTCTTTGAGCGTGCTCTTGCAGACGACAATGTTCGTAATAAGACGTCCATTCACTTTTTAATCGCCGGTCCTTATCTACTGGAAGACAAAAATGAAAAAGCTGTCACATCGGCTAAACTTGCTTCCGACAATGCGAACAACAATCCTCGCCTGCTAAGTCGATACCCCTGGGTGTTATATCACACCGGACAATTGGCCGAAGCTAAAACGGCATATACTTCATTAATAAGCAAACTCGAGACGATGACGAGCAATCCCGCTGCTACAGAAATCTCGCGGGAAGCGAAACTCACGCTTTCAAACCTTTGCTTGGCATCTGGAGATCCTCTACAAGCCATTGAATGGCTGGAACAGGTACTGGATCGGAATCCGCAGGATATCAGTGCTTTGAATGACCTGGGATATTTGTGGGCCGATCGAAATGAGCATCTCTTACGGGCTGAACAAATGACTCGTACGGCTGTGGTGGCAGAGCCTGACAATTCAGCCTATCGGGATAGTCTTGGATGGGCTTGCTACCGATTGGGGAAGTTTGAAGAGGCTCGGTCAGAATTGGAAAAGGCCCGGGAACTCAACGAGACCGACGGCGTCATATATGATCATCTTGGTGATACCTATTTCAAATTGGGTGACAAACAAAAGGCTCGTAAGATGTGGCAACGCGCTCTGGAATACATGAAAGCACCAAGACATCAACAACAAAGAGAAGAAGTCGAAAAGAAACTATCGGCAATCTAACTCGACCATCTACCTGCTAAACACTGCCTACGACTTCAGTTAGAATACAATTCTCGCAAACGCTCTCCGACCATCACTATTCAACGGACACAAACATGGCTGGACATTCCCATTGGGCCGGTATTAAACACAAAAAAGCCGCGATCGATAACAAACGCGGAAAACTTTGGAGCAAACTGTCCAAAGCAATTATCATTGCTGCCAAGATGGGAGGGGGCGATCCAGTCACCAACATTCGATTGCGACAGGCCATTCAGGACGCCAAAGATGTCTCGATGCCTAAGGACAATATTACCCGTGCCATCAAGAAAGGTACCGGCGAGCTCGATGGTGGTAACGTCGAAGAGATCATCTATGAAGGTTATGGTGCTCATGGGGTCGCTGTGATGTGCGATATCATGACCGACAATCGAAATCGTACAGCACCGGAGCTTCGTAAGATGTTCGAAATCCATGGAGGAAACATGGGAGCGACGAATTGTGTCGCCTGGTTATTTGATCGCAAAGGATTGTTCCTCGTGCCCATCGATGCAGCCGATGAAGAAGCCACGATGGAAATAGCACTCGAAGCCGGCGCAGAAGACTTTCAGGTTCAAGGTAACCATTTTGAAATTACCTGTGAGCCTGAACTTTACACCGATGTGGCTGAAGCATTAGCTAGGGCAGAAATTACAGTTACATCCAAGCAAGTCACCCGAATCCCTAACAACACGGTTGAACTCGACGCAGATCAGGCTCGTAAAATCCTTAAGCTCATGGAAGCACTTGACGACCATGATGACGTACAAAATGTGTCGGCCAACTTCAATCTCTCTGATGAAGTCGTCGCTGAATTACAGGCAGAAAGCTAAATATCACTATTAGTGTTGGATCTTTTTCCAATACTTTTCAAAAGCGCCTTTCAAGTGGAAGTCCGGGCTGTTGTCCAAATCATGACATTCGAGGCATCGTTCTTTGGACTCTGTTAGGTCGCGATGAACAAACGCTCTCAATTTTTCCCTTTCGGCAACTGGACTTTCTGTATCCGACTCCAATCGTACATGTTCACTGGCGGGACCATGACAATTTTCGCATCCATTGCCTTCCAAATGCATCGTCTCAGCCAAACTCATAAATCCTGACTCGTAAGGAATATACTCCTGAGCCTGCCAGCCTGTGACATGACAACTCAGACATTCCGGGTCAAACTGACGAGGAATCTCAGCCCGACCGTGCGGAGCGATGAGCGACTGGGTAGCGTGAGCATGCGGTGAATTTTTCCAGACCTCAAAGGCCGACACGTGGCACTCTGCACAACTTTGACTCCCCGCAAATTGATATCCCGAAGCGTGTTCCTGAGGGGTAATCCCTAAGCCACGGAAACCGGAACGCTGCAGTTCTTCCTGATACTGTTTGAACATCCCGAGAACTACCGAGGAATCCTGATAGCTGGCATCCAATGCAACACGTTGGAATTTCAGATCTCTCCGGCCGGTATCCGTCTGAAAGATTCCGACAACCGAGGCATACATACTCTTCTCACCCACCTTCAGGATCTTGGTTTTAGCTCGTGCGACTGATTCCAGTTCATAAGCCGGCTCGCCTGGTGCGCCTGCACAGACCAACAAATCAAAGTCTGTTTGAGACTTGGCCAATTCCCTGACATACTCCAGAGTTCCGTGCACCATCAGCACTTTGAAATCTGTTTTCTGAAACGAAGAATCCGTCACTACCTCTCGCAACGCTTCGTCCGTTTCCTCCACAATCAGATCGTCATTAAATAGAGATTCTAACCACTGTTCTGAAATGACACTTGCCAATCCGATTGTCCCTGCCGGAGTCTCAAGTAATTGAAAACGCCGAGTAAATGCTCGATCGAGAATTGCAACATTTGAGCTTACAAACATGGATTTGTCATTATCATCCACTGCTGCAACAGCAAACAATTCACCTGCCGGCAACTTCAAGTCAGCCGGCCCTAACCCAACAGCAGCGTACTGCATTTGCCCCAGCAATTCAGAAGTCAGATTGAATTTAAATTCTGGCTGGCGGCCAAACCGTCGCACTTGATTCCCTGTATCAATCGCAAACAAGTCCCAATTACGTTTCCGCAAGCCGTCTAGAAATGTGTATCTTCGTGCCAGACCTCCTTTTTGCCTCTCCAGCCCCGTACATCCACAGGGTTCTATATAACCAAATTGCCGGCCTGTAAAAACCAATACCGCCGAAGGTTTCGTCCAACCATCGAAGAGAACGGTGGAGTCGCTTGGCACCCCAATGTTAGTGTCCAGAGACGGTTCGGCATGTTGAGTTTCCGGTTCTGAACCAGTCTCTGGCTCCGGCGGAATATCACCCGATTGATGTGATATTTGAGGACGTCCCTCAATTTGCTCTGATTGCGTATCATCGCCACAACCAGTTACCAGACAACAACCGATACCGATTAGGCAGAGGAAAATACTACATTGAATATAGTGCGATTTGAGGGCCATCGTTTGGATTGTCCTGTCAGTTAATTCGTGACAGACAGGAGTACCTGAATTGACACTTCTTTTACAAACGGGTGAGTTGTTTTTAGGACAATATAAGCCGGAACACCAAGATTCCCACCTCGCCGACTGATTTGTTTTACGTCAGGATCTATTTTAATCGTCAACCGATGATGAATCGTTTTACCACTTCCGATGGACATTGGAGTTCCCAATGAAACCTGAAGATGAGAAGCTGGATTGACCTCCTTCACCTCGAAACTTACTTCATTGCGATAAGCCCCTTTAACCACCAGGTTTATGCTTTTGTCTAATCCTTCCGCAGAAGAAATCTCACCTAGATCCAATACTCCTATGTGCTGACTTCCTTCTTCCCTTAAAGCTCGGAATCCTTTACCAAAAATTGAAATGTCTGGATCCACAGAGCCGTTCAAAAAGACATCCACTTTGGGAGCATCGGGCAAATTGGTTGTTAATCGCACGGGGAATTCGAAGGTTCCCGGAGACAAACCGGGATTCAATTTCACAGTCATTTCCTGCCCACTATAAGCTTTCAATTCCTGTTTCACCTGTTCTTCCGAAAGCGGTTTAAAGGAAATTTCAAGAATGCCCTCTGGAGCCTCTTCTAGAAATTCTACCTCGAGGATTTCCAATGGCTCTTCGGTCTGCTTGTAGGAGAACACCTTGCCTTTAACTGTGACGCCTTCACCGGATGACAAACCATTCATTGTCAGGCGTTCAGGTTTTGGCATAACCGACTGGATAATGTTTCCTTTAACCACTAGTTGTATAAGGCGGTTGTTTGGATCGTTCGAAATAATGTCTGCCGATTGATAGAACTGTAGAGAAGGTCCCACCTCTTTAGCGGTCCATTCGAGTTTTACTTCGACCGATTTCCCGGGAAGGATTTCACCGGCAGCCAGTGAGCTCAGCGTACACTTACATGTCGTTTCGCCTTTGATCAGCGTCAGGGGCTCTGTGCCATCATTACGAACAACAAACGTATGACTTCTGATTCCACGACGTTCCATCGTTCCAAAATCGTATTCCGTGGAACCGACGACGACAGCGATTGGTCCGTCTACGACGTCGACCTCTTCGGCATCTAACGACCCAATAAACTGAGACACACTCCCAGGATTGATCGGACGAAACTGTTCTCTAATTCCCGTCCTATTCCATTGGCTATGCAAAACTCCAGCAACTCCGCCTGTAGCCAATGCAACAACTAAAACAACGAGTAATCTCATGACATTCCTATGACGCTATACGCTCTAACGATTTGATTCGATTTTCTAAATTGTTTGTGCGGTGGGGGAGGCCAAACCGCCACTTTTTTCCCGCCATGGCCGTCCGATTGCCGCTGGCAGGCACTACTGATAAGTCTACCACATTGAATCAAAAACCCCGTGAAAACCAACTGGCACGGTTTTCACGGGGTAATTCAGTATTTTTCGGAGTTACTGTTGTCTTCTTTTACGGAGGGACCTCAGACTTTGTTCTACCGATTCATCGATTTTATCAAAAAATATCTTTTGGTCCTTCCAGCCCGCAAATTCGACCTCGCATAGCCGACGATTACTCAACTTGAATTCCAAATGCGGGTTTTCATCATCAAGCGACAACGCTTTCTCTTGAGCGAGAAGACTGGCCTTCCAATCTCCCTGAAAGTACTGACATATAGACATGCGGGCAAAAACATAAGCGTTGGTAGGATAGAGTTCGCTTTCGCGTGTCACAAATTCCAAGGCACGACTTAAATCCTCAGGTTGTTTAAATCGATCATACAGCAGCAGGGCTTGTTGTGAGAATAACTCGTACGATGTCTGGGAATTGGGATTTAATGCTAATGCCTGATCCACCAACTTTCTATATTCTTCATAAAGTGGCGTTGAGCGTTCTTCACTCAACAACATAAAGAGAACATTGGCGTGCCTCAGGTAAGCATCAGTGTTTGTAGGATCAGCATTGATTGCCTCCTGTAAATGCTCTCGTGCCCCAGTAATCTTATTTTGAGATAGGTCATAATTCGCATGCAGTAATTGATAATCCACCGTCGCCACCGGCCGGTGAAATGTAACATAGGCAGCAATTGGCAATGCTCCCATGAACACCATCATGATCCAACGCTGCCTTTGAGAGAGGACACGTTGATCAAGATTTTGACTCTCCACTGCCGATAGGTTTTTATTGGATCTAGATAGTAAGCTGAGTCCGAGCAATAGCCAGCCCGTATACGCGACTCCTGGGTAGGTTATCCCGCCAGCCACACTTAGGTTGATCGTCCAGCAAACAAAAGCCAGCAATAGGTGATGAGGATGCAGTTGCCCCCGCTCGACCCAATCCTGCAGCAGGAAAATGACAATCGCAAAACCTGGTAAGGCGACATAAAACACCGACAACGGAATGAACGCATAATTGAGTTGATCCACGGCCAATCCAAAGGCACAACCGATTCCGCCAGCCAAGTAGATCTGATTAGCTGATAGCCTGGGCCCTTGAGTGCCCCGTTCTTCGTATGCCCGTTCTTCGTATGCCCGTTCTTCGTATGAAGGTTCAGAATTGAGAACTCGCAGGAGGGCTACTCCAATTGCCAGACATAACAAAACTAAAACTGGCAATCCAAAACTAGTGAGTACTTCCAACAACCAATTATGAGGGTCGGCTATCGATTCCGAAGCACCTACCTGCTTGTAAAAGGTGTAGTGATCGCGAAAATTACCCGGTCCCACACCCGTCCACAGGTGATCCACCGCCATCTCCGTGGAACTTTCCCAATACTCCATACGAAAACTTAGGCTTTTGAAGGCTTCTGTGAGGATCTTGGAATCAAGTCGCTGCGTGGCAATTCCCAATGCAAAGACGATCACTCCAATTGCCGCCAGAAGCCCTCCTGCCTTTAAGGCAACAGAGCGATACCCTTTGAGCAGCACGCCTCCCACCAACACACTCAGACCTATAGCGCAACAGGCGGCTCGGCTTTTCGTCAATATCAGGCAAAAGGCAACGATACAGGCCAACCCTAAAAATTTCAGAAACTCTGCTTTCCCATGTGGTGATTGTTTTTGATTCAAAAGTGTAAAGAGAAGCACGGTGAACCAAGGTGCCAGAAACCCGGCCAGAGAGTTTGTCAAAGCAAAAGTGACATGGGGTTCTGGGCTTTGAATGCGGCTTTCAAAGTGATAGCGACTGGGGGAACCGATTCGTGTATCACTGATGCCTGCCTCCCTGAGCATGGTAACTCGTTGCTGATCATTACCTTGGAAGTACTCAGCTCGCACTTGTGGAATACGTACCAGTGAGTCATAGATCCCAATACTGGAAATTGACACGACGATGGCCAACATCACTGCCACCACTGCTCGTATAACCAGAGGAGAGTTGAGCAGTTGTAGGCAGAGCATGAATCCCACTGCAAAGGCAACCCATTGCCACCAGTTATTAAGACCTGCTCGAAAGTCCCCTGCCCCAAAATGAGAGATCACTGAAACAAGCATCGCCAGGACTGTCAGGCAAAGTAAAAAGGAAGACCAGTCCATGCGATAACGCACACTCGGAAACCGCAAATGGAAGACTCCCCACAGACTTCCCAGAATCGCAAAGGACATCACAGACAAGCTCGTCATACCTTCCGAAACGGCGGGACCGTCCCCTGTAAGAAACGCTGTAGATGCCAGCAAAGCGATCAACAGGAATTGCAACCATTTAAACCACCTTGCCTGCTGCTGGGACAAATCCGGGTTCGCGTAGGACTGTGTTGCCACGTCACCATTCCTGTTTAGCTGTTAATCTTATTACGAGCTGTATTTTCCAGAATTGCCACAAGTGTAAGCATACAGACGGTCATGACAACAATTAAGATTGCGCCACTCAGGTTGACTTGAGGTAACAGTAGTGCCGAAATTCCGGTGGTGGCTGTCACAAGAAACATAGTTAGCACAGCTCGAGGTTTGGATAGTCCCAGTTCCACAAGACGATGAGAGAAATGGGATTTATCCGGTTGAAAGGGACTACGGCCATCTGATAAACGTATCACAACCACTGTAAGTAAATCATAAATTGGTACGGCCATGATGATCAGTGGAGCAATAACCGCGTGGGCAACAGGATTCTCACCATCGGTATAGGTGGTCAGAATGGTGGCGACGGCAATACAGAATCCAACAAAATAGCTCCCGGCATCTCCCATGAAAATCTTAGCCGGCGGTTTGTTGTGAATTAAAAATCCTAACAATGCCCCGATGAACACCAGCAGTAATCCTGCGACATATAACTGGGGGCCTTCTGAGGTAACACCTAGCAACACAACATAAAAGACCAAAGCGATGGAACAAATGACCGCGACACCACCAGCGGCGGCATCCATATTGTCGAGCATGTTAAAAGAGTTGATCAACATGACGATCCAAAACACGGTACAACCAACCGTAATAATTCGATAGGGGATAAAGGCGGTGAAATACCATTCCTGCGAAACGACGCAAGTCGTTGCTACCAAGAATTGAATCGCCAAACGTAGCTTCCAACTCAATCCTCGAATGTCATCAACCAGTCCGACCAGCATCAGTACAGTACCCGCAATCAGCAAGACCCACAAATCGGCCAATTGTCCTGCGATACCTACTACGTATGGTTGCACTTGTTCCGGCAACCACTGAGTAACGGATCCATTAAACATGACCAGTACAGACCCCATGAGGAAAGTCGCGATGACTCCGAACCAAATCCCAATGCCGCCCCCCAGAGGAATTGGGGTCGTATGTACTTTACGATCGTCGGGTTGATCCAACAGGCCCCACTTGTCTGCATGACGGCGCAAGAAGATGACCGTTAGCCAGCTAATCAGCAGGCTGGGTAGCAAAATCAGCGGAAGAATCCAATAAGGAAATGCAGCGTCCATCGTGATACCGGAGTAAACAAGTTAGCAACCTTTGCGAGCGGTTCAGAAAAGGCTGTCCGAGTATTACTCTACGGTTCAATCCTGATACTGTTCACGCAGGAAGTTTCGGCAGTCGCTAAAGAACGCATGGTATTCAGGAGTTTGGAAATCGGGATACGTCCAGCGGCTGGTCCGCCACTGTTGACGATGAAAGTAAATTGTTACTTCTGCAAATATTCCATCTGCTAAATACAATCGATGATCCCGGTCTTTGGTCGTCGCCAATACGAGTTTGGCTTCGGTCAAATATCCTGGGTCGACATTCACGGGACGAGCGACATGCTCATTCTTATTTTTATCGGCATATTCAGCTTCCCAGTCATTTGTTAGATGCTTGATTTTGGGCAATTCTGCCTTATCAATCAGCGTTTTCATCGCCCAAAACTGTTTTTTCAGGTTGGCTCCCATGCTGGGCGAATAATACGTCGTCTGATCAAAGTTATAAACGGGGGAAGTGAGAGCGATTTCTCCCCATTGAGACTCTATTTGAGACCTGACGAATGCCAATGCACTATCTGATTGTCCAAAGGCTCCAACAATCAACAAGGCATTTCGCTGAGTTCGAATTTCACCCAAAATTAGGCTCCCTTCGTCGAATACGCACCAACAACCATTCTGTCACCAGCACTATCCTCCAAGGCCTCAAAACGACATTACAAATGATCTAGTAAGAACGCCCAAAGATCGCTCGGCGAGTACTAGGTTTCCCTGTGAAAATACAAGTTCCTTCTTCCTGATCCTGTTCAAGCGGCATGCAGCGAATCGTAACTTTATACTTGGCAATCTTATCCAATACTTCCTGCTCGCCTTCGACGAAGTGACAGCTGGCAAATCCGGCTGGCTGCCCATCCTGCTCTGAGAAATAGGCTTCAAATTCCTCCAGCGAATGAATCTCCCGTGTATTATCCTCACGAAGCTTCAAGGCTCGATCAAATAGTCCTTGCTGGAATGTTTCGAGGAGTTCAACAATCCCTTCAACAAATTCGTCACGCCCCACGGATTCAGATTGCCCGGTATCACGTCGACCGACAAACACCTGGTTATTCTCTATATCCCTGGGTCCCACTTCCACGCGGATTGGAACACCACGTTTCACGTGATACCACTTCTTTTCTCCGCCACGCATATCGCGATCATCAATTAGCACTCGGACTTTACCACCTGCGTACATTTTGGATTCCAGATCCTTTTTCAACGTCTCACAGTAATCCAGTACTTGCTGCCGAGTTTCGTCTCCTTTAATAATGGGTAGCAGGACAACCTGCTTGGGAGCTAACTTCGGGGGTAACACCAAGCCATCATCATCGCTGTGAGTCATTATCAATGCTCCGACAAGCCGAGTGGAAACACCCCAGGAAGTCGTCCAGGCGAATTGCTGCTCTCCCTGTTGATCCTGATAAATGATTTCCTGAGCGCGGGAGAAGTTTTGTCCCAAAAAGTGTGATGTCCCAGCCTGCAATGCCTTGAAGTCCTGCATCATAGCTTCAATGGTCAGCGTGGAAACGGCACCTGGGAATCGTTCATCGACTGTCTTTTCCCCTTTGATCACTGGCATTGCCATGACATTTTCTGCGAAGTCGGCGTAGACATCCAGCATTAATCGGGTCTCTTCCAATGCTTCCTCTTCCGTTGCATGACAGGTGTGACCTTCCTGCCATAGAAACTCAGCCGTTCTTAAGAACATACGTGTCCGCATTTCCCACCGCACGACATTGGCCCACTGATTGATTTTGATCGGCAGGTCTCGATATGACTGCACCCACTTGGCATACATTGAACCGATTATCGTCTCACTGGTCGGACGGACAATCAATGGTTCTTCCAGAGGGCCAGCGGGAACGAGTCCTCCGTCAGGCCCAGGCTCGAGCCGGTGATGCGTAACAACGGCACACTCTTTAGCAAAACCGTCGACATGCTCGGCTTCCTTTTCCAGAAAACTCATCGGAATGAAGAGCGGAAAGTAAGCATTAACGTGCCCGGTATCTTTAAACATGCCGTCCAAAACCTGTTGCATGTTTTCCCAAATAGACCAGCCCCAAGGCTTAATTACCATGCAGCCACGAACCGGGGAGACTTCAGCCAGATCTGCTGCTTTGATAACTTGCTGATACCACTGTGGGTAATCTTCACCCCGTGTAGGACTGATCGCAGTACGATTTTTTTTACCCATGGATTTAATTCCTAATGACCGACAGGGTTGTTTTGATTCAATCCCCTCCGGTCTATCTTTCTCAAGAAGCCGTTTTGATTTAACTTGTAGCCCCCTATTTTAGGTCAGCATAGCGGAATGCGACAACCAGAGATTTAACGATGGTCCCTTGTCCAATCGAAGTTTTCCAGTAAGATTGCCTCTGAAACGAAGCAATTCCAGAATTCCCAGTCCCCACTCACCCCAAATTGAAAATCATGGGTCGTCAATACATCAATCAGTTCAGTGAAGGCGAAAGCATCAATCAGGTGTTTGTTGCCAACGGCAAGCAACTTCGTCCCAACCGCCAGGGCAATCTTTACCTGCAACTCACCCTTTCAGATAAATCTGGAAGCGTTAACGCGATGCAATGGAATGCGAACCAAAGCGTGTACGACAGTTTCGAAAACGGTGATTACGTGATCATTAAAGGGACCACTCAGCTGTTTAACGGCAACCTACAAATCATCGTACAGCAACTAAAAAAAGCCGATGAATCCCGAGTCGATGAAGCGGATTTTGTCACACTCACCAATGAGAATATCGGACAACTCATCGTACAATTGCGTCAGTTCGTCGACTCAATAAGTCATCCCCAACTCCAAAGCCTCTGCCAGCAATATCTGGATAGTAAGGATATCATGGAGAAATTCAGTCAGGCTCCGGCAGGTGTGAAGAATCATCACGCTTATCAAGGTGGGTTAATCCATCACGTAGTTTCACTGATGGAACTGGCAGAATCTGTCGTCCAGCATTACCCTGAGGTCGATCGGGACCTCGTGTTGGCAGGCGTATTACTGCATGATCTGTCAAAAACAGACGAGCTCGCTTATGAACGCAGCCTTGAATACACGGACGAAGGTCAACTCGTAGGACATCTGGTAATGGGAGTCGAATTACTAGGTAAGCAAATTGATCAATGGGAAGCGAATCAAGGGACGACCTTTCCTAATGACATTGCCATCCAACTCAAGCACATGATTGTCAGTCACCACGGGCAGTACGACTTCGGCAGTCCGAAGCTACCGATGACCTTAGAAGCATTAGTCCTTCACATGATTGATAACCTAGATGCCAAAGTTCATCAGTTTTCACATGCAATGGACAGTGAAGCCAACCCAGGCGACAACTGGACCCCCTTCATCCCAACACTGGGCCGCAAATTATATAAGAAGACGCTTCAACAAAAAAAACAATCGTAACCGGATACACCGGAGAATCTACCCTTTCTCGAATCCTGTCGATGATCTTGTGTTTCTTAAGAGAAACCTCCAGAATCGGGTAACAAGCAGGGACAACTCCCTATCAATGATACAAGGCTATCTATATGGAACCTCAAGATCTGGAAGCAATGATTCTGGAGCATATCCGAAAAGAGAATTATCACCCGGTAAAACCTCGTGTCATTTGTAAACAGTTACAACTCAGCCAAGACGACCGTCAAGCCGTGCGTCGTGCTGTCAAAAGTCTCATTCGCCGAGGATGTGCTCAGTTTGGCCCCAAGCACTTAGTCCTGCCCGCGGACAACGAGCCACAACCAAGTAAACCATCCGGCCCTCCAACGGACCTTTCCAATACGGTCCTGGGAAAATTCTTCAAAGCCTCCGGAGGTTTCGGATTCGTCCGCCCCGAAGGGACAGCAGCCTCAGCCGGACGTGATGACGATCTGTTTGTTCCCGCTCACGAAATTCTTGATGCCTGTCACGGAGACACCGTACGTGTGCGTCTGGCTCCGGGAAGCCATCGACGTGGTCGCAATCAGGAAAAGCAACAACGAGCCCGGATCGTGGAGGTCACTGAACGAGCTCGCCATCAATTTGTAGGGACGTATCATATCCACAATGATGTTGGCCTCGTACGAGTCGACGGCTCCCATTTCCAACAACCCGTCCCGGTGGGTGACCCCGGTGCTAAAGGAGCTCAGCCTGGACTGAAGGTTGTCATCGAAATGGTACGCTTTCCTTCGGCATTTGATGACGGGGAAGCGGTGATCACCGATGTATTGGGCGCGCGAGGGGAACCGGGCGTCGACACTCAAATGGTGATTGCTGAATTTGCTTTGCGAGTAGAATTCCCGGAAGAAGTTTTAGAGGATGCCAGACAACAGGCGGCCGCTTTCGACGAAGACGATTTTTCCAATCGTGAAGACTTCACTGATTCCACGACCTTAACCATCGATCCGTTTGATGCTCGAGACTTTGATGATGCAATCAGTCTGGAACAGATTGAAAACGGACATTGGCTGTTAAGCGTTCATATTGCCGACGTGGCTCACTTCGTCCCAACCGGCTCGGCACTGGATGTGGAAGCAAGTGTAAGGGCGACCAGTGTGTATTTGCCCGACATGGTCATTCCCATGTTGCCAGAAATCATTTCCAACAATCTAGCCAGCCTACAGCCCAACAAAAATCGATACGCCAAAACGGTGATTATCGAATTCACTCCGGATGGCATTCCTGTTAACTGTGATGTTAAACGCTCGGTCATCAACAGTGATCATCGTTTCAACTATGAAGAAGTGGATGACTTTCTTGTTCATCGATCCAAATGGAAAGAGCAACTTGATGAAAAAGTCTATTACCTGTTAGATCGCATGCACACGCTGGCCATGATTTTACGTCAGCGGCGTATGGACAACGGGTCACTGGAAGTCGGGTTGCCCGAAGTAAAAATCGATCTCGACTCAAAAGGACAGGTTGCCGGTGCTCATCGAGTTGTGAATACAGAGAGTCATCAGATCATCGAAGAATTCATGCTGGCTGCCAATCAGGCGGTTGCCACCTTGCTTAATGATCACGAACTAAAATTCCTGCGTCGAATTCACCCCGACCCCAGCCCTCGAAAACTGGCCAAACTCACTCAGTTTGTTAAAGAAATGGGTGTGGAGACGGAAGAGATTACTAATCGGTTCCAAATCAAAGATATTGTGACTAAGATCGCGGGTAAACCATACGAGCAATCGATCCAACTGGCCATTCTCAAAAGTATGCAAAAGGCTGTGTATGGACCGGAAGAAGAACGACATTACGCCTTGAACTTCGAACATTACGGTCATTTTACCTCGCCAATTCGCCGTTACCCAGACCTAACCATTCACCGGCTTTGCAATCAAATCATCGATCAGCAGTCACCTATTCAGGATCTCCCCAAACTCTTGGCACTCGGAGAGCACTGCTCTGATAGGGAACGAAATGCTGAATCGGCCGAAAGAGAATTGAAAAAATTAAAGCTTCTAAAGTACTTACAGGACCACGCTGACAAAGAATTCGTTGCCGTCATAACCGGAGTCGAAAACTTTGGGCTCTTTGTACAGGGAGCAAAAGTGCCGTTCGAGGGACTGATTTCAGTCACCGCCCTGAAAGACGATCATTACACGATGGTCACCGGTGCACACGCATTGGTTGGCCATAGGAGTGGTAATGACTTTCGATTGGGAGACACGCTGGCTGTCAAAGTTGACCATGTCGACATGGAACGTCGCGAAGTGGACTTAATGTTCATCAAAAAACTGCTCTCGGTCGGAGGCCCTCCGCTGAACCGACCACCGGCCGGAGATCGTGGACGACAGGGGCATCGTAAACGGCGCGGGAACCCCAAAAAGCGATCTACCTTACGAGCCATCGCCAAACGCAAGAAAAAGCGACGAAGACGCCGATAAATCGACGAAGACCCTTCGGTTTTTTTCCGGGAATCCATGTCCTCTTTGGGGGTATGTTCGATACAATACCTACGACTTAAAAGTCAGCCTCTATCTTCCGTCTGTCAGAGTCTTCCCATGAATGAAGCTGCACCTTCCAATCCCTCCCAAACCGCACTGTTCCAGTGGCATGTTGCACAGGATGCACGGATGGTCGACTTTGCCGGATGGGAAATGCCGATTCAATACACCTCCATCGTTGAAGAACATCAGGCCACCCGAAACAATGTCACCCTGTTCGATGTGTCCCATATGGGAAGACTACGCTTTAACGGGGATGGAGCGGGAGCTTTGCTCGATCGGATGCTTACACGCAGTGTCTCTGATATGCAGGTAGGACAGGTTCGGTATTCCCTCATTTGTAACCATGAAGGTGGAATACTTGATGACGTTTTGGTTTACCACCTTGAAACCCCGAGCGGGACGCGATATTTCCTGTTGGTCGTCAATGCTTCTAATCGCAATAAGATTATCCAATGGATAGAAGCACAGTGGCCTGATGAGGCAGCCGTGGAATTATGCGACCGTACACTGGAAACCTCGATGCTAGCCATTCAGGGTCCGAAGGCCTTGGAAACAGTCGAACCACTGTTGAGTATTCAGGTCAGTGGCATGAAGTATTTTCACGCCAAAGTCACAAACCAGATGAATAAGCCCTGTATCGTAAGTCGGACAGGCTACACCGGAGAAGACGGGGTAGAACTGATCATTCGCAAAGATCAAACAGCACATATTCTGCAAAACATTCTGGCTGCCGGGCGGAAATTTGATATCTCACCAGCCGGCTTGGGAGCTCGGGATACGTTGCGTCTCGAAGCGGCCATGCCGTTATATGGACACGAGTTAAACGAAAGTATTAATCCGCTTGAAGCAGGGCTCGGATTCGCAGTGTCCTGGCAGGACGGTCAGGGAAATGACCGTGACTTTATCGGCCGAGACGCATTGGCCGATCTGCAGTCAGCAGGATTGCAGAAACGACGCGTGGGATTGCAACTGGAGGGACGCCGAGCAGCTCGAGAAGGATACTCTGTACTTCGAGCTGGCCAGCCAATTGGTACGGTAACCAGTGGAACTTACTCACCCACACTCGAAAGACCTATTTCCATGGCCTATGTTGATCTGCAGTACGCAGAAGTGGGCACAGAGGTCGAAGTGGATATTCGAGGAAAGTCTGTGTCGGCGACAGTTTGCTGCTTGCCGTTTTATAAACGAACAGGATAATAACTCCATTCACAAAGCTATTTCAAGAATTAGGACTCAAGCTGTGAACGCTGAAGCATTACTCTATTGTGACACTCATGAATGGGTGTTTGTTACAGACGAAGACGGTCAACAGATTGCCACGGTGGGAATTTCGGCCTTTGCTGTAGAGCAATTAACGGATCTGGTTTACATGGAATTACCAACGGTCGGGGCTGCGGTAACCGGTGGAGAAGAATTCGGTGAAGTAGAGTCAGTGAAAGCCGTCAGCGCACTGTACAGTCCCGTTTCTGGAACTGTCATCGAGGTCAATGAAGGCTTGCCGGATAATCTCGATATCCTGAATTCGGATCCCTACTCGGCAGGCTGGATTATGAAAGTCAAAGTTGACGGCGCCCTACCAGCCAACCTGCTCGACTATGATGCGTACCAACGCCAATGCGGTGAATCCGGCTAATTGCCTCCTAAGGATACCCGCTTCATTCCTCCTGGACGGTTTTGAACATGCCTTTCACATATAATACGCCAGCCCAACAGGCCGAGATGTTGCAGGCGATTGGTGCTGGATCGATTGACGAACTGTTTCAGTCGATCCCCGCAGAAATGCAACTCGGACGTCCTCTAAACATCCCCCCTGCATTGGGTGAACTTGAACTAACTTCTCATATGCAGGAGTTAGCGCGACAGAATACAGATATCACTCAAAGTGCGTGTTTTTTGGGAGCCGGCAGCTATGACCATTTTGTACCAGCGGTCATCGATACCTTAGCTTCCCGAGGCGAGTTTTATACGTCCTACACTCCGTACCAGCCCGAAGTTAGTCAGGGAAATCTGCAGGTCATGTTTGAGTATCAAACACTGATTTGTCAATTGACCGGTATGGATGTATCCAATGCCAGTCTTTACGACGGTGGTTCGGCTACAGTTGAAGCCATGCTGATGGCCTGTAGTATCACCAGGCGTCATACCAAAGTAATCGTTCTGGAATCGGTGCACCCTGAATATCGCCAGATCATTGAAACCTATTTTAAAACCATCGGCACCCAGGTAGTCACTATTTCAGATCCTTCGCAACTTCCCGAAGAACTGGACGAGGCAACTGCTGCCGTCTTAGTACAGTCGCCAAACTTCTTCGGCAACGTAGAAGACCTCTCAACATTGGCTGAACAAGTTCATGACGCCGGAGCACTCTTGGTTTGTAGTGTGGACCCTATCAGTTTAGGAATTCTCAAACGACCTGGTGATGCCGGAGTCGATATTGTCGTCGCTGAAGGGCAATCTCTGGGGACTCCCCTGCTCTATGGAGGACCATACCTTGGCATCATGGCATGTCGGGAAAAATTCGTCCGACGGCTTCCAGGCCGTATCGCTGGGCAAACGGTGGACCAGCATGGGAACCGATGTTGGGTCCTAACTCTGCAAACCCGGGAACAACATATCCGTCGCGAGAAAGCAACCAGTAACATCTGTACAAATCAGGGACTGTTTGCTCTCCGTGCAGCCATTTACTTATCCGTCATGGGACCGTCCGGTATGCGAGATGTGGCTAATCTCTGCCTACAGAAAGCTCACTATGCTCAACAACAATTAACCTCACTGGACCGCTTTGAAGCTGTAACTGACCAACCGTTCTTCAAAGAATTTGTCGTCAGAGATAAACACGGTGATGTATCAGGCCTGCTGGAGAAGGCCGAGGATTTCAATATTCTTGCCGGTGTCCCCCTAGGGAAATGGTATCCACAATATGAAGATTGCCTACTGATTGCTGTGACTGAAAAGCGAACACGGGATGAAATCGATCAATTGGTGGAGGTTCTGGGATCATGAGAAACACCCATGCAACACAACTGATTTTTGAACTGTCTACACAAGGGCGGACAGGTGTCCGTTTACCGGACTGTGATGTCCCTGAACAGTCAATACAACAGCTGTTGCCAGACAATCTCCTGCAAGCAGACAGTCCTACACTGCCCGAAGTGACTGAACCTGAGGTGATTCGTCATTTCACCAATCTCTCAACGCTCAATATGAGTGTCGATACACATTACTATCCCCTTGGGTCATGTACGATGAAGTACAACCCCAAACGCAATGAACGGATCGCTGCCTGGGATGGCTTTGCCCAACTACATCCTTATCAGAGTGAAGCATCGATTCAGGGCATGCTACAGTTGCTTTTCGAATTACAGCAAATGCTAGGGGAAATCAGTGGCCTTCCTGCTGTTTCGCTGCAGCCAGCTGCAGGAGCTCATGGCGAGCTTGCGGCACTGATGGTCGCCGCCGCTTACTTTAAAGGGCGAGGAGAAACGCGTACCAAAGTTCTAGCTCCGGATAGTGCGCACGGAACCAATCCCGCCAGTGCGCGCATGGCTGGATTCGATTTCGTCACGATCAAGAGTAAGGACGATGGGCGAGTTGATCTCGACCACTTGCGCGAACACCTCGGAAGCGACACTGCTGTGTTCATGATTACCAATCCCAGTACGCTGGGGCTATTTGATGATCAGGTGCAAGAGATCTCCGATATGGTTCACGATCAAGGTGGCCTCATTTATCTTGATGGCGCCAACATGAACGCCATTTTGGGAATTGCTCGGCCTGGCGATTTTGGGGCCGACATGATGCACTTTAATCCCCATAAAACTTTCAGTGGACCGCACGGGGGAGGCGGTCCCGGAGCGGGCCCCATCTGTGTGACAGACTCATTAGGGCCCTACCTTCCCAGCCCGACGGTCAGTTTTTGTGAGCAATCTCAGAGCTACTTTTTAGATGCGGGGGACGGCCAGTCGATCGGTCGCGTTCGCTCGTTCTTTGGGAATGTGGGAGTACTTGTCAGAGCCTACTGTTATATCCGAACGCATGGCCCCGATGGACTTCGTCGCGTTTCTGAAACCGCAGTTCTGAATGCAAATTATTTGCTTAGTCAGGTTAAGGACTTTCTCCATGTCCCTCATGGTGACCGCTGTATGCACGAATTTGTAGCAAGTGCCGCTCCGGTTAAAGAAGCCACCGGATTAAAACAACCTGCCATGGATATTGCTAAACGTTTACTCGATTACGGCTTCCATCCACCAACTGTTTATTTTCCTTTGACAGTTCCTGAGGGGATGATGATGGAGCCGACCGAAACTGAAAGCAAACAAACGCTGGATGCATTCGCTGATGTCCTAAAGACAATCGTCAATGAATCTGCCGAAACACTTGAACATGCTCCGCACTCAACTGCCATCCGAAGACCGGATGAAGTGACTGCCGCGAGACAACCGATTGTGAAATGGACCGAAGCAACGGATTAGAAATCGATACGATCCTGCTGATCGAAGACGAGCCAACGACCGGCGCCTGGAATATGGCGGTGGATGATGCGCTACTGGAGACCCCGCTGACGCCCGGTACAGCTGTACTGAGACTGTACCGTTGGAGCCCCGCCTGTCTCTCCCTCGGATATTTTCAATCCGTGCAGCAACGCCTCTCGCATCTCGATTCTAGAGAGCTGGAATGTGTTCGGCGGACCAGCGGTGGTGGCGCAATTTTGCATGATCAGGAACTCACGTACAGTTTCATTTTTTCGTCTGACGGACTGAACGCAACCCAGATCCATGCCCTCTATGATGTCTTCCATGACTCACTGATTCGTGTTCTTCGCGAGATGGGTATCCAAGCTACCAAGTGCCAGAATCCAACTGTAATCCCAGCTAAGGAAAAACCCTTTCTTTGCTTCTTACGACGATCCGCAGGTGATGTGCTTCTTGATGATTATAAAATCGTCGGAAGCGCTCAACGACGAAGTCGAGAACAAGTTTTACAACATGGAAGTATTCTGCTTCAGCAATCTCAATGGGCTAGTGAATTACCTGGAATCTTTGAATTGTCACAAGTCGATTTGACAAGTCTCCAATGGGTTGGAAACTGGCTGGATCTATTGAATCAGGAGTTTCATTGCAAACTGTCCAGTTATTCACTCAGCCACGGACAATTAAAGTCCGCCCACAAGACGGAGTCCAAAAAGTTTCTAAATCCAGATTGGACCAACAAGAGATAACCCCCTCTTTCAGTGGGGTGCGGTTTGACTCATGGACAGTCTTTTGCTATTTTTAGCGTGTAGTTCATGAAATTTTCACATCGCTTTAGCTGAAATGTTGCATGACGGAACAGGAATTGGCGATTTGAAGTAATACGCATAACCCTGACCCAAATGTTGACGACCGCCTTCATCAATAAGTTTTCATCACATACGTGATCGATTGCTGTAAATAATTACGATAAGGCGTTGAGAGAGATATTCGGTCATCAAGCTTGTTTGACAAACCATTTTCCTACCGGACTTTTATATAAATACGGTAAGTCAAATAGAAGGCGGAGATCGATGAAGGCAAAGCTAAAAGTTTTAAAAGGCCCTAGTGCCGGCAAAGAAATCGATATTCCCGTGGCTAAATTTTTCATTGGTCGCGGAGAGGATTGTCATTTGCGCCCAAAAAGTGAGGCAATTAGCCGTCATCACTGCGTTATCATCGTTTCAGATGCTCAAGTCGCAATTAAAGACTTTGGAAGCAAAAATGGAACGTTCTTAAACAATAAGCGGATTGAGAATGTCGCTATCCTCAACAATGGCGATCAACTCATTGTGGGGCCACTGTCTTTCGAAATTGTTCTGGATCACAGCCTTGGTGGTACGAAGAAGCCTAAGATTCAAGGTGTTGCGGATGTTGCAAAACGCAGTGCTGGTAAATCCCGTGAAATAGATAGTCAGAACGACGACAGTATCGCTGGGTGGCTCGAAGAGTCCTTGTTTTCTGATGCGGAGATGAACACATCTGATACGGTTACACGTCAATTTGTTCTAGAAGACACAAACTCTTTCGACAAACCCGCAGAAGTTACACAAGACAGCGAAGAGGAGCAAGGGCCCGAAGACCTGGAAGATTCTAAAAAACACGAAAAACGAAAACCAATGAAACTTCCAGAGCGAATTGTTGTGAAGGATGAAGCTGAGGATTCCACAGCAGCTGCCTCTGACATGTTACGAAAATACTTCAATCGCTAAGCTGCTTAAGCACATACTATTGAAAACGTCTTATGGCTTATCCGGATTGAATCCAGATAAGCCATTTTGCTTGGTTTATAGTCATTTGAGAATATTCCGTGGTGTTTCCAAGGCCCTAAAACCGGAAATATCCCGTAAACCGTAATCTTTCCTCAAACCATAAACCTTGTCAGAACCACCCATCTTTCCTAATCGATACACTTTTTCTGATTTAACTATCCTGCCTAAATGGAAATCATGTGGAATCATTTGAGTACCTGCCAGTTAACAGGCTTAGGGCTGTCAGGTAACAAGCGAATCCTAAAACCAAAAACCTAACGGGAGAGAAAAGATGATTCTTACTGAAACACATGATTTGACGAGTGACACAGCGATCGCAAGTCTGCCAGAAAATGGCCGCCGTCGTAAAATCGATCCGACTACTTGTGAACGCGATTATTCGAATGAGGAACGAGAGTTCATGCAGGCCATGGAAGAATATAAACGTCAAAGCGGACGAAACTTTCCAACTTGCAGTGAGATTTTGGAAGTCGTTCGTAATCTCGGATATAGCAAAACCAATTAAGGCGATCATTCACGTCAAAACGAGGCTAGCAGGAGGCTAGCCTCCCGTTAACGGGCAAATTCATCTTATAAATGGCCTTGTTACCACCCATTAAAGTCGCTAATCTTCCACTCCCCTCCGATTCTAGCGGAACTTCAGCATTCTACCTGGGAATGGCTGCTGTAGAACTGGTGAGCAAAAGGTTAGTATCATGGATGACACAAGTAAGCAGCATAATCTCCATTCCGAGAATCGCATTGAGCAATTTTGGATTTGGCTAGTCATGTTGCCTGCAGTCACACTTTGCGGATGTGGCATCACAGCCAATGGCTGGAATGCAGAAGGTGTCAAACTCTATGAAGCCGGTCATTTAACCCAAGCCATTGAACGATTCCAATACGCTTTGGGAACAAACGATCAAAATTCTGACGCCTACTACAATCTGGCGGTCACCTACCATCAAATGGGACTCCAGAGTAAAGATCAGGGATTCCTTAAGGAATCGGAAGCTCTTTACAACCGCTGTCTAGACTTTGAAGCAAATCATACGGATTGCCATCGCGGACTCGCTGTCCTTCTGGCACAAACCGACCGACAGGAAAAGGCGGTTTCCCTGTTAACTAAATGGTCACAGGATCAACCCCATCTGGCAAATCCTCGAATCGAACTAGCCAGGCTGTCCCAAGAGCTTGGTGACAAAGACGCAGCTCGCTTGCATTTAGAAAAAGCATGTTCGATCGATAAGAACAGTGCTCGAGCCTGGAAGGCTCTGGCTGCACTCAATGAATCGGAAGGAAGAACCGAAGTGGCTTTGGCTCAGTATCAGCGATCCTACTTGCTTGATAATCAACAATCTCAGCTCCCCACCAGAATCGCCTCGTTAAATCAGCAGGTACGTACGGCCAATGGCCCTCTCAGCACTGGCTCTAATACTCGCATTGCTGACGAAAACATCTCTCGCGGACGCTATTAATCCTGAAATTTCTTCCCGACGCCAAATATTTCGGGTGTGTACAGATTGTCGCATTAGGCCTAAAATCGCGGTTTAGACACTGCTCTTGATAGCCAACTGTAGATACCAACTCATGGCAACTGAAGAACGCACCTACAATTTCAGCGCTGGTCCGGCGACGATTCCCGTACAAGTTTTAGAACAGATCCAACAGGAGCTACTAAACTTTAACGGGTGTGGCGCCAGTATCATGGAAATTAGTCATCGTAGTGCTCAGTTTATTGAAGTACTGGATTCGGCACGAGCAGGTATTAAGCAGTTGCTGGGAATCGATGATTCGCACGAAGTCCTATTTCTTCAGGGAGGTAGCCGCCTCCAGTTTTCGATGATTCCTATGAATCTGCTGCGAGATGAGAATGATCGTGCTGCCTATATTGTGTCGGGCACCTGGAGCAGTAAGGCCTTCGAAGAAGCCAAAGGAACGGGGAATATAGACCTCGCCTGGAGTGGCAAAGATAGCAATTTCAATACACTCCCAGCTTCCACGGACTTAGCATTAGCTGATGACCCCGCGTTTCTTTACTACGCATCGAATGAAACAATTCACGGAGTACAATTTCAGGAAGACTTCCACATTGCCTCCACACCGCTAGTCTGCGATGCATCCTCTGATTTTCTTTCGCGTCCTATCAACATGGAACAGCATGGCATCGTCTATGCCTGTGCCCAAAAAAATGCCGGGCCTTCCGGTGTCACTATTATTGTCATTCGTAAGGACTTACTAACACGCAGTCAGGCAAGCCTGCCAGGTTACTTGAACTACAAGACGCATGTCGAACAAAACTCCATGTTCAATACCCCACCAACATTTGGAATCTACGTTGTGGATCTCATCTGCAAGTGGTTAATCAACGAAATGGGCGGGCTCGCTCAGATCGCTGATTACAACAATGATAAAGCAACCTTGCTTTACGACATCATTGACCAATGCGACGACATGTTTATCGGCCATGCCGAAAAACAATTCCGCTCAAAAATGAACGTCACCTTTAATTTGCCAAGTGAAGAATTGACATCCCAGTTTCTGGAACAAGCTGCCAAACAGGGGCTCACCAGTTTGAAAGGACACCGTAGTGTTGGGGGAGTACGAGCCTCGATCTATAATGCCATGCCACATGAAGGTGTTGTAGCTCTTCGCGATTTCATGAAGTCATTCTATACTCAAAACAGCTAACGAAACCCAAGTAGAACGTCTTGTCATAAGAAGCTCCTTGGTTAGTTTCACTCACAACACTTTGGTTTGCTGAATTCACATATGCCTAAAATAATCGTCCTCGACAACATTGCTCAGGAAGGTCTGGACCTTCTCGAACAAGCCGACAATATCGAATACGTTGTCCAAACCGGACTTCAGGGTGACGCCCTTAAAGCTGCGCTACTGGACGCTGACGGAGCGATTTGCCGAAGTGGAGTCACACTTTCGGAAGATGTACTGGTGGGTAATACGCGTCTCAAAGTAATTGTTCGAGCGGGCGTTGGTACCGACAACATTGATAAACCTGCAGCCACTCGCCAGGGAATCATTGTCATGAACACACCAACTGGCAATACATTTAGTACTGCCGAACACGCCATGACATTGATGTTGGCATTAAGTCGAAATGTGGCGCCGGCATTCCAGAGCCTTCGTGAAGGACGCTGGGACCGAAAGGCTTATATGGGTTCCCAACTGTCAGGGAAAACACTGGGAGTCGTAGGCCTGGGGCGTATTGGCCAGGAGGTGGCAAAACGAGCTCAGGCATTTCAAATGAAGATCGTTGGATTTGATCCGTTTCTCACAGCCGAGCAAGCTGCCAAACTTGGAGTCGAGCTTTGTGAAACCGTAGATGAAATGCTACCAAAGATCGACTACTTAACCGTCCACACTCCTTTAACGCCTCAAACCAAAGGACTCATCAGCCAAGCCCAGTTGCAACTCCTAAAGCCCGGAGCCCGTCTGATCAACTGTGCCCGAGGTGGTATTTATGATGAAGCTGCCTTAGCTGACGGACTCGACCAAGGAATCTTGGCCGGAGTAGCACTCGATGTGTTTGAAACCGAGCCATGTACCGATAGTCCGCTGTTCCAAAAAGAAGGCGTTGTTTGTACGCCTCACCTTGGAGCCTCTACGGAAGAAGCTCAAACGCAAGTCGCTGTTGAAGCCGTCGAATTGGCTATCGACTACCTCACCACCGGTGCCGTACGACATGCAGTCAATGTTGCAGCCATTGATCCGAAAACGCTTGAATCTCTGGCAGGTTATCTGGAACTGGCTTATCGTATGGGGATCTTTTTGGACCAATGGGATGAAGGCGGAGTTCAGGCAGTACAAGTCGAGTATCGGGGACACGTTGCCAATGAAGACACAAAGCTGTTAACCGCATCGCTGTGTGCCGGTTTGCTAAAAGAAGCATTGGAAGATTCAGTCAACATTGTCAATTCACAGGTGCTGCTGAAAGACCGTGGCATCGAGATTACTGAAACGCATTCAAGTGAAATGGGAGCATTTGCTTCCTCGATGACCGTCAACCTGACCACCGACAAAGGTACCTATACTGCTGGTGGAACTGTCTTTGGCAATAAGATGCCTCGACTCATTCGACTTGATGACATGCGACTGGAATCCTATTTGGACGGTAACATTTTGATCTTTGTTCACGATGACCTGCCTGGCATTATTGGGCACATGGGTTCCACTCTGGGTACCTATCAAATCAACATTGCCCAAATGTCCGTGGGGCGGCCTATCGATGCTCAACCAGGCGGTGAAGCGATTGGCGTCTTGAATCTTGATAGCATCCCAACAAAAGAAGTCACCTCCGCGTTGACATCGCAAAACGGAATCACGTCAGTCAAAAGTATTGAACTGCCTAACGCCGGTGAAAAACCACCGTGGATCTGAGCCATTTGACTATTTGGCCAAACGTGACACTGAACAATTTTTCATTAGACATTGTCCATTGGGATAATTGAAAACTGTCGAAATAGTCAAATGGCTAACTGGTTGCCTGACTCACCTCGGGCGTGTGGGACGGAAGTTGGACGTCACCGACTTAAAGCTTTCGTACTTGGGGAAAACTTGATCTAACCCCAACGCGCAGACCGACGCATAGGCTTGATCGGTCATGTCGCATAATAAGAGTTGCCCTGCTCGTTCTTCTAATTTATCTCTCAGCAGAATTAACTGACGTATTAACCGTGCCGGCAGATATCTAATTGATTCCAAGCTAAGAACAACGCGATTGAAAAAGGAATGCCGCACCACTCGATCCATGAGCTCGGCAAGGTTGACCGGAGTTTGCTCAAGCTGAGCCCAGGAAGCATTGAGGGTTAAGCATAGCCACTCACCATCCTGATGCGAATCCAAAGACCAACCGGGGGATAATTCCTGCATCTAAGATCCTATAACAATCATGTTGGTTTAATGTCTTGTTGAAAAGCAGGACAGAATCGTAGTGGATTCATCTGTTTTGGGTCAATTGAGAATTGTCAGGCGATTGGCGACGGTCGCTTGTGTGTAATCAGAGCTTCCAAGTCATCGTAGTCGCGGATATGATAACGGATTAAGAAGCCAAATCGTATGCTGCTCCGCTAACCATGCTGTGCAATCCACCCCGTAAAGACGTTCACGCAAAGAACTAATGAAGACCGACGAAATACGTGAAAAGTACCTGAGTTTCTATGAAACCAAAGGCCATACCCGCTGTGCAAGTGATGTGCTCGTCCCCACCTGGGATCCTTCAGTCCTGTTTACCCCGGCTGGGATGAATCCCTTTAAAGATCACTTTCTGGGCAAAGTAAAGCTCGATTTTACCCGAGCGACGAGTAGCCAAAAGTGTCTTCGCACAGGTGACATCGACAATGTCGGTCGTACTTCGTATCACCACACATTCTTCGAAATGCTCGGGAATTTCAGTTTCGGTGATTACTTCAAACGTGAAGCAATCACCTGGGCCTGGGAATTTCTTACCGACCCGAAATGGCTCGGATTGGAATCAGACCGCCTGTCAGTCACCGTTTATCTAGACGACGATGAAGCTGCAAATATTTGGCATGATGAAGTCGGTGTACCGACCAACCGTATTACGCGTATGGGAGAAGATGACAACTTCTGGCCAGCCGGAGCGCCAACCGGAGGACCGGACGGAGTATGTGGCCCCTGCTCTGAGATCTTCTATCTGGATCCAAAAGGGGAAGTAGTCGAAATCTGGAATCTAGTCTTCACTCAATTCAATCGCATGGGTGATCCACCAGATAATCTGTCGCCGCTACCTAGTAAAAATATTGACACCGGCATGGGACTCGAGCGTATTGCCTCGGTCATGCAGGGACAAGACACCAATTACCATATCGACATCCTACGCCCGATTGTCGAAGCCGCTGGTGAAATCGTCGGGCTTCCTTATGATCCTGCCAGTGAAGAAGGAAGACGTTTGCGACGAATCTGTGACCATGTACGCGCCTGTACATTCGCCGTCCATGAGAATGTATACCCCGGTCCAAACAAGGAGAAGTATGTTATCCGACGACTTCTTCGACGCGCTGTGCTTGACGGCCATCAGATGGGCAAACGCGAACCCTTCCTGTACCAACTGGTTTCCGCTGTCACAGCACAGATGAAGGCTGCCTACCCAGATATCTGTGAAACATCAGAACGAGTCGAAAGCGTAATGAAGCAAGAAGAAAACGCCTTCTTGGCAACCCTTGATGACGGGCTGGCACGAATCGACTCAGCTTTTGAAGAACTAAAATCCTCCGGAGCCAAGCAGATTCCGGGCACAACAGCTGCCGACCTCTACCAAACCTATGGCGTTCCACCAGAACTGGTGGAATCTATGGCGACCGATCTGAATTTTGGGTTTGACTGGGACGGTTTCCGCCAATCTATGGAACAACATGGTCTGGAATCCGGGAAAGCACAATTTGAGCTGTTTAAGACCGGTCCTGTAGAAGGCTTAAAAGAAACGCTTAAAGAGACTGCTTTTCACGGTTACGACGACGTGGTTTCAGAGGCCAAGCTCAAAGGACTCATTGTTTGTAACGAACAAAGCGAAGACGTTCTCGTGGAAACATTAGAAGCCGCCGACCAAAAACTCATCCTGGTCACAGATGCAACTGCATTCTATGGTGAATCCGGCGGGCAAGTTGGGGACTCAGGACTCATCGAAAACGACAACGGTACATTTATCGTTGAAGACACTCAAAAAGATGGTGACCTGTTCCTTCACTATGGCTATCTGAAATCCGGAACGCTCACTTCCGGAGAAACCGTTCAAACAAAAATCGATACGAAGCGTCGAGATGGTATTCGACGTGCTCACTCGGCTACTCACATCCTGCACCATGCTCTACAAAACACTCTTGGCTCGCACGCACAGCAACAAGGTTCTAAAGTAGATGAGGATTGGCTGCGGTTTGATTTTACCAACATGGAACCTGTTTCGGATGAACAGCTAAAGGACATCGAACAACAAGTTCAGACGTTAGTCCAATCCGAGCATCCCATCCAATGGGAAATACTGCCACTGGCCGATGCTCGATCCAAAGGCGCAATGATGCTCTTCGGTGAAAAGTATCCCGATCCCGTCCGCATGGTCTCAATGGGAGAGTTTTCCCGGGAACTTTGTGGTGGTACGCACTTAAACTCCACCAGCGATGTTGGTGATTTCCAAATTACGTCCGAAGAAGGCGTAGCTGCAGGCACTCGGCGAATCATCGCACTGACAGGTGCGAAGGCTACGGATTATATCTCTGAAATCGAGTCACTGTTCTCAAGTACAACAGACGCACTGGCCGCACCAGATGGTAATCTAACCGCCGCCGTCGACGAATTAACCGGACAAATACGAGAACTCAAAAAACAACTCTCCAGCGGTAATACGGATACCATCGCTGCCGAGCCGTCAGTGGTTGCTGATGACGTATCGTTGACTTACGTAGAAAAACGATCACAAATTCGAGCCGCTGCCAGATTACTCAATGTTGCTAGTTCAGATCTTATTGACCGCATTGACGCATTGAAATCTGAACGAAAAAAACTCATATCGCAACTCGCACAGCTTAAAGAAGCTGGCGATGTTTCTGCAGAAGGACTCTTGGAACAAGCTATTGAAGTCAATGGAGCCATTGTTGTAATCGCCGAAGCAAAAGGAGCCAACTCTGGTCTAATGAGACAGCTTATCGACCAGATCAGAAAGAAAGTCGAACCTTCTGCTGTACTGCTTATGGCAGCACAGGGACCGGAAAAGGTCGTCTTAGTTGCCGGTATTAGCCGAGAGTTAGTCGGACAAGGAGCCAATGCGGGTAATTGGGTTCGCGAAGTCGCGCCAATAGTGGGCGGTGGCGGCGGTGGTAAGCCTGACATGGCTCAGGCCGGTGGTAAAGATGCCAGTCAGATCCCAGCGGCAATCGAAAAGGCACAAAGTATCATTACTGACATGCTGGCCTAGCATCAGCGTTTAATGGCAGTCGTACAAAAAAGCCCCTCTGGAATCATCTTAAAATCCAAAGGGGCTTGATGTCTTTTCTGAATTGAAGCAATTACCAACTCAGATTGAGGC
>Ga0066378_10000005_pt1 | contig 80337 bp, 70 predicted proteins | sample Knorr_S23_td_DCM_FD_70947 | JGI IMG/M metagenome (GOLD analysis project Ga0066378, IMG submission 70947) | Marine microbial communities from Southern Atlantic Ocean transect - Knorr_S23_td_DCM_ad_71m_LV_A | ecosystem: Environmental > Aquatic > Marine > Oceanic | place: Southern Atlantic ocean...
TATTAAAACATCCTTTATAACCAAGGGTGATTCCATCCCAACCACTTGGTTCACCTATAATTATATACTTTGGTTCCTTTAAACTATTTATTATGTGTAAACAGCCTTTTGAATCTGTTTCTTCAGCAACACAACCAATTACCTTGAAGGTTATTTCATTAGATAATAGTTTACATTTTGCAACTGATTCTGCAAAAGCTGATAAACAACCCTTAGCGTCAACACTTCCTCTACCAAATAATAAATTATCTTCAACTTTGACTGGAATATTACCTTCTACCGTATCAATATGTCCAATTAAATATATAAGTACTGGGCCATTGCCTAATGAACCTATCGCATTTCCTACTTTATCAATTTGAGTTTCAAAACCTAAATCTGACATTTCATCAACAAAAAGATTTACAGCTTTAGATTCCGAACCTGAAACACTTTGGACTCTAACTAATTTTTCAACTAACCTCACCAAGAACTTCTTTCAATGATGAAATTGCAAAATCTATTTCATCTTTTGTAATTATATAAGGAGGTAAGAATCTTAAATTAGGTTTACCTGCCGTTAGAGCCAACACTCCTTTATCTAATAAACCCATTAAGGCAGGTCCAGCGGGGCCCCTAAATTGGAGAGCTATCATCAAACCAACTCCTCTAACATCTTTTAAAATATTTGGATAAAGATTTAAAAGATTATTTAATTCTGTTTTAAAATATTCTCCCATTTTCTTTACATTATTTAAAATATCATTTTCTATTATAAAATCTATTACAGAGATTCCAACTGCACATGCCAATGGGTTACCTCCATAAGTACTCCCATGCATTTTTTTTTCAAATTTTAAATTGTCATTAAAAATAACAGCACCTATTGGAACCCCTCCTCCTTGTGCCTTTGCAATTGAGATAATATCTGGTTCGATATCAAAATACTGAGAAGCAAACCATTCTCCAGTTCTACCAAAACCACATTGAACTTCATCAAAAATTAAGAGTATGTCATTCTCTAAACATAAATTTTTTAAATCATTTAAATATGATTTAGAAGCAGAATAAATTCCACCCTCTCCTTGGATTGGTTCAATTAAAATAGCTGCTACTTCATTTAAGTCTTTATTTTTTATAGGATCAATTTTTCCAAAGGGAACATGTTCAAAATTAGGAACAATAGGATTAAAAGGAGCTTTCATAGCTTCCTTCCAGGTAGCACTTAATGCACCGAGTGTTCTACCATGATATCCTCTTACGCAAGAAAGGATTTTTGATTTTTTTGAAACTAATCTTGCTAATTTAATTGCCCCCTCTACAGCTTCAGTGCCTGAATTACATAAAAAAATTCTATTTAAATTTTTAGGGGATATCGCTGATAATTTTTCCAAATATAAAGCCCTAACATCATTTCCATAATAACCATGACTAGCGGATATTAATTTTCCTGCTTGTTCATTTAAAGCATTTTTAATTGATAAATTACTATGTCCTAAACTAGCTACTCCTATACCTGTTGATAAGTCTAGATATTTTTTATCATCTGAATCCCATAAATAAGAGCCATTTCCTCTAACTATGGTCATAGGCCAACCACCATAGGCTCCACTAGAATGTTTTTCCTCAATCTCTAACCAATTATTCAATTACTGTTCCTTTTCCTTCTAGGGCAGCTGAAATAGGATTTTCAATTCTAGCATCACCCAAAATTACTTTTTTAACTCCTCCATTAATTGCTTCTTGTGCTCCAAGAAGTTTTTTCTTCATTCTTCCCTGTGCAAAATTTTTAATATTATACTCAATATCTTTATTTTTAATATTTTTTATCAACGTAGACTCCTGTGAAGGATCTTTCAACAAACCGGGAATATTAGAAAGAATAATTAAATGATCAACTTTAAGGGAAACAGCAATTTGACCAGCACATCTATCACCATCAACATTAATTGCCTCTCCCTCATATGATATTGCAGGAGGTGTAATAACTGGAATGTAACCATTGTTCAATAATAACTGGAGTAAACCATGATTGATTTTTTCAATCATTCCACTCATATCTCCTCGAAGAATTTTCTTTTTTCCATTTTCAATTACTTTTAAACTTCTTTTCTTTTTTCCTTCAATTAATCTACCATCAATACCGCTTAAACCTACAGCATTGATATTAATTTGTTGCATTTTTTCAACAATCATTTTATTCATTTTTCCTGCATAAATCATATTAAATATATCCATTGTTGTCCTATCAGTAAATCTACTTGTATATCCTGATACCGATTCAACAAATTTTGGGGGATGACCTAATTTGGTTGAAACTTGATTCAATTCACTTGATCCACCATGAACAATTACATAATTATTATGATTAGATAAGTCATTAATAAATGCATCATAATCAATACCTTCACTTCCGCCAACTTTAACTACAAACATAGATTCTCCTAACTATACGGGGTGAAAACCAATTGAATTAATTCCAGCAGTTTCTTCAAAACCTAATGCAATGTTCATGCTTTGAACGCCTTGACCAGCTGCACCTTTCATTAAATTATCAATTGCAGACATTACAATCAACCTACCTGTGGATTCATCTTTTTCAAAACCAATTTCACATATATTTGTTCCTAAAACAAGTTTAGGTTCTGGATATCTATATATACCAGCTTTTTCTCTCACTAATCTTATAAAAGGTTCTTCTTTATAAGCTTGAAGATATATTTGCCAAATATCCTTTGATGTATAATCTTCATCTAAAAAGATATGAATAGTACTTTGAATACCCCTTATCATTTCTACAGCATGGGGTGAAAAATTCAATGAAATAGATCCATCTTTATTTAATTCTTGATTCATTTCAGCTAAATGACGATGCATAGATGGTTTAAAACTTCTAACAACATTACTTCTTTCGGGATGATGAGTTGATAAGCTATATGCTGCTCCTGCTGCAGAGGACCCAACTTTTGAGTCAACAACAATAATTTTGGGGTTTAAGTTTTCAACTATTGGCTTCAATGGTAATATAGCTGCAGTAGCTGTACAACCAGGAACTGCTATAAATTTTGAATTAATAATTTTATCTCTATGTAACTCAGGCATTCCATAGGAAAATTGTTCTAATAATTCAGGTCTTGAATGTTCATGACCATAATATTTTAAATAATCATCAGGATTAGATAATCGAAAATCAGAACTAAGATCGATTAATAAATCTGTTTTATTTATAAAATCATCAATGTAATCCATCACTGCATGATGTGGTAAACCTAAAAATAAAACATCAACATCTGGCATAGACTCAATTGATATAAATTTTAGTTTAGAAATTTTTCTCAGATTAGGATGAGTTCTAGATATTGGCTTTCCTAAATATTTTCTTGATGTAACACCAACAATTTCTACAAAAGGATGTCCATATAATATACGCAATAACTCTCCACCTGTATATCCTGATCCACCTACTATACCTACTTTAATTTTTTTCACCATTTCTTACCTCGCCTCACTTATTACATAATCAATAATTTTTCCAGGAATATTAACACCTGTTGGTTCAATACTATTTCTAAATTCAACAGTATAATTAATTTCGTTAACTAAAAATCCATTTTTTGATTCCATTAAATCTATCGCTAAAACACCATTTCCTATGGAATTTGCAGCTTTTTGGCAAATTTCATTTAATTCTGATGATAATTCACATTTAGAGGTCTTAGCTCCTTTTGCGGTATTAGTAATCCAATGTTCTGAAGATCTATAAACAGCACCAACAGTCTCACCACCAATAACAAATGCTCTAATATCTCTTCCTGGTTTTTCTACATATTCTTGAATATAAAAAATTGAATGATAATAAGCCCCCAAATATTCTTTATGCTCAAGTATAGCTTCAGCACCAGCTCGGTCAGTAACTTTAGCAATTAATCTTCCCCAAGATCCCACAACAGGCTTAAGAACAACTGGATATCCCATTTCCTCAATTGCCTCTAAAGCACTTTCTTTTGTAAAAGCTACTTTTATCCTTGGAGTAGGTACATTATTATCTATAAGTGATTTTGAAGTTATAACTTTATTTCCGCAAATCATTGCAACATCATATGAATTAACAGTTTTTATACCAGCACCATTAAGCATATTTAAGGCGTATATAGCTCTTGAATGAGAAATTTCTCTTTCTAAAACAACATCAAAATTATATTTATCATTTAAGCCTAATTTTAAATATCTACTATCAATTTTTATGATGTTTAAATTTCGATTTTCAGCTTCTTTGAGAAGTAATTTCTCTTCTTGGCGAACTCTTGATAATAGCAATCCTATTTTTATACTCATAATTCTTAAATTAATTTTTTAAACAATAATCTACTATTATAGCTGGAATATTTGTTTTTACAGCATGCATACTACCTTTAAATTCCATTGAACAATTAATTTCATTAACAGTAAAACCATCTGATGTTTCCATAATATCAATTGCCAAAGCACCTCCTCCAACCGCTCTGGAAGCCATGATTGAAATCTTTTCTAATTCCGGAGTAATAATACATTCTTCAGTAGTTGCACCTTTTGATACATTCGTTAACCAATCAGAAGATTTTCTATAAGATGCACAAATTGGTTCATCATCAATCATTAATACTCTAATATCTCTATCTGGTTTATTAATATATTCTTGTAAATAAAAAATGGAATGATAAAATGAACTTAGATATGATTTGTGTTCCAAAATAGCGAGAGCAGAATTTTTATTTTCAATTTTTGCAATCAATCTACCCCAAGAACCATCAACAGGCTTAAGCACAACTGGATATCCCATTTGCTCAATTGCCTCTAAAGCACTTTCTTTTGTGAAAGCTACTTTTATTCTTGGCGTTGGAACTCCTTTTTTACTTAACCATCTCGATGTAAAAACTTTATCACCACAAATTCTAATTACATCGTAACTATTTATACATCTTACTGTTGAGTTTTTTAACATTTCTACAACATGTAGTGCTTTAGATGAAGCAATTTCTCTATCAAGAAGAACATCTATTCCTAAATTGTCTTCAGGATTAATTATTAATTTTCTACTATCAATTAATTTTAATGTAACATTTCTTCTTTTCTTCATCTCCTCAATTAGAAGTTTCTCTTCAACACGTATTTTTGAAAATAAAATTCCTATATTCACAACTAGGAACCTAAGAATTCAATAAAAAAAATACTATTCACCCCAATCCTCTTGTTCTTCTGGCGCAGGATCTAACTTTACAGGATCTAATGAAATAACTTCTAGCTCTGCTCCACAATCATCACAATCTATGATTTCATTTTCAACAGTTCCACTTTCAAGTTCAATTTCTGATCCACATTCTTCACATGTACCTTGAGACATTACATTCTCCTTTTCTTTTTTAGTTAAAAAAAACCCCCAAACAATTTTATTCGGGGGTTAATATAAAAGCTGCTTAATATTTACTTACACAACTTCCCCCCAAAAATAAGGGAATGACGGTATTTGTTTTTCTATTAAACGAAAATTTATCATTATAAAATTTATAATTATTACATATGTTTAAGCAAGAGATATATTTACTCATTATTTTTTATTTAATTTCTTTGCAATAATTTTATAAGCAGAACGAAAAGGAACTCCTTTTTCTACTAATTTATATGCCTTTTCAGTAGCATATATTTCCTCAGAGAGAGCCTCATCGCATCTTTTTTCATTAACAACTAGCTCATTAATTAACATGGTAATCATTTTTATGCAATCTAAAGTTGTTTCTATAGCTTTCATTGTAGGTTCTTTTGTTAATTGAAAATCTCTATGAAAACCAGATGGCAAATTACTTGTAATATTTAATACTTCTGATTCATATGATCTGACATTGTTATATTTCGCTCTTAGTAATTCTAAAACATCAGGGTTGTTTTTTTGAGGCATAATAGAACTTCCGGTGCAAAATTTTTCTGGAATTTCAAAATAACCTAATTCGTCCATTGAAAATAAAATTAAATCTGAAGATATTTTATTTATATCATACATTATTTGAACTAATGAATGAATCAATAGTTTCTCAAACTTGCCCCTACTTATTTGAGCATAAATTGGGTTCTGATTGGAATCAAACCCCATTTCTTTTGCTGTAAATTCTCTATCAATATTCATTGGAACACCATACCCTGCAGCTGTTCCTAATGGAGATTTATTTATTATATTTTTAGACACTTTCAATAATTTAGTATTATCAATGGATGATTCAATAAATGCTTCTGACCACATATTAATTGATGAAGGCATTGCTTTTCTAAAATGGGTGTAGCCTGGAAAATTAATTGTTCCAAATTTATTTTTAAAATTTTTTAAAGATTTAATCCATTCCTTTTGTAATAAATCACAATTTTTAATATTATCTAAATAATATAATCTTAAGGCAGTTAAAACTTGGTCATTCCTTGATCTTGCGGTATGTATCTTTTTTCCAGTATCTCCAATTTTCTTAATTAAATAATTTTCTATAGCAGTGTGACAATCCTCATCATTGATTTTGATAGTTAAATCATTTGAATTAATTATTTCATTTAATGCATTAATAATCTTTTTTAATTCAGTTTTTGATAAAACTCCTATTTTTCTTAACATTTTCGCATGAATTATAGAAGCTTTACAATCATAATTAATTAACTTCATATCAATCAGAAAATCATTACCCACAGTAAATTCTTCAACTCTTTTATCTACTTCAAATCCCTTATCCCAAATTTTACCCATAAGTATCATTTCTCCATTCAAATGATTGTAAATTTTTTGTCATTTTTTTTTCTTATTAATTAGAAGATTATGAGCTTTCAATCTAATTGAGTGAATATTGATAAAACCTTTTGCATCAATAGCATCAAATCCACCTTCTTTATCCATGCTGGAAAAATCTTGATCATATAAAGAAGTTGGTGACTTTCTTCCAATTGTAGTAACATTACCTTTAAAAAGAGATAATGTAACATCACCATCAATTTCTTCTTGGCTCTTATTAAAAGCACTCATGATAAAGTCCATTTCAGGGGAATACCAAAGTCCATTATAAATCAATTCACTAAATTTAGGAATTAAAGAGTCTCTCAAATGCATAACCTCTTTATCCATTGCTAAACCCTCAATATCTCTATGAGCTGTCCATAAAATTTTACCCGCAGGAGTTTCATAAATCCCTCTGGATTTTATGCCAATAAATCGATTTTCAACCATATCCAACCTACCAATTCCATGTTTACTTCCGATATCATTAAGATAAACAAATAATTCTAAAGGGTCAGTAATTTTAACTTTTTTTGATTCATTAAACACAGAAATAGGTATTCCATCTTTAAAAGAAATAACGATTATTTCTTCATCTTCAGGTGTATCTTTTAATGATGATGTGTGAGTGAAAACTGATTCTTCAGGCCTATAATTTGGATCTTCTAACATTCCTGCTTCATGACTTATATGCATTAAATTTTCATCTTCACTATATGGTCTTTTTTTTGAAACGCCAATTGGGATATCATATTTTTTTGCATATGCAATTAAATCATTTCTTCCTTTAAATTGATTTAGAAAAGTAGAATCTTTCCAAGGTGCAATTACTTCTATTTCAGGATTAAGTGCATAATAAGCTAGTTCAAATCTCACCTGATCATTCCCTTTACCAGTTGAACCGTGACCAACATATTTGGCATTCAAATCTTTGGCCATTTCTATTTGTGCTTTAGCAAGAATAGGTCTTGCCAAAGAGGTTCCTAATAAATACCTGCCTTCATATAATGCATTACCTTTTAATGCTGGAAAAATAAAATCTGTAACAAATTCTTTTCTTAAATCATATGTTAATACATTTGCTGCTCCAGTTTTAAGGGCTTTTTTTTCAATTTCTTGAAAATTTTCTTTCTGTCCAACATTCCCAATGAAACAAAAGACCTCAAATCCTGAATTTGACAACCACTTTAAAATTACAGATGTGTCTAATCCACCACTATATGCTAGAACAATTTTTTTCACAACTTTTATATCTCCCTAGATCTTTAAAAAAAAACCCCCAAAGTAATTGGGGGTTTTAAAATTAAATATATATCCCTAATTACTTTTTTTTAGAATTTTTTTTTCGCTTTAATTGATTTAATATGATTCCCATAATAGCCTTTAAAATAAATTATTTAATAATCAAAACAAAGAACTTAAATAAAAGCTAAAAATTATGAATTTCTTGAATAGATCTAACTTGATTTTTATTATTTGATTTTATAGCCTTTATTAAAGCTTGAGCAGCTGATAATGTTGTTAACACGGGAATTCGAGCCTGAGTAGCTGCAATTCCAATTGAATTCTCATCAAATCTAGATTGTGCTCCAAGTGGTGTATTTATAACCAAAGTTATTTCTTTGTTCTTAATTCCATCTAATGCATTAGGCCTACCTTCACCTACTTTATAGATTGTATCTACTTTTAAATTTTCTTTCGTCAAAAATTCAGCTGTTCCCTTAGTAGCTGAAATATTAAAACCTACATTTAATAAATCCTTTGCAATTGAAATCAATTTAGGTTTATCAAAGTCATTAACTGAAATAAAAGCTTTTCCTTTCTTTGGAAGCTGATTTCCATCACCCATAATTGCTTTTGAAAAAGCGTCACCAAATTCAGGAGCAATCCCCATTACCTCACCAGTTGATTTCATTTCTGGACCTAAAAAAATATTTTCATTAGGAAATTTATTAAAAGGAAAAACTGGTTTTTTTACAGCTATATGATTATTAGTTGACCATTTTTTTAATTTATAATCCTTCAACTTCTTTCCTAATGCTATCCCTGTTGCAATTTGAGCTAATGGAACATTAGTAGCTTTACTTACAAATGGAACCGTACGACTAGCTCTGGGATTAACTTCAATAACATAAACTATTCCATTTTTTTCAGCAAATTGAATATTTACTAATCCTTTTACTCCAACTTCAATCGATAGTTGTCTTGTATAGTTTTCTATTTTTTCTAAACAATCTTCACTCAACCAATAAGGTGGTAAAACACATGATGAATCACCACTATGAATTCCAGCCTCTTCAATATGTTGCATTACTCCAGCAATGTAAACATCATTTCCATCACATATCGCATCAACATCAAATTCAAATGCATCTTCTAAAAAAGCATCAATTAAAATTGGATGTTCTGGCGAAATATCTGCTGCTCTTTGGACATAATTAATTAGATGTCTATCATCATAAACAATTTCCATTGCTCTACCACCAAGAACATAAGAAGGTCTTACAAGAACAGGATATCCAATTCTTTGGGTAACTATTTTAGCTTCATCAGTAGAAAAAGCTATTCCATATTCAGGTTTTGGAATATTTAATTTATCTAATATTGCACCAAATTTTTCTCTGTTTTCAGCTAAATCTATAGCATTTGGAGAAGTACCTACTATTGGGGCACCAGCATCTAATAATTTTCTTGCAATATTTAGTGGGGTTTGTCCCCCAAATTGCACTAAAACTCCATCAGGTTTTTCTAAATCAATAATATTCATAACATCTTCAAAAGTTACAGGTTCAAAATAAAGCCGATCTGTTATGTCAAAATCAGTTGAAACGGTTTCAGGATTACAGTTAATCATTATTGCTTTCCAACCAAGTGCCTTTGCTGCAAAAACTGCTTGAACACAACAATAATCAAATTCAATACCTTGACCAATTCTATTAGGACCACCTCCCAAAATAACAATTTTTTTGCCTTTAAGAGGTTTGATTTCATTTTCTTGCTCATATGTAGAATAACAATAAGGAGTTTTAGCTTCAAATTCAGCAGCACAAGTATCAACTACTTTGTAGGTAGGTATAATTTGGTTTTCTTTTCTAATTGAACGAATTTCTTTTTCACTTTTATTAGTTATTTTAGCTAATTGGAAATCAGAAAAACCCTCTTGTTTAAGATACTTTATTTTTTTTAAGTCTATATCAACAAGTTGACTATCAAAAACAATTTGTTGAATATTTCTTAAGAACCATTTGTCAATTTTTGTTAATTCGTAAATATCTTCAATACTTTTTCCTTCAACAAAAGCTTGTCTAATTTTAATTAACCTAAAAGTTGTTGCATAGGTTAAGTTTGACATGTTTAATGGCCTATGTCCTTCCTTAGGCTCTAAACCATGAAGCCCAATTTCCAAAGATCTAAAAGCTTTTTGAAGAGATTCTCTAAAGTTTCTTCCAAAAGACATTACTTCCCCAACTGATTGCATTTGGACACCCAACTGTCCTGAAGCAGAAGGAAATTTTTCAAAATCCCATCTTGGAATTTTTGTAACAACATAATCAATTGTTGGTTCAAAAGCTGCTAATGTTTTACCAGTTATATCGTTATCTAATTCATCAAGGGTATATCCAACTGCGAGTTTAGCTGCTACTTTAGCGATTGGGAAACCTGTTGCTTTTGATGCTAAAGCTGATGATCTGGATACTCTTGGATTCATTTCAATTATAACCATTCTTCCGTTATTTGGATTTACGGCAAATTGTACATTAGAACCTCCTGTGTCAACACCTATTTCTCTTATACATTTTATTGCAGAATCTCTCATTAGCTGATATTCTTGATCTGTCAAAGTTTGTGCAGGAGCAACTGTTATCGAATCTCCTGTATGTACACCCATAGGATCCACATTTTCTATTGAACAAATAATTATCACGTTATCATTTTTATCCCTGATAACCTCTAGCTCAAATTCCTTCCAACCTAATAAGGATTCCTCAATTAATATTTCAGAAATTGGACTTGATTCTATACCTTTTTTAGCCAATTTTAGAAATTCTTCATAATTATACGCAATTGATCCACCAGTGCCACCTAAAGTAAAAGAAGGTCTGATAATTATTGGAAAACCCATTTTTTTAATTATATTTTTTGATTCATTTAATGTTTTTGCAAATCCCCCATTAGCAATATCAATATTTATTGATTCCATTGCTTCCTTAAATTTTTCTCTATCTTCTGCTTTTTGAATAGCTTTTATGTTGGCGCCAATTAATTCCACTTTATTTTTTTTTAATACATTCGCTTCTTTTAGTTCAACTGCAAGGTTTAATGCAGTTTGGCCACCAACTGTTGGTAAAATAGCATTTGGCTTTTCTTTTTCTATAATTGCTGTTAATGAATCTAGCGTTAATGGCTCTATATAGGTTGCATCAGCCATTTCGGGATCTGTCATTATAGTAGCAGGATTTGAGTTAACTAAAATTATTCTATACCCTTCTTCTTTTAAAGCTTTACATGCTTGGGTTCCAGAATAATCAAACTCACAGGCTTGACCAATTATTATTGGGCCTGCACCAATGATTAATATTGAATCTAAATCTTTTCTTTTAGGCATTTTTCATTAGATTTTTAAATTTTTTAAATAGATACCTACTATCATGGGGACCTGGACCTGACTCAGGATGATATTGTACACAGAAAGCTCTGTTAGAATCTGATTTAAAACCTTCAAGGGTATTATCATTTAAATTTATATGAGTTATTTCAGTATCATTGGGTAATGAATCTGGATCAACTGCAAAACCATGATTTTGACTAGTAATTTCAATAGTATTTTTATTTAAGTTTTTTACTGGGTGATTTATACCATGATGACCAAACTTTAATTTATATGTTTTAGCCCCAAGTGCTAGTGCTAATAATTGGTGACCTAAACAAATTCCAAAGATTGGTTTTTTACCTATCAATTTTTTTATTGTACTTATACCATAACTAACAGCTGACGGGTCTCCTGGACCATTTGATAAAAAAATTCCATCTGGATTTAAATTTAAAATTTCTTCAGCATCAGTATTTGCAGGAACTACTTCAATTTCACATTCAAAATGATTTAGCAATCTTAATATGTTAGTTTTTATTCCAAAATCAATAGCAACAATTTTATTATTTTTTGAATTTTGTTTTGACTTATAAAAATATTTTTTATTGGTTGAAACATTTTTTACTAAATCTAATCCACTCATTTGAGGAACTTTATTTAATTTTTTCATTAGTGATGTTTTATCAAAATCAATGGTGCTTATAATACCATTCATCATACCATTATTTCTCAAATGAATTGTTAAAGCTCTAGTATCTATGCCTTGAATACCCACAATACCAACTTCTTTTAAATAATTTCTTAATGATTCATTTGATCTGAAGTTTGAAGGTATCAAAGTTTCTTCTTTAATGATAAAACCAGAGACTTGAATTTTTGATGATTCAACATCATGTTGATTTGTTCCATAATTACCAATGTGAGGATAAGTCATAGCAACAATTTGTCCGCTATATGATGGGTCAGTGATTATTTCTTGATAACCTGACATTCCTGTATTGAAACAAACCTCCCCTGAAGTTTCACCTTCTTTACCCAATGAAAAGCCATCAAAATGTCTACCATCTTCAAGAATTAATATTGCAGGTTTTTGATTTAAAAAATTAACGAATGACATAATTTTTTATAAAAAAATAGCCCGTAAGGGCTTTGCAAAATATATTTTTTATTTTATTCGTCAATTTATTTTATTTGAATTTTTATATTAAGTCTATACTTTATTTAAATTAAATTAATAAAAATTAGATACAAATATAATAATTGAATTTACCTATACTCATAACAGTCAGCAAACAAAAATATTTAAAATGAATATTTTAATTATATATGGCCCAAATTTTAATTTAATTGGTGTAAAATCTGCATCACTTAACAAAAAAATTACTTTAAACAAAATAAACAAAAAAATTAAAAACCGAATTAAAAATAAAAAAGTAAACTTAAAAATATTACAATCAAATGTCGTAGGAAAAACAATTAATTTTCTTCACAAAAATAGGAATTGGTCTGAAGCGGTTTTAATTGCTCCCTCTTCATGGAGCATAAATCAATATGATCTCTTTGAAACTCTTCAGATTTTTAATAAACCATTAGTTGATCTTTATCTTAATGAGAAGTATGACACAAACAAATTTTATAAAAATTCTATTTTTACAAAATTATCATCGAAAACTTTCATTGGCAATCCTGAGGAAATTTTTATTAATGGGATAGAAGAAATCTTAAATTTAAAAAATGATTCAAACTAATATATTACTGTTATTTTTTTTATTTATGATTGCATGTACACCAAAACCTGATGTATCCTTTAACGGAATAGAAGTAGAACAGAATCTAATAATTACCAATTCAAATGAAAATGAATATGTATATTTTCGTTTTCCAAATAATTTTATTGTTGTCGATAGTTTAATAAACAAAGAATTAAATAAAATTTCACGAAAGATTAATTATTCTAATATTCTAAATATTGAAGATTCAAGTTTTACTAATAAAATAAAGTCCTTTTTTGAAAATAATAATCAACATCCATATATATTACATAAAATCAGTTTATCTGATACATTAAATCAAATTATATATAAAATAGATTCAAGTAGAATTAATCTATTAAAACAAAATTTTTTTTATCCAAAAATTGTAAATCAAAAAGAAAATGATTCATTAGATAAATTCAATTATATTAAAACAAATCAACTTTTATTTCCATGCCCAAACATTGATATTCCCCAATCATTAAATCTTCTACCAAATGCTCCTAGAAAATACAGAAGTGGTACTCATCAAGGTATCGATTTTGCTGGATATTATGGTTCTGAAGTTAGAAATGTCTATAATGGTGTAGTAATTAGAAGCGATCATCATTACAACGAAGTGTCAAATGAATTCAGAAATAATTTGCTAAACAAAGCATCTAAAATTAATCGCACTCCATCAGATATTTTCGTAAATATTCTTTACGGAAGAACTGTAATGATTGACCACGGTTTTGATATTATAAAAGACAAAAGAATAATTTCTATTTATGCACACTTGTCAAAAATAAATCCGGAAATAAAAGTTGGTGAATATATTTCCCGGGGAGCTATTATTGGAAATGTTGGAAATAGTGGAACAAGTGATGGTGCAAAAGGAAATAAGAAATCAGCACATTTACATTTTGAATTAATAATTCAAGATAAAGATGGTGAAAGATACTTGGGAAAAAATATTTATGGTGAAGAATTAGTTAAATTACTTAATAGAATTTTTTCTCATGAATAAATTCAATCAATATTTTTTTTTAGCTCTAATTTTAATTTCTTTCTATCATATTTATTTTTTTTCTTCTCAACATAAGTGGATGGTATAGGGTGATTTGAGGTTTTGAGTGATTTTTTAAAGTGATTTTTTTTTTTATTTTTTTTGATGTCATCTAATACCATCTTGAACTCTTTCCTTTTCTTACTCTAGTATCTGATAAACCTATAAATTTTTTATTTTTTGAATCCCAACCTATAATATTTACAATACCTAATTTTTCCTTTTCAATAATATCAAAACCTTTTTTTTCTAAATAATTAGTTATTTCATTTGAAAAACCTTTCTCAACAAAGATTGCCTCAGGCAAAAATTGATGATGAAACCTTGGTGCAGATATTGCTTCTTCGATAGATAAATCAAAATCAATAATATTTATTATTAGTTGTAAAACTGAAGTTATAATCCTTGGTCCACCAGCTCCACCAATGATAATTATAGGTTTATCATTTTTTGTAACAATAGTTGGCGACATACTTGAAAGTGGCCGTTTGTTACCCTCAATAGAGTTAATTTTTCCACCTGTAAGACCAAATGCATTTGGCAATCCATCCTCAATGCTAAAATCATCCATCTCATTATTTAAAATAACGCCTGATCCAGGAACTGTAACTTTTGATCCAAAAGTATGATTCACTGTTTGGTTAATAACTACTGAATTTCCCCATTTATCTATTACACACAAGTTTGTTGTATGACCAGATTTTAAGTTTTGATTTTTACTAACTTTTAAGACTGTTTCCTTATGTTTAATTTCTAGTAATTTTTTTTCGGCAAATGATTTACTTAATAATTGTTTTATATTTATCTCATTAAAATCAGGATCCCCCAAATCATTAGATCTAGATTTAAATATTTCACCCATAATTAATGATAACATATAAATTGTTTCTTTATCTAATTCATCCTTTCCTTTAAGAATACCAGACATTTCTATCATATTCAACATTTGAAAAATATTTATGCCACCTGAACTAGGAGGGCCCATTCCATAAATTTTATAATTTCTATACTTTCCTTCAACTGGTTCTCTGAGGATAGCATTATAATTTTTCATGTCATCATGAGTAATTAAACCCCCATTTTCTTCCATAAACTTCACTAATTTATCAGCAAATTCACCTTTATAAAAATAATTGATTCCTTTCTCTCCAAATTTTTCATAAGTATTTGCTAAATCATTCTGTACAAAATGATGACCAGTTTTAAATGCTTCGCCTTTACTATTAAAATAAATTTTTTTTGAAGAAGAATCTTTTCTTAATTCATCAATATTGATTTTATATCTTCTTATATAATCATCATCTAACTTGAAACCATTTTTAGCAATATTTATGGATGGTTTAATTAATTCAGCAAGTTTTTTTGTTCCTGCTAAATTTAGAGCCTTAATATATGCTGCTGGCAATCCAGGAACAGCGATTGACAATGGTCCATTTTGACTAAAGTATGTATTTATTTTTCCATCAAAATTATACATTTTTTGTGTAGCTTTAGCAGGTGCTTTTTCCCTGCCATCAATGGAAAAGATTTTTCCATTGGATAATCTAATCATTATAAATGCGCCTCCACCAAGACCAGAATTAAACTGATCAACGACACCCAATGCTAAGCCAGTTGCAATTGCCGCATCAACTGCATTTCCATTTTTCCTCAATATGTTTATGCCTACTTCAGAGGCCAATGGATGTATCGAAGAAACAATACCATTTGTTTCAACAGAATTAATAGAATTTTTTTTACAAGAATAAATATTAATAACAAAAAATAATAATAAAATTATGAATTTATAATTATACATTTTTAATTTATTTTAAATAAACACTTTTTATTGTTTTAGTATTCTCATTAAATACTACTTTAAATAAATATAATCCGGAATTAACTTTGCCATTCATGTCATTTTTTCCATCCCAACTAAAATTATATTTCCCAATATTTGTCTCTTGATTATATATTTCCTTAACCTTTTTACCTAATAAATCAAAAACAACAACCTCTAAATTACCCTTTTTTGGAATATTGATATTTATATTAACAATATTATTAAATGGATTTGGAAACAATTTTTCAATTAAAAATTCATTTGGAATGTTTTGATTTTCAATTCCCTTATAATTAACTTTTTTCAATATCCAATGATTTGGGTCAAGAATAATATTTTCTATAATTTTATTTGAATGATTAATTTCCAGAGTTTGATTCCTTTTATTATTATCAATACTAATTTCAATACTATCTATATTTGTAATTATTAATAAATCTAAAGGCATATTAAAGATATTACCATTTTGAACCTGTGAAATATTAATTACAGTTTCTGAATCATTAATTTTATTTAATTCTATGTTGTATTCAGGAAAATTTTCACCATAAATCCATTGTTCAAAAAAATTATCTAGATTTTTTCCTGAAGTTTCTTCAGCAATTTCTTTAAAATCTTCTGTATTAGCTGATGAATACATATATTTTTCCCTGTAGTTTTTTAAAATTTCCCAAAAAATTTCATCAGTTACAACTCTTCTTAACATATGTAAAACCCATGCTCCTTTAGCATAAACCAAATCATAGATGAATATATCATAAACTGTTTCCGGATTTTTTATATAAACACTTCCTTTGCCAAAGTACTCAATAGATTTCATAAATTTATTTCTAGTTTCAATACCTTCTTTTTTTTCATACCATAAAGCTTGAGAATATGTAGCGAACCCTTCATTTAACCATATATTATTAAAATCTTTACAAGTAACCATATCCCCCCACCATTGATGAGCAGCTTCATGAACTATTAAATACATATCTGGACAACACATACTGCTTATAGTTTGATGTTCCATTCCACCTGGCCATAAAAAACTAACATGACCATATTTTTCTTCTATAAAAGGATATTCTCCAAAAAAGTCAGATAAAACTTTTAAAACTTCAGGTGTTTTATTGTAATTGTTTTCAAAATATTCTTTTTGATCAGGAAAAACATAATGATGAATTGGAAGGATTTTGCCATTACTACTTTGAAAAGATTGTTCCCAAAAATCATATGGATAAATTGCTAATGAGACTAAATATGTGGCAATTGGATATCTCTCTTTCCATTGATAGGTTACTAAGTTTTCATTTGACGTTGAATCAATATTAGATAATAAACCATTTGAAACGACCATCTGACCTTTATTTATGGTTACATTAATATTAACAGAGTCAGCCTTGTCAGATGGGTCATGTATTCCAGGCCACCAATCCTTACCTCCATATGGTTCAGATAGTGTATATAAATGTTTATATGTATTATTTAATTTTTGATCAAATCTTTCTAAAAAGGTTATTCCTGAATTGTTACCTTGAAATGGTATACCATTATATTTTATTTCAATATTTAATATTTTCTCTTCAATAGATAATGGAATTTCTATTTCTAAAATGTCATTGTTGTGAATAAAGTCAATTGACGATCCATTAATCCTTACGTCTTCAACATTAAGATAATCACTTATGTTAAATAAAATTTTATCATTTGATTCAGATAGTTTTTTTAATTGAGTTAAAACATTTCCAATTAAATTTTCATTGTCTAAATCTATTTCTAATGAAATATCATAAAAAGTTACGTCAATATGATCTTGATGATTTATCTTTTTATTTAATTGATTGAGGTTTGAAAAGAAATGTGGTTTTTTGCATATATACTTGTGAGGAATACTCTGCGTATAAATAAATACTTGAGAAAATATATATATAAATAAAAATTTTACTATGTTTTTCATTATTTTTTTGAAAAGTTAAATTAACTTTAATGAATTTTTTTTATTTTACAATATAAATCAGAATTTTGTTAATTTCTTCTATGTTTAATTTAAAATTACATTGGCAAGTCTTAATTGCAATGATTGGGGGAGCATTTGTTGCAATGATTTTTGGTGAAAGAGCTTTATTTTTTTCACCTTTAGGTACAATTTTTATGAAGTTACTAAAAATGGTAATTGTTCCTTTAATTTTATTTTCTGTAACAAGTGGAGTTACAAGTATTGGAGATAGCAATACATTAGGAAGAATGGGAGTTAAGGTTTTTGGTTATTATATGTTAACATCAATCTTAGCCATTTTAGTTGGTTTATCATTAACAAACTTATTACAACCTGGAAAAGGAATAAATTTTTCTGTTGATTCAAATAAATTTGATCCATCAACATTATCCCAACCAAATTCATTAGCAGATATAATAATAAGAATGATTCCAAGCAATCCCATTAAAGCAATGGCTGATGGAGAAATTTTAGCACTTATTTTTTGGTCAATTGTTTTAGGGATTGCAATAACCCAAATTTCTGATAAACCTAAAAAAGCTATTATTAAAGGTTTTGATTATGGATTTGAATTAATGATGAAATTAACTCAAGGTATTATTTCATTTCTTCCTATTGGTGTTTTTGGATTAATAATTAATGCAATAGTTAATTCTGGAATTGATTTATTTAAAGTTATAGGTTTTTATTGGATAACTATTGCAATTGGTCTTTCAATTCATTGGTTAATAATTTTACCATTAGTTTTTTATTCATTTACAAAGATTAATCCAATTAAGCACTGGAAAGCGATGTCATCAGCTTTTATAACTGCATTCTCAACAAGTACAAGCCTGGGAACATTACCAGTAACAATGAATTGTTTAAAAAAAAACATAGGGGTATCAAATAAAACATCAAGTTTTGTTTTACCTTTAGGTGCAACAATTAATATGGATGGAACAGCTTTATATGAATGTGCTGGGGTGTTATTTATATCTCAAGTTTTAGGAGCTGATCTCGAAATTTATCAACAGTTCATAATTGTAATTACAGCATTTTTAGCATCAATAGGAACCGCAGCAATACCTTCTGCAGGGTTAGTGATGATATTTATTGTTTTAGATGCAGTTGGTTTAAGTAACAACCCAGAAGTGCCAATTATTGTTGGTGCTATGTTAGCTGTTGATAGACCTCTAGATATGTTTAGAACTGTTATCAATATTACAAGTGATAGTATTGGGGCAGTAATTCTTGCAAAAAGTGAAAATGAAAAAAACTTATACAAAAAATTGTAAAATATATTTTTTTATTGTTCTTTTTAATAACATTCATATAAATTAATCATTATATTGCGGTAACAATGAACAAACATATAAATATATTTTTATCAACTCTATCTTTTTTATTTTTGTTAGGTTGTAATGATAACCCTAATAGACACTTTGAACTTGGAAATTGGTATTATGAAAAAGGTTTAATTGATGAAGCTATTTTGGAGTACAGAGAAGTTATTAGATTGTACCCAAATGAAATAAAATTAATGAAAAGAGAAGATTTAGAACTTGCTTCTAAAGCTCATTATAATTTAGCAATAGCATACTCAAAAAAAGGATGGTTTGAATATGCTTTAAAAGAAGCAGAGACGACATTTAATATGTACCCTACCAAAGAAAATTATGAAATGGTAGAATTATTAAAAAAGAGAAAAAGTCTTGATTTAATTGAAATTAACTCTGATAGTTAATCTTACCATTTTTAAAAAGTACCTGAACGATGTTCTCCACCATCTGTATAAATTATTGAACAATTAATAAAATCGGCCTCCGGTTCTAACATTAAACTAATTATGTTAGCGACATCTTTAGGCTCTGTCGTTCTGCCCATAGGGTTTCTTTTTCTTGTTTTATCTACCCATTCTTCCCATTTGTCCGTTATTTTTGTTAAAGCTCTTGTAGGTGTAATTCCTGCTTGAATACAATTTGCAGTTATACCGTAAGAACCTAACTCCCATCCAATTTGTCTGGTTATGCTTTCTAGTGCAACCTTTGCAACGCTTACAGGGCCATAACCTTCCATTGCTAGATAATTTCCCTCTGAAGTTAAACCAAAAATCCTAGAACCTTCACCGATCAACTCGTCCTTAAAAAGCTTTTGTACCCAATATAAAAGTGAATTTCCCATTACATGTACTGTCATATCCATTTGTTTTTGAGTAACTGGTTTTGATCCAAAAAAATTTGTTGTTGTTCCAAAAGCTATTGAATGAAGTAACATTTTTAAATTATTTCCTTTTGTAATATCTTTTATTGTAGGAATATATTCATCCATCACTTTTACATCAGCAGCATTTTTATTAAAAAAATGAACTCGACCATTATTTAAATCTTTTAACTCATTTAATAATTTTTCAGCCTGGACTTTAATTTCTCCTCTATCAAAATGAAAACCAATTATACCATATCCCTTTTTTGCTAACTTTCTACAAGTTTCACCACCATGGCCAGTAGAACATCCTAAAACAAGAACCCAAGGTTTCATAATATTTCTCCTATCTCATTATTTATATAATGGGCAAATTATTTAAATTGAACGTAAACTTAGGTATATAATTTTGTTAGGAAAAAACAATTTATGAAGATGAAAAAAAAAGAAGATTATAATAAATCTGAATTATTTCAATTTTCTAATGGAGAATTTGGACCAAAAATTTCAAAACTTCCTCTACCTCCTATGCTTATGATTGATAGAATAAATAAAATAAGTGAAAATGGCGGAAAGTATAATAAGGGACAAATAATCGCTGAGATGGAAATAAATCCTAAGCTATGGTTTTTTGATTGCCACTTTAAAGACGATCCAGTTATGCCAGGCTGTTTGGGCTTAGATGCACTTTGGCAATTGACAGGATTTTATCTTACATGGTTGGGTGGAACAGGTAAAGGTAGAGCTTTGGGTTGCGGAGAGGTAAAATTTAAAGGACAAATAAGACCCCATCATAAATTAATTAAATATAAAATTGATATAAAAAAAATTATAACGAAACCTATTTGGATGGGTATGACTGATGCTACATTGGAGGTTGGAGACAAAACAATTTATTTTGCTAAAAACCTTCAAGTTGGTCTGTTTGATAATCTTACATATCCACCAACTAAAGGAGAGGAGGAACCATTTTAAAATGAAAAGAGTTGTTATTACAGGTTTAGGTATAGTTTCGAGTATAGGAAATAACGTTAAGGAAGTTTTGAAATCGCTTCAATTAGAAAAAAGTGGTATTTCATTCAATAAAGAACAAGCAGATCTTGGTTTTCGTTCTCATGTATGTGGGGACATTTCAGCTGATATTAAGAAACTAGTTCCAAGAAAAGATCTTAGATTTATGGGAGATGGTGCAGCATATAGTCATATTTCAATGGCTGAAGCAATAAATGATTCCAATTTATCGCAAGATGAAATATCAAATAATAGAACAGGTCTAATTGTTGGATCTGGTGCATCAAGTGGACTACCTATAGTTGAAATGTCAGATGTTCTTAGAGATAAGGGTGCTAGAAGAGTTAATCCATTTTATGTTCCAAAAATAATGTCAAGTTGTAATTCAGCTAATTTATCAACAGCATTTAAAATAAAGGGTTTCAATTATAGCATAAGTTCAGCTTGTGCAACCAGTAGTCATTGTTTAGGAAATGCTTTTCACACAATTCAAAATGGTCTACAAGATAGAATGTTTGTTGGTGGAGGAGATGAAATAACTTATATAATTACTTTACCATTTGATGCAATGGGTGCATTAAGTTCTAATTTTAATAATAATCCAGAAAAAGCCAGCAGGCCATATGATAAAGACAGAGATGGTTTTGTTGTATCTGGTGGTGGAGGAACAATCGTTCTAGAAGAATATGAAGTTGCAAAAAATAGAGGAGCAAAAATATATTGTGAAGTTACGGGTTATGGTCTATCATCTGATGGTTTTGATATGGTAAGACCATCAGGGGAAGGAGCAGAATTTTGCATGAAAATGGCAACAAAAAATTTAAAAGAACCTATCGATTATTTGAATGCTCATGGCACTTCAACACCAGCTGGTGATATAACTGAACTTATAGCTATAAAAAATGCATTTAATGATAAAGGCTATATGCCATTAATTAGTTCTACTAAATCTTTAACAGGGCATTCTCTTGGAGCTGCTGGTGTTCATGAATCTATTTATTCAATTTTAATGTTGAATAATAACTTCATACCTGCTTCTGTTAATATTGATAATATAGATCCTCAAGCAGAAGGATTTCCAATTGTTCAACAAGGTCTTAAAAATCAACATTTGAATAATGTTATGTCAAATAGCTTTGGTTTTGGCGGTACAAACTGTTCATTGGTTTTTAGTAAAATTTAAGTGTCATTACAATGTGGAATAGTTGGTTTACCGAATGTTGGAAAATCAACTCTATTTAATGCGCTAACATCATCTGGTATTTCTGCTGAAAATTACCCGTTCTGTACAGTTGATCCAAATGTTGGTATTGTAGATATTGATGATAAAAGATTAGAATATATTATTTCATTTTTTAATCCAAAAAAAGTTGTAAAAAATACTATTGAATTTTTAGATATTGCAGGATTAGTAAAAGGTGCTAGTAAAGGAGAAGGATTAGGAAATCAATTTCTAAGTCAAATTCGTCAAGTAGAAGCTATCATTCACGTAGTAAGATGTTTTGATAACGAAAATATAACTCACGTTGAAAAATCTATTGACCCCCTTAGAGATGTTGAAATAATTAATACAGAATTATTGATTAAAGATATTGAAACCATTAACAAAAAATTGATCAAAGCCAAAAAAGATTCAAGATCTGGATCAAAAGAATCAAAACAAAAATTAGATTTTTTTAATTCTTTATTAAAACATTGTAATGAAGGAAAACCTGCTAGGCTTTTTTCTGTACCAGATGAAATGAAAACAGAAATGAGTCAACTTCAATTATTATCCAATAAGAGAACACTATATGTTGCAAATGTTGATGAAAAGGAAATTGCATTTCAAAGTCATAATAAATATTCAGAAGAATTAACTAACTATTCAAAATCCCAAGGAAATGATACTATAAAACTATGTTGCAAATTAGAACAGGATCTTTCGGTTTTAGATAAGTCAGAGAAGAAAGAGTTTTTAAAGGAATTTAATTTAAAAGATATTGGTTTGAATAAATTGATATCTAAAGCTTATGATTTATTAAATTTGGAAACTTTTTTTACTGGAGGACCAGAAGAAGTTCGAGCTTGGACCATAAATAAAGGTTCAACAGCTCCTGAGGCTGCTGGAAAAATTCATACAGATTTTAAAAGGGGTTTTATTAAAGCTGAAACATATCACTATAATGATATGCTTAATTATAAAAATGAACTTTCAATTAAAGAAGCAGGTAAAATTCGAATTGAAGGAAAAAATTATATTGTTAAAGATGGAGACATTATTTTTTTTAAATTTAATGTATAGTGTTTAGTTATGTATTTTTTTATGATAATAACATACATTTTATCTTTTATTTCATTAATATTATTAATTTTATCTGGATTTGAAGGCGTTTTTAAACTAAACATTTATGGAGGATTATTTCCAACTCCATTAGGGTTTATTACTGCAATAGTTTATCTGTTCACAGAAGTATTAGTAATGTTTTTCTTTGTGGGTACTGGAGTCAGTATAAAGGAGTTTGTTCAAGAGAATAAACTTGACAGCTCCTTCCATGCGAGATCTTTTCAAATTAAAAGAGAATTATATCCTCCAACATTGTTAAATGTTTTTTTAATAATGACTGTTTTTATAATTGGTGGTGGTGTTGATACAAAAGTAATTCCTAATTGGATTCATGGAATTTTATTTTATCTTTCTTTTTTTCATTTTCTTAGATTAATTGTTATCCAACACAAATGCTTCAAAGATAACACAGCGATTGTTTTAGAAATGACAGGATTAACAAAAAAAAATGAAACTAATTCACTTTAAGATTTTACTTTTGAATTTAGATATGTAAAATTAGTCTTTCATTATGTATCATTTAATTAAAAAATCAAAATGAGTGATTTTCAAAATCAATTAACAATAATTGTCGGAGCTCAATGGGGTGATGAAGGTAAAGGAAAAATCACAGACTATTTTGCTGGTAACTGCGATTATGTAGTTAGGTTTCAAGGTGGAAATAATGCAGGTCATACCGTTATTGTAAATGGAAATGAATATCATTTGCACCATATACCATCAGGTGTTTTATACAAGAATCCGGTATCCGTGATTGCAAATGGAGTTGTTATTAATCCAAAAGAATTAATTAATGAAATTAATTCATTGATTGATAAAGGAATAACACCAAATTTAAAAATAAGCGATAGAGCTCATGTTATCATGCCATATCACATAGTAATGGATGAATGTTTAACATTACATCAAGGAGAGCTTGCAGCAGGAAGTACTAAGAGGGGTATTGCTCCAGTGTATGCAGATAAAGCATATAGACACGGAATACGAATTGGAGATATTCTAGAACCAGCTATTTTTGAGGAAAAATTAAAAAGGTCATATGATTTTAATAAAAAAGTAGTTACACAAGCCTTTGGTAAAAAATTTGATTTAGATATAAATGATATTTACACTGATTATGTAGAGTATGGTGAATTATTAAAAAATTACATTGTCGATACTCAAGTTAAACTTTATGAAGAATACAAATTGAATAAAACTTTTCTATTTGAAGGTGCTCAAGGTATGACACTTGATGTTGATCATGGCTTATATCCCCACACAACTAGTTCTAATACTATAGCTGGTCAAGTAAATGTGGGTACTGGAATAGAATTCAATGATAAAAAAAGAATTATTGGTGTTGCAAAATGTTATGTCAGCAGAGTTGGTGTTTCTCCATTTCCAACAGAGATAATTGGAGAAGAATCAAATTTTCTCAGACAAAAAGGTAAAGAGTTTGGAACAACTACTGGAAGAGCTCGAAGAGTTGGTCACCTAGACCTTGTCCAATTAAAACAAGCGGTAAGAGTAAACGGTTTCACTGAAATAGCATTTACCAAATTAGATATATTATCTGGAATAAAAGAAATTAAAATATGTGATTCATACGAAATTCTAGGTAAAAGATATGAGGAAACTCCTGGGAGCTTGGGTAAAATCCGTCTAGCAAAACCAAATTATATTTCAATGGAAGGCTGGGAATCCATGAGTGAGGCATCAATAGAAAAAATATCAAAAGAAGGTTTCAATTCTTTACCTAATCCCTTAAAAGAATACATATATTTCATTGAAAACAAAATCAATTGTCCTATAAAAATTATATCTATTGGTCCACAAAGACATCAAACAATTTTGAGGTAGTTGTTGTCATTCAAAAACGAAATTTTTGATTTTAATTCTTTATCACACAGTGAAATAACAAAAATTTTAAAAAAAAATAATATTGCTTTATCAATTGAAGAAGTTTTAAGAATACAAAATAAAATTTTAAAACGTCCACCAACTTTATCAGAATGTATTCTTTGGTCTATTCAAGGATCAGAACATTGTTCATACAAAAGTAGTCGGATTCATCTAGATGGATTGATTACAGATGGTCCAAATATTATTCTTGGACCAAAAGAAGATGCGGGTATTGTTTCAGTTGCTACAGATAATAAAGGAAAAAGATACGGGATAGTAATTAGTCATGAATCTCATAATCATCCGTCTCAAATTGTTCCATATGAAGGAGCAGCTACAGGTGTTGGTGGAAATGTAAGAGATGTTTCTTGCATGGGTGCTAAAGTTATAGGAATTTCAGATTCTTTAAGATTTGGAGATATAAATACACCAAAAACAAAATGGATTAAAGAAGGTGTTATATCAGGTATAGCTGGATATGGAAACCCTTTAGGAATTCCAAATATTGGTGGTGACTTGTATTTTGATGAAGAATACAATGATAATTGTTTGGTAACAATTGTAACTATTGGAGTAGTTCGCGAAGATCATGTGATTCATTCAATGGCTCCAAAAAATTCAGCAGGATATGACATTATTTTGATTGGAAAACCAACGGATAATAGTGGTTTTGGTGGTGCAAGTTTTGCTTCATTAGAACTAAATGAAGAAGAAAAAGAACTAAAAAAAGCTGCCGTTCAAGAACCAAATGCATTTCTCGAACGGCATATACTCAAGGCAACTTATAGCTTATTTGATAAACTAAGAAACGAAAAATTAGACAAATTGGTAGGTTTTAAAGATTTAGGTGCAGGTGGGATCGCTTGTGCATCGGTTGAATTGGCTGATAGTGCTGGATTAGGAGCGGAAGTTTTTCTTGATAATGCTCATGTAAGCCAAAAAAATATGCACCCATCAGTAATACTTTGTTCTGAAACACAAGAGAGATTTATGTGGGTAGCACACCCTAAAATATCACAAATGATTGTTGATCATTATAATTTAAAATTTCAATTGCCAGAGGTTTCTCATAACGCAAGAGCTAGTATAATTGGTAAAATAAGATCAGATAATAAATATATTGTTCATTGCAAGAATGAAATTTTAATTAATGCCAAAACAAAAGATATTACAAAAGGATTTGTTTATAATAGAAAAATAAAAGAGCCAAAAAAAAAATTTTTAGAACCAAATATTAAAATTTCAAATGATTTAAGGTCTGTGTTTCTTGAAATTCTTTCACATGAAAACATTGCTTGTCGGGAACCAATTTATGAATATTATGATAAACAAGTTCAAGGAAGAACAATTTTAGAATCAGGTGAAGCTGATTCTGGTGTTATGCAACCTTTTAATAACGAAAATTATCCGCAAGAAATTAGAAATGTTGGTATTGCAATTTCTACTGACCATAATCCAAGATTTGGAAAAATATCACCCTACTGGTGTGCAATTAATGCTGTAGTTGAAGCAATACAAAATGTTGTTTCTGTTGGTGGTACTCCCCAAGCATTAACTGATTGTTTGTGCTTTGGAAATCCAGAAAATCCTGAACAAATGTGGCAATTTGTTCAAGGTATTAAAGGAATTAAATATGCATGCGAAAATCTAAAATTGGTAGAACATCCTAATAATTCTATTCCTATAATAAGTGGAAATGTATCATTTTACAATGAATCAAAGAACGGCCCTATCCCCTCAAGCCCAATAATTAGTTGTGTAGGCAAATTAGATGATATTGGAAACGTATTATCTAAAAATTTTAAAAATAAAAATTCAATAATTTTATTAATAGGTAAAAGAAAAAACGAGCTTGGTGGAAGCGTTTACTATAGTTTATTCAATAAACTTGGAAAGAACTTACCAAAACCAGATTTAAATGAAGTTCAAAATCAAATCATAGCAATTTCTAAATGTATTAATAATAAATTATTATCTTCATGTCATGATATATCAGATGGTGGAATTGCAGTGACAATATCTGAAATGATGTTCAAAAATAAAATAGGTTGTAATATAAATATGCAAAATAATTTAGATTTGGCAAAACAGTTGTTTTGTGAAACAGGTGGATATATTATTGAAATTGAAAAAAAATCATACGATAAAACAACTAAAATATTAAAAGAAAACAATGTTTATTATGAAAACATTGGTGTAACTAATGATTCTTCATTACTTAATATTAATGACAAAATAATAATAGAAATTGAACAATTATATAAAAAGTGGAAATTTGGATTAAGGGATAAATTAAAATAATGAAAATGAACTATAAAAAAGCTGGTGTTAATATTGATGCTGGAAATGAAGCAGTAGACAAAATAAAAAATGAAGTAAAAAAGACTTTTACAAAAAATGTTCTTACCAACTTAGGAAATTTTGGTTCATTATATGATATTTCAGATATTAAAAGAAATTATAATCACCCAGTTCTAGTCCAAAGTGTTGATGGCGTTGGAACCAAAACAATCATTGCAAGGAAATTAAAAAAGTTTGATACGATTGGAATTGATTTGTTAAGTGCTTGTTCTAATGACATCATTGTTATGGGTGCAAAACCACTAACATTTTTAGACTATATTGCAAATGATAAACTAGATCCATTAATTATTAAAGAAATTGTATCTGGTATGGTTAAAGCATGTAAGGAAAATGGTGTTTCATTAGTTGGTGGGGAGACAGCTGAAATGCCTGACACATATCATAAAGGTGAACATGACCTTGTAGGCATTATAACTGGAATTGTAGAAAAAGATAACATTATAACCGGTGATAATATCAAAGAAGGAAATATTTTATTGGGTATTGAATCAAATGGATTACATACAAATGGTTACTCATTGGCTAGAAAATTATTTTTTGATATAGGAAAATTTAAGGTAAAAGATAAGATACCAGAGTTTGAAAAAAATATTGGGCTTACTTTACTTGAACCACATATTAATTACACAAAACATGTTTTTTCACTTATGGATAATAAAATAGATATTAGAGGAATAGCTCATATTACAGGGGGTGGTTTAATTGAAAATATTCCAAGAATCTTACCTGATAAATTTGGAGTGGAAATTTATAAGAACTCTTGGTTTCCACTACCTGTTTTTAATGTTATGAGAGATTTAGGAAAACTTAGTGAGATTGAAATGTTTCGAACATTTAACATGGGTATTGGTTTGGTAATAATCATAGATGAAAATGATAAAAAAAAGGTAATGGATCTACTATCAGATTTTTGCAAAGTTTTTGAAATAGGAATTGTGAACAATAACAAAAATAAGGTTGTATTGATTTAATAATTATGAAAAATATTGCAATAGTACAGTTTCCAGGTTCAAATACTGAAAGAGAAACAAGTATGGCATGCAAAAGGGTTGGGCTCAACCCAGTAGACTTTATGTGGAATGAAAAGGAATCAAATTTAACTAGTTTTGATGGTTACATAATTATTGGTGGTTTTTCTTACGAAGACAGATCTAGGGCTGGTATTATAGCTGCGCTTGACCCATTATTACAAATAATTAAAATTGAATCTGAAAAAGGGAAACCAGTTCTTGGAATATGTAACGGAGCGCAAATTCTTGTAGAATCAGGATTAGTTCCAGGAATAAATAGTTATAATATTTCGATAGCATTATCCAAAAATAAAAGAATCTATAATAACGAAGTTTTAGGTGTGGGGTACTATAATAACTGGTCAAATTTAAAAATGATAATTAATCCAAAAAGGTCGGCTTTTACAAGACATTTCAAAAAAAATGAATTTTTTAACGCACCTTTTGCACACGGAGAAGGAAGATTTATAATAAATAATACATTATTAAAAAAAATGATTAAAAATCAACAAATATTATTTCAATATTGTGATAAAAATGGACATGTGATCAATGAATTTCCCACAAACCCAAATGGTTCTATATTTAATATTTCAGCTATATCAAACCTGAATGGAAATATTATGGCAATGATGCCACATCCAGAAAGAACTATTAATGGAGATAAAATTTTTTCATCGATGAAAGAATTTATTGAACAAAAAAACCCTGTTTTCAAAACAAATATAAATATTGAACCTGTAAATCTTGAGGTTAAAAAATACATTAAACCAAAAAAACATAAAGAATTAGTTATTAGTACAATTATTACAGACAACGAATCTGTTTCAGTCCAAAAAAAACTTGATCAGTTAAATTGTAATGTGAGTATTTCCAAACAGATTCATTGGGAAATACAAATTGAAAAACAATCAGAAAACATTTTAAATAATATTATTAAAACTGGAGAACTATTTAATTCTAATAAAGAATATATAAATAAAGTTGATGACAATAAAAAAAATTATAAATTTCTAATTCGAGAAAAAGATGATATTTATGCTAGAGCAAAACTTCAATCTTTAAAAAGCCGATTTCAAATCAAAGAAATTTTATCACTGAAGCATGGTGTTTTATGGACAATATCATCAAAATTAATTAACTTTGAAAGTGAAATTCAAAAAATTTTAGATACAAATATTTTATTAAACCCACTTGGACAGGAATGTTATGAAATTACCAATTAATTATGAAAATGAAATCAAATCATCATTAAACAATACTATTACAGAATCCAAAATAACTACAGGTAAAAAATTAACCGGAAAAGTAAGAGATCAATACGATATTGGTGATAAAATAATTTTACTCACTACTGATAGACAAAGCGCATTTGATAGAATTTTAGCCTCTATACCGTTCAAAGGTCAAGTACTAAATCAAACTAGTGCTTGGTGGTTTGAACAAACAAAACAAATTATACCTAATCATGTTATCAAAATTCCCGATCCAAATATTACATTGGCAAAAAAGTGTGAGGTTTTTCCAATAGAGTTTGTTGTAAGAGGTTATATTACAGGAAGTACATCTACATCACTTTGGACAGTTTATAAAAATGGTGATAGAGAATATTGTGGGAATTCTCTTGAAGAAGGTATGAAAAAAAATCAAAAACTCACTAATAATATGCTAACGCCAACAACAAAAGAAAAAGACCATGATCGCCCTATTTCTCCAAAAGACATCGTTAAAGAAGGATGGATGTCTCAAAAGCATTGGGATTATTGTAGTAAAAAAGCCCTTGAATTATTTTCTTTTGGACAAAAAGTTGCAAACGCTAATGGATTAATATTAGTTGATACAAAATATGAAATGGGAATTAATAAAGATGGTGAGATTGTATTAATAGATGAAATTCATACTCCTGATTCAAGCAGATATTGGATTAAAGAAAGTTATAATGAAAGATTAAAAAATAATTTGGAACCACAAAATATTGATAAAGAATTTTTAAGATTATGGTTTGTTGATAATTGTGATCCATATAATGATTCAACTCTTCCAGATGCCCCTGAAGATTTAATTGTAGAATTATCAAAGAGATATATTTATTTATATGAAACCATAACTGGAGAAAAATTTACTTTTCCGAATAACGAACCAATACATAACAGAATAAATAATAATTTGAAAGGAATAATATGAAAGTTGTAATCATTATGGGTTCAAGCTCAGATGAAAATCACGCAAGCAAAATAACCAAACATTTAGACGAGTTTAATATACCATGGTCTCAACATGTAGCTTCAGCACATAAACAACCACTTAAAGTATTAGAAATTTTAAATGACAATAAAAATGAAGATAAATTAATATATATTACAATCGCAGGAAGATCAAATGCTCTATCTGGTTTTGTGGCTGCAAATTCAAATCATCCAACTTTAGGTTGCCCCCCTTTTTCTGATAAAGCTGATATGTTAGTAAATATTCATTCTACTCTACAAATGCCTAGCAATACTCCAGTTATGACCGTAATAGATCCTCAAAATTGTGCTCTGGCCGTAAAAAGAATTTTTGGTGAATAATAATTTACTCAACTTATCTCCTCTAGATGGAAGATATGAAAAAGATTTAGTAGAATTAAAATCTTTTTTTTCTGAAATGTCTTTAATCAAATATCGTATTAAAATTGAAATTGAATATCTGATAGCATTAAGCAATGAAAAAGAAATTAAAAGTCTTAAACCATTCACTAAAAAAGAAATTGACAATCTAAGAAAAATTTATCTTCAATTTGATCTATCTGAAGCAAAAAAAATAAAAAAAATTGAAAAAGAAACAAACCATGATGTTAAAGCAATTGAATATTATTTACACACAAGAATAAAAAAAGAACTTCATGCTTGGATACATTTTGGACTTACTTCTGAAGATATAAACAATCTATGCTATACATTAATGTGGAAAGATTCTATTGAAAATGAATATATAAAAATTCTAATAAAAGTAATTAATGAATTAAAATTAATTTCAAAGAAATATAAAAACATTTCCCTGCTTTCATTGACACATGGACAACCAGCTAGCCCAACAACAGTTGGAAAAGAATTTGCAGTATTTAGCCATCGAATTACTAAATCTTTAAAATCATTACGAAAACATTCTTTTGAGGCAAAATTTAGTGGTGCTACAGGAAACTGGTCAGCACATTCAGTTAGTTTTAAAGAAGTTAATTGGATCGAATTTTCCAAAAAATTTTTAATTTCGTTTGATCTACAACCCAATCTAATAACTACTCAAATTGAACCAAACGATTCATTAGCTGAAAGCTTTCATGGGATTGTTAGAATTAATACAATTTTAATTGATTTTTGCCAAGATATATGGTTATATATCAGCAGAGGTGTTTTTAAACAAAAAAAAATTGCTATGGAAATTGGTTCATCAACAATGCCACATAAAATAAATCCAATAAATTTTGAAAATGCTGAGGGAAATCTTGGTTTAAGTAATGCTATTTTAAATCACCTTGCTATGAAATTATCTATATCTAGAATGCAAAGAGATTTATCAGGCTCAACTGTTATAAGAAATCATGGTGTCGGTTTAGCTCACTCCTATTTAGCATTAAAAAATATTTTAAAAGGTCTAAAAAGATTATCAATCAATGAAAAAGTTTTGGAATCAGAGCTTAATAAACATTGGGAAATATTAGCTGAACCAATTCAAACTATTTTAAGAAAATATGGTAAAGAAAACGCCTATGAAGAATTAAAAAAAATTACCAGAGGTGAAACCATAAATGCAAACTCAATTAAAAACTTTATAACAAGTCTAGATTTAAATGATAAAGACAAAGAAGTTTTATTAAATCTCTCACCTCAAAATTACATTGGTTTAGCTCCAATTTTAACAGAAAAACTATAATGTGTGGTATAGCTGGAATTCATTCTCAAAATAATGTAGCCAGTGATTTATTTGATTGTTTAGTTCATTTACAACATCGTGGCCAAGATGCTGCTGGAATTATGACATATGATGATACTCATATGCATAAAGCTAAAGGAATGGGCTTAGCAAGAGATGTTTTTAACGAAAAAAAAATGTCTGAACTTCAAGGAAAAGTTGGAGTTGCTCATAACAGATATCCAACCCATGGTGGTTTTGGACATGGAGAAATTCAACCCTTTTGGACAAATGTTCCTTATGGGATTGCATTAGCACATAATGGAAATATTACAAATTACAGTGACTTAGTTAACTTAATTTCAGAAAAAGATAAAAGATATTTAAACACATCAAGTGATACTGAGGTTTTAATGAATTTATTTGCTGACCAACTCCATTCAGCTAAAAAAGTAAATTCAGAAGAAGAATTTTTTAATTTATTATGTAAATCTATTGAATATATATATGAAAATGTTAAAGGTTCATATTCAATTGTAGGAATGATTGTTGGGAAGGGTTTAATTGCATTTAGAGACCCCCAGGGTATTAGACCTCTGGTATATGGAAAAAGAACTTCAAAGAAAGGTACTGACTATATTTTTGCATCTGAAAACAGTATGTTTTATTCTTTAGAATTTGAACCTAAAGGAAATGTTCTTCCTGGTGAACTTTATTATATTAGTGAAAGTGGAAAAAAATTCAAAAAGCAAATAAAAAAAGTTTCTTTTAATCCCTGTGTTTTTGAATATGTTTATTTCTCTAGACCTGATTCTAGGTTAAATGATGTAAGTGTTTATAGGTCAAGACTAAGAATGGGCCAAAATCTAGCTAGATCCTGGAAAAATAAATTCCCTGATATTGAACCTGATATTATAATTCCTGCTCCAAGCACTGCAAATACTGCAGCATTATCTTTTGCTCATGAATTAGGAGTAAGATATTCTGAGGGATTATTCAAAAATCCATTCATTGGAAGAACATTTATTATGCCTGAACAAAAAGAAAGAAGAAAATCTTTAAAATATAAACTTGTTCCACAAGAAACAGAAATAAGAGGTAAAAAAGTTTTAATTCTTGATGACAGCATTGTTCGAGGAAATACCAGTAGAGAGATTGTAAGAATGCTAAGAGATTTTGGTGCTAAAAAAGTTTATTTTGCTGTTTCTTGTCCTCCTATAAAATTTCCTTGTTATTACGGTGTAGATATGCCAACTCGTGAAGAATTAATTGCAAATAATAAATCTATTGATGAGATAAAAAAATTTTTAGAGGTTGATGAAATTTTATACCAAGATATAGATCAATTAATTGAAGCCGTCACAAGAAAAGGTGATCATCATATTGATAGACCATGTATGGCTTGTCTTGATGGAAATTATGTTGCAAAAGATATTGATGATAAAAAAATATTAGAATTAGAATTATCTAGAAAAAATGATAGAAATGGAAATTAATGTTCTAGTCATTGGCTCTGGTGCAAGAGAGCATGCAATATGTAAATCAATTCGGAAATCTTCTATTAAGAATAAGATTTTTTGTTTTGCATCAAATTATAATCCAGGTATTGCAAAAATTTGTCATGATATTTCAATTGGAAACATCAATGATAAAAAAAATGTTTTGGAATATGCCTTAAAAAATAACATTGAAATTGCAATTATTGGACCTGAAAATCCTTTAGAAGTTGGGATAACTGATTTATTAGATTTAAATAATATATTAGTTGTTGGTCCTAAAAAAAATCTTGCTCAACTCGAAACGTCTAAAATATTTACTCGAAACCTCTTAATTAAATACAATATAAATGGTTGTCCCAAATATAAGGCTTTTAATAAAATTAATGGATTAGAAGAATATTTGAGAGAATTAGGAAATGAGTTTGTTGTAAAATATGACGGTTTAGCTGGTGGAAAAGGCGTTAAAGTTTCAGGTGAACATTTGAAATCACATGATGAAACATTAGAATATTGTAAAAATATAATTAATAAAAATGGGGAATTTATCATTGAAGAAAAACTCTATGGTGAAGAATTTTCTTTAATGAGTTTTAGTGATGGAAAAAAATTAAAGCATATGCCTATTGTTCAAGATCACAAAAGAGCGTATGAAGGAGATCTTGGCCCTAATACTGGTGGTATGGGTAGTTACTCATGTGAAAACCACATACTTCCATTTCTTTCAGAAAGTGATGTGATTGAAGCCAAAAAGATAAATAATCAAATTTTAATTGCATTAAAAAATGAATTTAATGATTTCTACAAAGGAATTTTATATGGCGGATTTATACTAACTAAAAATGGAATAAAAGTAATTGAATACAATGCAAGATTTGGGGATCCTGAAGTTATGAATGTTTTACAAATACTTAAATCTGATTTTCTTGAAATATGTTTAGCAATATGTAATCAAAACCTAAACGATGTTGAAGTTGAATTTGAAAATCTAGCAACAGTATGTAAATATGCCGTTCCAAATGGGTATCCGGATAATCCTGTAAAGGGTGAAAAAATTGAAATATCGCAACTAAAAGATAAAAAAAACTTGTATTTTGGTTCTTTAGATCAAATAAATGATGAATTAATAGAAGCTGGGAGTAGAACAGTTGCATATGTTGGTGTTGGTAAATCATTATCTGAAGCAGAAAAATTGGCAGAAAAATCAATTAGTAGTATTCAAGGTCCCTTATTTCACAGGAAGGATATTGGTACCCAAGAATTAATTTTGAAAAAAGTCAACAAAATAAAATCACTCAAATTATAATATGTCATTAAAAATAGGTGTTTTAGGGTCATCAAATGGAACAGATTTAGATGCAATTATAGATTCAATAGAAAAAAAATATTTGGATGCTGAAGTTAAACTAATTATTTCAAATATTAAAACTGCTGGTATACTTGAAAAAGCAAAAAAAAATAATATAAAATCACTTTATGTTTCACACAAAGAGAAATCTAGAGAAATTTTTGATGATGAATTATCTGGTCATTTTAAAAATGAAAAAGTTGATTTAATTTTACTAATAGGATTTATGAGAATTTTATCATCAAACTTTTGTGACTTATGGAAAAATAAAATTTTAAATGTCCATCCTTCATTACTACCAAAATATTCAGGTTTGATGGATTTAGACATTCACAAAAAAGTTATCTCGAATAATGAATTTGAAACGGGTTGTACAATTCACTTTGTTACTAAAGATTTAGATGATGGACCGATTTTAGTTCAAAAAAAATGTGCTGTTTCACTTAATGAAACTCCTCAATCACTGAAAAAAAAAGTTCAAAAATTAGAAGGGTTATCTTTCATTGAGGCTATAAAAATTTTTAAAAAAGGATTTAAAAAAAATGAAAACTTATAAAACATATATCTTAATATCTTTGTTGCTGATTATTTCATGTGCTCCAAATACAAATAACACGAAAAATGAAAGTGATTTTCAATTTGAAGTAAAAATACTAGATCAAAACTTAAATGAACCAATGGAGTTTGATATTTTTGATAATGATGAAATCATATTTATCGAGAGGTCTGGTTATATAAAATTATATGATCCAAAAATTGAAAAAACCAAAATCATAACAAAATTTGATGTAGAAATGAGTAGTGATACAACAAATGACAAAACACCCTTAGAGGACGGTCTGTTGGGAATTGCTATTGACCCAAATTACGATTTAAATAATTGGATATACTTATTTTATTCTCCAAGAGGAAATATTCCAAAACAACATGTTTCAAGATTTGTTTTTAAAAATCATCGTTTAGATAAAAAATCAGAGAAAATATTACTTGAAATTCCTCTTCAAAGAGATCAATGTTGCCATTCAGCTGGTTCGCTTGAATTTGGTCCAAATGGAAATTTATTTATATCAGTTGGGGATAATACAAATCCATTTGATTCAGATGGTTTTTCTCCTAGTGATGAATCAAAAAACCGTACTGCTTGGGATGCTCAAAGATCATCATCTAACACAAATAATTTAACTGGAAAAATTTTAAGAATTAAACCTGAAGATGATGGAACTTATTCAATTCCAGATGGAAACTTGTTTGAAGTAGGTACACTCAATACAAAACCTGAAATTTATGTCATGGGTAATAGAAATCCGTTTCGAATTTCTATTGATAAAAAAACTAATTATTTATATTGGGGCGAAGTTGGTCCTGATTCACATGAAGATTCAAATGAAAGAGGGCCTAGAGGTTATGATGAAATAAATCAAGCAAAAAAACCTGGTTATTTTGGTTGGCCTTTATTTGTTGCTGATAATAAAGCTTATAATGATTATTCTTTTGAAGATCAAACATCTGGTCCAAAATTCAATTCATTAGATGTAATTAATAACTCTATAAATAATACGGGGTTAAAAAAACTTCCTGATGCACAACCAGCTTTTATATGGTATCCATATGCTGATTCAGATGAATTTCCACAAGTATTGAGCGGCCCAAGAAATGCTATGGCTGGTCCTGTTTTTTATTATGAACAGGAAAATTTTTCTGAAAAATCTATTCCTAAATATTACGATGGAAAATTATTCATTTACGATTTTGAAAGAGAATGGGTCTTTACTGTAACTATGGATGAATCTGGGGATTTTGTTAATATGGAAAGATTTATGGAAAACCTTGATCTTAACCATCCTATAGATATGTTGATATCAAAAAAAGGGGAGTTATATATTTTAGAATATGGTACTACTTGGTACACTCAAAATAAAGATGCTCAAATCATAAAAATTACGAAAAAATGAAGGTTTCAACTATAAACAAAAAACCCGTATCAATCAAGAGAGCATTAATTTCCGTTTTTGACAAAACAGGTATTGTTGAAATAGCAAAAAAATTAGATTCATTAAATATCGAAATCATATCAACTGGAGGAACTGCATCCGCGTTAAGAAAAGCTAACATAAATGTAATAAGTGTAAGTGAATTTACCGGTTTTCCGGAAGTCATGGATGGTCGCATTAAAACAATTAATCCATTAGTTGAAGGTGGGATTTTAGGCCTAAGAGACAAACATAAAGTTGAAGCCTCAAAAGTGAACATTAAGTGGATTGACTTAGTAATTTGTAATTTATATCCTTTTGAAAAAATAATAAATGAAGACAATGTTTCATTATCAAAAGTATATGAAAATATTGATATTGGCGGACCCACAATGATTAGATCAGCAGCTAAAAACGTAGGTTGGGTTTCAGTATTAACAGATGTAAAAGATTATAATGATTATATTTTAGAATTATCTAAAAAAAAATCTATCTCTTATGAAACAAGAAAAAAACTGTCAGCAAAAGCTTTCGAAATTTCTGCTAATTACGAAACAACTATTCATAATTTTTTTAATGAAAAAAAATTCCCAGATAGTTTTTCTTTAAATTTAAAAAAATATTCTGATCTTAGATACGGTGAGAACCCTCATCAACTTGCTGCTGCCTATAAAATAACTGGAAAAAAATCAAACAACATATTATCAAGTAAAATAATTCAAGGGAAAAAGTTGTCATATAATAATTTAATGGACTCAAATGCTAATCTTAATTGCTTGTTTGAATTCGAAAAACCCGCATGTGTAATTATCAAACATGCTAATCCATGCAGTGTTGCAATAGGTAGAAATATAAAAGATTCATTTTTAAAAGCATTTAACTGTGACAATTTATCAGCATTTGGGGGTATAGTAGGATTAAATGAAATATGTGATGAAGATACTGCTGTTGAAATAAATAAAATTTTTTTTGAAGTTGTTTTAGCTCCTGGATTTACGGATAAGGCAATTAAAATTTTATCGAAGAAAAAAAATTTAAGATTAATTGAATTTAATAAAAAATACTCGCGAAACAATTCTTTGGAGTATAGAGATTTAAACGGAGGGCTTTTAATACAAGAGTCTGATATTTTTAATATATCAAAGGATGATCTTAAAATTGTTACAAAATTAAAACCCAAAACAAAATATGTTGAAAATATGTTATTTGGTTGGAAAGTTCTTAAACATATTAAATCCAATGCAATTTTAATTGTTAAAAATTTTAAAACTATTGGTATTGGTGCGGGTCAAGTTAGCAGAATTGATTCAGTTAATATAGCTATTAATAAATCATTGGAAGATCTAAGTGAATCGATTTTATGTTCTGATGCTTTCTTTCCATTTCGTGATAGCATTGATAAAATAGCTAATACTGGAATAAAAACAATCATTCAACCAGGTGGATCAATAAAAGATGATGAGGTTATTCAAGCCTGTAATGAACATAAGATAAGTATGGTTTTTACTGGGCACAGATGTTTTAAACACTAACCTTTTATATTAAAAAATAAAATATTAATTTTTCAACATGTCAAATTTAAACATTCAGATAAATAATTTAAATTCGTACAAAATTTATACTATTGGTTATAGTATACTTCAAGTTTTGTTTTTTGCTTTATTAATTGGATTTTCTGCACAAATAAAAATTCAACTTCCATTTACTCCTGTTCCTATTACATTACAAACTTTTTTTGTAATTCTATCAGGCGCATATTTAGGATTTAGCAAAGGTGTTTTTAGTAATATACTTTATATTTCTGCTGGTTTAAGTGGATTTCCCATTTTTGCAGGTTTTGGTTCGGGAATAATTCATTTATTAGGACCAACAGGTGGTTACATTTTTGGCTTTATTTTTGCTGCAGGAGTCGCAGGAATTTTAAAAAATAAAGGTTGGACAAAAAACTTTACTATGTCTCTTTTACTAATGATATTTTCTTCAATTGTAATATATTTTATAGGAATTTTATGGTTAGGATTTTATCTGGGGTTTGACAAAATCATTCAAGTGGGTGTGATTCCTTTTTTACCTGGTGATATTTTAAAAATTATTATAGGTTCATTTATATTATCTAACAAAAAAAAATTTTTCAAAAATCAATCTGCTATTCGTTAAAAGTAATTTCCCCTTTTGATATAACTTCATCATCAAATTGATTTAATACTGTGAATTTGTTTTGATTAACTTCTATTCTCAATTCATCATTTGGATAAACTGGTTTTGAAAATCTAACTTTTATTTTTTTTATTACTTTTGGATTTTTATCTTCTAAAAAATAATTTGAAATAATTCCCATTGTACATAAACCCTGAAGAATAATTCCTTTAAAACCACTTTTTTTAGCAATATTATCATCTATATGAATTTGATTAAAATCTCCGCTTGCACCTCCATAATAAAAAGGTAAATATTCATTAATTTTAATTTTTTTAGACATTATATTTTTCTACAAGCACCCATCTTCCATTGCATACTATTTGTTTTCTTTGATTTTTAGATTCTGATATAACAACTAAAAAATCAATTTTATTACCATTTTTATTTTCTTTTGTAAAACCATTTTTTAATTCAACTTTTGTTGAAATTACATCTCCAGATTTTACAATTTCTCCAAATTCGAAAGTTTGTTCAGCATGCATTACATTAGGTACATACATACCTAAATCTTTATCATCAAAAACATACCTTAAAGCTTTGAAAGCATAAGTTGCCACAAAAGTAGGTGGTGCAATTAATTTTTTATATCGTGTTGTTTCTACAAAAATTCTATTTAAAGAATATGGGTTCTTTGATAATGTTGCCTTGGCATATTCTATTATTTTTTCAGAACCCACTTCATAAATAAAAATAGGGTATTTTTTTCCAACAAGTGACAAATCCATAGAATTTATACGTACTTTTTTTATCTCATAATTTAATAATTAAAATTAATTGAATAAATTTTTTGTTTGATTAATTGAGATAGTTAAATTTTAAATTAATTTTAAAGGGAGAAAACAGTGAAATCAGTTTATTTTTTTGGTGATTCAAATGCAGATGGTAAAGCTGAAATGAAAAATTTATTAGGTGGAAAAGGAGCAAATCTTGCTGAAATGACTACTTTAGGAATTCCAGTTCCTCCAGGTTTTACAATTACAACTGAAGTTTGTACCTATTACTACAATAACAATACACAGTTTCCAAAAGAATTAAATGAACAAGTATTAGAAGCGATTAAGAAAAATGAAAAAATAATGGGTAAAAAATTTGGTGATCCATCAAACCCCTTATTAATGTCAGTTAGATCTGGAGCAAGAATTTCAATGCCAGGAATGATGGAAACTGTTTTAAATATTGGTTTAACATCAAAAACAATTCCTGGTTTAATTGAAAAGTCAGGTAATCCAACTTTTGTTTATGATGCTTATCGTAGATTAATTATGATGTATTCAGATGTTGTAATGGAAAAATCTGCTGGAAAAGAACCTAAAGATGGAATTTCTATTAGAGAACGTCTTGAAGAGTTAATTGAAAAACGTAAAGAAGAAAAAGGTGTTAGTGCAGATACTGATTTAGACGCAAATGATTGGAAAGAACTTTCAATAGTATTTAAATCAAAAATCAAAGATGTTTTAGGAGATGAATTTCCAGATGATCCCCACGAACAATTATGGGGTGGAATTAAAGCAGTTTTTCAATCTTGGATGGGAAAAAGAGCTATAGCATATAGAAATATTGAAAATATTCCAGAAGAATGGGGCACAGCTGTAAATGTTCAATCAATGGTTTTTGGAAATATGGGTAAAGATTGTGCAACAGGCGTTGGTTTCACCAGAAATCCTGCTTCGGGAGAAAATTATTTTTATGGTGAATGGTTGTCAAATGCTCAAGGGGAAGATGTTGTTGCTGGAATTAGAACACCAAACCCAATCAATAAATGGGGAAGAACTGATAAAAATAAAGAACTTGAAACTCTAGATGAAGCAATGCCATCTATTTATAACGAGTTAGAAGATATACGATCAAAATTAGAGCTTCATTATAAGGATATGCAAGACATTGAATTCACAATAGAAAATAATCGTTTATGGATGTTACAAACTAGATCAGGAAAAAGAAATGGTATTGCAGCAGTAAAAGTTGCAACAGATATGCTTTCTGAAAGTTTAATCACAAAAGAAACAGCACTAAAAAGAGTCAAACCATCTCAACTTGATGAATTATTACATCCAATGGTAGATCCTGTAGCTGAACAAAAAGGAATTAAACTTGCAGAAGGTCTCCCTGCAGGACCTGGAGGTGCCACCGGTCACATAGTTTTTACATCTGAAGATGCTGAAATATGGACAAAAGAAGGTAAAAAAGTGATTCTTGTAAGAAATGAAACTTCACCTGAGGATGTTCACGGAATGCATGCTTCTGAAGCTATTTTGACTGCAAAAGGTGGAATGACGAGCCATGCAGCATTAGTAGCGCGTGGTTGGGGTAAATGTTGTATTGTTGGTTGTAGTTCATTAAATATAGATTCAAGTAACAAAAAAATTGAAGTCAATGGGCACAGTCTCTCTGAAGGGGACATCATAACTTTAAATGGTACTAAAGGTAATGTTTATCTTGGAGAAATTGCATTATCACAGATTGACCCAGGAAAAAATGAATCCTTTAACATTTTAATGAAATTAGCAAATGAATTTAAAACTTTAGGAATTAGGACTAACGCTGAAAGACCGGAAGATGCTTTTCAAGCCAGAAATTTTGGTGCTGAAGGAATAGGTCTATGTAGAACTGAACATATGTTCTTTGACCCAGAAAGAATTCTTGCTATAAGAGAAATGATTATTGCTGATAATACGAATGATCGCCGTGAAGCTATTATGAAATTACTTCCATATCAAAAAAAGGATTTTTATGAAATTCTTAAAGCAATGGAAGGATTTCCTGTAACTATAAGATTATTAGATCCACCTTTACATGAATTTGTAACTCTGAATGAAAGTCAAATAAAAGAATTAGCAAATCAGTTAAAAATTGATAAAGAAAAGTTATCAAAAAGAATCGATGCATTGCATGAGCTGAACCCTATGTTGGGTCACAGAGGCTGTAGACTTGGAATTGCTTATCCAGAAATAACAGAAATGCAAGCAAGAGCAATTTTTGAAGCAACAGCTCAACTTACAAAAGAAAATATTAAAGTTTTTCCTGAGGTAATGATTCCTCTTGTTGGAACATATACTGAGTTTGAAAATCAAGAAAAAATTGTAAGAAATGAAGCCAATAAAGTTAAATCAAATTCAATGAGTGATTTTAATTATTCTGTTGGTACTATGATAGAAGTTCCAAGAGCCTGCTTAACTGCAAATGAGATAGCAAAAAAAGCTGAGTTTTTCTCATTTGGAACAAACGATCTCACCCAAACGACATATGGATTTTCTAGAGATGATATTGGTGGTTTTTTACCTACATATCTAGAAACTGGAATACTACCACAAGATCCATTTCAATCTCTTGATCAAACTGGTGTTGGTCAATTAGTTGAAATGGGAGTTAAAAAAGGTAGAGAAGTAAACGAAAATATTAAAATTGGAATATGTGGAGAACATGGTGGTGATCCTGAATCAATTTATTTTTGCCATGATACTGGATTAAACTATGTAAGCTGTTCTCCATTCAGAGTTCCAATTGCAATACTATCAGCTGCTCAAGCCAATTTAAAATAAAGAATAGTGTATACGTTAGTTATTAAATGGTTGATTATTCAACCATATCAGAAGAACCTAAAATATCTTCGAGTGAAAACTTACCTTCTTTTTCCATTTGACGAGCCGCCTCAACAACAGCTTTTTTAGCTTGGTCTACATCTCTTTTAGGTACAGCAGTTTCAACTGGCTCAAACATAGCTTGTTTTTTTTGAGGTAAATTATTTATCACTTTATCTATGTCTTGTTGGTTTCTTCCTTTTAAAGCAAGTGCAATTGTGTCTAATTCAATAGAATTCATTATATCTCTTAACAAGTTATCTGGAAAATTATTTATAACATCTTCAAAAGTTAAATGGTATTTTTTTATTTCTTCAGCGAGCTCAGGATTTTCTTGAGATATTGATTCTAAGAATTTCTCTTCCTCAAAAGGTGTCATCTTACCAAGAATATCAGCAACACTTTTACCACCACCTCTTGCAAAGTCAACTCCTTTAGGTAAATATTGGGATTTAATTTTTAATTGGGATGCTACATTTACAATTCCTTCTAAAGGAATATTGTCTAATGAACCTAGTTGCAATAATACTTTTCCTTTAATTTCAGGAGACAATCTATCAAGAACTTTAATTTGTTTCTCTGATTTTACTTGAGCTAATGCAATAGCTATAATTCTAGGCTCTTCTACTTCAAGCAACGCAATTAATTGTTCATCTGCCAATTCATTTATAAAATCAAATGGTTTTTTTGATTCTGTTTCACCCTCATTTTTTAATTTTTGAGACATAACAGCTAAATAAAACTCATCAAGAATTTGTTTTTTTAAAGATACAGATACTGAATCCATTTCCCTGGATCTAGCTCTGATTCGTCTAATATCAGATTCATTTAATGTTTTTAGTAATCTTACTGCAACTGACTCACCAATAACAGAAAATAAAACTGCAACTTTATCTATTCCTGATAATTTATAATATTCGGTAATCATAATTTTACTTCTTTTTCTTACTCTTTTTATTATTTTCTTGAGATTCTTCAGTTGATTCTGAAGGTTTAGAGTTTGACTCTACAGGAGCTGGAGGAGCTTCTTGCTCTAACCAATCTTTTACAACATTTGTTGCGACTTCTGGCTCTCCGACGCTCATTGAAACTAAAGAATCTTTAGTTTTAATCATTTCTGATTGAATTACACTTGGATCTTCTTCAAATGCTACATTTTTTAAACCTTCCGGTTTTGATATTGAACCTTGAACTGATGTCATATCATCACTCGCATCATTCTTTACTTTTTTTTTTTGTTGCGATTGATTAGGTGGAGGCATCATCCATGGTGGGGGCATAACATAACTTGGTTTTGACGACCTTCCATTAAATAGTATAACAGCAGCTAAAGCGAGAACTGCTAATAGTGAAATAGCACTCATCAAATAAATTGGAAGATTATTCATTCCACCTGATATATTATCAAGTTCATTCTGGGTTTGCTCTAACATCGCTAGCTTTTCTGCTATAATTGAATCTAATTGTTCTCTTTCTTCCTCCTTGGTTGAAACAGTTTCATTAAATTCATCTTCTTGTTCTTCTGATAATTGAGTACCAGACAATACATCTTTTAATTGAGAAATCTCTTGTGTTAATTGATTCATTCTAATAGAATCTCTTTCAATTAAACTTTTTCTTTCATTTTGAAATTCTCTAGCAATTCTTTCATTTTCAATTCGATCTAATTCTGATCTCCAAATAGCTCTTTCTTCCTCGCGTCGTCTAGTTTCTTCATTTTTCCAACCCTCTAATTCTGACTTCCAATCCTCCGCTACTTGAGCTTCAGCATCTGATTGTCTTTCTTCAAGTTCATCTATTTTTTTAGCTATTGATCTCAAAATAATTGATTCAGCTGTTCTCTCATCTTTTCTTTGTCTAAAAGAAGCAGTCATCACAGATAAAACATCGCCTCTCGATCTATCAAAATGCGAAGCAACCATAATTATTTGTCTAACATTTTCAATTAATTCAGGTGCTGAACCTTCAGGCAAAATACAACTAATATCCAACTTTTCTATGATTGGCATTGAAACTTTAGTATCAGTATATGATTGACTTAAAATTTGTGATCCCTGACCTTTAGAATTTGGAGATGAATCCTCAATAATAACGGCATCATTAGATTCTTCAGGTTGATCTATTGATTTATCATCACCAATTATCTGAAAATCAAACCCTGGAATAGGTATTCCTGTCATAGTAGATGTGTTTTGATTTTCATTGGACATTAATGGTACTGATTCAGATGCATTTTCTCTCCCAGATAATACCGCATTTTTTGTTTCGTTATCAGTGGATGGTCTAAATGTTACTTCTTCAGTAACAGTTGGTGTAAATTTCAAATCAACACTTATGTCTAGAACATACCTATGATCATCCATTATTTTTTGTAATGCTGATTCAATTCTTGATCTCATATTATTCTCTAGCATTATTTTTTGAGCTAAATATGTTGACTCTTGAGCAGATAAATTAATCATCAATGCAAAAGCCATTATCTGTTTTACTATAATCCGCATCTTAACCATAACATTTTCCTTTTTTTTTGTGGAAATCATTAATTATTCAAACTTTCTTTAGATGAATCATCAATTTCATTATTAACCCCTGAAGCTAAAAAAGTAATTTCAACTCTTCTGTTTCTTGATTTTAATTCACCATTTAAATTCAATTCCGCTATCAATTCATTATCAATTACTCTATCTGTAGGTCTATCCCTTGGAATATACTCAGCATATCCTACTGCTTGCAAACGAATTGGATTAACATTCATATTAATCAATTGTCTTACTACAGCTGATGCCCTAGCAGATGACAACTCCCAATTTGAAGGATATTTTGATTGAAATGATTTTGGTAAAGGGTCGTTATCTGTATGACCTTCAACAGCAACATCAAAATAAGAATTTTCAATAGTGGGTACAATTTTATCTAAAACCTCAACGATTTCTGGTTTTAAACTTGCTGATCCTGATTTAAAGCTAATATCAGAAGAAATGCCAATTGTAACTCCTTTTGGTCCAGTTGTGACTTCAACAGGTTTCTCTCCAGTTACTGGATTAGTCCCCATTTCTTCTACCATTTTATCTGCTGCTTTTTTTATATCTGCGAGTGACATTGCTTGATTCTCAATCTTTTTCTTTGAACCAACAGATTTTCCCATACCATCGGCAAGTTGTTGCAATTTAACCGGATCAACGGTTGAAATAGCTGCAAGCAAAACAAAAAATGCAAATAAAAGGGTCATCATATCTGCAAAAGTTCCAAACCAGCCTGGTAATCCTTCATCAACTTTTTTTTCACCAACTGAAATGAATTTTTTTCTTTCTTGAGGAGTAGCTGACATTTATTCCTCTTTTTTCCATTCTTTTGGTGGAATATAAGAATTAAGTTTTTCTCTTACAATCAATGGGTGCTTCCTTTGATGAATTAATCTAGCTGCTTCAAGTTGAAGATTTTGAGCTGTGCTAGAGAATATTATTCTAGTTTTAATTTTATCAGACATTGGAAGAAATAAAAGATTTGCGAAAATAGCACCGTACAAAGTAGTAATTAATGCAGCAGACATACCTGAACCCAAAGCATCTGTTCCACCACCAGAACCAAAACCTGCTAACATGACAACAAGTCCTAATAATGTACCAACCATACCCCAGGCTGGAGCCATAGTTCCCATAGATTTAAATAAACCAGCTTGTGTGTTTTCTCTTATTTCTCTATTATCAATTCTTGTATTCAAAATTTCTGTAAGTTCTTCTAAAGAATAACCATCAACAACCATTTGGACACCATCACGAAAGAAAAAGCTATCAATGCTTTCTACTTGTTTTTCTAATTCGGCTGTACCTTTTCTAGCTACTTCTGCAACTTCCACAGCCTCATCCACTAAATCACCTAGTGAATCTTTACCTCCTTTAAAAACAGCTAAAATTGCGGGAATTAATTGCAAAACATCCTTCAATGGGAAAGCAACCGAAACTGATGCAATCAATCCTCCAAAAACAATAAAAAAACTTGGAATACTAATGAACATACCAAAGCTTGAACCTGGAAGAATAAAAATACTTCCGATGATTGCTACTAAACCAAGTAATATTCCTGCAATTGTTGCTATATCCATTAATTTAATTCTCCCCTCTAGAAAAACTTGTGGTTTTTAATCTGTTTTCATGAAGTGCTTTTAAAATATTTCTAACATCATCATACTCTGGATCCATTTGAAGAGCTAAATTCCAATTAATTGTTGCTCTTTGGGGATCTCCAAGTTGATAATAAATTGAACCCCTTCTAGCATAAGCTAAAGCCAAATTTGGATTTAAATCAAGAGCAGTTTCTACTTCTTGTAATGCTTCTCTGTAATCACCTGAATGGAAATATCTTAAGGACCTTGATAAATGTCGCATAGCCATATTAATATTTTTTTGAGAAATATTTTTATCAAGATTAAGTGAATAAACAGAATCTGATAATGAAACAGATTTTTGTTTAAGCAATGAAACTTGTGTTGATAAATTTTTAATCTGATGCCTAGATAGCTTTAGAGAATCTCTTAAAGAACTAACCGCTCCATCTGCTGCAATAAGGGTTGAATCCATAAATGAATTATCATTACCAATTACTCTGTCAGGTAAAGGTGATGGTGCTCCTGGAATTCCAGGAAGAGAGGGAGCTGTTTTTGGAATAGCCATTGTAAAATTAAAAACTATTCCTGGATGCTTATCGGAATATTTATTTGAAAAATCAGGTAAATTTTCTATGTGGGTGAACCCTAAGCCCAGGCGGTAATCCGAGGTAAGGGGGATGCGGAGTCCCACATTGATGCCTGTACCATCAAATTCACCCACAAAATCTAATCCTCCCCATTTAGGCATTAAAGGTGTATTTAAATAAACCCCTGCAAACACACCCGCATTAAAACCCTGAGAACTATCCACACTTGATGTGTTATTTGCAATTGATTCAGGAGAAATAGAAAATCCACCAGTTCCGAAACCCATAAAAGTACTTGCTCTATATTGTCCAAAATCTTTTACACTACCAACAGCAGCAAAAAAAGATAATTGTTTTGGGTCTAATCTCAAACCTTCATTAGCATCATTTTCAAAGATAATATCATGCAATCCTATAGAAACTGACATGTCTTGTCTGACAAAAACCTTGTATTGAGTATGAAAACCAAATTCAACGGGTGGTATATAAGTAGAACTTAAGATTTTTTCAACTGCAGAAGTGTCTGCTCCTTGACCTGACGAAAACCCAAACGTGAATCTATCAGAAAAGTCAATGTTGAAAAAAACACCTTTTGTTGTATTAAATGGGGAAAAATTATGTACTTCTGTTGTAAATCCAGAGGTAAATAAATATGGTGAACGATCGATAAAAGTTGTTGGGATTTTCATCATATAGCCTGGATGAGTAAATGAAACTCTGGTAATTGGTAGAGCTAAATTGTTAAACAGTGTAAAGAAAAAAATTATTTTAATTAAATTTTTAAAAATCATAATATTAATATTTTTTTGAAAGTTCTATTTTAGCCAACCTTAGATATTCACTTTGGGGAAAAAAATCTACAATTTCTGAGTATGCTTCTTTTGCATTCGAAAATTTTCCGAGATTTTTAAAAATAATTCCTTTTAAGATTATACCGTCATCTTGTTTGTCAGAATTTTTAAGTTGTACAAGCTTATCTAAAGTTTTCAATGCTTGGTCATATTTTTTTAAATTAAAGTAACTTTCGGATAACCAATATAAAATGTTTCCTTTTGTAGTTACTGAATGATTAGAAAAATCTAATTTATTAAAATTCTCAATAGCTAATTCATAATTTCCTCTTTGATAAGATAAAACTCCACTTACATAAAAACTTTTAAACATATTTTCATTATTATCTTCAAATGATATTTTGGATTGACTTTGAAAAAGAGAGAATTCATAATCATCCAGTTTAGAAACTACATTGTGATTACTATAATTCGTCCCAAGATAATCATGATCACTATTTTTCACTTTTTTAATATGGAAATAATCCGAGATAATTTTTTTTAATTCAATATTCTGTGTTTCTAATTCTTTTAATTTGTCATCTATTGATTGTTCAACTCTATTAAGCCTAGCAGATATTTTTTTATAGTTATTTCTTTCTTGTTGCATTAGGTCTTTACCAAAATTAGATTGAATATTATCAATTTTATTTTGAATATCTTCTAACATCAAGGCAATTTCTTTAGTGGATGCCATAAAAACTGAACCACTCGGTTTTTTATCTAAAAAAAAGGAAACTTTTGAAGGAGGAGCTTTAACAAGATGATCTACTTTTTCTTTTCCTGTAGAAGGTTCAATCACAACTCCTAAGTCCAAAAAGAAAGCATCTTTTTGATTAGAGTCTTGACAAAAAACATTTAGAGAAATTATAAATAAAGAAAAATATATAGGTTTGAAATCGATTCTCATTATTCGTATTCTTCCCAATCTATAGTGTAAGAATAACCCAAAAATGAACCAATATCTGATGGAACAATCAATTCAAATTCTCCTGAAGCTCCTGGAAGCAATGAAGAATCAGTTGTTATCCCGGAATCAAATGTATAATAAGAACCAGCAACAAAACTAGTTAGTGTTCTAGTTTCACCACTCCAATTTTTTCTAAGAACAAAATTTACTTTTACAAAATCTGCTCTTTGACCACCTACATTTTTGACCTGACCTGTAAAAGTCACATTGTTTGATTTATCTTTTTTTTCAGCTATATTACCAACAAGAACAATATTTGCAGCTCTTTCTCTACTTGATGATCGGTTTGCACTATCAGAAACATATCTTGGTTCTGCAAGCTTAGGCATAGGTGGTGGTGAATATGATTCTCTTATCTGTTCAGGAATATACTCTTGGTCTTCTTGGGCCATAACATTTTCAACTATTCTAACAACATTAGATCTGTCGATTACTAAAAAACCAACAAGAGTTTCTACTTTTAATGTTTCTTCATCTTGGTATACAATCTTACCGAAAACTGTACTTCCATTATTTAGGATAATTTCTTTTTGGTAAATAGATAATGGATTAACCCACATTTCACTTCTTGCTTGTAAATCTCTTAATTGACTAGACAAATTATCTATTTCAGCACCCATCTTTTTTAATTCAAAACTAATTTCAGTTAAAACGTATTGATCTTGTGGAGCTCTTTCAATATTTTCAGTATTTTCTACCTGAGTATTACTCTGTTGAACTTTATTTTGATTAGAAGTTGATATAGATTCTTCAGGACCAAGAGTCAGTTCAATCTCATCTATATCTGATGTTTCAACAGTAATATTTAATTTAGAAACCTCATTATCCTTAGTGGCCGTTAATAAATATTTACCAGATTCAATTTTTTTGAATTGAAAAGCGCCCTTTTTATTAGTTTTATCATTAGCTATCTCTTCATTTGAGTCATTAAGTAATACAATAGTTGCATTTGAAATTGTTTCACCTGTAATATCAAAGACATTACCAGAAATTTTATAATTTTTAGCAGAAATAATGTTCACAAAAATGAACATAACTATAATCGTTAACGTATTTTTGACTATTCGTTTCAATATTACCTCAGATTTTTTTGTATAGTCTACCTCGGATTTGGCATGACATATATAACCCAATTGTAACTTTTTTAGAGTATATATGTCAAGAAAAATTAGATTTTTTTTTTTTAGTGAAAAATAAGTTTAAAATTTATTGAATTTTCGTTGAGAAAACATTGGTTTTTAATTAAAAATTAAATTTAAAACTTCATTTAATTTGTATAGACAAAATTTTAATTTTGATTAATTGTTTTTCAAAAACTCAACTAAATCAACTAATTCATTTGAACTAATATTTAGCTGAGAAGCTGATAACATTAAACTATAATTTAATCTACTTATTTTCTCTATTTTCTCTTCTGGAATTACTTGTGTAAAATCTCCAATTGAAGAGATTATATATGGATTTGACATTTTAATACCTCTGCCATGAATCTTTCTTCCATCTTTTAAAACAATTTCATAACCTTCATAGCCGTGAGCAATACTTTCATTTGGAGAAATAATCGATCTAAAAATTGATTCTTTACTTTGATTTTTTGCCCACCCATCAAGACTTGGTCCTAAATCTGATCCATTTTTTTGAATTTTATGACAAGCAATACACTTCTGAGCAACCATTTTTCCGTTATCATAATCTCCTTTAATCTTTGATAGATTATTTATTGAAGGATAATCATTTGGAATATTTTCTGAATTTTCTACAATCATTTCTACTAATTCAATTTTTTGTGGATTGTAAATCTCTTTATCAGCTAATTGCTGAAAAAGGTTAAATTCTTTCCATTCAGAAAAAGCTCTATTTAATATCCACCAATTTGCCTCTTTAGAAAGTTTAAATTTTTCTCTTGTTGATAAATTTATCATAACTTCTGCTGCTTTAGGATCCATTGTAAATGCAATAGCATCTAGGGCTTGTCTTCTTTTGTTAAATTTCAAAGATTCTGACAAAACTCTTTCTAAATGAAAATCAATAGAAGATTTGGGGTGTAATCTCCAAGCAATATCAGAAAATCTATCTGACCAAAGCAAGGGATTTTTATTACCAATTTTTTCTAGGAGCATATCAAACAATTCTTCTTCAACACCAAAAGAACCAATTCCCAATGCTTCAAGATAAGTTTTATCATTTCCATCATATTCCTCAGCAATTGAAATTAATATTGGTAACTTAAGATCTGGACTTATATCTCTTAAAGAAGTTGCTACTTCTCTTCTAACTGATGGGGATATATCCTTAGACATTTTTGCTGCTATTTTTATTAAATCAATTTTGTTTTCCTTCAAAGCTCTGTACGAAACCAATCTAATTTGTTCATCTTTTGAATCAAGCAGATTAAAAACTTTTTTTTGACCATCACTTCCTAAATCAGCTAGTAACCAAATAGCTCGAGCAACCACATATTTATTTTTATTTTTCAAAAGTTTACCTAATTCTTTGATAGATTTTTTATGATTTTGCTTTATAAGGTGATGACCAAGATTTCTTACATTTACAGCAGGGCTTTTTAATGCGTCTATTGAACCTTTGACTGTATTTAAATCTAAACGATCAATTTTTGGTTTGAAACCTTTTGGAGCTATTCTATAAATAGTTCCAGATTTACTTTCATCTAAATCTTGGTGACCTCCCACTCTACCATCATACCAATCAGCTACATAAATAGCACCATCAGGTCCAACTGCAACATCAGACGGTCTAAACAAAGTTTTTATTTCTTCATTATTTACACTTTTTGACCCACCTAAAAAATCTGTACCTGCAAATTCATTTTCTTCGTTTGAAGTAATGAAATTAAATCTCTCTAAAGTAAAAGTTGATCCAGATATTTTAGGTAAGTAGCCAAAGACTACATTTTTTCCTGCCTCACAAGCTAAAAACATACCTTCCCATTTTTTACCAAGTGCTCCATTTTCATAAAATACATTACCAGTTGGTGAACCACCACCATAGACATCTCCAGATGGCATTACTCCTGGATCATCTTGTCTCCATTCAGCCTGCGGAATTGTTTGATATGGTCTTTTATCAGCTTGCCACGTTTTTTTCCCATTTGCTGAAGCAAAACCTGCATTTCCATATTCTAAAACATAACTTACTCTTGAAGCAGGCGGATCATCATTATCACTATGAAAAACATCACCAAAAGAAGTAATTGATTGTTCATAACTATTTCGAAAATTATGTCCGATAATTTCTACATTTGAACCATCTTCATTCATTTTAGCAGCAAATCCACCAACATAAACATGACCATCATCACTTTTTTTACCAGCTATATCTAGAGGATTTATTGGAAATTTAAAAGGACCTATTGGTTTAGGATTATAAGGACTTCCTATTCGAAAAGTTTTACCAGATTTATCTGTGAACATCGCTCCACAATTTCCCGAATTAAAATACCATTTTCCATTTGGTCCAACTGTCACAGAGTGAAGACTATGATCATGATTTATTCCACTGAAACCACTTAGAAGAATTTCCTTATTATCAATATTCTCTTCAAACTTTAAGTTTCTATTTAGATCAGTATATACAATTAAATGCGGAGGTTGAGAAACTATAACTTTATTGTCAACAACTGCTATTCCAAGTGGTGCTACTAAAGAAGAATCTTGCAAAAAAACATGGCTGGTATCAGCCAAGCCATCAAGATCTAAATCTTCTAAAACAACTATCCTATCTCCCTTTTTTTGTCTATTCCAATTGAAACGATATCTTACTCCCTCAGCAACCCAAATTCTTCCAAATCTGTCAATATCAATGTTTGTTGGATTGTAAAATAAAGGAGATTTAGCCCAAATCTTTATCTCTAAACCCTCTGGAACTTTTATTAGATCAACAGGAACACTATTTGAATTTCTTTGATTAATATCTAATTGTTCAGAAAAACTTGGTTTTAAAAATAAAATAATTGACATAAAAAAAATTGTTTTTTTCATAATTCAACCCCTAAGTAAATATTTATCTATTAATAATAATTTTTATAAATCTTACACTATAATATATAGAATGATTGAAATAAAGGCACTAATTAATGCATAAGGCAATTGTGTTCTAACATGATCAATATGATTAGAACCTGCAGCCATCGATGAAATTATCGTGGTATCAGAAATTGGAGAACAATGGTCACCAAAAATTCCTCCACCAAGAACTGATGCTAAAAAAATTACTTGAGCATCTATAAAGTTTTGTGAGATTGTTATCGATATAGGAACCATAATAGCAAATGTTCCCCATGAAGAACCTGTTGAAAATGCAATTAAACATGATGTTAGAAAGAGACTAATTACTATTATTTTTTCATTCAAAAATGATGGTATTAAAGTTGAAATATATATTCCAGTACCTAATTCATGAATTATTTCTCCCATTGAAAATGCTAATAGCAATAATGTTACAACTGGAAACATTTTAGCCATTCCTTTTAAAATTAAATCAAAAAAAACACCATCTTTTATTAATTCTTTGTTTAAAAAACCAATTAATATTATTGTCCCTATAACAGACCACAAAACAGATGTTGAACCCTCAGAGTTTGAAAGAACTTTCCAGACATCTAGTGTTATATCATTTGGAGAATTGGTTAAACCTGTTAAAAATAAACTTAAAATCATTAAAAAAATCATTGAAACAATTGGAATAATAAATTTGTTTACACTTGAATTTTTTATAATTATATCATTTTCATTAATAAAATTGTCAAAACTCTTCTTTGATTTTTTTCTAATTAATTTTGTTCTTGAAATATGTTTTTTTTGTGCAGCTTTCATTGGACCAATATTCCAATTAAAGTAGATTGAAATAAATAAAATAAAAATGGTAACTAATGGATAAAAATTGTATTTGATACTACTAAATAATAACAAAACTGGATTATCTACTTGTTGAACAATTAATAATCCAATTATAAATGCTCCCCATCCGTTAAATGGAAATAAAATACATATCGGCGCAGATGTTGAATCACAAATATAAGCTAATTTTTCTTTACATATTTTGTGTTTATCTGTTAATGGTTTTCCAACAGTTCCTGAAATTAATGCTGTGATTGAACTTTCTATCGTTATAAAAATTCCTATTAGAAAAGGAATTAATTGAGCCTGAAACGGGTTTCTAACAAAATTTTTTTTTTCAATCCAATTAATAAAAGCTTTGATTCCACCACTTGAGTTTAAAAGATTTAAAATGGATCCAACACCTAAACTATAAAAAATTATCTTTGTATTACTACTTGAACTAAATACGTTTATAATACTATCAATAGTTGCAGTGGTGGCGATAAGGGGATTCCAGTTTTTTAGAATTAAGCAACCTAACCATATTCCTACTAGCAAAGATAAATAAATCTGCTTTTTCCAAATCGCAGTTATTAATGCAAATATCGGAGGGAAGACAGAAAATATTTCATAGTGATTTAATTCCAATGTGACTATAATTCATCTATTGAAGATTTTAACAAAATATTCGCTTTTTTACCTATACCATTTAAATCATTCAAACAAACAGATAACATTTTTTCAGCATCGATCAAAGAAACCGTAACGCTTTTGTCATTATTTTCCCATAAAACCACATTGCAAGGCATCAAAACACCAACTTCTGGTTCTTTAGAAACTGCTTCATGAGCCAATGTTGGATTACATGTACCAAGAATAATATATCTTTTAAAATCAATACCTAACTTTTCTTGAAAAGCTTTTTGAACATTTATTTCAGTTAAAATACCAAATCCATTTTTGGATAAATTTTCTCTAATTTTAAGATTTATAGATTCAAAATCTTTTTCGATTGTTTTTTGAAAATAATAATTCATTTATCATTTTTCCTATATTTTAATTTGTTATAAAATTTTAGAAATAAAAAATTTTCTTTTTCTGTAAAAGAAAACATTTTATTAATCATGCTTTTCTTTTGATCCATTGTCATGTTTACTAGTTCATATTTTTTTCTTAAAATTAATTTTTCATTATTTAAATTATATCCGGCATAAAAACCTAAAGATGTCATGAATTTTATAGCTGTTGATCTTATATATCTTTCTCCTTCATCCAAATCATTTGGATTTGATTCAAATAAATTTAATGAACCCAATTTTTTATTTTTTATCCACCAAATCAAAACATTTCCCATTAGGTTGCCTGTAATGTATCCCAGAAAGAAACCAACAGTTGTATTATAAATGATTTTGTTCTTTGATGGTTTAATTAACCTATAGGATAATTTATCTATAGAGTTTAAGTCCTTTATATCCAAAATATAATTAATATTAGAAGATTCAAGAATAAGATTATTTTCTTCAATCTTTAAAAACTCAAACCCTTTAAGAGTATCAGAAGAAGATAAAATAAACTCTACATTTTCTGATTTTAATACTATTCCAAGATTTACTATACATAAAACAAAAAATTTTATTAAGATATTTATCATGCGTAAATGGATAAACCATGTTTAATTACGGAAACATCTATGGGGGTTTTACCATATACTTCTCCATCAAGGTTTAAACTTTCATTAATACTTGGTTTGAGGGAAAACTCTTTTACTTGATAATATTGTAAAACTTCATGCCCTAAATGAGATCCATCAAAAATTTTAGGAAACATTGTTAATAGTTTAAATATTTGAGTTTCTGGAACAACAATTAAATCTAACAAACCATCGTCAAGTTTTGCTTTTGGTGCAATTTTCATTCCCTTACCTGTATGAATTGTATTACATGCAATTATAAAAGAAAACTTTTGATTTAATTCCTCACCATCAACAAATAGCTTAGCTTTTCTTTTTTTATTTGTAAGAACATGTAATAATGTTGTTAAGTTATATCTTTGTGAACCTAACCATCGAAATTTTTCAGCTGAAATATTTATATCTGTAACTAAGCCCCAACCAATAATATTTATACTAAAAACAGTTTCTTTTTTCATTTTTATTTTTGCTATATCTATAAACTTAATTTTTTCTTTAATTATGTTTTTCACGGCTTCTTCAGGATCTAAAACCCCAATATCATGCATAAAGGAATTTCCGGTACCAGCTGGAATTATACCTAATGGTAATTTTATATTATCTTCTCTTAAAAACATTCCATTAACAACCTGATTAATTGTTCCGTCTCCACCAATTATACAAATACCACTAACATCATATAAATCAACGGTATTTGCAATTACCTTTTCATGACCTGGATATTGAGTAGTTATAATATTTAAATCAAAGTTGTTTCTTTTTAGGGTTGGCACTATTAAGTCTAATGTTTTTTGACTTGGTGAGGGACCTGAATTTGGATTAAAAATTATTATTAACTTTTTCAAATATATATTTATTAAGACTTATTGTTTTATGAAATAAAAAAATTTATTTCATAAATGCAATTTATATTAATACAAGCTAAATTAATATTATGAAAAAACGACTAATTATCACAATCATCTTTTTACTTATTTCATTTTCTTATGGTAAAAAAGTAAATATAAAACTTGCTACTTTAGCAGGAAATGGTTCTCCTTGGGATTTGAGATTGAGAGAAATGGGACAAAATTGGAAGGATGAATCAGATGGCGACGTCAGATTAACAATTTATCCTGGTGGAGTAGCAGGAGATGAATCTTCAGTTATTAGAAAAATGAGAATAGGACAATTGAATGCAGCTTCTATTTCTACTGAGGGTCTATCTAAAATCGTTCCTGACTTTGCAGCTATTTCACATATTCCGCTTCTTTATAACTCAGATGAAGAAAAGGATTACGTTACAAAAAAAATGTCTCCAGATTTAATTTCACAACTTGATAAAAAAGGTTATAAGTTTATTCATTGGGGAGAAATTGGTTGGGTTAGGTATTTTGCAAAATCTCCTGTTTTAATACCAGATGATCTTAAAAAGCATAAAATGTTTGTATGGGCAAATGAATCTCAAGACCTGCAAATGCATAGAGAGCTTGGTTTTAATCCTGTACCACTTGCCGCTACAGATTTAACAGTAGCACTTCAAACAGGAATGGTAACGACGTTTAATACAACTCCAATTGTCGCATTAGGAAATCAGTGGTTTGCTGCGGCAAAGCATATGACGAATTATAAATGGGCTCCTTTAATGGGTGCAACAATAATTAAAAATGAAACATGGTCTGCCATTCCCACTAAAATACAAGATCTTATTTTATCTGCATCAAAAAAAGCTGAAATTGATTTAACAAATGAAATAAGAAGACTCGATGATGAAATTATAGATGTTATGGCTGATTATGGTTTGGTTAGTCATGACCTAAATCAAGATCAAATTAAAAAATGGGAAGAGTTTGTAGACTTGCTTTATCCATACATTAGAGGAAAAGTAGTACCAACAGAATCTTTTGATAAAGCTATTAAATTTCGCGATGAATTTAGATTGTCAAATTAATTATTTATAATTGGGATAATAAATTTCATTATCAATATCTTTATAAGTAATTTTTTTATTATAAGTAGATGCTATTGAATAAGCAATTTTTATTGAAGTTCTACGTATTTGATTAATAGATGGATATATTTTCCCGTTTTTTAAATCATTATCAGAAGTAATTTTAGATAGGGTGTGAGCTGCATTCAGAAATATATCATCTGTAATTATATCAACCTTTGATAATAAAACCCCTAATCCAATTCCAGGAAAAACATAAGCATTATTGGCTTGTGAAGTATGAAATTTTTTTCCACCATTATTAATAGTTTTAAATGGACTTCCACTGCTAAATATTGCTTTACCTTTTGTATTTAGTAAAACATCTTTTGCTGTACATTCTGAATTTGCTGTTGGATTAGATAATGCAAAAATGATAGGTGTATCATTTATTTTTTTCATCTCTTGTAAAATATTTGGAGTAAATGCATTTTTTATACCTGAAGCTCCAATTAATATTGTAGGTTTAATTTTTTTAATACAATTCAATAAACTATTCTCAACTTTTAAATCTTTCATGTATGGTTTTTTTTCTTTGTTTAAATTTTTTCTATCCTTTGTAACCAATCCTTTTGAATCAAATAAAAATATATTTTTTCTTGCTTCATTAATTCCATATCCATTTTTTAAAACTTGTTTACAAATCAAATTTGCTATTCCTATAGAAGCAGATCCAGCTCCGTAAAATAATATTTTTTGCTTTGAAATTGTTTTTTCTAATTTTCTCATTGCTGACAAAATTCCTGCTAAAACCACACATCCTGTTCCCTGAATATCATCATTAAATTTTCTATATTTATATTTATATTTCTGTAAAAAGTAAGATGCGTTTTTGTTTGCAAAATCTTCAAATTGTATAACAGACTCTGGAAAAACTTCACTCAAAGATGAAATGACTTCATCAATGAAATCTTCATATTTAGAACCTTGTATTCTTCTATGAGATAATCCTAAATACATTGGATCATCTATTAATTTTTGATTATTAGTTCCAACGTCAATAGTAATTGGTAAACACTTGTTAGGGTTTATACCTGCACAAATGGTATACAATACTAACTTACCTACTGGAATACCCATTCCATTTGCACCTAAATCCCCCAAACCTAAAATTCTTTCTCCATCTGTACAAACTATTATTTCAATATCATTATTAGCCCAATTTTTTAATAATGATTTGACTTTTCCTTTAAAATTATATGATATATATAAGCCTTTTGGTCTTCTGTAAATATGACCATAATGTTTACATGCATCTCCAACAGTTGGAGTATAAATTATAGGCATCATTTCTTCAATGTTATCAATTATCAACCTAAAATATAAGGTTTCATTTCTGTTTTGAAGTTCAGTTAAAAAAATATATTTTTCTAGATCATTGGGTTTTTTCTTAAAATTTTCATATGCTCTATTTATTTGATCTTTTAAGTTTGATATTTTAGGAGGTAATAATCCATTTAGTTTAAATTCAGTTCTTTCTTTTAAATCAAATGAAGTTCCCTTATTAATCTTTGGGTCATTTAAGATTTCAAAACTTTTTTTATTTACTTTATTTTTCATCAGTGTTTAGTATTTTTTTAAATTATCAAATAATTAATATTTTTTTTAAAAAAAATTTGTGAAATGATAGGGTTTACATAAATTACATACGTAAATTTACTCAGAAAATGTAATTCATGGATGAAAAACAAAAAAAAACTTATAAATATCTAGTAACTATGAGATGGTACGTTGAAACTGATGAAGAATTAATATCTGGTGCAATTGAAACAGATAATAAATTACTAAATTTAGTTCAACATAGATCTAATGGTGAGCCCTGTGGTGATGATAGTCCAACAAAAAATTTTCAAGGTTATGCTGTCCTACCTCATCATGATTTCATGGGAGATAAACCAATATATATGTCAAAAAAAAAATTAAAGGTTAAAATTTAATGACAAGCGAAAACTCAGATAAAAATGGTCTAGGCGATATAATAGTGGCTCCACTTAATAAATTAGTTAATTGGGGAAGGGCTGCATCACCCTGGTATTTTCAATTTGGATTAGCTTGTTGTGCAATAGAAATGATGGCAACAGCTGCTGCTAGACATGATTTAGAAAGAATAGGTATGTTTCCCAGATCTTCTCCGCGACAAGCTGATGTCATGATTGTTGCAGGAACAGTAACAATGAAAATGGCAACTAGAGTTAAAAGACTTTATGAACAAATGGCTGATCCAAAATATGTGGTATCAATGGGTAGTTGTGCAACAAGTGGTGGACCATATTGGCAATATGGTTATCATGTTCTAAAAGGTGTTGATCTTGTTGTACCTGTAGATGTATATGTTCCAGGATGCCCTCCCAGACCGGAAGCTTTAATCGAAGGATTGTTAAAACTTCAGGAACAAATCCTATTGGAAACCCCAATTCAAGATACTGTTACTAAAAATCTCAGACAACTTTTCAAAAAAACAAAGAAAACAAAGAAAATTTCTGCTTAGAAAACCCCCTACCTCGCGGTACAAAATTTTCTTGTTTAAATAGTTATAATGAATTCAAATGATATTAAACCTTTATTAAAAAACTATTTATTATCTAATCTTAAAAGCAAAAAAAACCTCTCAATTGGTGTAGAAATTGAAAATATTTTATACGATTATAATCTAAAAAGAATAAATCCTGATTTATCTTCAATTATATCAACTGAAGCATTACAAAAACAATTAATTAAAAATGATAATTTAAATATCTCTATAGAACCGGGAGGACAAATCGAATATGCTTCTTCTCCAAACTCAAACTTAAAAACCCTACATAATGAAATATTAATCTATAGAAAAAAATTAATAGAAATTTGTAATGATGAAAAAATAATTATATCTGATTTTGGGGTTGACTCAATATACAAACACAGTCAAGTTCCTATCACAAAGCGAAAAAAGTATCAACTGATGTATAAACTCTTTTCTAAAAGGGGTAAATTGAGTCATGAAATGATGCTTAATACTGCAAGCATTCAATTAAGCTTAGATTATTCATCTTTAGAAGAAGCAGAAAACTTAGCTTTTTTAAGTGATAACATACATCCCCTACTTAGTATTATATTTTCAAACTCTCCCTTTTGGCATTCAAATACAACTAATAAGAAAAATATTAGAGAATTAATTTGGTCACAAACTGATTCTGATAGATGTAATTCTTTGGTAGAGCACGGAATAATTCATAAACAAGATTTAATTAATAATTATATTGATTTTCTATTAAGTGTACCTACTATTTTTCAAGAATCATATAATAATATATCAGACTTTAATGGATCTTTAGAAAAATATTTAAATCAACTAAAAAATAATAATGAAATTAATAATCAAAAGCTGAAGTCTGTGTTACGTCAAATTTTTACCAACGTAAGATTTAAAGATATACTAGAAATAAGAGGAGCAGACACACCTCCATTTGGATACGAGTTAGCATCGGTATCATTTTTAAAAGGGTTGTTTAGGAATGAGAAATCTATAGAAAAATTACTTGATTTATGTAATAGTTGGAAAAAAAATGATAGATTAATTTTAATTGAATTATCTAAAAACTTAAATTTAAACAAAATTTGGAATGGTAAAAAAATTATTTCTTGGTGTGAAGATTTAATTTCAATTGCGATTGACGGATTAGATGCTGATGAACATATCTATTTGAATTCTTTTACTAATGAATTTTTACAAAATGGTCCATTTAGTTTATCAATCCAAAAATCATTTAATAAAAATAATTTATCTATTAAAGATTTTGTTAAAAAAAGATGGTTTGAAAAAAAAGAAATGTTTGAATAAAAATCAATCTAATAAAGTTGCTTTAATATATTCTTGATTCATTTTAGCAATATTTTTGATTGAGATTTCCTTTGGACACTCTGACTCACATGCTCCAGTATTTGAACAATGTCCAAAACCTTCAGCATCCATTTGATCAACCATACTAATTACTCGTTTTTGTCTTTCTGGATGACCTTGTGGTAATAAAGAAAGTTGCGCAATTTTTGCAGATACAAATAAACTCGCTGATGAGTTTTTGCATGAAGCAACGCAAGCTCCACAACCGATACACGCTGCAGCATCAAAAGCTTCTTTTGCTGTTTCTTGTGAAATTGGTATTGCATTTCCATCTGGGGCGCTTCCAGTATTTATAGAAATAAATCCGCCCTTTTGGATTATTCTATCAAATGAAGATCTATCAACAACTAAATCTTTAATTATTTTAAATGGTTTTGCTCTCCATGGTTCTATAGTTATAGTATCTCCATCTTCAAAATTAAACATATGTAGTTGACATGCAGTTGTTCCTTTTAAAGGTCCATGTGGCTTACCATTTATTGTCATTGAACATGTACCACAAATTCCTTCTCTACAATCATGTTCAAAGGCAATAGGGTCTTTTTTATTTTTAATTAAATCTTCATTCAAAACATCTAACATCTCTAAAAAAGACATGTGAGAGTTTATATTTTCTATTTTGTGCGATTCAAAATAACCTTTTGATTCAACATTTTCTTGTCTCCAAATTTTTAAATATAAATTAATTAATTTCATTATTTATAACTTCTTTGTGTTGGGGCAACTGATGAAAAAATTAATTTTTCTCTATTAATTTTAGGATTATTATCATTACCCTTATATTCCCAAGCAGAAACATAATTATATTTTTCATCATCTCTTAATGCTTCACCTTCTTTTGTTTGGTACTCGTCTCTAAAGTGACCACCACATGATTCATTTCTATCCAAAGCATCTCTCATCATTACTTCACCAAGCTCAATAAGGTCTGCAACCCTTCCTGCTTTTTCAACTTCTAAATTAATTGTGTTTAATTTACCTGGCACTGTAACATTTTTCCAAAAATCTTCTTTTAAATCTTTAATTAATAAGATTGCTTTTTCTAAATCATCTTTGTTTCTCGACATTCCACAAAAATCCCACATTATTTTACCTAATTTTTTATGAAAACTTTCAACAGTTTGAGTTCCATTATTTGATATTAAATTGTTTAACTTATCTTTTACTTTTTCTTCAGTTAATTTGAACTGTGAATGATCTACTGAAAACTTTTCATTTGATATTTCATTAGATAAATATGTTCCAATAGTATAAGGTAAAATAAAGTATCCATCTGCTAAACCTTGCATTAAGGCTGATGCACCCAATCTATTAGCTCCATGATCAGAAAAATTACATTCTCCTATAGCAAACAACCCTGGCAATGTTGTCATTAAATTATAATCTACCCACAAACCACCCATAGTATAATGAACTGCTGGATAAATTTTCATTGGTGTGACATAAGGGTTTTCATCTGTTATTTTACTATACATATCAAACAAATTACCATATCTAGCACTAACCACATCTTTTCCAAAATTGTTAATAGCATCTCTAAAATCTAAGTAAACAGCTTGTTTAGTACTGCCAACCCCATAACCCTCATCACATCTTTCTTTTGCAGCTCTTGATGCAATATCCCTTGGTACTAAATTACCAAAAGCGGGGTATTTTCTTTCTAAATAATAATCTCTTTCTTCCTCAGGTATGTCTTCAGGCTTTCTTTCGTCGTTTTTCTTTTTTGGGACCCATATTCTTCCATCATTTCTCAAAGATTCAGACATTAATGTTAATTTTGATTGATATTCACCGGAAACTGGTATACATGTAGGGTGAATTTGAGTGAAACATGGATTTGCAATCATTGCACCTTTTTTGTACGCTTTCCATAATGCTGTAACATTACTTCCCATTGCATTTGTAGATAAATAATAAACGTTACCATAACCTCCTGTTGCTAAAACAACTGCATCTGCATAATGACTTTCAATATTACCATTTATCAAGTTTCTTGTAATTATTCCTTTAGCTTTTCCATCTATAACCACAACATCTAACATTTCGTGTTTTGTGTTCATTATTACATTTTTTTTTGAAATTTGTCTGCTTAATGCACTGTATGCACCTAAAAGCAATTGTTGACCAGTTTGTCCACGAGCATAAAATGTTCTTGATACTTGAACACCACCAAAAGATCTGTTATCCAGAGTTCCACCATATTCTCTAGCAAAAGGAACACCCTGTGCAACACACTGATCAATTATATTTCCACTAACCTCTGCTAATCTATAAACATTTGCTTCCCTTGATCTATAGTCTCCACCCTTAATGGTATCATAAAATAATCTATAAATACTATCACCATCATTTTGATAATTTTTGGCGGCGTTAATTCCTCCTTGAGCTGCTATAGAATGCGCTCTTCGAGGACTATCCTGAAAACAATATGCTTTGACATTGTAACCCATTTCAGCTAAAGAAGCTGATGCAGATGCACCTGCTAATCCAGTACCGACAACTATTACAGTTAATTTCTTTTTATTGGCTGGACTCACAAGTGGTAAACTTGATCGATATTTCGTCCATTTTTTTTCTAATTCCCCGTTTGGAATATTTGGATTTAATATATTCTCTTTTTCAACCATATTGAATATTTAATACTAAAACTAAGATAAAAAGTTCCTCAAAATACCAAACCAAAGTGCAATGAAAAAAAAGCCACCAGGAATGAATAACCAAAAAATTGATGATATAGAAAATAAAATATTTCCTATTTTAGTATTTTTTATACCAAAAGTTTGCAAAGCTGACTGATAACCATGTTTTAGGTGAGCACCCAATAATATCATTGAAATTAGATATAATATTGTTATAAATATATTCCCAAAACCTATTGCACTTGACGTAACTAAATAATAATAATTATGTTCATGATTATCTCTAAAATTGAACCAAAAAGTAGACAAGTGAATTGTCATAAATATAAATATTACAGATCCAGATACTACCATATAATTAGAAAAAAAAGATGTTTTTCTTGATTGATTTTTAACTTCAAACGTTTTTTTTCTGTTTTTAATATTTAACTGAATGGAATTATATACATGTAAAACTACAATTACAGCTAAAATTATTTCTATTATTATAATTAATGGTCTTACAGCCTCAAGCGTTGTAACCAGTTTATTAAAAACGTCTTTTCCCGCAAAAACAATTAAATTATTTACAAAATGAACTAATAAAAACAATGAAAAGAGAATACCCGTGGTGGCAACAACAAGTTTTTTTCCAATCGTTGAATTATAAAATTTTAATATTTTTTTCACTAAACCTAGAATATATAATAAATAAATTTACAACCACTCAATTGTAAATAAAAATTGGGAATATTTTTTCTTTACGATTATCCCTGTAATCTAAAGTTTACAGGAATTGAAATCCAAACACCAACAGATCTATCACGCTGTTTTGCTGGTTTGAATTTGGTTTTTTTGATTGCGGTCATAGCTGCTTCATCTAAACCTGTATTTGGTATACCTTTAAGCACAACTGTTTCTGTAACCTTTCCTTTTGCATCAACAAATGCTTGAATGACAACAGTTCCTTCAATACCTGCTTCTTGTGCAATTTCTGGATATCTTATATTTCTTTGTATAGCACCATATCCACCAACTGGAACAGGGGGATCATCATATGGTATGAATCTTACTTTCGGACCTTCATTAGGTGGAGGTGGTGGAGAATCCCACGCGTCAAAATCATCTAACTCTGTTTCCTCAATAGTCACATCATCTGCGAGATCTTCATTTTCTGATTCAACTGGAATCGATGGTCTCGATGGAGGAGGAGGTAATTCAAATTGCTGAGTTTGAGGAATATCAAATTGCTCTATTTCTATAGAAATTTCTTTTTCAAGAAATTCTTTAGCAAGAAATCTTGGGTATGCAACAAGCAATGTAATTAATAATAAAATGCTTATAAGTGTAGTTACTCTTACAATAATAGGATATCGTAATTTGAGTGATATACTTTCATTTTTTCTTAATCTCATAATGGGGCTGCCGTCTTAGATGAATAATTTATTTTTAATGCATCCGCTTCTCTTAATTCATTATGAATATCACCAATTAATTGCATTGAAGCCTCTTTGTCCGCTTTCAACGAAACAGTTATTTGGGGATCACTCACTCTTTTATCATACATTACGTGTTTAACGTTTTCCATAGGTATAATTTTATCATCTATTGATATTAAACCATCTTTTGATATAAAAATATGTGATGTATGACGTTTAGATTCTAATCTTTCTATTTTTCTTGCTTGAGGTAAGAAAACATTAAGACCTTCATACTCTCTTAATACAGTAGTTACCATAAAAAATATTAAAAGCATAAAAATAATATCTGGCATTGATGATGTTGGAATTTTACTCTCTGCTTTAGTTTTTGCTTTAAATTTCATTAATTTGTTTCTGCGATAGATATTCGCGTTGCATTAGCCATTTTAAGTTGATCCAAAACTTCAACATAAGACTGATATTTTGCTTTTGGATGAGTTTTAACGGAGAAAATCAATTTGTCGTTTGCTGACATCTTTTCTATGATTACTGATCTCAAATCTTTGATAGAAATTGGTTCTTTATCAAGCAAAACTTCCCCTCTAGAATTAAGTAAAATGTTTGATATGTTTTTTTTGGGGATTTCTTTCTCTTCTCCCTTAGGAGGCAAAACCAAACCTAAACCTTTATCCATATCAATTGTTGTTGTTACAAGAAAAAAAATGAGCAATAGAAAAGCTATGTCCGCCATTGAACCACTAGGTATTTCTCCTGCTTTAATTCTTTTTTTCATATTTGAATTAAATTAACTCTTATCTTGATCAACCAATTCATCAATTAAGAGAATCGAATTTTCTTCCATGTCAATGATTAGTTTGTCAACACGAGTAATTAAAAAGTTTTGAAAAGTTTGTATTATTATTGCAACCACTAAACCAAAAAGCGTTGTCAATAATGCTATAGAAATACCACCTGCCACAACTGCAGGAGAGATATCATTAGCAGCTTTAATATCGTCAAAAGCTTGAATCATTCCTGCTACAGTTCCTGTAAAACCAAGCATAGGTGCTAATACAACCACTGTACTTAACCAAACCATGTTTTTTTCTAAAAAAGCCATTTCTATAGTACCAGCATTTTCAATGCTCTTTTCTACTGTTTCTATTCCTCGGTGTGATCTACTTAATCCTGCGTGAAAAATTTCTGCTACAGGCCCATTTGTATTTGAACAAACTTCCATAGCTTTTTCAGTACCACCCTCTTTAAGAGCAACTTTAATTTCTTCCATAAAGTCTGAGGTGTTAATAGAAGCTTTAAAAAGAGTATAAATTCTTTCTATACCAAAACCTAAACCAAAAATCAGCAAACCTAATATGGGATACATAAAAGGACCGCCATCTAAAAAATATTGAACCATTACCTTAATCTCCTTAGATATATAAATCTCAATGCCAACAAAAATACAATTTCTTTATGCGAATGTCAATCTTATCTTCTTTAATTGTAAGTTATAAATTTTTTAGCATCTTTAAAATATGAAATTGCTTTTACTACTTGTGGATCATTACTAATAAAAACTTGATAATACCCAGACCTTCCCCACTTCGAACCTGCAATCTCAGCCTTAAGAATTGATTTTAAATAATTTTTATTATTTAAATCAAGTTCTTTATCAATTTGCACATTCCTATTTGAAACAAATTCAAAAAAATTTGCTAACATTGAATCAGTTATTAAAAAGTTTTTTGTAAAATCTGATGTATTATCCCATTTTTTATCTAAATCTTTCGAAAAATTTGTTGCCCAGTTAAAAGCTAAACGCTGGGGGTTATTTACTATTTTACTAATAGTTGAATCATATTCAAAGACTGGTAAAAAAATATCTGGTGTTATTCCACCTCCACCGTAAACTATTCTACCTTTTTTCGTTTTATATTCTTTTTGATCTTTTCTAAGTGAGTCCAAAACTTCTTCTCTGTCTTCATTGTTTAATTCTTGATAATAATTTCTAAGCCCGTCATTGTAAGGGCGCTGGATCAACCTTCCACTTGGAGTATAATACCTTGCGATTGTCACTCTAACAGCTGAACCATCTCTCAATGGCCATTGTCTTTGAACTAGTCCTTTTCCAAAACTTGTCTCTCCTAGAATTAAACCTCTATCAAGGTCTTGAACTGCACCAGCAACAATTTCACTAGCGCTTGCTGACCATCTATTAATTAAAATTATAAGAGAAAAGTCGTCAAAACCTTTTTTTGAAGATGCTTTAAATGAATCAGTTATTTTATTTTTTCTACCTGAAGTATAAACTATTGTATCATTTGATGTAATAAACAGATCTGAAATATTTACTGCTTGCTCCAAATATCCACCACTATTTGTCCTTAGGTCAAATATTAATTTATTCATACCATTTGATCTTAATTGATTAATAGCATTTGAAACTTCTTCATAAGTTGTTGAAGCAAATCTAGTTAATCTCATATATCCAACTTCTTTATCAATCATAAAGGAAGATATCAAACTATAAATTGGAATCTGATCTCTAATAATTTCTACATTAAAAGTGTCGTCTAATCCTGGTCTTCTAATTGTTAGTGTAACAGGACTGCCCTTCGGTCCTCGTAGAGTATTAAAAACTTCTTCTCTTGTAATTTCGAAAGCATCTTCTCCATCAATTGAAATGATTTTATCCCCAGGTTGAAGACCAACTTTATCTGAAGGAGAATCAATTATAGGAGATATAACGGTTATATATCCTCCCAAAAGATCAAACTCTATTCCAATTCCTTCAAATTTCCCATAAAATTGCTCATTTACATTTTCTAATTTATCTCTAGATATATAAGAAGAATGCGGGTCTAATTTTTCCAACATTCCTTCAAAAGCACCGTCCAATGCTTCATCCCAATTTACATTATCTACATAATTATCATTTACAAGAGAAATTATTTGATTTAATACTTTTATTTTATCATAAATATTTATTGTTTTTTCAGTGGTATTTGGAAAAATAAAAGCAAAGCTAAATACAGAAAAAACTAAAAAAAGTATAATTAATAAAAATTTCTTCATAAAAAATTATAATCCAAAATATAACATCGCTCTTATGGTTGTTGCCCCAAGCTGGGTTTCTGGTACATCATATATTCTTTGACCATTTGAAATTTCCCATCTGTTTTTATCAAGATCAGCAAAATTGTATCCTACTGTTAATCGCAAGCCCATTCGTGATAACAATCTAAGTTTTACCGCAATATATGGTTGAAAATTTATAAACCTGTTTGTAATTGATAATTCATAATAATTTGGGTTGTTTATTCCTTGCTCAATAGAAAAATTAGCATCATCTACATTTATGGTGCTGTCACCATTAAGGTCATATTGCGAATCAGGCAACCGATCTGCCGTTGTTTGGGGAAATAATGAAATAAAATCTTCCTGCGTTTGATTTTCATCTGGCAAATCCCAAACTACATCATTACTAGTTCTAGCTAAACCAAATTTTAAAGAACCAAAACCAACCATACCTCCAACAGAAATGTCTAATCCTGAAAAAGGGTGAAATACATATTCTAATGTAGCACCACTCATGATTAAAGAAATTCTGGCAATATTCCTTATGATGCCCTCTCGAGGATTTGCATTACCTATGTCCTGTTCCATATATTGATCGTGTCTAATGCTTGTATTACCAGTTCCAGCAAAACCGCCTATCGTGATATTTTGTGTTAAACTAGAAAATCCTTCACCACCATATATTACTAGAGGCAAATCATAATCGTTTGTATCAAACATACCAGTAGGAAGTTTTGAGGTCAGATTAAGCTTTCCAAAGTCTTGATACAAAAACATTTGACTGAATCCAACACCACCTCCATAATAAGATTCAGGAGGATAATACTCTTCTTGTGCAAACACAAACAAATGTATTGTAAAAATTAAAATAAAAAATTTGTAAATTTTATTCATAATAGATATTCCTCGGATTAAAAGGAGTTCAATTTACGCTTTGAATTGGCTTAAGAACAAGCATGAAATCAATTTTTTTAATTTTTCTTTGTTTTGAAAAATACAACTATCTATATTTTATGTTGGTGAAACCTTGTTTTAAGGGTTTATCAATGAAAAATCATAGCAAAACCGAGGTAAGGTAATAATGCTAACAGACATTTTTATTGAAAAGTTTTATACTTTCAAGCTCCCTATTTTCTTTAGAAAAGCATTTTTTATGCTGATTGTATTAGGTAATATTTATCCTCAGAAAAACATTGTTTCTATAAGTAAAATTTATGATTTAGATAATGACGATTTAAATGAATTTATAGCAATTGAAAAACAAAACTTCGATGATGAGTTTGGCACAAGTGCTGTTTATTATGAAGTTGATGAGTTTGGTAAGCATATTGAACTCTGGCGTTTTACTACAACAAACCAAATAGTTAATGCAACCATAGGTGATGTAAATGGAGATGGGGTCTATGAAATTCTCGTTATGTATTTTAAAGCATCAAGAAGTTTTGTTGAAATTTTCAATTGGACAGGTTTTGATTTTTCTCCTGTTTCATCTGGTCTTTTATATGAAAAAAATGACTTTAAAAAAAATAACATTCCAGCAAATTTTAATTTAATAGACATTGATTCGGATAATGTACATGAAATTGTTCTATCACAAAAAAGTCCTCATAGAATGATATCTTTGTACTACATATCTGGAAATTCAAATTTAACTTCTATACAAGATTTAGCGTCAAATTCAATTAAGAGTGGATATTCGCCCATACTAGCTTATCCATTTAGATCAAATGCTGATGAATATTTAGATTTGATTGCTATTAGCCCTGAAATTAACAGGGTAAAGATTCAATTATACATTAATAATTCTGGTAACTTTGTTGAGAGCTTATATGGATCACCAAAATCCCCATTTCCGGTTTTAGATGTAATTCAAAGTGGAATTATAGATGTAGACATTGATAGTGATAGAACAAAAGAAATTGTTCTTCCACTTAAAAACTTTAAGTCCGTAGCAATTAAAAAATTAATTTCTTCTTATCAAATCATTCCATTACCACGTGAAATTGAAAAACTTTTTGTCTTTAAAGAGCCTCTAAATGACTCCACTATAAATCAACTATTAGTTGATAGATCAAAACTTTCATTAAATAAAAACAAAATTAAACAAATCAGTCTAAATAGAAAAAATATCCCATCTGATTTTTCATTAGAAGATCTAACTAGTCCAAATATATTAAAATCAAATATAGACACGATAAGTGAAATTTCTTCCAAAATAAATATGTCACAACTTGACCTTTCGCCAATTGATACAAATAAATATGAAGACCAAGAACCTCAACGATTGTCTGAAATTAATTTAAAATCAATAAAAGCATCAAGCTCTATCATCGATTCGATAGATACTTTATTTCAATCAAGTCAAATCGATTCTATTAAAAAAGGTTCTCTAATTGCTTTGTCAACAGATACTGTTGTTATTAACATTGATTCCATATCACAAACAAATATCAACAAAATTAAACCTATTGAACTAAACACACTAGGTATTACCCCGATGAAAATCCCAAAATCTCAAAATACTATAGATACCCTATATATAAACGAACCTTTTACTTTATCTGTAAAACCAACAAAGGGAACAATTATTTCATTCAATCCTGAAAATTTACCTATGGGTGCTAAATTTGAACAAATAAGCAAAACAATAACGTGGATACCTGTTTTGTCTCAAATTGGATTACAATCTATTAAATACTCATTAATTGTTGAAGGTGCGGAAAAACCTTCTATTGAAGAAATTCCTTATGAAAGTTTAACAGCCAACCCTTCTTCTAGTACTGAAACTTTTGAATTTGAATTTTATATTAAAGAAAGATAGAATGAGAAAAACAATTTTATATTTTATTTATTTTCTTTTAATCAATTTTAATATTTCTTTTGGCCAAGATCTAAAAATTCGATTCATGGATGGAGTTTATGATTTAGATAACGACGATTTAGTAGAATTTATTTCATTTGAATCAGAAAAAATCAATGTTGAATCCAGTTCAAGAATAGCTTATTATGAGATAGATGAGCTTGGTTTTCCACAACTTCTTTGGAGTTTAAATGCAACTAAAGATGTAGAAGGTTCAATAGTTTCAGCTAATATCGCTGATTTTGATGGAAGTGGAACCCCAGAAATAGTGATTTCAACTAATAAGTTTTTTGCAAATGATACTAACTTCTCACAGGCTTTATTATATGTTTATGAATGGAAAGGGTCTACATTTTCATCAAAACCAATAGCTTCAATTGCTCTAACAGATGAAAATGATACTCAACTGATAAAAAATGTTTCTATCCTAGATATTGATGCTGATGGTAAAGATGAAATAGCTGTGGCTCTATCTGGAAAAGAACCTGTAATATCTATTTTAGGAATTAACGAGGATGAACCTGTCAGGTTTTATGAGATTCAATCTTTTTTAATGGAATCTTTCTTAGAGTCCCCAGCTAACTTGCGCGTAGCATCTCTTGATTACAATAGAGACGGATTTTCAGAGCTTTTAGTATTTAGCCAGGACAAAAATATTTTTAAAGTTCAATCTTTGATTAATAGGGGGGGGCTGTTAAACCCAGGTCCTGAAAGAATAAAAAAAATCAATGGTATGTCAAATATCTTATCAAAGTCAATTTCAAATGTTAATTTTAACATTTACGACAATGAAAATATAATAATACCTTTTCAATCAGGACACATTTTGAAATTATCAATGTTTAATGAAAGTATTGATATTTCTCAAATTCAAGTTGAGGGAGGTCCACTTTCAGATCTTAAATCAGCTGACTTCAACCAAGATGGATACAAAGATTTAATACTTATTAGCGGAGAACAAGGTATTATAACTGTTTCATATGGCAGAAGCCAAAATGAACCGAGATTAAATGAATATTTTTCTATTAACGGAACTAACAATTCAGATAGCCCTCAAATTTTTTCTGTCATACCAGAAATTATCGACCAGATTTATTTAGGTACCGTTATTGCGGGTGGCTGGAATGGAGAAGAAAATGAATTGTTTTATTTTGAGTTAGGTTATATTCCAGAATATCCTGAAGAAATACTCGTTGATACATATATTCCAAAAATTACTACTCCAGATACGGCAAATATTATTGATGATGTAATACCATCAGAAGGAATACCACTTCCACTTGGTATTTTACCATCATATGTATTACCGGTTCATCAAACTTTTGCCTACACAATTCCTGAGGATGAAGACAAAGAGTTTTTTAGTTTTAGATGGATAGATTCACCACCTAGGGGTATGTATTTTCACTACGACACAAAATCTATTGAATGGGTTCCAGATGAAATGCAACTTGGTGCATATCAACTATCATTTATGTTAAAAATGAAAGTCGGTGAAAGAGTAGATATAATAACAACCGATGATAATGGTGTAGTAACATATCAAGTTGTTCCAGAATTAGCAACTGTTGAATCCAAGTTTTGGGTTTATGTTAATGATCCACCTGAAATTGTATCTTACCCAGAAATTACAGAATTTGTTGCTGGTGATTTATTCCAATATAAAGTTCATACTTTTGATAATAATGAAGATGCTTTTATAAGATACACACTTGAAGAAGCACCAGAAGGTATGGAAATAAATCAACAAGGTGGATTGAGATGGCAGACTGATAAATCACACATAAACATTTATGATGTGAGAATAATTTCCTCAGATGGTTTTGATAGAGATGTACAATCTTTCAAACTATATTCAAGAGGTCAAGTTGCTATCACATCTCTACCAGAAAACTTTGGAACTGTTAATGAGGAATATTTTTACCAATTGGAAGTAAGCATGCCTGAAGACAAGTCAGATGAGCTAAAATACTCTTTGGTTGATGGTCCATATGGAATGAAAATAGATAGCACTGGAAAAATAACTTGGACACCACAGTCCACTCAAATTGATACCCAAAGGTTTGTTGTCTCTACTAATCACGGTGTTGCTGTTGATACTCAATATGTAAAAATATTTGTCAACCATCCACCAATTTTTGCTAATACTCCAGAATCTATGACCAAAATAACTGTCAATGATACTTTCGATTTTCAATTAGAAATCAATGACCCAAATGAATTTGATATCATTAGATACGAACCAATAGCAATGCCAGATGGAATGAGAATTGATCCTTCTAGTGGAAGAATTCTATGGATTCCATCAGAAAATAATTTAGATTTTTCTTCAGCTGAGATTGAAATTTCTGATAGTCATACTAGTAGAGTAGAAAAATATGATTTTTTTGTAAATTCGGCTGTAAAAATCATTTCTGACCCTCCAACAATTGGAACGGTTGGTGAAGTTTTCAATTATCAAGTTGAGTTAAAAGATTTAAACGAAGGTAGTTTAATGTTATTTGATAATATTACAGCTATAAACAATATAAAAAACTCTCGTGTGTTTTCAGTTGAAATAGAAGATGATCTTTTCGTTGACAACATAGATAGATATATAGGCGAATTCAAATTAAAAAAGTCGATTTTAATAGATTATGAAAATGAAAAAACAAATCAAGATCAACTCATTGAGGAAAGTGTGTCAAGAATAAATTTAAAAAAATATGTTCAAAATATTTTCTGGGAAAATAATAAATTGTTTGTAATAATAAATTCTATAGATGGGAAAACTCCTAAACTTCAAGATGTTCTTTTCCATTTTTTTGATGGAAACAACGGAAAACCACCAAAAGTAAATGTCAGTAAAGTTCCATTCAAACAATACACACTATTAGATTTTCCAGATGGGATGTTCATAAACCCAAATAACGGACAAATAAATTGGACCCCTAGTAATTCTCAATTTGATAATCATAAAATCACGTTCATGGTATCAGATGGATTTTCAATGGATGAACAAAGTTTTGATTTATATGTAAATCATCCTCCAACAATAATATCTACGGCACCAAAATCTGCACGAGTGGATGATCTTTATAGATATTCGGTTGTTGTTGAAGACAAAAACTCTGACAGAGATCTAACCTATAAATTAACAAAAGCTCCAAAAGGGATGCAAATATCCAGGGACGGAAAAATTAGTTGGAAACCAAAAGAATCTCAAATCAATGGGAATGTTTTTGAGGTTGAGACAAGCGATGGTCTTGTATCAGATTTTCAAGAAACCAGACTGTTTGTAAATATATCACCAACGATAATTACTCAACCAAAACCAGTAGCTCTCTCAAATTTTGAATACAGATATAGAATGGTAACAGAAGATTTAAATAATGATAATGTCCAACTTAGAGCCATTAAAATTCCAAAATACGCTAAATTTAATCCTGATAATGGTATGTTGCGTTGGAAACCAAGATTAACACAAAGAGGTGTTAATAATGTAATTATAGCAGCAATAGATGAAAGGGGAGCAACAACATCTCATGAATTTTCAATTCATGTTTATGATGACCCCTCTTCTCAACAATTTATATCAAGCAGTTGGCCACTTTTGTTGGCTTTTGTAGGTACCATGTTTAGTGTTGGTGTGGCTACATCAAATTAGTTTTCTTATTTTTTCAAGTAATAATTTTTTATCATTATTTTTAAACTTTACTTCTAATTCAAAAAATTTAAATATTTTATTTTTTTTAAAACTTTCGGGTAGTTTTACCCAATCTTTTTCAGTTGTAACTATATAATCTGCATTATATTTATTTTTCAAATCAATTAATTCATTAAGTTTTTTTATTGACAGTTTTTGATGATCTTTGAAAATTATTTTGTGAACGATATTTAATTTATTAGAATTTAAAAGATCTATAAAGGATTGAGGGTCTCCTATTGCGCAAAAAACTAAAATATTATATTTTTTAGAAAATTGTTTTTTTAAATCAATGGTTGTAAACAATTGTTCTTTTGATGATTTGATTATTTTTTTGTTAAAATTTGATATTTTAAGATTTTTATTATATTTACTCCAAATAATTAAATCTGATCTTTTTAAGGAAACGTGTGGTTCTCTTAATCTACCTACTGGTAGCAACCTATAATTTTTATCCTTCTCTTGATAATTAATCATAACCAGGTTTAAATCCTTAAATATTTTTCTGTGTTGAAATGAATCATCCAAAATCACAACATCAAAATCAAACTTAGATGACGCAATTTGAGCTGCCCTATACCGATTTTTATCTACAACAATTGGAATGTTTTTTAACTTATTTGCCATTAATAGAGGTTCATCTCCTGCTTTTGTCACTGATGCTAAAATATTATTATTATCTGAAACAATAACCGTTCCTTTAGAGCTTCTTTTGTAACCCCTACTTATGATAACCGGTTTTATATTAAGCTGAACTAAAATTTTTGCAATTTCAATTACCATTGGAGTTTTTCCAGTACCTCCAGTTGTGATATTTCCTACTCCAATAACTGGTTTCTTAAATTTCTTAACTTTTATTAAATTTATATCATAGAGAAAATTTCTTATAAGAATTATTAAGAAATAAAAAATCCTTAAAGAGTAAAACAAAGGCAATTTAATGGCTTTAAAACCATTCATTCGTTTTCTTTTCTATTCTATTTAATTCTTTTGTTATTTTTATTTTTAGTTCTTTTGGATTGTTTATTTTTTTAGTATCAATTATATCTCCATAAATATTTAAAATTCTTCCAAATGGTTTTGGAACAAGAAATAAATCCCAGTTTTTTATTTTCCAGTTTTTTGAAGATATTCCTGATATTGGTAAAATCAATGCTTCTTTTTTTATTGAAGCTTGAACGATTCCATTTTTAATAATATGAATAGGGCCTTTTGGTCCATCTGGTGTTAAATAAATTTTTTTGTTTGAACTTAGTTTATCTAAAATGCCTTTATAAGCTTTATAAGCACCGTTAGAACTTGATCCTCTAATCATTTTCCAACCTAATTTTTCACAAATTCCTGATATTATTTCTGCGTCTTCGTGTAATCCTGCTAATGCAAAAAAATTTAAATTGTTTAAATTAAAAACTGGAAAAAGCAATCTTCCATGCCAAGAACAAATTATTACTGGCCTTTTTTCAAGTTTAATTTTTGCTAAGTTTTCTAATCCAAAGTCTTCTTTTTTGTTTGTCAAAAAAATAAATTTTAATATTAAATACCCTAAGGTTGAATATAATTTTAATTTAAGTGATATAAATAATTTTGTTGATTTCATTAGATGAAATTATACTTATAAATTATAATGTGCAAAGCTCATACACTCATTTAAAATTTGTTTTTCAACTATATTATCTGAATAACCAATACCAGTAATTTTCCATCCAACATAGCTTGCTACAATTGATATAACAGATATGTATTCATTAATGTTCATTTCGTTTAAGTTATTGTACATTTCAAATCCTACTGAGCTAGATATGACTTGATTTATACCGTAATTCTTTTTGTCATATATTTTAGAAACATCTGGAAACCTTGGTTTGTTTTTAAATGGTGTGTTACCTACTAAAGGATTATAACCTGTTTTATTGATATGATCAACTATTTGAACAAATTTATTTGGATTTTTAATTTTTTCAAAAATTATTAGATGATTTTCACCTAAAACCTCTTTAATTGAATTAAAATTTGAAGGAGAAAATGTTTTAATGTCTAAATTACATGGAGTGATGATTTGATAATCTTTAAACTCTATTTTATAATGACCACCTATTAACTTTTTTTTAAAGGAGTTTAAATTTGGCAAATTAACAAAATAAATTAGGCTCATTATCTTGAACCAAACAATGCTGTCCCTAGTCGAATTTGAGTTGATCCTTCTTCTATTGCTATGTTGAAATCTGATGACATACCCATTGATAAATCAGTCAGTTTTTTGTCACTTTCAAGTTGATCATTTAACTTGTCTTTTAATTGCCTTAGTAAAATAAAAGTTTTTCTGGTTTTTTTTTCATCTCTAGTAAACTCTCCTATAGTCATCAAGCCTTTTACAACCAGATGTTTATAGTTAATTATATCCAACATTTGTTCTTGGTCATTTAGATCAAATCCATGTTTTGCAATATCTTTAGATGCATTCACCTGAAGTAAAACTTCTTTTGTTTTATTTGTTTTTTTCAGTGAATTATCTAACCTTTGAGCTATTTTTTTTGAATCAATTGTATCTATAGTATCAAAAAGGTTAATTGCTTTGTTAACCTTATTGGATTGTAAATGACCTATTAATCTTTTTTTTAACTTTGGCAAATTAGGAAGTTGGGGAAATTTATATTCTGCTTCTTGGATTTTATTCTCTCCAATGTTTAAAATCCCTTCTTCAAAAGCAGCTAATATTGCTTCGCTTGAAAATGTTTTAGTAACAGCAACTATTTCAACATTGTGATTTGGTATATTATTAACCAGGATTGAATTGTTTATCTTTTCTTTGATCTTTATTAAGTCATGTCGGTTTATCAACCTTTATCATTCGCCTCATCTATTGTTTCTATGTTAGAATTATCAGGATTTTCTAAATCCTCATCATCATCTTCATGAATCACACGGCTTAGAGAAGAAATTTTTGAGCCTTCATCTAATTTAATTAATTTAACACCTTGAGTAACTCTACCTATAGTTCTTATTTTTTCAATTGGTTGCCTTATCAAGACACCCCTGTCTGTAATTACCATTAGATCATCAGAGTCAACAACTTCCATAATGGCAACCATTTTTCCTACTTTTTCATTAGTTCTCATTGCCATAACACCCATTCCAGCTCTTTTTTGAACCCTAAAAGCCATAACATCTGTTCTTTTTCCAAAACCTTTTTCAGTAGCAACTAAAATAGTTCCCTCTCTTCTGACCACAACCATACCTACAACACAATCATCTTTAGAAGATAGTTTTATGCCAGTTACGCCTTGTGTGTTTCTTCCTTGGGGCCTAGCATCTGTTTCAGGAAATCTTATAGACTTACCTTCTCTTGTTCCTAGTATGATATCGTTTTCACCATTAGTTATCCTAGCTTCAATCAGTTCATCTCCCTCATTGATCTTAATAGCGTAAATACCACCTTTTCTAGGTTTACTATAAGCAGAGAGCGATGTTTTTTTAATTTTTCCATTTTTGGTTGCCATTATTATGTGATGATCATCATCAAAGTTTTTAACACTTACAAATGCTTTGATTCTTTCTTCAGGTTCTGTTCCCAACATATTAACAACTGCTCTGCCTTTTGATGCCCTTCCGCCTGGGGGTATTTCATGTACCTTTAGCCAGTAACATTTTCCTTTGTCTGAAAAAAATAATATGTGGTCATGTGTACTTGCTACAAAAATGTTTTCAACAAAATCTTCTTCTTTTGCTCCTGCTCCCTGCAGTCCCCTACCCCCTCTTCTTTGGCTTCTATAAGTTGAAGCAGCGGTCCTTTTTACATAACCATTATGGGTAAAAGTCAAAACAACATCTTCATCTACTATCATATCTTCTACTGAAAAAGTGGTTCCTACTGGTACAATCTCTGTTTTTCTTTCTTCTCCATATTTCTCACTTATTTCAACAAGCTCGCTTTTTATAATTGACATTTGTTTTGTATGACTATCTAGAATTCCTTTGAGCTCAGAAATTAATTGAATTATTTCTTTATATTCTTGATTTATTTTATCAACCTCTAAACCTGTTAATCTTTGTAATCGCATATCTAGAATTGCTTGACATTGTTTTTCTGTTAAATCAAAAGCATTAATCAAACCCTCTTTAGCTTGTTTTGGATCTTTACTTCCTTTGATTATATCAATAACTTGGTCTATGTTTTCTAAAGCAACTTTTAGACCCTCAAGTATATGGGCTCTAGCTTCTGCTTGATTTAATTCATAATTTGTCCTTCTTATTAATACATCATGTCTATGATCAACAAAAAGTTTGATTACTTCTTTCAGGTTTAAAACCTTAGGAACACCATCAACAAGAGCTAAAAGAATAACACCAAAAGTATCTTTCATTTGAGTATTAACATATAGTTGGTTTAATATAACTTCTGGAACCACATCTCTTTTTGTTTCAACAACAATTCTCATACCATCTTTATCAGACTCATCTCTTATATCCGCAATTCCCTCAATTTTTTTTGATCTTACTAAATCTGCGATTTTTTCAATTAAACTTGCCTTGTTCACTTGATATGGTATTTCATTTACAACGATATTGGATTTGCTTCCTTTTAATGTTTCTAT
>Ga0066378_10000006_pt1 | contig 76317 bp, 61 predicted proteins | sample Knorr_S23_td_DCM_FD_70947 | JGI IMG/M metagenome (GOLD analysis project Ga0066378, IMG submission 70947) | Marine microbial communities from Southern Atlantic Ocean transect - Knorr_S23_td_DCM_ad_71m_LV_A | ecosystem: Environmental > Aquatic > Marine > Oceanic | place: Southern Atlantic ocean...
GTCTTGTAGAAGCTGGAACGCCATTTGTGAAAGTAGCCCGTGCCTGGTGGGACAGCCATGGTCAAAACTTTGAGACGCACCTCGAACTAGTGACCGAATTAGACCATGTCATGTCGACACTTCTGGATGATCTGGAAGAACGCGGATTGCTGGAAGACACACTCGTAATCACGCTCGCCGAATTTGGTCGCACTCCGACGATTAATGCCAGCCTGGGACGAGATCACTTTGCCCGTGCCTGGAGTGCATCATTGACCGGTTGCGGAATTAAAGGCGGTACCGTGTTTGGTGCCACCGACGAAGATGGACAGCATGTCAAAGATAACGAAATTGGAGCGGCAGAATTGTTTGCCACGATCTACAAGGCTGTGGGGATCGATCCTCATCACGAGTATTTTGTTGGCTCACGCCCCATTCCATTGGTTGATCCCGGAACGCACGCGATCGACGAAGTGCTAGCGTAGTACTTCAGATGTGTATGCATCCGTGAACCTTCCAAAGCTAATTCAAATCCAACCCAATTCGACAGGTTTTTAATAAGATGTTTCAGGCAGATCCTCAAAACTTTCGTGAACTTAAAACGACAACACGCCCTGATATCATGTTGCGAATGGTTCGTAATGAAGATTCAGGTGAAATTTATGTTGGTAGTTCAGATGCGAATGTCTACCGAGTCGACCCAATGGCCGAAACGCCGGAATTCCTCCCCTTTCAAGGGCATACCTCTTATGTAATGGGGTTGGTGGATACCGGCAAGATGATTGTTTCCGGTAGTTATGACAAGAGCCTGATATGGTGGAACAAGGAAACTCAGGAGCAGGTTCGTCGTGTCGAATTAGCTCATGACCGCTGGGTGCGAAACCTGACCATTACTCCGGATAAAAAGCATGTCCTCAGTGTTTCAGATGACATGGTCTGTAAAGTCTGGGATGCGGAGAGTGGGGATCTGGTTCGTGAACTGAAATCCCATGTTAAAGTCACCGAGCACGGCTTTCCTAACATGCTTTATGCGGCAGCCGTATCTCCTGACGGTAAGCTAATTGCCACAGTAGACAGAATTGCCAAGATTAAAATCTGGGATTTCGCTACGGGTGAAGAATTGAAAGAACTGGAAGCTCCGAAATGCTATACATGGGACTCCAAAGCCCGAATTCATGCAATCGGTGGAATTCGAAGTGTCGCATTTTCTCCAGATGGCACTCAGCTTGCCGTGGGAGGCATTGGTCAGATCGGTAACGTCGATCATCTAGGTGCTGCAGGGCGAGTGGAATTGTTTGATGTCGCTTCTGGTGAAAAACTGCATATGTTTGAAGGCGATGACAAGCACAAAGGTCTTGTCGAACAGATCGTATTCCATCCTTCCGGAAAGTGGATTATGGCCGTTGGTGGAGATCACGGTGGTTGGATCCAGTTTATGGATCTAGATAAGAAGGAAGTGATCAAACAGGTTAAAGCGCCAATGCATGTCCATCAGATTGCAGTGACTTCTGATTTTAGTATGGCTTATGGTGCCGGTCACAACCGCTTGGCCGTCTGGTCCTTTGTGCCAGAAGAAAAGACCGAAGGCTAAACATTTAGCCAGTTGGCCAATTAGATAGTTGGACCCGACTTCGCTATGCGGTCTACGACCGGCAAACTCGAGGCCGGTTAGCCAATTGGCAAGCCGGGGTTTCAGCGTAATTGAGCTCGTCCGTTCCACCTTCGCCTTTCGGGATTGAGCGGATAAACTCCGTCCGATTGACGAAGTCGGATAGGCCGGATGCCCGAAGCTGTTAATGCTTTAACCAATTCACCATTTAGCCGCGGCCGACGTATAACTGCTGATGAGGTAGGACGACGGCGTCTAGTATTTCCACATGCTGGGGCAATGTGGCCATCAGTAAAGCCACTTCCGCTAGTTCGTGCACGGACATCATTGGCTCCTGATCCTCGACCGCTGCACTGGCTTGGCGGCGTTCAGTTGCGATGTTACCTGGGTGGAGGCCACAGCAGGTGATGTTATGTTCGCGACCTTCTAGAGCAGTGACATGAGTGAGTCCTTGAATTCCGAATTTGGAAGTCGAGTACGGAGCAGAGCCCGGACGAACTCGCGTTGCAGAGATCGAACCAACATTGATAATGCGCCCATTGTTTTGAGGCTTCATGATTTGCATTGCGAGTTTCGTGCACATAAATGGGCCACGGAGGTTGGTGTTGATGACGTGGTCCCAGTCTTCGAGTGAGAGTTGATCGATCGGGCCACCATTAAACGCACCAGCGTTGTTGACCAACAGATCCATGTAGTCAAAGTTGGCTTTGAACTTTTCGAACATTGCATCGACACTGTCGCTACATCCAATGTCACCGGCATGCGTCACAATCTTCAGATCGTGTTCAGCTGCTTCACGGGCCTCCTCGGCCATCCGGTCTAAATCATCCTGATTGCGTGATGAAATTAACAGATCGCATCCTTCTTTGACGAAGGCAAGAACAATACCTCGCCCAATACCTTTGCTTCCGCCTGTGATCAGAGCTGTTTTTCCTGAAAGTTTACCCATGGTGATGTGAATCTCGTATTTGGTTCGTCATTCTTTAGTTTCTTCGTTAAGACTGAATCTAACGTATTGTCAGACGCTTGAATACAATTGACTGACACATAGATGACACGTTTTTTGCCTGTATAGCCGACATAATCAGTTTATTCATAAGCCGGTATTTATTAATAACTCGACAGTTGCGAATCTCGGTGCAATAATATTTTGATTGCTCATTACCTTTTCTAACAACGCTCGGCAAGTTCCAAATTATGTCTTATCGAATCAGGTATTCGCATATGCGTACAACAGCGTGTCTCTTCTCTTTACTAACGATCTTTGCACTGGGCTGTGGTGACGACGATGGTGGCGGCGCGTCGAATAGTGATGCCGGTGCGGAAGTGGCTGCGAATACCGGAAATGCTAATAGTGGAGCTGCTGCAAATGGTGGAGATTCCTCGGGTGGAGCCGGTATGGGCGGCGACATGAGCGAGATGATGGGCGGCATGTCCGACCCCGGAGCCGGCGGTGGTGACGGTATGGGCATGGGGGGGCCTGGTATGGGCGGCGATATGAGCGAGATGATGGGCGGTATGACCGATCCTGGCGCCGAAGGTGGCGAGGGTATGGGCATGGGCGGTCCTGGCATGGGTGACATGAGCGAGATGATGGGCGGCATGACGGACCCCGGTGCCGAAGGTGGTGAAGGTAACGGCCTTGGTGACTACGGCCAGATGGCAGGCATGGACCCCGGTGGTGAAGGCGGGGAAGGTGATGCCATGGGAGGCTATGGCGAAATGGCTGGTATGGGCGGATTTGGTGCAGGGATGGATCCTGGCGGCGAAGGAAGCGGCATGGGTGACATGGCCGGGATGGGCGGTATGGGAGATATGGCCGGCATGGGAGGTAGTCAGGGACCCGCTCCTAAAACACTCGCCGAGCTGGCAAACGTTTCCTATAAGCAAGGTAAAGATAAACAGGCAATCGACTTGATCTATGCGGCGGCCATCGCAGATGAAACACCGGATAATATTTTGGCTCGTTATCGTTGGATCCCCGGCGCTAAGCGTCCAGGGTTGGCTGTTCGCTTTGGCTTAGCTGTCAACGTCAAGACAACTCCTCGTGACTACAAAGGGGATGCCAAACCGATTGGAACCGAGCAAAATCTGACACCTGGCCGAGGCAATAACAACGGTAATCAAGGCTTTGGTGATGGAGGTTTCGGTGCAGGCCCCGGCGGCCCTGGAGGCATGGGAGACATGTCCGGTATGGGAGATATGGCAGGTATGGGCGGCATGGGAATGGGTTCCCAGGGTGGCGGAGTCCCCGAAGAACTGAAGAAATACACAGGTGATTTAGGTGAAGAGATTGCCAAAGCTTTGAAAAAACGCGTTACAGAGGGGCACTTTGGCACGGTGTTGCAAGTGGCAGCCTCAAAATCTTCGTCCGGCGGCGGAGGCGCTATGGGCGGCATGGGCGCAGGTATGGGCGGCATGGGCGCAGGTATGGGACCCGGAATGGGTGATCCTGGCATGGGAGATCCTGGCATGGGAGATCCCGGAATGGGAGGTGGCATGGGAATGGGCGGCGGTGGCGGTTCAGGAAATGTCGCTCCCGGCATCATCATGTTAGGGGAAGGTACGGTCGATCAAATTTTAGAAACTGCAGTCGAAGAAGATTTGGATGCGGTCATCTACTTTGATGTATCAGTCGCCTTTATTCCCAAAAACGGACTCGTTCGTAACACAACTTATGTCAGTGTTTATGATGTGAGCTCGGGACGTCAACTGAAAAAGTCTGTACCGCTGGTCAATACGATCCTGCAGACTGAACGTAAGCGAGCGAAAGATCAGAAAAAGCCAGATCCACTTTCGGAAAAAGTGAACGATTTTATGAAGACAGTGGATATGAATTACAAGATGGCAAAAATGCCTCAGAACTTAACCGCGGCGGTCGTTCAGCAGCACCGGCTGATTCCACTGGTCAATAGTAAGACGATTAGCCCGTTGAAAGCATTGGCGGAAATTGCCTTTTATTATCGCTACGACTTATGTCCTGAAGAGCATCGAAAGATCGCTTACGATTCGATCATCGGCCCTCAAATGTCGTCCCAATTGCTGGCAGGAAACTTCGAACAACGACTTTCCGCCGTTGATGTTTTTCTTGACATCGAAACTTCGAAAACACTTCTTAAGGCCCCTCAGGCTGAAAATGGTGGAGCAGGAAGTCCGTTTGGAAATGAAGGACCCTTTCCGGGAGCTGAGCCTGGTGCTGGTGTCGGCGATGGAGCTGGTGCCGAAAGTGGATTTGTAGGGGCGGGTCCTATGGGTGATCCAGCGGCCGGAACCGAGGGCGGTGCCTCTCCAGGTGCAGGTGCTGGTGATAGCCCTATGGGAGATCCAGGAGCTGCCGGAGCCTTTCCTGGTGCGATGTAGTTAGATTGCTTCTAATATCTTGAAGTAGCCTTAAGAAGTAGAGCCCAGAAGCCTCAAGAAAATCCTCTTATCGGAACGCTTCAATGGGCTCTGTTCCACCGCCCAATCGACGCTCTTAACGCCGGATGTGTTTCGTGATGAAGTAGGTAGTCGGAATCAAAACAAACAGTGGTAGCCAGGCGGCAAGGGATGGCGATATCGCGTAACCACTTGCGCCCACTGCATGGCTGGTAAACACTACGCCAAAGAAGACGACAATCGTTCCGACACCGCCGCAAATCGAGAACAGAAGGCTTTGATTGCGACCGGACAATACAAACGGGAGTCCGAGCAGTAGTAATGTCAGGTCGAGGACGGGCTGGACGAATCTTGCATGAAGTTGCACACGTAAATGGGCTCCATAGTCCAGACTCTGATTTTGTAAGAGCCCGATCAAACTTTTGGTTGAATTGAATTTGTAATGGTTGTTCTGAGCTACCAGCAGGTCAAACGGCAGTCGGCTCACAACAAACAGCTCATTGTCCTTGAGATCAGGATGATCCGTGGCGGTGACAATGACAGGTTCGCCTTCGAACACGGCAGTGGAATAACTGTCCAACGAGGCGGGAACAGTTACGTTTTTGAGTTTGTAACCGGCAGGTTGAGTTTTCGTTGCCGAGGTATAGATGGCTGATTGTGCTTCAATGATTCTGGGGAAACGCCCGAGTGGTCGGTGAAGGTGGAGACGGGGTAGGAGAATCGTGCTGTCTGACTTGATAGCATGTCGTCCACCAAAAAGAATGTCCGTCCGGTGATCAAATTTTGCCTGAATGGGGATCTTTTCATTCCCGGTCCAGTTTTGAGCGGTACGAGTGAGATCCTGTTGGAAGCGGGGGATAATCAACTCACGATTAGTCGCTGCCAGTGAAGCCATGATGATGGCTACGACGATAATGGGTTTGGCAATTTGATTCGGAGACGCTCCCATCGAGTGCAGTGCAATGAGTTCGTTCTTGCTTTGCATGGTGGCGATTGTGGCAGCGGCAGAGAACAGCACAACGGTGGCGTTGATGGTGTTAAACAGCGTGAAGCAGCGTACGCCGTAATATTGGAAAAGCGTATCCAATAAACTGGCTGATTCCGGAGTCGCTTTACTCAGTCGATCCAGATGCGAAACCATGTCAATGATGAAGTACATGCAGAATAACGAGATCAACGAAATTAGGTAGATCTTGATAAAAAGCTTAATTGTATATCTGGAAAGCAGCGTCATGGGCTCCATCCGCATTTGCTTCAGTTTACTCACTGCCAGCGTTTGACTTGCTCTGACAGGATCCTGATTCCACGCTCAATACTATCCGCAGACTGTACACCAAATGTCAATCTAATGGTACTGTGATTTGGTGATTCACCCTGACTGGCAAAACAGTATTCTCCAGGAACGTAGATCACTCCAGCCTCGACGGCAGACTTTAAAAATTCGCCCTGCATGCCCGTGTCGATAGACTCGGGAAGCGTGAGCCATACACAGAGGCCTCCGCGGGTTTCATGCCAATGGCATCCAGGTACATCTCCAAGGAATTCGTTAAGGTAATGGAGCATCGCGAGTCTACGACTGTCATAAACAGCCCGTAATTTGTCGACGTGAGGTAACCAAAGTTCGTCTTGGAGGACGTTTGCCATAATACGCTGGGCAAGCAATGGAGCTCCGAAATCCAGATTGCTTTTCTGGTCACCGACTGGTCCTTGCAGGTCTGCGGGTAGAAATCCCCATCCGACTCGGATTCCAGGAGAGAAGGACTTTGAAAACGTCCCAGCCACAATGGTGTGTTCCAGCGAGGGATCCCAGTGATGCATGCTGGGAGTATCTTCGCCTTGATAACGTAGCATCCGATATGCTTCATCGGAGATCACATAGATTTTTTGTTCACGTGACCATCGTTTGGCAATTTCCAGAATCTCTTTTCCTCGTTCGGCTGTTAAAGTCGTACCTCCAGGGTTGTCAAAATAGGGCACGGTATAAATTGCTTTAACCCGATTTAACTCCCCTGCTCTATCGAGTGTTTCTAATGCTGCTTCCAGAGAGGACGGAATGATACCGTCCTGGTCTGTTGCAACTCCGATTGTCTGACCACCAATATTCTTTACGGCACCGATAAAAACAAAGTAGGACGGAGAGGCACAGAGGATGATGTCGCCTGGGTTGAGTAATGTATCAGCAATCAGAAACAGTAACTGATTGCTTCCCGGAGTAATAAAAACCTGATCAATCGAAGTGTTGTATTCAGCGGTTTTTCCAGCGGCTGCATTGTTCATTTCGATGGCATGGTCGAGGATCAACTGGCGTAGTTGCTGGTCGCCGTTATTAGATCCGTATTGCAATGCAGTTTGAGAAGCTTCACCGGCGGAAAGGACTTTGTCGGCTGCGATCCGAGTTGCCTCCACAGGCAGTGATGCGTTGTCGACAAACCCCGCGGCTAGAGAAATGATATTGGGATTTGACAGGGCCATTCCCATAAGTTGACTGATAGGTTGTCCAGCGGCTTGCAACGCTCGTCGACTGACCTGTGAATTACTCGAGTGTGTCATGGTCTGTTGTGATTGGATGTTTCGTCGGATGGAATAGACAACGCTGACAGTCGTGTGCCAAACAATTTTACAAAAAGTGACGGTCTTAATGACTTCTTCGGTATTCTAGGGCAAACCAGTCTCTTTGGCATATGCAGGAAGTGTGAGATGCAGCAATTCTTCCGTTGGATTAAAGACATTGTTTTTCCTCCGATTTGCTTGGGATGTCGTCGGAGGGTGGTCGATGCAGCGGAGAGTGATGTCGAGTTGTTATGCGGGCAGTGTTGTCTGGAGATTTTAGATCTTGCCACTCCGCGATGTGGGAAGTGTGGATTCCCTGCTCCGCATGAAAATAACTTTGAAGATAGACGAGAGATTTCTCCGTTCAAATTTTCGGGAGTCAGCACCAGAAGAATGCCAATCAATGAGCAGCGTTCTAATTACGATACGATCTATGCAGATTGCCTTGAGTGTCGACAATACGAGTTTTCGTTTGAGAAGACGACTTGTTTGGGTGGGTATCAAGGCCATCTTAAAGAGCTTCTTTTACAGGCTAAGGGAGCATCCGGTCAGGCTGCCGGGTTTGCTTTAGGGCAGCTGTTGGGAGCACAGTTGGATGCCAGTCAATTCAGTCGAGTGGTTACTGTGCCGATGCACTGGCGTCGTAGACTGATCAGACATCACTCGACCGTGGAGACCCTCGCTCGCGGCGTCGTACAACAGACAAAAATCCCCTTGGATTTGACGATTACTAAGGCCATTCGGCCTACGAAAAAGCAAGGGACACTTTCACCGGCACAACGTCGCAAAAATATGCGTCGGGCTTTTCAGATTCGTAAACCTAGTTTGATTCAAGACCAACACTTACTGTTAGTGGATGACGTGATGACCACGGGAGCAACACTCGATGAATTAGCCCGAAGCCTCAGGAAGAGCGGGGCTGCCAGTGTAGAAGTAGCTGTAGTCTGCCGTGCAGGATGGAATGTGAACTAATGCGTCATTATCCCGTAGACAATGTCTGGTACTTGAAATCAATAGTAACCAACGGAACAATAGGGGCACACGTCCGTTGTCCCAGAACGGCTAGGCCTGAGGTGCTATTTAAAGTCCACAGGTAGAAATTATAGGAACTGAAATTGTCATGACGAAGAAAAAACAGAAGCCGTTTCGAGCTGCGATCTTGCGCGGGCTAGGGGTCGTGCTACCTCCGCTGTTAACGATCGCTTTATTTATCTGGGCTTGGTCGATGATAAATAACTATATCCTCCAGCCAGTCGATTGGCTGGCTCGGACTGTGGTTATAGCCTCGATCTCTGAAATCAGTGACGAAAAAACCAGTGAAGCGGATATAGCGATTGATGGTGGCAGGGGGCCATATATTCCTCATGTCGTTTATCAAACAGTAGCAAACGACGAAGAGCAGGTTTTGGATATGTCTTCGGCCACGGCTGAGGATATCTACGATCGCTATGTAACCATGGTCTACCTTAAACCCTGGCTGGTTGCTGTGGTGTTCATGGTGTTGTTCGTCATTATTCTGTATTTTATTGGTGAGCTGCTTGCGGCAAAGTTTGGGCGGTTTGCATTTTCTCAATTGGAAAAAATTGTCAATCGAATACCCGTCATACGCAATGTCTATTCCAGCGTGAAACAAGTCACTGATTTTCTCGTGGGTGACCACGACATGGAATTTAATCAGGTGGTTGCGGTGCAGTACCCGAGTGCTGGCATTTGGTCGATCGGATTTGTAACCGGGTCAAGTATGCGGGGAGTTCGTGAGCATGTTGGAGAAGAAATGATCAGTGTGCTGATGCCTACTTCGCCTATGCCCGCAACCGGCTTCACGGTCACAGTGCCGAAGAGTAAAACCGTAGAACTGGATTTAACCATTGATCAGGCGATTCAATTTGTTGTTAGTTGCGGGGTTGTCGTTCCGTTTAATCAGTTATGTAATGACACCACCCCGGAGCAGCAGCAGGAAGCAGTGCGAAATTCAGTGGAAGCCATGATTGAGCATGACATACCGGCCGATTCAACCGACGACGATCAACACCAGGAAAGCACGGAAGATTAATGAGTGATTCATCGGATCGAATTTTGAAGCTGGGTACTCGATCCAGTGCCCTTGCATTATGGCAGTCCAACTGGGTTGCGACTCAGTTGCGGGAGTTGGGTTTTGGGATTGAATTGGTGAAGATTTCAACGTCCGGCGATGTCAAAAGTGGCCCGATCGGAGCGATTGGCTCGCAGGGCGTCTTTACCAAAGAGATTCAGAGGGCGTTGCTTGATAAGGAAGTTGATTTCGCTGTTCATAGTCTCAAAGATCTCCCGACTGAGGGTATCCCTGGACTGTGCCTGACTAGTGTTCCACCAAGAGAGAGTGTGGGAGACGTTTTAGTCAGTAATGAAATCTCTAGCTTTGATGAAATTCCTGCGGACGCATTGATTGGTACAGGCAGTATGCGCCGTAAGGCTCAATTACTCAATCAGAGACCGGATCTACAGGTCGAGGATATTCGTGGCAATGTAGATACGCGGTTGCAAAAGCTGGATGAGGGAGCCTATCAGGCCATTATTCTGGCTGAATCCGGCTTGAAGCGACTAGGGTTAACCGAGAGGATTACCCACGTCATCGACCGAGGAGTCATGATTCCGGCGGTGGGTCAGGGGGCGTTAGGAATTGAGTGCCGTGAAGAGGATGCCTACGTTCGGGAAGTCCTCGCTCATCTAAATGATCTTTCAACATTTCTCTGTGTTACAGCTGAGCGAGCCATGCTGAAGGCTCTTCGGGCCGGCTGTTTGGCACCAGTTGGAGCCTGGGGGCAATTAAAAGAGGATCAATTACATTTGCAAGGTGTTGTGCTGAGCGGCACGGGAGACCAGCGAGTCGACTCAGACAGTCAGGTGGATTTGTCTGATCAAACCGCAGCGGTTCAGGTGGAAAGGGCCACAGCACTTGGCCAGGCAGTGGCGGAGGCATTGATTGCTCAAGGAGCCACGGAATTGATTGCCGAAGCTCGGGAAAATTACTAGTCAGGCCTGACGGAATTGACTTGAGCCTCAGTCTGTTGATTTACGCTTGCGGCGAGGTTTTATCCTGCATGGCTGCGTCTTCGTTTTGAATGGCCTGGTAAACTTCTTCTCGGTGTACTGAGATACTCGGTGGGGCATCAATTCCCAGACGTACTTTATCTCCTCGTACGTCAACAATAGTGATGGTGATTTCTTCTCCAATCATGATGCTTTCATCACGTCGTCGTGAGAGTACGAGCATTGAATGGTTCTCCGGGAAGTGGTAGGGGGGAGTGGTGTTTTGGGGTTCTGTTGTTCTTGTGTAGAAAGAGTATCGGAAGAGCCTACAGGCAATTGATTGTCAAATAGCTGTTTGCGATAAATTTCTTAACAATTGCATTCCGCATTCGGCACTTATGCTAAACGTGCCGTAGATTCCAAGCGTACCGGTTGTTCCGATTACACCGTGGTCCCCAAAACAATCAATGCCTGAAGGGCGAAGTTGGAACCGACAAGCTCTCTTACTCTGCAACTAAGCTTGCCAATTGTGCAGCTGGTTAAATGGCTAAATGGAAAATTGTCTTTTCGGCCGACTAATCGTTTCACTGGATTGATGCTATAACAGAAGGTTATTAAGAGACAATTCACGTGGTTGATAGTCGTAGTACTAACTAACCTATTAGGAAATCATTGAGAACTGGAGCGAACTTTGAGCGATTCAGAAAAAACATTAATTCGTGTTGGTCACAGTCCTGACCCTGATGACGCCTTTATGTTTTATGCCTTGGCGAAAGAGACGATTGAGACAGGCGATTATGTATTCACGCATGAGCTGGTTGATATCGAAACCTTAAATCGAAGGGCATTTGAGGCTGAGCTAGAACTAACAGCCTTGAGTTTACATGCCTACGCTCATCTTGCTGATAAGTATGCGATATGTGCCTGCGGAGCGAGTATGGGGGACAAATACGGACCGATGGTAGTTGCTCGGGAAAAGGTCACGATCGATGACTGCAAGAGCTATACGATTGCGGTGCCAGGTACGTTGACGACTGCCTATCTAGCATTGCGTATGTGTTTGGGAATCGACTTCGATCATGTCGTGGTTCCATTCGATGAGATTTTGGATGTGGTGGAAGCCGGTGAATATGAAGGGCAGGCAGTTCAGGCCGGTTTGATTATTCACGAAGGTCAATTGACTTATGGAAGTCAGAATCTGGAATTGGTCGTGGATCTTGGCCAGTGGTGGTATGACGAAACAGAATTGCCTTTACCGCTGGGATGTAACGGAATTCGTAAAGACCTGGGGCAGCCTGCGATGGATGAAGTCACAGCTCTGTTGAAGGAATCGATCGTCCACGGGTTGGAGAATCGGGTACCGGCACTGGACTATGCCTTAGGTTATGGTCGCGGGCTAGACCGTTCCATGGCTGACGAGTTTGTTGGAATGTATGTGAATGACTGGACGATCGACTTTGGTGAAAAAGGACGCGAAGCAGTGGCAGAGTTATTACGCCGAGGCTTTGAGGCAGGAGTGATACCTGAGTTGATTGAACCGGAGTTCATTGGCTAGGTTTCATCAGAATAATTAACAGGCAGCCGTCTTTATGTCGGCTGTCTTTTTTTGCGCTATTTGCGAAAGGCGTGATAGGTGGCATGGGAGTTAGTGCTGGGGCATAAAAAACGCCACATGGTATGAACCATGTGGCGAAGGTGACCCCTAGGGGAATCGAACCCCTGTTGCCGGCGTGAAAAGCCGGAGTCCTAACCGCTAGACGAAGGGGCCAGCGATAGTTTGAGAATTAATTAATAATCCCAATGCTTATATCAAATAGCTGATTGTGATTATCGTCAAGTAGGGGAGCCGAATTGGAATTTAATTTTCTGGAAAGTAACCAAAAAAACCAACTTTTGTAGGCCGACTGGGGTAATACAGTCTTGAGGAACTCCAGACTGATTTGTTGTGCAAGTCAGCTGAAGATAAGGCCCTAGTTGTTTATGCTTGAATTCCAATGGCTTCAAAGAAGGACAAATTACGGATTTTCTGTAACCGCATCTTCGTTTCGTTGAATGGCGTTAAAAACTTCCTGTCGATGGACGGGTACTTCCTTAGGGGCTTCCACTCCCAAACGTACCTTATCGCCACGAATATCGACAACAACGATCGTAATGTCATTGTTGATGACAATACTTTCATTCTTCTTTCGTGACAGAACTAACATTGCTCAGTCCTTTGGTAAAAAATTGTGATGATCCGTTATTCACTTTAGAGTGGCCCCGGTATTAAGCGGTATCCACGCTTTTAATGTTATTTTACGTATCCCGTAGAATGACGTTGAGTCATAAAAACAGTGGTTCAGGAAGTTGTATTGCTTATTGCACACTGTCTGCAGGAGTTACTTCACTCTACGACGTGGTAATAGGTGGTCAAGCTATACCTGAATTTCTTCTGATGTTTTGTAGTTATCATGCTGTAATTAGCCTTAAAACCGGTATAAGTGGTCACTTTGGCCTGCTTCAGCCTATTTGGAAAATAAACTTGCCTGTGACAATCAAATTGATAATTAGGCGATGGATTTGAGATTTTCTCGATGACTTAAATGGTTGGGTTCGGATCTCTAGGATTTCTAACGGAGCTTTGGAGAACTGCCCTTTTGAATTTCTCTTTATCTTTCAGGAATTACTGACTGATGGGGCTATTCTTTCACTACGCAAATAGATATTCTTAGAGTCTTATGGGTTAATTATTGCCCCTTGTATATCCGCGCCTATATTTAGTTGTCAGTTCGCTTCATCCATGGAAGTCCCAGAACAAAAATTAAGTTTTCCGCAGTCATTTCGTAATTGGCTGGGGAACATCATCACTGTTTTCAAAACGACAATTAATGGGTTGCTCATTACGTTGCGTTATTGGCGTAAAACGTATGACCCAGATCGTCGAACCTTTACAGAACAATACGAGTATCCGGAGAAGCCTGTTCCTGTGGCTCCCAGATACCGCGGGTTTCATCGATTTGATCTGACAACCTGCATTGCTTGTGACGCCTGTGCCAAAGCATGTCCTGTGGACTGTATATATATTGGCAAAGAAAAGGTGACCGTTGGTAAAGGGTTCAAGATTACAGGCTATGCAATCGACTATTCGAAGTGCATGTTTTGTGCTCTCTGTGTGGAACCGTGCCCGGTTGATTGTATCTTCATGGGGGCGTCGCACGACTTGAGTTGTTACAGTCGTGATGGAACGATTGTGGATTACTCGCGACTACCGTTAGATGTTAGCTGGGGGCGAGCGACGCTTAATCCGGCAGCCGTGGCTCAGTCGAAGGTGATTGTCAATACGGTACATACCGGCCCCAATGAGGGTCAGCAGTAAGGCTGGTTGGAATACACATAACTCGTCAGGGAAATATGTCACCAAATCAAACATTGAAATTGTTCACACTAGAGGAAGCAAATGCTTCGCTCCCGCTTGTGCGCGCGATTACAAGTGATTTGGCGGAATTGTCTGGAGTCGTGTTTGAACGTCAGCGTCATCTGGCTTCGATCAGTGCCGGACGCGAACTCCGAGCAGTGGGTGAAGTCGGCGAGTTGACCGATCCTTACTCGGAAGAATTGGTGCATACACAGGAAGAGCTAGAGCGTCAGACGGCGCGACTGCATGAATTAATTGATGAGTTACGTGCTTTAGGAGCGGAACCCAAGAATGGACCAGATGGTCGAATCGATCTGGTTGATTTTCCGTCAGAGAAAGAAGGGCGAGTGGTCTATCTTTGCTGGCGTCTTGGAGAGCCTTCCGTTGAGTATTGGCATGAAATCGATGCTGGCTTTAATGGTCGTCAAAGTGTATCTGGTTTAGTAGTGGAACAAGTTGCCGAAGGTCCTGCGTAGGTCCCGACGGTTCAAAGTTAATAAATGGAATAACGATGGTATTTGCAGAAGCAGCAGCACTGGAATCGTCAGTCAGTCTGGTTGGCTACCTGGCCCTTTTTGTTGGGATTGGGCTGGTGTTTGTCTTTGTCAATCTGTTGGTTGGGCGATTCCTGCGACCTGATAATCCACATCAGGAAAAGGGTGAGATTTATGAATGTGGTGAACCGACGATCGGTTCCAGTTATGTTCAGTTCGACTTGCGTTTCTACATCGTTGCCCTGCTCTTTATCATCTTCGACGTTGAAGTTGCCTTCTTTTTTCCATGGGCCACGGTCTTTGGGAAGTCGGAGCAGTTAGCATCACTTGCTGATGCTGAGCAAGCGGTGGCGTCGGGTGAGGTTTTGACTGAGGATGCTCAGCGGTTGTTGCTTGAGATGGGAGTAGCAGAGCCGACTGTCCCCGCCGGTGGCGAATTGGCCATTGCTGAGAGTGCCAAGACGTTATCGTTAATTACATTAATTGATATTGCTGTGTTTTTTGTCGTGTTGATGCTTGGTTTCTTCTATGTGTGGAAACGAGGTGATCTGGATTGGGTCAAAGCTGTGGTGAATGAACGCCGTAGAAATCGGGCTCCCTCGGCTGAAGCTTAGGGGTTTGGTTAGGTTGGAATAACGAGCTGACAAACGGGCAAATAAGGTAAACGAACAAATGAGTGAAATCCCTCTGGTATCTGAACTTCGAGCTAAATTCGGTGAAGGCATCATCGATGTGAACCTCGAAGCGATTGATGAATGGGTGGAAGTGAATCCCAGTGTGTTAGTCGAAGTCTGTCAGTTTCTCAAAGAAGCTGAAGGCTTTCGTTTTGATATGTGTAACAGTATCACCGTAGTTGACTATCTGGAGACTGACCCTAAGAAAGCCGCGAAGGTTGATTGGGAACCTCATCTGGAAGTGGTTTATCACTTGAGTAGTATTGCTACCAAATTGACTTTGGTGCTGAAGGTGAAAATTCCTCGGTGGAAAAACGGAGTGGAAGGTGAATTGCCGACCGTACCGTCTGTGGCTGGTGTGTGGGCAACCGCCGACTGGCACGAACGCGAGGCTTATGACTTGTCCGGAGTGAATTTTCTAGGGCACCCACATTTGAAACGGATTCTCTGTCCTGATGACTGGGAAGGGCATCCTTTGCGTAAAGATTACGAAATGCCGTTGGAATATCACGGGATTCGAGGACGCTAACGCAGAGATTGATAGTAGAGAATTTTGGGTAGTAAAACCAACTAAGGTAATTGCGGAATAAATTCGAGTATGGCCACTTCAAAGATTGATGATCCTCGCGTAATTGAGTTTGACGTCCGAACGGATGAAATGCTCATTAATATGGGACCTCAGCACCCCAGTACTCATGGGGTGTTGCGTCTTGTACTGCGTACCGATGGTGAAGTTGTTTCTGACGTTGAACCTCATCTGGGGTATCTGCATCGTTGTGCTGAAAAAATTGGTGAAAACTTAACTGCTCGACAGTGGGTTCCTTATACGGATCGAATGGATTATCTAGCGGCCATGAATATGAATCTTGGCTGGTCTTTAGTTATTGAAAAGTTACTCGAATACGATCTTCCTGAACGTGGTCGGCATTTGCGAGTGATTATTTCTGAAATGGGGCGTATTGCCAGCCATCTGGTAGCGATGGGGACTTATGGACTCGACCTGGGGTCGTTTACTCCGTTTCTTTATGGTTTTCGTGAGCGAGAGAAAATCCTCAATCTGTTTGAAGAAGCTTGTGGAGCTCGTTTGACCTACAGTTATCTAACACCTGGTGGAGCCACTGCAGACTTGCCGGTTGGATGGACAGACAAATGTCGCCAGTTCCTGAACCAGTTCAAAGAAGTGATTCCTGAATTACATACTCTGCTGACCACCAACTCGATTTTTGTTTCACGTACGGCAGGTATTGGCGTGATGTCAGCCAAGATGGCGGTGGATTACGGTTGTACCGGACCAGTGCTTCGGGGAAGTGGGGTTTATCATGATCTGCGATTCCATGGTGAAGAACGCTATACCGAAATGTACGAAGGCTACGTATTCGATGTCATTTGTGCAGATCCTGAAACTGGGGAATATCCGGAATCCAATTACGAGTTCCACGGCGATTCGCTGGATTATCCAGAAATCCCACGTCAGGCGATCCTTGGAGATTGCTGGCATCGATTCTATGTGCGGATGCTGGAGGTTGTTCAGTCTGTCCGTTTGATCGAGCAGGCCATTGAAAAATATGAAGCGACATCGGGTGATTGGGGAACGCCGATTAAGCTTGTGCAGAAATTGCCGGCTAAAGAAGCATATATGGAAACTGAAGCTCCCCGTGGTCAGATGGGATTTTATGTCGTCGGCAATGGCGATTCGATTCCCTGGCGAGTTCGGGCTCGTAGTAGCTCTTTCTGTAACCTCTCAGTAACTGCTCCGCTCTGTCAGGGAATTCTACTGGCAGATATTCCGGCGATCGTTGGGAGCCTGGATGTGGTGATGGGAGAAATTGACCGCTAATGCGGGCGAGTTAAATTTCGTTGTTATCGACTTAGAGACAATTAGGAATAAGGCCAGTTAAATGGCAGATTTTATAAACAATATTTTCGGCATCGGCGACTCCTGGGTCGGCTATTTGATTGCCGCGCTTATTGCAGCCGTGCTTATTTTGCACGTTGTGGCGGTCGGGGCGTTGCTCTTCATTTGGATGGAGCGAAAAATCTCCGGTCGTATTCAGGACCGACTTGGACCAACCCGTGTCGGAGGGAAGTACGGTTGGCTACAAACTCTGGCTGACGGTATTAAGCTGATTGCCAAAGAAGATATTACCCCAGATCTTGCAGATCGCTTTCTGTTTAAGATCGCCCCCTACGTTGGTTTAGCAGCTAGTTATGCTGCCTTTATTGCTCTGCCATTTGCAGACGGCGTGGTCGCTCAGCACGTCAATACAGCAGTTTTCTTTGTTCTTGCCGTTCTTGGGCTGGAAGTGTTTAGCGTTATTTTGGCCGGTTATTCATCCGGTTCGAAATGGTCATTGTTCGGTGCGATGCGTGAAGCCGCTCAAGTCGTTAGCTATGAAGTTCCTCTTGGGATGTGCGTCGTTGTGCCAGTCATGATCTGCGGCACAATGAATTTGACTACTATTGGGAATATGCAGGCGGGGCTGTTTACCAACTGGCTCGTCTTTAATGACCCATTTACATTCCTCACGGCGATTATTTACTTCACTTGTGCCACGGCTGGAGTCAATCGAGCTCCGTTTGACTTGGCTGAAGCGGAAAGTGAATTGGTCGCCGGATTCCATACAGAGTATTCAGGATTGCGTTGGAGTTTATTCTTCATGGCTGAATACAGCTCGATGTTTGTTGTCTCAGCTCTGGCAAGTATCCTGTTCTTTGGCGGCTCACACGGCCCGATTCCGGTTGGGCAATGGATTGGTGAGACCATCGGTGGAACCTGGGGTTTGAGTATTTCTCGCATTATTGGAGTGGGTAACCTTTTGCTTAAAGGTTTAATCGGCGTAACCGTGATGATGTGGATTCGCTGGTCATTCCCTCGTTTGCGAATTGACCAAGTGATGACCATGTGTCTGAAGTATTGCGTCCCGCTTGCAGCGCTTGGGTTTATCGGAGCGACGACTTGGCAGTATCTTGATTTGCCAACCGCCAATTCACTGGTAGGTAATCCTCGATATGAAAAACACGAAATGTGGACTGAAGGTGTGGGTGTAACTCCTGCGGCTGATGCCGGCCCAGCGTCAGGCATTCCAGATCCCGAGCCGCACTCAGAAGATAAAACTGCCAATACAGATTCAGTGACCGTAAAGACACTACCTGTTTCGGTTGTGAAAGGAGGTGAACGATAATGGATTTGCTCGCAGTAGCGTGGCCTTATTGGCACCAGTTCTTCTTTATTATCTTTGCCACGATTGCCATTGGATTTGGCTTTGGTGTCTTGTTGAGTAAAAACGTCGTTCGAATGGCGTTTTATCTCGTCCTTTCACTCGGCTCCACGGCCGGATTATTTTTCCTGGCAGGTGCTGAATTCGTCGGGGCCATGCAGTTGATGATCTATGTCGGAGGTACGTTGGTACTGTTGATTTTTGGCGTCATGCTGACGGCTCAAAAAGACTTTATCAATATGGATACACATACTCAGGATTGGATTCTGGCGACAATCGTTGGCGGATCCTTGCTGATGGTTCTGCTCTTCGGTGCTTTTGGTGCGGAAGATTGGCGAACACCTCAGGATATTAATGATGCCCATGTTTCCGCCACCAAAGAGGCAACGCCTTTAGGGTTGGCACTGACGGGGATTCGAGTGGATACATTAGGTGAATCAACCGATGCGGTGGCAGATGGAAAATCAGGCTATCTGATGCCGTTTATCATCGTTTCGTTTCACCTATTAGTGGTTCTTATTGGTGCTGCTTATATGGCTCGTACCAAAAAACTATCTCATGCGACAGATGATAAGAGCAGTCGTGCGAAATTGATGTTGTTCAAGATGGAACACGAAGAAGAACCCTTGGAAGAAGCAAAGTACGTAGTAACTCATAAAGGGAAATCGGCATTGAATCCGCTTGACCCTAACGATGAGAACTAGTCATTCACTACAGGAAGTGATTGGAATTTCAAAATGTTGTTAATTGGAACAGTTACCGTTTCCTGGTACCTCGCAGTGGGAGCCGTGTTGTTTGTACTCGGCGCCGTCTGTATGGCCACAAAACGCAACTTGCTAGGAGTCTTGATGGGAGTTGAGTTGGTGCTCAATGGCGCCAATATGAACTTCATTGCATTTGGAAGTAAAGTACTTCGCCCCGAGGGCTCATTGGGGTTAGACGGGCAGTTAATTGCTCTGTTTGTGATTGTGCTTGCCGCAGCTGAAGCAGCCGTGGCATTGGCAATTGCCTTGAATTTTTATAACAACCACAACACTGTGGACGTAGATCGAGCGAACGAGTTGAACGGCTAATGGAACTTCACATATTATTAGGCACTGCTGTATTACTGCCATTAATTGCGTTTTTCGTAAACCTGTTACTTGGCCATTCTCTCCGTCGGAGAGGGCAAAGTAAGCTGGCTGCGAGTATCTCGTTGGCGGCGATTGCCGGTGCTGCACTTCTTTCGTTTGTTTCCTTGTTTGTATGGTTGGGCGACTCCAACTCTAACGGTGAATCCAATCTAACTGCATTAAGTGAACTAAAGCAGGCAAATAAAGAGCATTTGGAACACTTGGAACATCCTGCTGGGCATGAGTCAGAAGGTCATAGTGATGACAACGATGCCGAAAACCATCACCCCGTGGGTGACGACGACGGTCATGCGAAAGGGCATGACGAGGGGGAGGAAGAAGGAGAAGAAGAGCATGGAGACGAAGCATCAATTCGCCATGCAGAAGTATTTACGTCACTGGCGGATGAGTCATCCAATGACGCTGTGGAACATGGTGGCGAATCAGACTCGGCAGAGAATGCTAATAGTGAACACCACAAAGCCCCTAGGTTCGAGGCTAAATCCGGCGACTACTATACACTTGGTACGTTTGGCGATCTGAAACTGACGATTGGCTACTACATCGACTCACTCACGATTGCCATGTTCTGTATGGTTACCTTCATCGCGACGTTGATCCATTGGTACGCATCCAAGTACATGGACGATGAGTTGCCCGAAGATAAACGGGACCACCATGTCGACCCAGAACACAATAATTTCCTGGGCTACTTTTATAAGAAAATCTTCACGGGTGCAGGTCACGACGACCATCACGACGACCATCACGACGACCATCACGACGACCACGGCCACGATGGAGAAGCAGTTAGTGAAGAGGACTACGAGTTTGTTGATCATGAAGTGGTCATGCCAGACGGTAGTCACTGCCATCGTAAGGGACGTTACCCACGATTCTTCCAGGCATTGTCGCTGTTCTGCTTTAGCATGCTCGGTCTTGTTCTGGCCGGCAATATTGCAATGACATTCGTGTTCTGGGAACTGGTTGGGATTTGTTCATTCTTCCTGATTGGTTTCTATGTCGAACGAAAAAGTGCTTCCACCGCGGCCAACAAGGCATTTATTGTTAACCGCGTGGGTGACTTTGGAATGATCATCGGATTGATGATTTTCTGGACAGGCTTTGGGACTTTTAACTATGACGAGTTATTTAATCAGATGGGTTCCGCCGCTCAGGCTCATGTAGCACACGCTCATGATGAACACCACGGAGACGACGCTCACGGTGGGCACGGAGAACTAGAAACAGCAATTCCAAGTGGCTTTGCGACTCAGTTCTTTGCCGCTGAAATTGAAGAATATGCCGCCGAGAATAATGTCAGTGAAGCAAAGGCTCTGAAAGCAATCAATGAAGAACGTGAAGAAGAAGGGAAATCTCCGCTCGGATACTGGCTAATGATTGTTGGTGGATTGGGGATTTTCTGCGGATGTGTTGGGAAAAGTGCTCAATTCCCACTGCACGTGTGGCTTCCGGATGCGATGGAAGGCCCAACCCCCGTCTCTGCTTTGGTGCACTCAGCGACGATGGTTGCCGCCGGAGTGTTTTTAGTTGGTAGATTCTTCCCGATGCTCGTGCCTGAAGCATTGTTTGTCATCGCCATTATCGGGACGATCACGCTATTCATCGGAGCGACAATCGCTATTGTTGCGACCGACATTAAGAAAGTACTGGCCTACTCAACCATTTCTCAGCTTGGTTATATGATCATGGCACTGGGTGTTGGCGGTTGGGTAGCAGGACTTATGCACTTGTTTACACACGCATTCTTCAAGTCCCTGCTGTTTATGGGGTCCGGTTCGGTTATTCATGCGGTCCACACCAATGAAATGACAGAGATGGGCGGATTACGTAAGAAGATTCCAATCACCGCCTGGACCATGTTTGTTGGTTGTTTGGCCATCGCAGGGGCTGGGATCCCATTTATTATTGGGACAAGTGGTTACTACTCGAAGGACGCTATTCTGGAACAGGCGTTTAGTTGGGGGAATGCTAACGGCTGGGGATTTGGCGGACCATTTTTCTGGATTGCTTTGGGCAGCGCGGCCATTACCGCCTTCTATATGTTCCGCATGTGGTTTATGACCTTTGTTGGTAAACCGCGTGATGAAGAACGATTTTCTCATGCTCATGAATACCCACGCATGGTACATCCACTACTGATTCTGTCAGTCATGGCAATCGGCGTGGCCTGGGCGAACCCTCTTTCATCAGGTACAGAATTAGGATACATGCTGGAAGCAGCTCGCCCTGAGGCTGTAGCCGGCCAAACACTCGCTGGTATGGGATCAGATATCGTCGTTCCTGATGAACACCTAAGTCACTTAAGTGCTGTCAAAGTACCAGTTACCTGGCTAGCTACGCTTTCTGGTGTCATCGGTATTTCTCTAGCATTCCTCATGTACGCCACGCCGCCAACGAGATTCCTCAAGCCGGCAGAAGTTAAAGACACCTTTGGTGGTGTTTACAACTTCCTCAGTAACAAATGGTGGTTTGATGAACTCTATGACTTCCTGTTTGTACGACCGTCCAAGGTCATCGGCAGGTTTGTCACAGCAATTGATAAGAATATTTTCGACACAATCATTCATTTCTCGGCCAGAGCAACCAAAAAGGTTGCGAATATCTGGACTCGAATTTCAGATGGTTTTGTCATTAATGGATTCGTCGACTGGCTTGGCCGCTCGGTATACCGTGTCGGTACTTCGCTACGTCGGGTTCAAACTGGAAATCTGCGTCAGTACGTGTTGTTTATCGTAATTGGCGCAGTGGCAATCTTTGTCTTTGTGAGCTTTATGTGGGATCCGGCTTCGGCTAGCACCAAATAGACTCACTTAAAAACTAACTAGAAGAACACACTTTTTCATACCACACGAAGCAATGGCTTCAACCACCATTGGAAGAGTAAAAAAATGGCACTCATTACCTTAATTGTATTTTTACCGACGCTCGGAGCACTCGCGATCGCCTTTATGCCTAGCAAAAAGGATGAAAACGGTGTAAACGAAAAGGATAACCAGAATTTGCTTCTGGGGTCCACACTTGCGGTTGGGATTCTAACCTTTGTTGTTAGCCTTGCAGCGTTAGTCTTCATGGGGGACTCCGCTATTGATGAGAATATCGGAGAGATGCAACATGCGTTTAGTGTCTCCTGGATACCCGCATTTGATATCGAATATGCCATGGGTATTGATGGAATTAGTTTTCCATTGGTTCTACTCACCACTGGTGTGAGTATTCTGGCGATTCTGGCTAGCTGGTCCATCAAAAAGCATGTTAAGGCATACTGTGTTCTATTCCTGTTACTAGAAACGGGAATGATCGGTGTCTTCCTAGCACTCGACTTCTTCCTTTTCTACGTGTTCTGGGAAGTCATGCTGTTGCCGATGTATTTCCTAATTGGAATCTGGGGGGGGCCACGTCGTGAATATGCGGCGATTAAGTTCTTCCTATATACCTTGCTCGGTTCAGTGCTGATGTTGATCGCCATTTTGATGATCTACTTCAACAGTGACCTGACCCAACTTGCTCCAGCTAATTTGCAAGCGTTGGTTGATAATAACGTAATCAATGCGGACGTGACTGAGAGTGTGGCTGCAGGTATAGAGAGCGGAACGGCTGTTCACACCTTTAATCTGGTTGCACTCGCCGAAATAGCTCAAACCACAGACTGCTTCAGCGCTGAATTACAGTGGTGGTGTTTCTTGTTGCTGTTTATCGGTTTTATTGTGAAAGTTCCATCGATACCAGTTCACACTTGGTTGCCTGACGCTCACGTGGAAGCTCCAACTCCAATTTCGATGATTCTGGCCGGTGTGCTGCTGAAGATGGGAGGCTACGGTATCATCCGTATTTGTTACCCAATCTGTCCGGCCGGCGGTTTAGAGCTATCCTACGTTGTGGTTGGTCTTGGGGTAGCCAGTATGGTCTATGGAGCCTTCGCAGCTCTGGCGCAAACCGACTTCAAGCGAGTGGTCGCTTATAGTTCGGTCAGTCACATGGGCTATGTGGTTGTCGGTTTCGGTGTCTGGACGATGCTCGGAAACGGTGACTACTGGAAGATGGGTGTGACCGGGGCGATGTACCAGATGATCGGGCACGGTATTTCATCAGCCGGTATGTTCTTTATGGTTGGTATTATCTACGACCGGGTTCACCACAGGAACCTCAACGAATTTGGTGGTCTATACGGCCTGATGCCGAAATATACCGCTCTGGCGATGGGATTATTCTTTGCCGGCTTGGGGCTTCCCGGACTGTGTGGATTCATCGGAGAAGTATTGGTTGTTCTTAGTGTCTGGCGATTTAGCCCACTATTAGCCATTATCTCTGCCTCGGTTGTCATCTTCACTGCTGGATATATTCTCTGGACTTTACAACGCGTTTATCTTGGCCCTGAGTACAAAGGGCCTCACGCCGAAGAAATCAAGCCAATCAACGGGCGGGAATTCTCGACCGGAGCGATTTTGCTGGTCTTAGCCATCATCTTTGGAGTCTTTCCAAATACGCTGATTAAGTACATGGATAAAACTGTGGATCAACAGGTCACTTCGCTGAATGAGTGGCGAGAAGGATATGAGCAAACCTTAGCTACGGCTGAAGAATCAGACGAAGCCGAACCTGCCGACGAAGCATCGGAAGATGGTCACGGTGAAGATAGTGAAGAAGCTGCCGACGAACACGGCGAAGGTGAGACGGCGGCAACTTCAGACCTTACGGAAGTGGCTGTTGCCAATTAGCAAACACATTCAATCACGGACTTGTGATAATAGAAATTTTTCCAGAAGTTTAATAATCCAATGGAATCGACAACGGACTTTTATAATTTAATCGACGCACTGAAGGCTGATTCAGCTAACAGTCTGGGGTTGTTTATGCCCGAGATCACACTATGTGTGTTTATTGCGTTGTTTCTGGCAGTGCGGTTGGTCACCACCAAACTCGATCTGTTTTGGGTTGCTTTGGCCGGCGCTCTGGTCGGACTGATTTCAAGTAATCCACTTCAGCTTTGTGAAGGAAGTGTTGAAAGTGAAGAATTATTCACGGGACTGTTGGTTCATGATGGATTGACGATTGCGATTCGATCGATCCTGATGCTATTCCTGGTACTATTTTTGATCTTTACTAAGATCTCCGGCGTACCGGACAAGGAAGACGGTGCAGATGTTTATTCACTGGTATTCGGGTCAACCTTAGGTATGTGCCTGATGGCTTCGGCGAATCACTTGCTGATTGTATTTCTGGCCATCGAAATGGCAGGTGTTCCATCCTATGTGTTAGCAGGGCTGATTAAGGGACGTAAACGAGGAAGTGAATCGGCATTGAAATATGCGATTTATGGTGCTGGTGCCGCTGGTGTCATGTTGTATGGTATTTCCTTACTGGTTGGGCTCTCAGGCACTGCTCATTTACCTACAATGGCACTGGAATTGGCTCAAATCATTCCTCAGGCTGGTCTTGGCGAACAAGCCGTACTTTGTCTTGCCGCTGTGATGATTTCTGTGGGAATCGCCTTTAAGCTTTCTGCTGTGCCATTTCACTTCTGGGCTCCTGATGTATTCCATGGTGCCTGTGCGGAAGTTAATGCATTTCTGAGTGTCGCCTCTAAAGCAGCAGCTTTGGCACTATTGCTTCGATTAGCCGTGGGATTGGGATCGGTACCTCTATCTGAAATTGAAGCACCTCAGGCGATTCAACAGACAGTTGAGGCACATCAGGAGACAGTTCAGACGGACCTCCTTCCAACCCACTTAGTATCTCTGGAAGATGAAGCGGTTAGTGGAAGTGATGAGGACATCGAGGTACAATCGTCCGAACCCGTGGAAGCCGAGGCTGTCGCGGATACGGAATCTCCAACAACCGAAGCGGAAGTAGTCGAAGCAGTTGACCCACGTCTAGAAATCAAGCAGGGCCACGACGAAGCACTCAGTCCGGTTCGAAATTTCATCGGGTTACTGGTTGCCTTCTTTGCTGTGATCACAGCGACCTTCGGTAATCTGGCCGCATATGGTCAAAAGAATATCAAACGCCTGCTGGCATATTCCACGATTGCACATGCTGGCTATATGATGATGGCTGTCACACCGTTGATGATGATGTTAGGCACTGACAACAACGGTGCGGAGCAGGCAGCGAGTGCCTTAATCCAGTACATTGTCGTGTACGTCTTCCTGAATTTGGGAGCCTTTGCGATTATTGCATTCCTACGCAACTATGTAGGAAGTGAAGAAATCGAAGATTACTCGGGCATGGTAAAGAGTCGCCCGGTGCTCGTCATTTGCTTGGCACTTATCTTTTTCAGTTTGGTTGGCCTGCCACCCCTCTCAGGATTCCTCGGGAAATTTGCCATATTCGCTTCATTAGCTGATGGGTATAGCACAGCAGGCTCAAGTGCATTGCTTGTTTTGTTGATCGCCGGTGGTTTGAACACAGCCATTAGCCTGTTTTATTACCTCGGGGTAATTAAGACGATGGTGATGGGTGAGCCTGATGAATCACATCACTTAGGTGACCGACCTGTAGGCCGTATTGAAATGGCCTACGTGTTGGTAGTCTCCATTCCAACGGTATTCTTAATCGTGTGCTGGCAATGGGTTGCCGGATTTGCTGACGAAGCAGTGAAGCACTTTATCAGCTAGGCGTGAGATCAGAGATAGTAAAACTATGAATAATACAATTGATATCCTGAATCGTATTCTTGGCGTATACAATGCGTCCTTAGTAGCCTACGCCAAATATGCGGAACCATGGGTTGCTCATGGACAGGAAGAAGCAATGGCCTTAGTCAATGATGCCATCGAAGACCAGGAGCAGAGTGTCAAGGTTCTTGGCGAGCGTATCTTAGAGCTTGGTGGAATTGTACAGCCAGGAGCGTTTCCACTTACCTATACAAGCCTGCATGACGTTTCTTTGGATTACTTCCTAAACCTCATGATTGTGACTCAGCAAGACGATATCGACGTCATCCAACAATGTGTCGATTCACTAGAAGCCGATACACGGGATCGTGCGATCGCTGAAGAAGTACTCGGGAATGCTCAGGCCCATCTGGAAACATTCCAGGAAATTGTAGCGGGTGAAGTTGCTGACGCTTAAGTTAGTATCTATCAGCCTTCTGTCTCCCATTAGACGAGTCAAGTCAGGTCGTTTAGGACTGTCATCTTACTGAACAGTCTATAAGTATTGGAGATGGTATGGCTTGCAAACCTATCGAAGGCCATTTCCTTGGCATCGGCAACACATTGAGCAGTGTGCACCATATAGGCAGGTTGATTGGGGCGTTTGCTGCGGAGTGGATGCGGAGATAGATATGGGCAGTCAGTCTCCACTAGAATTCTGTCAAGCGGTATGTCAGCAGCGACATCACGTAGAGCATCATTTTTCTTAAACGTGACCATCCCTGCAAACGAAATATACATACCCATTTCCAGACATGCCTGCGCCATATTGGCGTCGCCTGTAAACGAATGCATCACTCCGCGTAAGGGGCCCCCACGTTCATATGCTTCTGTTAGCATTTCCAGAATGTCCTTTTCACAGTCCCGCATATGAACAACGAACGGCAGGTCAGTCTGCTGACTTAGACGGATGTGACGATCGAAGTAATCCCGCTGAAGTTCGAGTGGACAAAAGTCCCAATAACGGTCGAGTCCCGTTTCTCCCAGTGCGACGGCTTTAGGGTGTTTTGCCATCTCTACAATTCGATCCCAATGCTTCGGGTCGGCATCACTCGTGTAATTGGGGTGGATACCCACGGAAGCAAATACCTGATCAAAACGATTGGCAAGGTAGAGACACTTCTGACTCGATCCCCAGCTACATCCGATGGAGATCATCTGTTGAATACCTGCTTGCTGGGTTTGTTCAAAGATGGAGGCTCGAATGCCATCAAATTGATCGCTATCCAAATGAGCGTGTGTGTCGATCAGTGGTGTCATAAATTCTATTACCAGTTGGGTACCTCTGCATTGCTGCAGGATATCACGCATTCGGCGATGGAGAGGTTATTACAGAGCTTGTTAATCCCGTTACAATAAACTCCTGAGAAGTTTTTGCATCACCATTAATGACTATTGGGAATTTCAGATTACATGTCTTTGCGATCGAATGGAATACGGCTTACGGGTTTATTAGTTGTATGTTTCGCTGTGGTTAGTTTGTCAGCCTTGGAACAGCAAACACCTGCGGTAAAAGTCTGGAAATCTAAAGCGGACTTTACTCAATGGAAACCGTTAAATCAGATTGAACTACAAGCGACGGATGAAGGATTGCAGATAACTGCAACCGGTGGTGATCCTCATATGATTGCCGGTGTAAGTGCTCCGGCAGGCTGGAAGAAACTGATTATCAAAGCATCCTTCCAGGGAGTTGTGAATTCTCAGATTTTCTGGACAACACCGAAGAATCCAGGGACAAGTGAAGGTCGGTCTGTGCGATTCAAGATGACGGGACGAGGGAATTCTATAGGTACGTATGAAACCTACTTCTATACAGAAGATCCTTTAACTGCTTTAAGAATTGATCCTCACTCTGCCAAAATGAGTATGCTCATTCGCTCTATCGAAATTGTTCCCTCGGAAGCTCCTCCGGCTGAACAGGCAACGGATCCGACTGGCCTGATCGTTCAGGATGGCTTTAAGGTTGAATTGCTTTATTCCGTTCCTAAAAGTGTTCAGGGTTCCTGGGTGAGTATGACTTCCGATGCCAAAGGGCGACTGATTGTATGTGATCAGTATGGCGGATTGTTTCGAATTACTCCTCCACCGGTAGGAAAATCGGGCGACGTCAAATTGGAAAAAATAAACGTCGATCTGGGGGAAGCTCAAGGCTTGCTATATGCCTTCGACAGTTTGTATGTGGTAGTGAATCGCGGCAGTCGCTTTGAGTCCGGGTTGTATCGAGTAACGGATTCGGATGGAGACGACCAGTTGGATAAAGTGGAAACGCTAAAACTTCTCCCGGGACGTGGGGGGGCGCATGGGCCGCACAGCATAGTGTTGTCACCTGATAAGAAGTCGCTTTATGTTGTGGCTGGCAATAATACGACGCTTCCCGAAGGGATTCGTACGTATCGTCTCCCCAACAACTGGGATGAAGATCAACTGCTTCCGCGTCAGCCATGCAGCAATGGTCATAACACCAATGTGTTAGCTCCAGGTGGCTGGGTTTGCCAGGTTTCTCCTGACGGGAAGGACTGGGATCTGATGGCAGCTGGTTTCCGTAATCCGTTTGACATTGCCTTCAATAAAGACGGAGAACTGTTTACTTATGACGCAGACATGGAAATGGATGTAGGTACTCCCTGGTATCGTCCGACTCGAGTTTGTCATGTCGTCAGCGGGGGTGAATTTGGCTGGCGTTTTGGTACTGGGAAATGGCTACCTTATTTCACGGACAATTTACCACCTGTGGTGGATGTTGGTCAGGGTTCCCCGACAGGTATCACTTTTGGATACGGCGCGGACTTTCCCGAGTATTGGCAGGATACGCTGTTTGTAAGTGATTGGACTTACGGAAAACTCTATAGCGTGAAACTGAGTCCTGAAGGAAGTTCCTATTCCGGAGAACTAAATGAGTTTCTAACAGGGATTCCACTCCCATTAACCGACGTGATTATCAATCCTCATGACCGTGCCATGTATATCACCATTGGCGGACGTCGCACTCAGTCAGGGCTCTATCGCGTGACCTATGTTGGCGATCAGGAAGATGTGCAACAAGAGGTTGAAGGTCGGGAGACGCAAAATCTCCGCGCTCAACGTCACGCGTTAGAAGATTTTCATGGTACGGAAGCGGGTAAGGAAATAAGCTCGATCTGGAAAGCATTGGGACATGAAGATCGTCATATCAGATATGCGGCACGGATTGCACTCGAGCATCAGCCTGTAGAGCAATGGGCTGAGAAGGCCTTAGCTCAATCGAAAGCGGATGTGGCGATTCAATCACTACTCGCTTTGATTCGTAGCGGTGATGAAGACCGACAACTTGCAGCTGTAGAAAAGCTTATCCAGTTGGAGACGAAGAGATTGACGACTCGTCAACAGCTTGATTGGTTGCGTGCATTAAATGTGGGGTTTGCTCGAACGCAGAGTATTGATGATGGCAAGAAAGAGCAACTTGGCGAAGTGGTGCAAAACTTGTTGCCTGTTACGTCAACGAATCTGAATCATGAAATCTGTCGAATGCTGGTCTATCTTAATAAGCCTAATGCAGTCTCAGCCTATGTTCCATTGCTACAAGCGGCCAAAACTCAGGAGGATTTACTGTTTTACGGGATGACATTACGCGTCGCTGCCGAAGGTTGGACAAACCAAAGTCACAAAACCTATTTATCACGCATGAATGATGCCGAGCAAGCAGCTGCTCTGGGGGATTTCATAGGCGGCGGTCACTATCAGATCTATGTGCAGCGAATGCGAGAGGATTTTGTTACGGGGCTTAATGAAGGGCAACAATTGGCATTGGATGATTTGATTAATGCAGAGATTCAAAGTGCCGTGCCAACCGGTTCCCCAACTCCTCGTAAGTTTATCAAGAACTGGAAAATTGATGATTTGTTAACCGACGTCACGAATCTTCCGAGCGGTCGATCTTTTGACGTCGGAAAACGGATGTTTACCACGGCAACGTGTATTCAGTGTCATCGCTTTGGCAACATTGGAGGCATTTTAGGCCCGGATATTACCGGAGCGGCTCGGCGGTATAGTCCGCCCGTGCTACTTCGTGAAATCATTGATCCTTCGGTACAAGTATCAGATCAATTCAAAACCCACTCGATTATCACGCTACAGGGCAAGATCTATCAGGGGAGAATTCTCGACCAAAACGATAAGCAATTGACGGTCGCTATCGATCCCAAGGCACCGTCGGCTGTCATAGAATTACAGGCCGATGATATTGACGAAATCTTACCGAGTAAGACTTCGATGATGCCTCTGGGGCTGTTAAACACGCTGACACGTGAGGAAATTCTGGATCTTCTGGCTTACATACAATCGGGCGGAAATCCGGACCATGAATTGTTTAAGTAAACCGACAGGATTTACCAGGTGCCTACGGCGTCTTCCGGCGGGAAGACGCCCATGACGCGTTGAGAGTAGTCTATGCACGAACCGGTAAGAATGCCGGATTCGGAGCTTAATAAATAAGTCACAAGCTTCGCTACATCGTCGGGTTTGAGTAAACGGCCAAACGGCGAGGCTTGCTCAGCCTGCTCCAGCCAATCGTCCGGACTTCCCTGGGCGGCCTGAACAATGTGTTCTGCCGGCGTGTCCGTCCAACCCAGATTGATTCCATTGACTCGTATTCGATGCCGTCGTAGTGCATTGGCATTGTTTTTGGTTAGAGTTCTCAGGGCACCTTTGGTTGTGCTGTAAGAACAGAGGATGTCCATCCCGCAGAATCCGGCGACGGAGAGAATGTTGACGATGGAGCCGGCAATCTTCTCGCGTTGCATGATCTTGACGCAGTCCTGTGTTAAGAGGAAGGGAGCTCGCACATTGACATTCATTTGGTTATCCCAGAATTCAACAGTGGTCTCTTCGATGGTGCCACGATTGGTGTCTGCTGCACAATTAACCAGGCCATCGACTCGTCCCCATTTAGCGTCACATTGAGCCACGATGTTACGACATTGATCCGCGTCAGCAAGTTCGGCGGCAACAAAGATTGCCTCAGCTCCGAGGGCTTCAACTCGGGAGCGAACCGCTTCTCCACGCTCACTGTTACGGCCAGTGATTAGTACGCCTGCGGCACCGTTCGCTGCGGCATCAAGGGCACACGCTTCCCCGACTCCTGATGTACTTCCTGTTACGATGATGATTTTGTCTTTAACACACGCCATGGCTACTGAAAATCTGCTTAGGAATGAATTCTAATAATGAAACCTCCTGTCATTCTAATCGTAATTCCAAGTTGTCATACGGGTGGGGAATCTGCCTAATTGCAATTACGACTAAAAACCAAATCGCGAAAATACTCTGCGAATCCATGAATCAGGAATTTACTGGGAAATTTACCAGTCCTGCAAGCAGTAACGGATTTCAAAGCTTGAGAGAATTGCCTGACAGTCTGCTATTCAAACGTCGTATAATCGGTATACGGAAATTAACACGTTGACCTTGGAGTTTTGAACTATGGCAAATCCAGCGAAGGCATTAAACCGACGTAATTTTGTATCGGCATTGGGAGCGACCGCGATCGGCTCGGGAGTATTCGTCAATCCAGCTCCGGCCAAAGAGTCTACTTCACCGAATGAACGACTCAACTTAGCGGCGATTGGAGTGACAGGGCGAGCGGCAGGAAATATCAAAGGCTGCGCCACACAGAACTTGATCGCCATGGTGGATATCGATTCCGAATTGCTCGAGCGAGGCTCTCAGGCATTTCCTAATGCTCGGAAGTACAACGATTTTCGTGTCATGCTAGAAAAGGAGGCCGAAAAAATAGATGGCGTGATCGTTAGCACGCCAGATCATACTCATGCTCCAGCCGCAGCGATGGCCTTACGGTTAAAGAAACACGTCTACTGTGAAAAGCCTCTGACCCACACCGTCTATGAAGCTCGTACATTGGCCAATCTGGCAAAGGCCAATCAACTAAAGACACAAATGGGAACACAAATTCACGCGTTAGAGAACTATCGACGGGTGGTTGAATTAGTACAGGCCGGTGCTATCGGTAAAGTAGAGCGAGTCCATGTTTGGGCCGGGGCTGTTTATACGGGAGCAAAGTATGTTAAAGCTGAAAAACCGGCTAATGTGAACTGGGATCTGTGGTTGGGCCCTGCCCCGGAACGACATTATTGTGCGGATATCCATCCGTTTAAGTGGCGCAGTTTTTGGGATTATGGCCGTGGATCGCTGGGCGATTTTGGATGCCACTTTATGGACCTTGCCCACTGGGCTCTGGAATTACGTAATCCTGAACGAGTCCGTGCCTATGGACCGAAAGTAGATCCTGTCAGTACGCCAGCGTGGTGCGTGGTCGATTATCACTACCCTTCCCGTGGGAAGAAACCTCCTGTGCGGCTCACTTGGTACGACAGTGGTCGACGTCCTAAGGAACTGGAAGGCCTCAAAGATAAAGCAGGCAAGCCGATTGCACCTTGGGGAGGGGGACAGCTATTTATTGGCTCCAAAGGAATGATCCTCTCCGATTACTCAAAACACATGGTGCTGGTCGATGGCCAGCAAGTGGAGCATCAGGCACCTGATCCTTGGATTCCGAATTCCATTGGACATCACAATGAATGGCTTCAGGCGATCAAGGAAGATGGTGAAACGACTTGTAACTTCGATTACTCGGGTGCTCTGACAGAATCCGTGTTGTTAGGTTCAGTCGCCTACCAAAGTGGAGTTGAGCTCGAGTGGAATTCAAAGAAGCTTCAAGTGACCAATTCGGAGGAGGCTCAGCAGTTGATTCATAAGGAATACCGAAAGGGCTGGCAATTGTAATGGCCGGTGTTTTTTCGCGTGGTAATTGAAGCGTGAATTGGATTTGATAGAATCGAGTAGTCTCGAAAATAACCAGTAATTTTACTGAGAATAAAATAGCAGGAGTAGTACCAATGAAATATGTTTCAAAGGTCATGAGTTTTGTCCTAGTCGCCATGTTTTCTGTCGCGGGAATCCACGCGCAAGATGAGGAAGGTGTCACGATTGAATACAGTGATGCTGACAAAAATCGGATAACGCAAATTGAAGAAGCTGGCGCATCTATCTTAGAAGTTGCCCAAAATGACAATCGTCTAAATGTTGCCTTTCACCTCGCTTCCGGAGAGATTGGCAATGATCAGATTGCCACTGTGAAAGATCTTCCATTTATCCTTTCACTCAATCTACGTGGTACAAAAATCGACGATGAAGGAGTGAAAAACCTGACTGGACTGAAAGGCTTGGAACGTCTGCATCTCGAAAAGACCACCTTGACCGATGCTGGGTTAAAGCAATTGCTCAGTCTGGAAAGTCTGGCCTATCTGAATGTGTACGGGACGCAAGTGACCGACGCAGCGATTGAAGATATCTCCAAGATGAAGGCATTGAAAAAGGTCTTCATTTGGGAAACAAAGATCACGATTGATGGTGTCGCCAAACTGAAGGAAGCTCGACCTGACCTGAAGATTATTCCGGACTTGGTTGTTGAGAAAGCCAAGGCAGAAGCTGAAGCTAAACGTAAAGCGGAAGAAGAAGCTGCCAAGAAAAAAGCGGAAGAAGAAGCAGCTAAAAAGAAAGCTGAAGAAGAAGCCAAAAAGAAGGCCGAGGAAGAAGCTAAAAAGAAGGCTGAAGAGGAAGCTAAAAAGGCAGAAGAAGCTAAGAAAGCTGAAGAAGCCAAGAAGGCCGAAGAAGAAGCCAAGCAAGAGTAAATAAACAAACGACCAGAAAACCGCAGGCGTACTGTTTTCAGAGTCCGTCTGCGGTTTTTCTTTATAGGTGGAGAAAACGAAATGGCATTACCAGGTATTAAGCAGTTTGACATGAGTGGCCGAGTGGCCATTGTAACGGGAGGCTCAAAAGGTCTGGGGAAAGCAATGGCTGCAGGACTGGCTTCAGCAGGTGCAGATGTTTTGCTTGTGAGCAGAAATCAGGAAGAAGCAGATGCAGCGGCAGCAGAGATTGCTGCAGACCACGGTGGTCGAGCCATCGGACTCAAGGCAGATGTGACTTGTGGAGATGATGTTAGTGCTGTCATCGAACGTTGCCTAAGTGAATTTGGGAAAATTGATGTTCTGATTAATAACGCCGGCATCAATATTCGTGGTCCCATCGATGAGCTGTCGTTTGAGGATTTTCAGCAGGTGATGGATGTGAATGTCAACGGTGTCTGGAGAATGGCTCAGGCAGTCGTCCCGCATATGAAAAAAGCGGGGTACGGACGCATTGTAAATCTCGCAAGTACTTTAGGACTGGTTGGACTCTCCAATCGAACGCCCTATACCTCGAGCAAAGGGGCGGTCGCTCAGATGACCCGTGCGTTGGGGTTGGAATTGGCAGAATTTGGAATCACCTGTAATGCGATCTGCCCAGGACCGTTTTTAACTCCCATGAACGTTCCGATCAAAGATGATGAACAAACCAAGAAGTTTATTGTCGGCGCAGTGGCTCTTGAGCGATGGGGTGAAATGGAAGAAATTCAGGGTGCCGCGATCTTCCTTTCCAGTAATGCTTCAAGTTATATGACTGGCAGTATGCTGGTTGTCGACGGCGGTTGGACAGCTCGTTAGAGACTGGGTCTGCCCTGACTCGGTTTAAGGTGATCTCATGCCAGCATTATCAATTCGAATCGGAATCTGTTGGATCTATTGTTACTTGTTACTGAATGGACCGGTGACCTTAAATGGTCAGGATCAGCAAACGGTTCATGAAGTCCTTCGCCAACAAATTGGTGATGCCAAGCTTGCGATGCTGTTTCAAGGCAAAACTGAATCTCAGGCTCGTCAATGGCAGGGTGAATTCTCGACCAAACTTAATGAGCTCTTAGGAAGTACCACTCCGCCGAAGCGCTGGGAAACGGTGATTCGGAGTGGTAAACGCCTGGAAGATCATACTCGCTACGAGATTCTGCTAAAGTCACCAGGTGTACCTACCTTGCCGGTCTATTTGTTGATTCCTTCGGATGGGATTTCTCGCGGCCGCCCCGCCGTGGTTGCCGTGCATGGGCATGGCGACTTTGGTCATCATGCAGTGGCAGGCCGACACGATCTTCCAGAGGTTGCTAAGGCAATTCAATCGGCCAACTATGATTATGGCCTTCAATTCGTTCGACGTGGTTATGTCGTGGTCTGTCCCTGTTTGATTCCATTCGGCGACCGGGTTGAGCAAGCCAAGTACGGTTCAGATCCCTGCGCAGTTACGTTTGTGCGGATGATGGCATTGGGGCGAGTTCCGATTGCGGAGAATATTCGTGACATTCGCTGGGCAGTCAGCTTTTTACAAAGTCGACCGGAAGTGAATCCGGAAAACATCGGCTGTGCGGGACTGTCTTACGGAGGACGGATGACGATGATGGCCACAGCCGTTGAGCCCAGAATTAAAGTGGCCGCCATTAGCGGAGCTCTGAATTTGTTACAGGAGAGGACGACTCTACGCTATAGCTGCGGATTACAGATCATTCCCGGACTTTTGAAATTTGGTGACTATAGCGAAATCGCCAGTCTCATTGCTCCACGACCGGTTGTTTGGGAAATGGGTGACCAAGATAAGTTGATTGTCAAAGATGGCTGGGACGAGAAATTTAAGCAACGGCTAGAGTTGATTTACTCTGCCTATCAACAACCCAAACACCTGCTCTACGACCATTTTAAGGGAGGGCATCGCTGGAATGGTGAGATTGCATTTCCATTATTTGACGAAGTGCTCAAAACGCGACAAGACAACTAATGGCTTTGCTTCCGCTGATAGTAAGTGAATGTCAACGTGTCGTGGATTTGAACTTGCTTTAACTCATATCGCTGTAAGAAATCTGTCTGTTCCACGATCTCCTGATCAGACAGAAACCAAACAAGATTCTGTCTGTTCTTATTCTCAATTTTCCCCACCGTCCCCTGAGCCGGTCCCAGAATGATGTAATCTGGTTCGCGTGAAATCACATATCTTCCGTCCCCCTTGCTATGACCTGGGAATTGTTGCCAATACGTCAGCATTGGGACGTTTTCACGTTTGGCAATTTGTCGATCGTTTAGGCCCAGCATGTCGATAAATTGCTTCTGTGGTGCAAAGAATGCCACAGCGCCGGCTGAATTGGTGGCAATTAGTGAATCATCAGGGAAGTGCGTGGAGATGTAAGTGCCTATCTTCTTACCGGTCGCACCGGCTGGATCCGCTCGCCTTGCGTTAAGCATGCGTTCGTCGGCGGATAGAAACTGAAGGAAGCTTAGAGCAAGCAGCAAACTAACCATGACCATGGCTGGAGTTAGCGATAGGGATTTTGAATCGTCAGAGTTTCCTTCTGGATCGATTGGAAAAAGCGTGTAGGTAATCAAGAGAGTAAAGACGGGCAGGAGCGGAGTCCAGAAGCGATAAGCCGGCATGTGGTCTCCACCAGTCCAGACAATATAAATAACGCCGATCAGGCAATGAGCTGAAAGGCTGTACCAGGCTGCAGTTCGCCGATCAGGTTGTTTAAACAGTGTGTAGAGCCAACAGCCAATTGCTACCAATGGTAGCCAGGGAGCGGTACGGACGAATGTGTGCAAGTAATAGAATCCGTCCTGGAGTCGCTTGTAGAGAGGTGTGCCCAACTTGGCATAGTAAGTATTAGGAAGTGGCTCACCATAATAATTCCAACGCCAAACGAAGTACGGAAGATAGATCAGACAAAAACCTAAGACGAGTACCAGTGAAGGTTTGAAAGATCGGTGTATGGCCCAAAGTGCCAGGATGGACACCGCGACGAATAACACCGCTTCCGGACGAGTCATGACTGTGAGGCCGAACAGAATGCCCAATGTCAAATGCTTAGAGTTGGACTGACGAGAACACCAGATTGTAAATAGATAGATACATACCATTAAGAGAAACGTATACAGTGATGTTTCCAATCCTCCCCAGCTCCAGGCGATCAATGGAAACGACGTCATAATACTCGCCAACAGTACCAGAGCAAGCGGGATACGGAGGTATGTCGTGTGGAACCGAAAACTGAATCCAATTATAAAAATGCCTATAGATAAATAGGATAGGACACCAACGATTCGGGCTAAAGTTTCGGGAGTGAGTTCGAGTGATTGAAGTGAGTAAAGAGTGGCCAGATGCAGAAAGCTGGTATAACCTTCAACCCGTTCACTCTCATTCCAGACAGGGCCCTGCCCATGCTGCCACTGGTCGGCATACCGGAGAGTAATATACGCATCGTCATGGAAAAATTCCCGATGCTGTCGTAGCCCCATGACGGCAATGATGCCAACAAGCAGGAAGAGAGCTAATCCGATGCTCCACGGAATGGAACGTGTTGTGACGTTGGCACCCACTATAGATTCGGTGGGGTTACCAGTTTTGGCCTCGGACATATTACTCCATCCCATCTGGCTTGGCAGGCCTGTCCGGAATGGGCATTAACTCTGGCCCGTCCACATAATTTGGTAACGCATACTCTATGGGGTATGGATTAAAGAATACCGAAAACGTTTCCAGTTTGTCATCAGCGTGATCAAAGTGGGCCAATTTTTTTTCGTGAATGAGCTCGAGATCATGCGGATCCTGTTGCAACTGATGCTTTTGGGTGAAGTGCCGAGGGGTCAAAGTGATGATGTAGTCAGAGCTGTAAAGGAGTCCTTTCTGAGCAGCATTCACTTTGACGTTCTTTCGATAGGAGATCAGTCCCCAGTCGACCACTTTGGATTGTTCAAGGTGGTAGGGAAGAATGCCAGCAGCATACACATGAACTTGGGGTAGGCGTTGCAGTCCCTGCTGTTGCCAATGCTTGTCGATTGCTGTTGCCTGCTCGGCCAAAATCTCCATGAACTTCATATAGTTTTGTCGCGATAGGTTTGTGTATTCGCCATATCGACCAGGGTTTACCGAATGCTGATCAATGTAATAGAACTGAAATGCCTGTACTAATAGGGCCAGAGAAATGATCAGTTTCGTACCAGCGTTTCCATAGCGTCCGCCAGACAAGCCCTTGGGATGGATATCGAAGATCATTTGGAGTAATGCAAGCGTCAGAAGTGGGAGGTACGGCAGCAACATGCGATAGGAGAACATCATATGAGCAGTGGCTGTTCCTGTTGCATAGCTAGCAAAGAGCAGGCCACCGACAACGAGTCCCCAATGTTGCATCATGATTCGCTGGCCGGCGCGTTTTAGGTTGGAATGTTCGTGCCTGTAATGATTAATGACCGTCCAGCAGAGCAGAGGGATTAGTCCTGTGAGAAGGCCAAATTGGATCATGTAGAGTACATTCGTTCGTTGGTGATCCCAGCGAGCAGGTTTGTGATATACCGAGGTTGGGAAAATGTCGTGATAGTACCCATAGGCTGATATCAACCAGGCCAGGGCGATTACTAGTCCCGGAAGCAATAGTCTTAAAACTCCTATGAGCTTACGAGAGTCGGTTTGATTCCATTGCCGGGAAGCAACTTGGAACCACAGTGGAATCGTAACCAAACAGCTGTCAAACCGTGTCAAGAATGCGAGTCCGAGGCAAACAGAAAAGATTATCTGGTGCCTAGCTGACACAGATTGATTGCAATGATTGCTGGCAGCAAAGGCGAGCACTAGGAAACTGGAGAGATACATTGTCTCGAGTCCACCGGCTGTCCAGAAGATCGCGTAAGGGCTTAGCCAAATCATGATACCGAATAGCATCATGCCTTGGTGCTTTAGGAGCGATCTAAAGGCATACAAGGTGGCGAAGAAATGTAATCCCAGCGCGAAGCAACGATTGGTACAAGCCGATTCACCCGTGAGATAATACAGTCCACTTACCACTAGACTGTGGAGAGGAGAAGTTAATGCCGAAACATACTCACCTGGATTGAAAACCAGACCATTTCCATTGGCTAGGTTTTCGCTATAGCGATAGACGATGTATGCATCTTCCGCAATGAATCCGCTGAACCAGCTATACAGTGCGATATTGGCGATCGCAAAGGCGATGATGATTTGTGTGGCTTTTGACAACTTAGCTGAGGTCCCAAGTGAACTCAATTTAGAGAAAATCCTCCAGAGTTAAATTATGAAATATGAATCCAATCGAAGGGTTAATAATCCAAACAATGCGTGTTGGAATAATCGTTACAACCGTTTTTGCGGTACCGATTACAGGTGTTGTCCGGCGAGAAATCCGGTTGCAAACGCAGCGGTGAAGTTATAACCACCAATGGGACCATCTAAATCCAATATCTCGCCGGCCAGATATAAACCGGGCAGGCACTTGCTTTCCATTGTTTTCGAATCTACTTCCAACAGCGAAACACCTCCGGCTGTGACTTCCGCCTTTTCAAAACCGAGAGTACCGGTAACAGGAGTTTGGAGAGAATGAATAGTTTGAGTCAGAATTCGGATCTTCGCCTTGCCGATTTCCGCGCACCGATCAGTGGTGTTTATTTGCGACTGTTCCAAAATGACTTCGACAACCCGAGACGGAAAGAGGTGTTTTAAAACACTGTCGATTTGTTTTCTAGGTTCATCGGTTATGAGCTTTTGAAGTTTGGATTGTTTTTGATCCAAGTTAAGACTGGGTAGAAGATCAAATGCCAATGTGAAATCGGCATTTGCATAAGTGGAAACATACTTGCTGATATTCATCGCAGATGGTCCAGAGACGCCTACGTGCGTGAATAATGTTGATCCTTGGGATTTTGCAACGGCCTTTTGTTTTGCATCAAAAATGGTTAACCCCAATTCAGGAAGCGTCACTCCCTGAAGGTTGCGGGTCCAACTATTCTTAGGAGTCTTTAATGGTGCCAAGGCTGGGTAAGTGTCGACAATGGTATGGCCAAATGCTCGACACCATTGATAACCATCTCCAGTCGTCCCGCATCCGGGGTACGACCGACCACCAGTTGTAATGAGAACTCTGGAAGTTACATACTGAGCTTTAGGAGTTTGGATATGAAAGCCGTTCAGACTATGCTCCAGAAGTTCGACGGGTTCGGCTAGATTTAAGTAGACCTGATGCTGTTCGGCGTCGGCCACCAGAACATCCAGTACATCTTTGGCTCGGTCACTTTGTGGAAAGATCTTACCCGTTTCTTCAACTTTAGTGGGGAGGCCACGTTGATTGAAGTAGGTGACTAAATCCTCATTGGAAAATGCAGCCAAAGCAGAATGAAGAAACCTCCCATTAGGACCAAATTCGGAGATGATGCCTCGCGTGTCGGTGTTTTGAGTCAGGTTACAACGCGTGCCGCCTGACATCAGTATTTTTACGCCGGGTTTGGTGTTCTTTTCAAGCAGTAGCGTCCGCTTCCCACGCTTCGACGACTCGATCGCTGCCATTAGGCCCGCTGCACCGGCGCCGATGATCACACAGTCAAACTCGATCGCCATCGTCCGCCTCTTGCTGTTCTTCTTGGAAGGTGCGGTTTTTTCGTTTGAATGTCTCGATCAAGATGACGACCGCTGACAGGCTGGCAAGCAGTGTGATTGGTGGAAGTAAACCGGGCCATTTCTCGGGCATGACCCAAACCTGATATCCCATCAATGCCGTATGCGCGGCCGCCAACGCAATGACGATGCGTCCCATCCCGGAGATTAAGCTCAATTCCGTTCCTCTTCTTGTTTTGATCGATACTCGCCAGAGATGTATGAGACACACAAAGGCGATACATCCACTCAATAAGGAGAGGCTTGCTGCAAGAGTTAATCGTGGTGGATAATCTGATTGGTAGAATTTTTCAAAGTAAGCGGGAGAAAACAGAGCCAACGAAATCAGGGCGTGAAGAGTTAATAGCCACGCAGCACCCATTCCCAGTTTATGACGTTGAGAGCTGGTAGATTGCAAACCGGCAATTCCTAGGATTACAAGTCCGGCGTATGCGAATGCCTTATTTGCCACAAAGAAAGGTAGGTCTGAATAGGGTACATCCCCCAAAATGTTATAGCGTAGCACGGCATACCCGAGGGAGCCGAGGAGTACTAGCAGCGATAGCTTTTTGGAAGACATGGGGACTCTGAAAGGAACAAGGAAAGTTCCATTCTCACATCGAGCGGAAAAGCTTACAACCTGAGAAGTATCTCAAAAGCTGGATAAGCGATCTGGCCTGATACAATAGGCAGCAGGTGATTCAGAGTTATGCATAGAGTTTAATACGTATATGGTACGAGAAATACCAATCGCGATATCGGCTTGTTTGCTTGGTGAGCAGGTGCGTTATGACGGTCAACATAAACTTCAAGATTGGATTACCCAGATGGAAAATGTCGAATGGCTCCCTGTCTGCCCTGAAGTGGAAGCGGGGATGGGTGTTCCTCGGGAGAAAATTCAGGTTGAATTGGTCGATGGTGATTTAAGGCTGATGGGGATCTCGTCTCGTCATGACTGGACGGTGGCAATCGATCAACAGGCTTGCCAGCGGATAGAGTGGTTGAAGTCACGTAAGATCTGTGGCTATGTCCTGAAATCTCGATCACCAAGTTGTGGGATCCAATCCGTTCCTGTCTGGTCAGAGGGACTGCCTGAGCCGGTGAGTTTGGGCAATGGAAGATTCGTGGATAGACTTGTTGAGCAATGGCGAGATCTGCCTCTGGCAGATGAGACTATGTTGCAGCAAGAGCAAGGACGCCAGCAATTCCTGCAACAGGTCAGGGATTATTGGACTCGTCAGCAGGATTGAGATACGTCTCTGTTAGTCTGAAGTTGATAGGTAGAACTATCTTTTGTACGATTTGACCAGAGTCGAGCGAGCGAAAGTTGAATACGTATCGCCACACCAATTTTTAGAAAGTAATTCGTGATGATGAAATCTATTCCTGTGCTGCTGTGTATTTTCCAGCTAAGTCTCACGCCTGCTATGGCAAATGATACCAAGACCTTTACTGGGGATTGGGAAGTCGCTGTTGCGATCATCGAAGGTAATGAAGTACCGGCAGAATTCAATAAGATGATCCAACTTCAAATGCGTGGCAAACAGTATATGACTTCACGAATGGGAGAAGTCGTTGATGAAGGTACCTTTGAATTAGAGATGGACAAGATGCCTCCGAGGATTCAAATCACGGGCGTGAAGGGGGAAAACGCTGGTAAGAAAATTCTGGGAATTTACAAGCTGGAAGGGAAGGACAAGCTGACTTTCTGTTATTCCTTTGATGGGAAGGCGTACCCCGAGAAATTTGAGGCTAAGTCTCCGGGAATGGTCTTAATTACCTACACTCGCCGAGCAGCAAAGTAACCGAATCGCTCCAGATGGGATGATTCAGTTCCGGTTATAAATGCCAGCTCAGCATTGATCTACTTATTGATACATTCCTGAGTTTGCGGGATTGCTACGGAAAAATGTTAAGACATTACGATTTTTCCGAGCTCGAGGCAGTTTCCACTGTCTGAAATCACTCACTTGGCGATTGAATTGCAAAAATAGGATGATTTAGGTCGAAATGGATAATGTGGTAATGTGCCTTTAGTTTAGGTTCTAAGCGTCTCCTAGAATTGACTTAGGATTTCACCGGTACGTATCATAGTAGAAGGAAGAAGTTCTCATCCAGTAGAACGACTAACGGCTAATTCAAAGGGGAATACTGTGCTGTTCAAAAAATTCTGTCTTGGCCTGTTAATGGTTGGTGTCCTGACATGTGCATCAATTTCATCAGCTCAACAACCAGCGGCTTTCACTGAGATTCCGATTGCGGCCCCATTTGATCTAGCTCCTCATCAGGCGCCGGAATCTCGGGCTCAACTGAACCAGGTAAAACAGAACATTAATCAGACTCGAGCTCAACTCGCATTGATTTTCCGCGGAGAAGCCGCTTTAGGGGCGAATTTTACTCTGGGGGAAGGTGGTCCCAGCCCTGTTCAGATGACTAATGAAGCGTTACTCAAAGGCTGGTACGAAAACTATGTGTTTGCGCAGTTTACGCACGCGAAGTCGATGGGTGAGCTGGCTACGCAGCGATTGACATTTGTGAATGAACTTAATACTCGCTGCCCAAATGATGCGGTGTACCAACATATTGCAAACAACATTGTATTGCCTCAGATGCAGACATTCCTTACCGGGACATTTCACCCAGCCGTGCAATACAACGCGATGTTGATTGTTGGCCAGATGAATCAACGTTCCAGCTATAATCCTGACCAGACACGCCGTGTCCCCGTGCCCTCATCAGCAGCACTTGGGTTTTTAATGACCAATGTACAAGGGGCAGCCAAAAATGATGCCTTGCTATTGGCCAGTTGGGTAGGCGTCTTGCGGCACGTGAGTTTGAATCGTGTAACACAACATATTCCCGGTAATCAACAAGTTGCGATTGCCACTCAGGCTTTGAATTTGCTGAACCAGGATGCCAACGCGGCCGGTCGCAGTTTATCAGGGCATACTTGGTTGCAACGTCGGGCGATTGAAGTCCTATCTGCGATCGGGCGTGATAATGGACAAATCCTCACCAAGATCGTCTCGATTATCAAAGATGAGAATTCGCCGATTTCCTTAAGATTGTCAGCCGCCAAAGCTCTGCATTATTTTTATTATGATGACCGAACTAAAGTAGCGGTCGAAGAGACTTCGAATTCATTGGGATTGTTAGCCATTCAGATTTGTCGGAATGAGCTGGCGCGTGTCGAAAAAGAGAAAGAACTAGAAGCTTCTAATGCGGCAGGTGGTGTAGGCGATTTTGGAGCCGGCATGATGGGTGGCATGGATGGCGGCATGGGTGGCATGGATGGCGGCATGGGTGGCATGGATGGCGGCATGGGTGGCATGGATGGCGGCATGGGCGGCATGGCTGGTGGTATGGGCGGCATGATGGGCGGTATGGGTGGCGACGTCTTTGGTGGTGGTGCTTCCACTCTTAGTAAAGAAGAAAAACGCCGAGTGGATTATTCGCGTAGGATATTGGCTTACCAACTTTATCACGTCGTCCTGGGTATCGGAAAGCAAGGACGTCAGGCGGGCCCAAATACCATCGCCTCAACAGGGATGGTGCTTGCCGTGACTCAAGATAATGCCGGTCAAGCAGCACTTACACAGCTCCAGGAAGGAATGGATGCGTTAATCGAAACCATTCGCATTCCGGAAGACAATAGCACGGTGTCTCCAGACGAACCTGTTAGTGAGCCGGATCGCGAAACGATGCTGGGAAACCTGGAAGGTGAAGTACGTAAACTCGAAAGCTTTTTACTCCCCGCTGTTGCTCCAGCCACAGTCGAAAACCCAGCAGCCAACACGACAGAACCGAATCCGGTCGTTCCAGGCAGCTAGTTCATTGAAGTTCCATTATGAATAGAACATTAAAAATAGATCTAATCACGACTCTGCTGTTAATCTGCCTAGGTTTAATCCTGCGGATTGCCTTGCAGGATTTTCCTAATATTTCACCGGTGGCTGCGTTGGCTCTGTTCGCTGGTTATTTGTTGCATAGCCGAGCTCTGGCCATCGTTGTGCCATTGACTGTGCTTGTTGTCAGTGATTTGTATTTCGGAGGTTATGCTCCGGCCGTCATGGCAACAGTTTATGTCCTGCTCGCAATACCTGTTGTGGCTGGGAGACCGTTACGTAACCTACATAAACGCCATCAGACCCATTCGTTGAGAACGGTATCCGTAGGTGGTACAGGGCTACTGTTTGCTATTCTGTTTTTTCTAGGTACCAATCTGGCTGTTTGGGGAGCGAGTTCCTACTACACTCGAGATTGGATTGGTCTTGTAGAATGCTATACGGCCGCCTTACCGTTCTTCCGTCAGACATTAATCGGAGACTTGGCGTTTGTGAGTGTTTTCTTTGGTAGTTATGCCATGTTCCGCGTTTGGATTAATGTTCAATCCAGGCAGGCGGTAGCTCAATAGCTCGAAATCCAGTTCCGGTGTGTTGCTACGGCCTTACTGAAATGTTTCGTATTTCCAGACGATCGAGTCATTCGCTTTTAGCTGGTAGGCTCCTACCCCGACTTTGGCACGTTCGCCATTGATATAAACGATCCAGTTTTTGCCATTACCTTCATTACGGATCATGTCGATTTCAGAGATGAAGGTTAAAGTTCCGGAACCTTTGGATTTGTACGTTATTCTGAAGCGATGTTTCTGCATGGCTCGCATGGAATCCAGAATGGTGGCATTTTCTGTTACCTTGATTTCGTTAAAATGTTTGCTGAACCCAAGTCCATATTCGAATTGCATGGATACCGTAATCATCTTGGGTTGAGTGGCAAACGTATTTGCTTCGTCAAGGAGCAATAGGATTTGGCTGAGGCAGACGACTGAGATAACTTGTAATAATGTAGTTTTGAATCGCATCACAATGTGGGCACCGTCTTTAAAACAAGGTAATCGAAATAGGTGAGTCCTATTATAGAATGACCATCATCAAGTAAGCATGATTGGTTAGTGTATTCATGAATTTCCTCGAAGCTCTTCAATCTCACAGTCTCCATCAGCCAGATCAGCTGGCACTTCAGGTGTTGTCGCCCGAGGGGGGGCATTGGCTGACCTGGAGTGAATTGTGGGATGCTTTTCAGGAGACCGTTTTTGTCCTGCAAAGTCTGGGAGTCATGCGGGGAAACCGTATCGGCATCCTGAGTGAAAACTCATTGCCTTGGATTCTACTGGATCTTGCCTGTCATCAATTGCATGCGGTGTCCGTTCCACTAAACACTCAGTTGAGTCAGTCGCAACTGACTGAGCAACTAAAGCATTCTGGTGTTAGTTTACTCTTTACAGAGGCTCTTAACTTGCCTCTTGTCGATGCCGAGGTTGGTGTTCCAATCGTGGTGACTGGGGGGGCTGTTCCGGATTCAGTAAACGCCGAGTTGGTCATTATTGGAGCATGGAATTCGCTGGTTACTGCTTCACGAGTGGGGCGATCTGCAGAAATCCAAAATGCACGTTGGGCTGTGCCTGCGTCGCTACCTGATCGGATTGCCTCGATCGTTTATACCTCCGGCACAACCGGCGAGGCGAAAGGGGTGATGCTGACTGAAGATAATCTGGTCTTCAATGCCGAAATGGCATTAAAGAGATACCAATTTGATCGGTCGACACATCAATTCAACTTCCTTCCATTTTTCCATGCGTTTGGCAGGACGTGTGATTTCTATGTGTGGTTGTTGGGAGGGCATCAGCTCACCTTAGCTTCCGATCGCCAGACAGCGTCGCATGAAGTTGCTCAGGCTAATCCAACACATATTAATGGAGTCCCGTATTTCTTTGAAAAGCTGTTGATTTTAAGTCAGCAGAAAGAAGTTCCCACCCAAGCATTGGGAGAACGGCTGATTCAAATAAACTCTGGAGGCGCCACTTTAACGAAGTCGATATTTGACGATTTTACCGAGCTGGATGTGGCTGTCCTTGAAGGATATGGCCTGACAGAAACTTCCCCAGTGGCGACCTTGGCAGGACGTGATGCGATTAAATATGGATCAGTTGGTCGAGCATTAGATCAGACTGCAATTAAGATTAACTCAGAGGGAGAGGTGATCATTCGCGGACGTCACGTCTGTGCTGGGTATTATCGAAACGCTCAGGAGAGTGATCAATTGCTTAGTGAGGGTTGGTTGTGTACAGGAGATTTGGGGACTCTGGATGAGGACGGATTTCTCTATTTAACAGGGCGTAAAACGGAGCTAATTGTTACTTCCAGTGGCAAGAATATCTGGCCCCAGACGATTGAACAACTCCTGTCCAGTCATGAAGGGATTGAACAGGTGATGGTGGTAGGAGACCAGCAGAAATTCTTAACGGCAATTATAGTGCCCAATTGGGAGTATTTTGCAGATAGCACGGACGTCTCTGGAACACCTGAACAATGGAAAGATAGTCCTAATGTCGAAAGGTGGTTTCAATATCTTGTCGATCAGTGTCTGGAGAATCGAGCGGCTTATGAGCAGATTGGCCAATTGGTATTGATGAGTGATCCCTGGACATCAGAGGCCGGTCAGTTAACTGCCAAAGGGACGCTGCGTCGTGGAGTTATTAAAGCGCAGTTGGTAGATGTTCTCGATCGACTATATCGGGGTTAGTATGTAGGAAGCAGAATGAATCACCAGAGTTAATGGTAAGTTCTGTGAGATGACAATTCACAAGTATAGATTGAAGCCATGTCTGATGTCGCTGTGGTGATCGTTGCGGCCGGTAAAAGCACACGCTTTACAGGCGAAAGTGAAAACCACCCAACCCAGCTTAAGAAACCGTTCGTTTCCGTGCGTTCCCGCGCGTTATGGTTGCATAGTGTAGATCGGTTTCTTCGACGAGAAGATGTGAAACAGCTGATCCTGGTCATCGCTGAAGAAGATCAGCAAATGTTTCATGAGCGTTTTGGAGCGGAGGTTGCCATTCTGAGCGTGGATGTGGTTCTTGGAGGATCCAGCCGCGCCGAGTCAGTGCTGCATGGCTTGCGAGCAGTTCGTGAAGAGATTGCTTTTGTTGCGGTGCACGATGCCGCTCGACCTTGTATTGCAGACACCTGGCTGGACCAGCTTTTTGCTCAAGCCCGTGAAACAGGAGCAGCGATTCTAGCTACGCCAGTGGTTTCGACTGTGAAACGCGTAATCGATGACTCGGTGGATGCCACCGTTTCTCGTGAAGGACTGTGGGAATCGCAGACGCCGCAGATGTTTGAGAAGAAAAAACTGTTAGAAGCCTACGAGCACTCAGAGAACTACGTACAGGCAACCGACGAAGCTCAGTTGATGGAGTGGTTGGGGCACGATGTTGCAGTTGTTCCAGCTTCTCCCTTAAATCGAAAAGTGACAACGCAGGCCGATCTGCAGTTTGTAGAGATTGCTCTGGATCTCTTGCCCAAGAAAGAGATTGAGAGTCCTTCCCCTTCGTTAGACGAAAACGGTTTCTGGTATTAGGAGTACAACATTGTCTGCAGTTTTTTTCGCGGTAGATCGCGAACACGCGAAACCCATGTTTGCGGCCCGAGAACCCGCTGGATTACTTGAATTCTTCCACGGATTTGTCTCAACCGATCCTCCACAGTTAGTCATGGAGGACCACTGGACGGTGATCAACGAATTCCTCCAACAGCAAGGCACTAGTCACGAACAGTGGACAATGCCCTTATCGATGGCCTTTAATGGAGGGCGTCCATTGCTGGATGAATCAGAGCGGAAGGTCTATTTGGTACGCCCGGATGTCGTTGGTTTTCTAGGGGATATTTTAAAGGAGCTGTTGAACGAGGGAACACCGGAAGACCAGCTGGTTTTCGAAGGACTCACTCAAATGCAGGATTTTTATCAACAGGCTGCAGAGAGACGCCAATGTGTCGTTTTCACAATCGGAATTCTCTGAGATAATCAACTGAAAGCACACTCACCAATCCAATAGACAGTTTTGACAATGAGCGACATCTACGCAGATTTCACAACACGCGGTCTTATCCATCAAACGACGGATGATCTGGCACCCTGGCTTCAGGAAAAGCCTCGTACGATGTATATCGGGTTTGATCCGACTGCAGACAGTATGCATGTAGGCCATCTGATGCAGGTGATGACTCTACGCCGATTTCAACAGGCAGGGCATCGTCCGATTGCGTTGGTAGGCGGAGCGACCGGTATGATTGGCGATCCGAGTGGAAAGAGCCAGGAACGTAATCTATTGACCGTTGATCAGCTTCACGCCAATACCGAAGCGTTGAAGAGCCAGATGCAGAATTTTATTGGATTTGACGAGGCCGGAGGCGGAGCCGTTCTAGCCAATAACCTGGATTGGATGAATGAGTTTTCGTTCTTGGAGTTCTTAAGGGACATTGGGAAGAACTTCCCAGTCAACGTCATGCTCGGTAAAGACTCCGTAAAGAGCAGGCTCGAAGGCGAAAGCGGATTAAGCTATACCGAGTTTAGTTACATGTTGCTACAGGCTTATGACTTTGTTCATCTGCATCAAAAGTATGATTGTGAGCTACAGGTCGGAGGCAGTGATCAGTGGGGTAACATCACGGCTGGGATTGATCTGGGACGACGAATGCATGGAGCGTCTCTATACGGCATGACATGCCCGCTGTTGACGAAATCCGATGGAACCAAGATGGGGAAAACAGAATCAGGAGCTGTCTGGCTGGCTCCGGAACGAACAAGTCCCTATAAGTTTTATCAGTACTGGATAAATGTTGCTGATGACGATGCTGGGCAATGTTTGCGATTCCTTACCGAGTTGCCAATGGAAGAAATTGTTGAGCTAGATCAATCAAGAGAAACCGAACCACACCTGCGTAGTAGTCAGAAGCGGTTGGCGGAAGTCCTGACTCAGATCGTGCATCGGCAGGATGGACTGGATGCGGCTAGGAAGGCGACAGATATATTCTTCGGATCTGAAATTCAGGATTTAAGTGACGAACAGTTGCTCGATATCTTTGCGGATGTCCCTAGCGTGGAAATCTCACGAGATGTTCTGACCGGCGGACAATTCAATATTGTCGATGCTCTAGTGGATAGCGGGTTGTGTAGTAGCCGTGGAGACGCACGACGTTCCATCGAACAGGGCGGCGGGTATGTGAATAATCGCCGAGTGGAGTCACTTGATACCAATCTCTCTGAGCAAGATCTGGCGAGCGATACGGTGATCGTCCTGCGTCGAGGTAAGAAGAAATACGCTTTGGTGCGTGTAGCGAATTAACTCGTATCAAGGAAGCTAAAACGATGAAAATGACCTGGAAGAAATTCTTTTATATTCTTCTGGGCGTGGCTGTTTTGGTGTTACTTGGATTTCTTTATATTCTCTATCTGGTGAATGCAGTTCCCCGAAAGTATGAACAGGAACTGAAAATCCCCCCATCGGTGCATCAACAACCCGCTCAGGAGTTATTGGATACCGTTGATGACATTAAAGAGAATATACGTTGGGGAGATGATCTCAATTACGAAATCACTCAACAGCAAATCAATGGTTGGCTGGCCACTCAGCTTAAAGGAAACCCTCATGTCTCGCTACCGGATGGCATACGCAATCCCAGAATTCTAATTGATCAGCCGCAACAGACGCTCTACTTTACTCTCGAACGATCACGATTTACTTCGGCCATTTCCATACAACTCACGATCAAGTTGGCAGAACAACCGAATACCATTGAGATCAAATTGAATTCGTTACATGCCGGTAACCTCCCGATTCGGATCAAACGGGTGTTTGACGAAATTGAGTCTGCCATGGCACGGTCTGGTGTGGATTTTAAGTGGGAACCCGGAACCGATCGAACGGTTGCCATCGTACGGATTCCGACGGTGGTACGCATTAAGAGAGAACGCGAATTAGACATCACGTCCCTTGAATTTCTCAAAGAGAAGGTTCGTGTTCAGGTTGCCATTGATTAGTTGGCAGTGAAATGGAATTTCCATTCCGATTCGGAGATTCGCTGAGCTTGTAAGTCACCGACCATCAATGGACTGGATAGACGAATCGTCCATTCAGTGAGTTCGGACCTGATTTCAGGCGAATAGGATCCTTGAACTTTACGTTGAACCGATCCACGATTTCCAGAAACTTCACCTTCATACTCCAGATATTCCAGACGGTGTGCCGTAAGCGGGATTCCTGTAAAGTCGCTGGAGTCTATTGGAATAGTATTCCATCTCCACGTGGCTAAACTACCCTCTGCCGTGACTTCAAGCATAAAGTCATAGTGAGGAGGCTCATTGGAGTTCGGAGCTGGACGATGCAGAAGGATGACGAATCGAGGCATTTGCTAGTCCGCAAGATTAATCAGGACGTCTTGCCCCAATTGAATTGGCGTAGTCAATTCGTCTGCATGGATGGTTACCTTGAGGCTCGCCTTACCTGCGCGTTGTGACTGCACATTGATTTGGTACGGAATAACCGACTCGTCTGGTTTTAATTCAGTAATGACAGGAAGAGTCACACGACGCTGAATTGGATCAATCGCATTTTCAAATGCTGTAGAATCAGTTCCCTTTTGCGTTAAGGCAATGATTTTGAGGTGCTCGCTGGCCGTGACTTGTATTGCAATCTTGTGAACCGGTAAATCATCGTTGTTTTGGACGTAGACAAAGTAGATGTTTTCGTCACCAATCGTGATGGGGTTGTTTAGTGTTATTACTTTACTAGATAGAACGGATTGTCTGGCGGGATTCGCCTCAGGATTCTTGATGACATCGGGAGTCTCCGTGGGGACGTCCACCGGTTCTCCCTCGGCCTCGTTCAAAGCAGGTTCATTATTTTCGGTAGCAGTGTCCGGGGCTGCCGGAGCATCAATGTTAGTGGACTCCTGTTCAGGGACAGTGAGAGTCCGTGTGGGTTCTTGCGGCGGAATTTCGACATTATTCTCAGGAGCTTGATCGACCGGGTTTTCTGAATCGTCAGCGGGAGGGAGAGTTAATGGAAAGGTATCCTGATCTGCTTCCTTTCCTTCTAGGGGGGAAGGAGGCGTCGTTTCAGCAGCATCCTCATTTGTCGGAACATCCTGTAAGACAGGATTAGGAAGATCGTCAGAAGGTGGAGTGACTTGGGTACTTTCTTCACTGGAATCATCCGAATCAGTCGTTGCATCGTCTGCTGTCTCGGAGGTGGGACTTTCGTCTCCCGAGTCTGGATTCAAGTCCGGCAGATCGAGATTGGGTAATGGTTCGTTGTTGGCTGGGATTTTGGGTTCAGCCGATTCGATAGCAGGCTGAGGATTGGCTGGTGGTGATAGATCAAGGGGGTTGGACGCAGAGTTCGCATGGATTGTGATAAGTTCGGATTTCGTTACTCTTTGGGTAGCATCACCGGTTACGTCCATCTCTAAGGTGAAATCATTACCTGAATCTTCAGCCAGAATCTGAACGACGAGCGTTCTGGTTTGCCCTGCCAATAACGTAGGGATATCCAGAACGATCGATGGTCCTTCACTGCGATGCCCTTCACTGGCCAATTGTGGCTGTAATGCTTGCGGCAAGGTCGCCTTGATGGTGACGTTGGTGATAGGTTGTTTGGATTGGTTCGAAATCTGGAATCGCTTGGTTCTGGTTTCCCCGACTTCCCAATTTTGCTTGTTGTCTGATTCAATAATGGTGGCTTTGATTACGGGAACCGTTTGATCTTGGGGTTGGATGGGAGCGCTAACTTCCACACACACCTGTTTCTCCACAACCAAACCGTTGGCAAGGGTTGCCGTCAGAGTATGGCAGAGAGTCCCTGCTCTGGATGCTCTCATGGAGATCGCTTTGGCAGTCGTACTGTTTGGTTCGATCGTACGGGACTGGAAAGCTAGTTTTCTGACAGTCGGATTGCCTAACGGATTGGATTTGGAAATATGTATCAACCCGGGGCCGAGTGATTCCATGAGCTGTAAACCAGCGATAGGTTGAGTCGACGTGTTATGCAGTAGGATTTGAAATTGAAGGTCATCTCCCAATTTGGCAAGGCGGGGACCTTCGATGGTGATTTCAAGTGGGGAGGTCACGATGTTCGTCAGGCTATCGGCCTCGGTCTGTAATCCTTCTTCACAGGTCACTAAAAAGTTTAAATTACTAGCACCGACCTCACTGGTGGTGTAGCGGATGGTTAATTGCTTTTGCGTCTGCGGTGCCAGATCGCCAAAACTCCATACGATTTGATTCCCTGTGACATTGGCAATGGGATTACTCGAATCCAAACTCAGACCGGGAGGCAGGCTTTGTACCACACTGACGTTGGTAGCCGTTTGGTTTCCCGGATTAGAAACCGTTACTACGCAGTTCATCGTCTTTCCAAATTCCACGATTTTAGGACTGGCAGCTTCAACAGTGAGTCCTGGTGCATTCCAGGTAACAACGCTCGTCGATTCTCCAACGACGAGCGCAGGAGTTTCAAGTGATATGTCGGCTGGTCGAATCACTTCGGTCGTAACGTAGACAACTCCGGCCTGATTACCGTTGGGAGTAACTCGAATGGCAGCCTGTCCGTTCGCATCAGTTGTGACATCAATAGTATCTAACTGCTCGTTATTGGACGGGGATGAAAGTGTAGCTTTACGGTTACTGACGAGTTTGTAGCGTATGGTCCAGCCAGACAGCGGAATATTGTCTGAAGGGCGTGTCACTGTCGTCGTCAAAACCTGATCGCTACCTGCGTTACCGGACACGGATGTGGGGAATTGCCATTGAGCATCGATCCAATGGACGAGTATTTTTTGATACTGTCGATCCCAGTTTGTTTCCGTAGAAGCCCCTACAAGGACTTCGGTAGTTCCCTTCTGTTCGGATGAAATGACGGTCCAGCCTTCTCCCCGTGCAACTCCAATGTCGTCATCGTATTCCACGGTATCTTGATGGACGACTTCGGCGCGTTCCGCTGTGGTGGTATGAGCATAGGATTCAGAAGCCTGGTTTCCATATTTGGGAAACAACCAACGAAAGGTATTGGGGTTCCCTCCCCCTGCACTCTCGATGATGCCCGGACTACCTTCCGCAATGGTCCATTCGAGTTTCTGTCCAGGAAGTAGTTGTTTCTTGGATCCAACAATCCCCGCCTTGAGTACCACAGCACTGCCAATCGGAGCTGCCATGACTTTCGGAGAAACCCAAATCATCCCTGGAGTAATTGGATTATCGGAGTTGGTTTCCGTTAGCGTGTCGGGCGCAGCCTGGTTTCCCTGATCTGGTTTGCGAAAGGCGGGTTTGGGAAGCGGTGATGGGAGGTCTCTGACTTTCTCCGTATCCTGAAAAGGGCGAGTAACTTCGGTAGAGTCTCCGGTAACAAAGAGTCCTTTGCCATTTGCATCGATTTTAGGTAACCGCAATTGGCTACAACCAAGCATGACTAAACATAGAACGGAGAGTCCCGCAAGCAATCCTTGGGTTGCGCGAAGTTGCTTAGGTAATCGAAATGTGCCTTTTGGATATGCCACCCTTAGGTTGTCCTTTCCAGTAAGGTGCAACTCCTCCATTATTTGAGAAACCATGAATCCGAGTTAAGACGAATTTCCCTAATTCGGGCGGTACGTTAAAAAAAAATAGCTGAAAACAGTTAAATCAGGGGGACTTTGGACGGTAGTTGAACTTGCGACGTTTGGCAATCTGGGAAAGAATACCTCCGCATTTCCAGTAAATGCATTTGAGCCGAAGAACATTTTGCTTTCATTACGGTTGAATACGTAGGATTTGTACGTTGGCAGGGTGCGACATTTAGGCTTGTAATTGACGATGAATGATTAGGCCGGTTTGCAAATAGCTATCCGGTGAAGGGAGAAAAGGATGCAAAGCCTTACAAAGCGATTCGTTGCGGGAATCACCTTTGGGTTATGCGGATGGATGTTTTTTGCCGTTCTGTTCGGAGCTGTGACGACGGCTGTCCATGCTGATGATTTAACTGAAGCTATCGACCAAGTGTCAACAACGTCTCGATCTCTCTTGGATTCCCAGAAAAAGGAAAAGGCGATTACAGCAATCCGTACTGGCCTGGAATACGACACGTTGGAAGCATTGCTACGTCAGGGGGTCTCGGCCAAAAAGGAAGATATCGCCAAGTTACGAGACCATTACATTGAAACTATACCTGATTTCCCCAAAAAGACCCGGTTGTCGGCCGAGCAGATTCGTCAGGCATTGGAACAGTGGGTGCAAAGTTTACCTTCTCAGGATCTGAAGCAAATTCTTGAGCAATTAAGAAAGCAACCTCCTGCGTTCGTCCCCATTTCGGATGAACAAGTCACGAAAACCAGGACGGCTTTGGACGCTTCGATTGAAAACATGAAAGCATTCCTGGATGCCGGCGAAGTTGATTTTGACTGGAAAGAGCAGCTGCAATGGAGCCTTCTAGAGGAAGAATTAGTAAAAGACATCCCGAATCCGGCTCGCATGCAAGCTTCGTTGAATGGATTCTATGGAGCAGAAGTTGTAGGACTCGAGCGGCCTGAGTTTACCAATGTCCGAACAACGCTCAGGGCTTACATGAATGCCGTGTATTTCAAACACAACAAAAACTCTCAAGCCATGTACGAATCGCAGATCGAGAAGCTGGTTACGGCCTTAGAAGACTATACGGACCATGCAAACAATGAGACGGCCTGGCAAGTGGGTCGATTGATTGGTTGGTTGGACCGAGCCGGGCAGGCCTCCAACGTTCAGCAGCAAATTCGTTATCACTTCTATCAACCAAATATCTATCTGCATGTTTCTCAAAATCTCATATCAGCCGGTGAATTGATGGAAGTGGATGAAACCGAGCAGATGACGTTGAATGTCAAGGGAATAGCAGTCAAAGGTGAAGCCCGTTTGAGAGGCCAGATTTCCTTTCAAATTGCCGAATCTCAGGAAAAAGCAACCTTGCGTGTGATTCTCGACGGAACGGCATTAAGCCGCAATGTCGCTCAAAAATCGGGAGTGACGGTGGTGACACGAGGAACGACAACGCTTCAAGCTAGCAAATTGGTTGCCTTTGATGGTGAAGGATTTACGACAGAGCCAGCTCAGGCTGAAGCATCAACAAAACTGGAACTCGATAGTATCAAAGGCCCGTCCTCAACCCATGAATCGATCGCCAAGACCAAATTTATCAAGACTCGGTCACAAAACGAAAAAGACGCATCGGAAGTGGCTGTGGAATCGGTTACCACAAAAATGGATGCGCAGGTCCTGGAATTGTTGGCAAATGTTATTGATGGCTACCAAGACAAAGTACGTAATCCTTTGATTCGCCGTGGAGGATTCCCAGTCAATGTCGAATCGACTAGTACTGAGGACTATATCCGCCTCAATATGTTACAAACCGGGCGTTATCAATTGGCTTCCCCCACAGAAGCACCGGCCTTAAATAAAGGAACCGACGTCGCGCTGCGGTTACACGAATCCTTCATTCGAAATTTCACTGAAGTCGTGCTGGGAGGCGTTGAATTGACGGATGAAAAGCTTGTCGAACATATGACTGACCTGGGAGCAGAAATTCCCGAAGAATTGCAGACGGGGAAGGGTAAAAAGTCCTGGGCCATCACCTTTTCTAGTACTCAGCCAATTAGCGTGAGTTTCCGTGATAATCAACTGGAAATTGCGATACAGGGGAAGCAGTTTAAGGATGGCGCTAAGATCATCAATGACCGCATCCGAATTGCAGCAACTTATAACGTGAAAAAGACAGATGAAGGAATGCAATTACTCCGAGACGGAGATGTTGACGTGCAATTCGTTGGCCGTCAGTCGCTTACGGTCAGTCAGGTCGCGATGAAGACTGTGATGAGTAAAAAGTTTAATGCCTTCTTCAAAGATGACATTGTTGGCAAAGGTGGGATTCCACTACCCGGTAATTGGGCCTCGGCAGGAAACCTGATCCTTCAACAGATCGTCTCTGATAATGGATGGTTAATGCTTTCCTACAACCTAGGGAAGAGTGGTCCCACCGAATAGTAACTCAGTCGATAGAGAGTAACCATGGACCGTTGGGTTGAAATATCGTTTGATTGCCTTCCGTTGCGCAGTGTAGGTCGCTTGGACATCCCAATGGATGCATCGCCCAAATATCAACAGCGGTGCGAGCGTATCAAAGCAGCGATGGAACGCCATGGTTCCTACAATTCTTACTTTCTCTATAACGCTAAGGCGATCTTTCATTTGACCAATGATCCTCAAAAAGGAATGTTGGATTTCAGCTTCGAGGGGACTGTTTTGACGGATTCAACGGATGAATCCACCAAGTCGGTTGATTTGCTGATTCAGTTGCAGGGAGAGACCTGTGATTGGTTGAGTCAGGGCGTGGTCGATTGGTTTGAGCAGACAGTTCGTGAAGCCGTCAAAGTGGAATTCGATCGCTATATCCACGCCGGGGACCTGCAAAAGACTCGTGAACGTCTTCAAGAAATTGAAGCAGCTTCTGATGGTGCAGATGGGTTTCTGGGAATGTACCTCTAAGGTTTTTAAGCGGTATTAAAAAATCTATTTTTCCGCTTCTTTTGGCTAAGATTCGAGCGTTTACGGACGATTTGGACTCTACCGTTAACCCACTTAACGTCCAGTGGTGCTATACATTTGTAGAATCTACAGGGCAATTTGAGGAGGCGGTGTAAGGGGGGGCAGCCTGTTATTACAGGTTACACGACTTGTTTTTTGTACCTGCAAAGCCCAAACCAGGATTCGGTAGTGACAACTAGTTGCCACAAATCGCTTAAACCAGCTTGCCTTATGGCGTTGATCTTATCAGCCATTGTTTCAGGCTGTACGCCTTCTCGGCCGCATTATCTGCGAGAACCGGGGGAATTGCGGACGTACGTCGATAGCCAAATTCAAATTGAGTATCCCGATGTACAAACGGAGTCTCTTGATGAGGTTACCAAGACGAAATCTCCGATAACTCTGTCCAAGCCGGATTTTGATAAACCTTGGGACCTAACGCTGCAGGAAGCTGTGCAGACAGCATTAAGAAATAGCAAAGTCATCCGAAACTTGGGAAGTGTCACTCCTTTCGGGTTTGCAGATGGACTATCCGGACGGACTGCCGGAGCGACGACTGTCTACGATCCCGCTATTTTTGAAACAGACCCGCGTTCAGGTGTGTTGGCTGCATTAGCTGAATTTGATGCTCAATTTACCACCAGTATGTTCTGGCAAAAGTCGGATCGACCGCAAAACGTCAGCACCAGTGAATTTGGATTTGTCCCCTTTAATTACCAACAGGACCAGGGGCAGATTGATATGAGTCTGTCCAAAAAGGCTGCCACCGGGACCCAGTTCTCACTGAGAAATCAGACGATTTACGACCAGAATAATCGAGGGTTTGGCCGAGCACTTCCATCAGACTGGTATACCGCGATCGAAGGGGAAGTTAATCATCCTTTGCTGCGTGGTAATGGAACGATGGTCAATCGAATTCCTCTATTACTCGCTCGGATCAACACCGACGTAAGCGTGGCGATGTTTGAATCAGCTGTACGCAATATGGTTTTGGATATTGAAAATACATACTGGGACCTCTACACCGCCTATCGCAATCTGGAAGCAGCTAAGATTGCACGCGATAGTGCTCAGGTGACGTGGAAAATTGCCTATGAGAAGATGGTAGGTGGTATTGAAACCGCTCAGGCCGAGGCCCAGGCTCAGGAACAATACTTCTTCTTCCAAGCTCAGGTGGAGACTGCCTGGAACGATTTGCTGAAGGCTGAGCAAAGCATGCGATGGTTGATGGGACTTTCGCCTACCGATGGGCGAGTGATTAGGCCGTCCGACGAACCAGCTCAGGCGAAGGTTGTCTTCGATTGGCAACAGTCCCACGAAGAAGCACTCATCCGAAGTGTGGAATTGCGACAGCAGAAGTGGTCGATTAAGAGACGAGAGCTGGAATTGAAGCTGGCTCGTCACAACACCCTTCCCCAGGTGAATCTAGTCGCCATGTATCGCTGGCTCGGATACGGTGACCAGCTAATTGGGAGTAGGAACGGGCTAGATTTTGTCGCTCCTGACTCCAACGCTGTCGAAGGTTTGACAAGTGGAAACTATCAGGAATTTCGAGTCGGAATTGATATTCGACCGCCAAAATTTGGGGCGCGAGCGGAATTCGCAGCGTTACGTAATGCAGAGCTGAATCTGAAGCGGGATGTGGCTCGGCTTGAAGACATGGAGTTAAATACCTCCCACTTGCTTACCACTGCGATGAAAGGGCTGGATTATACGCACCGACAGGCTCAACTGCATTACAACCGTTGGGCGATCTCCAAGAAAGAAGTCGATTCAGCAGTCGCACTCTATCGAGGAGGCAAGACCACCCTAGATCAGGTCCTGCAATCTCAACGGCGTCATGCTCAGGCCCAAACCGACTATTACCGAGCGTTGGGCTCATACTCCAAAGCAATTGCCGATGTTCATTACCGAAAAGGTTCGTTACTTAATTACAACGACATTCATCTTTCTGAAGGTCAATGGCCAGACAAGGCGTACGATGACGCCATGGAACGGGCTCGCCAGCGAGATGCCGGTCGATATATGGACTATGGGTTTACGCGACCAGGGGTGATCAGTAGCGGTGTGGCAAGCGAAGAGGATGTGAATCTTGATCCACAACCGCAGATAGCCGATCCAGATGTACAGGAAAAGCCTTTGGAGCAGCCTCAGCCAGCAGAAGTTCAGTCGGAGCCCGAATTAGAAGTAGGTGAGAGCGACGTCGATGTCGTGCTTAATCTACCCGACTATAGTCTGGATCTCTAAACAAATCTGGCGTTTGGATACTCGACGATATCCTGAGTCGAGTTGCTCGCTGTTGAGCACAAGGGTTTGTCAGCTAGGCGACGCTCGCTGTTGATAACTTCAGTGTGGGAAGTATGAATTCAACTCATTCTGTGTTAAAACGTGGATAGGAATTCTGCTTACATTGACACGGAAGCAACACTAACGCATGTTCTTTAGCTTTGATGGAACAGACGGAGTTGGGAAATCGACTCAGATCGAGCTCTTCAAAAACTGGCTAGCCAATAATGGCCATGAAGTCCTTCTATGCCGTGACCCAGGCAGTACGGAATTGGGTGAACGGCTTCGCGATTTATTGCTTCAAAAACATGACATTGCAATAGATCGTCGCAGTGAGATGTTTCTTTATATGACAGCTCGGACCCAAATGGTCGAGGAAGTTATTAAACCAGCATTAGCCGCGGGGACAACCGTTATTTGCGATCGTTTCCTGTTAGCGAATATTGTCTATCAAGGGCACGCCGGTGGCATGGAGGCTGACGTGATTCGACAGGTTGGGGCTGTTGCGACTGACGGAATTGTGCCCGACCTGACCTTCTTGCTCGATATGGACGTCACGCATGCCCGCGGACGTATGGATCGTGAATTGGATCGCATTGAGTCGCAGGGGCTAGTATATATGGAACAGGTGAGACAGGGCTTTCTAGCCGAAGCTGAGCGATTCCCTCAAGGGATTAAAGTGGTAGATGCAGCACAGGATATTGATGTAATTCATCAGGATATAGTCCAGTTAGCTGAGGCATTTCTCCGGCAGACGCGAGGTTCCTAAGCAATGAGTTGGCAGGACGTCTTAGGGCACGATGCTCAGATTGATCGCTTTCGACGGAATCTGGCGAATGGACGCCTCGCATCCACATTCCTTTTTGTGGGACCAACTGGGATTGGCAAGCACTTGTTTGCCCTGAAACTGACTCAGGCTCTGTTTTGTGAAGTGAACCCAGAAGTCGCATGTGACCCTTGTGGCACCTGCCCTTCATGCCAACAGGTAATGTCTGACACTCATCCTGATCTACATACTGTTGGTCTGCTCCCGAATAAAAACTTGCTTGTTGTTCCACAGTTTACAGGTGGAATCGAACCGGGTATCAATCAGGAGTTCAGGGGAGCATGCTATGAGATCAATCTAAAACCGGTTGCCGCCCGAAGGAAAGTTCTCATTATTGACGACGCAGATTATTTTCATCCCAGCGCTACCTCGAAACTCTTGAAAACCTTGGAAGAGCCTCCTGCGAACGCAGTGATTATTCTGATCGGGACAAGTTCAAGCCAACAAAAGGACACAATTCTCTCCCGTTGTCAGATAGTCCCCTTTAATCCTCTGTCTGTGGAAAACATACAGCAGATTCTTGTCCAGCAAGAGCTGGTACAGGATACGCAGCAAGCTCTTGAACTTGCAATGATTTCAAATGGAAGTGTTGGTTTTGCTCGTCAGATACTTGAGCAAGACTTATTAGAAGTACGACGTGAATTCCTAAGAATACTTCCGGGGCTTCCTAATCACCCCGAAAAAATTTGTTCGCTCGTTAATGAGTTTGTTAAAAGAGCTTCTACCCGAAGTGAGAAAGGCGACCAGTTGGACTTTTTAGCTTCCATCGTTATCGATTGCTTGCATCAGGTTCTCTTGATACTCAGTCATAGACAGAGCGTGAGTGATCAGGCTATGCGAGATGCTAGTCAGCAAATACTTGAGAACTGGCCGGGTGATTCGGAAACGGTGATAGCCTGCATTGACCGCACCGCTGACTTAAAATCTCATTTACTTCGCTTCGCCAACATTACGACAGTAACGGAGGCTTGGGTCGATGATTTGAGCCAGATTTGGTTGTCTGCAGGATTTAAGCTGCCAACTCCCTAGTTAGGAAAGGGTGCTGAGTAATCGACGCATAAGATCGGCGCATGAAAACACCCTGCTCCAACAAATGATGGGCAGGGTGTTTCAATATTCTGTTCTGAAAAGTCATCAGCATTAGTGCTTCTGCAATTCAGATTCGAGTCGCCTTATTCGCGAGGGCGAACGGCACCTGTCAGTCCGCTGTAATCGCGGCGGTCATTGCGGTGCCACAGGGGAGTGCCCTGTTCTACACGACGTCGCAGGATGTCGATTTTTTCATTTGACCCTGCTGGTGCATTTGTTGCTTCGAAGCCCTCTTCGGTTGGGGCGAAATCTTCGTCGTGGCCGTACTTGAGGATCGCTTCGAAAACGTTCCGTACATTTGACATTGGATTAATATCCTTATAGTAAAAATGGTTATCTTTTCGCGTCACTTCAATCTTTGATTCACTCCAGCCTGTGCTGTTTGAATCGTACATTTGCTACATAAAATCACCCGCTTCTAACCAATACGACATGGGTCGTTATCTGGTTCAGTGTGAGGCACACTTTATGCTGGAGCAAAAATGAAGTGAACCGCGTAAAACGCTAGTTGGTTCTAGTTGGTTCCTGGATTAGTTAATCAAGACTTTCTCAAGTTCCTGAGTTGCTCGCTTGATGGCGTTTGAAGGAAACGATCTTAGATTCAATAAGCCTTCCAGGCTGTTCTGAATGCTCGACGGGTCCCAGCTAAACGTATTCCGGTGTTAGCGGGGTCAGCCGCCCTCCAAAATAAAACTAATCTCCTGAAGTGCCCTATTATTAGCTCTAAAAAGTCAGAGTCAATAAAAATCTGAAAAAAATAAGGGAAGAAATTCTACCGGTTACCAAATTCAGAAAACCAAGGTTGGGTCACTTCTGGATCCTGCTTGCATATTTATTAAAACCTGCTTATTCGCTCAATTTTCCTGAGTTTTGTTAAGTTTTTATGTGGAAGGGATGAATAGCCAAAGTGTTATTTTTAACATGGAATTTGACAACTCATTAGGCCGTTAGTGGTTGATAAATTACCCTAAGAGTTATTTCGAGAGATGAAAAAGCGTTCCAGCGATTGACAATTAGATTTGCGCAGTCCGAATCGTGGTTGAGTTTTACGATTGGAGGGTGCTCGAAGAGCTTATGTGTCTTGAATTCGTACTATGATTCTTAATATTATCAGGACAATATTGAGGCAGTGACTCGGAGAAAAAAATGCCTACGTACCAGCAAACAATTACCCTGGAGCCTCGAAAACGAGGATTTCACCTGATCACGCATGAAGTGGTCTCAGCAATTCCAGCACTTGCCGAAGTTTCCATTGGGGTGCTTCATGTCTTTATTCAGCACACTTCCGCTTCGCTAACGATCAATGAAAATGCGGACCCCGACGTTCGAGTCGATCTGGAAGCATCGATCAATGCGATTGCTCCTGAGGACTTCCCTTACATTCATACTATGGAGGGTCCCGATGACATGCCCGCTCATGTGAAGAGTTCACTATTAGGGTCGAGTGTCTCTATTCCGGTGACCAACGGTCGTCTCAATCTAGGGACGTGGCAGGGAATCTACCTGGCCGAGCACCGTGATTATGCAACCTCCCGTCGAATCGTAGTGACCTTGACCAGTTAGCCTCGATTACGTCCATCGGACTTCGACCGCTAAACTGGCGGGTTTGGAATTCAGGGAGCTTGTGCGTTCCACCATAGTCCTTCAGGATACGATCGATAAACCACGACTATAGCGTTAGAAACAGGGAGCTTGTCCGTCGAAGTCCGTAGGACGAAGTCGAATCCATAGCATCACGAAACAACTGCGTAGGCCGAACGGCCAAAGCCAGAAGAGACAATTAGGAAGTTATGATCGCGAATCGATGTGTTAACTGCTCTGCAATGAAACCAGTTCCTGCTCCAAAGTTTCCAGTGCAACTTTTGAGTCACTAACCTTCTTAGTCTCTGCATCTGCTGCAGCTTTGGCGGAAGCCAGAGCTTCTTCATGTGGCTTGCGGGCCGCGACGGCATCATCATAGGCCTTCTTGTTGGTGGCCAAGGTTGCCTCAGCTTCTGCGACAGCTTTCTGAGCTGCAGCGTAGACAGCCTTTTGAGCATTCAGAGCTGCAAGGGCATCTGCCACGGCTTTGTCCGCCGTAGGAATTTCAGCCGCTTTTTTGTCCGCTAGGCCCTTTAGGGCTTCCGCTGCTTTTTTGAGCTCCGCATCTCCACCACTTTTGGTGACTGCTTCATTGGATTTAGCAACAGCTTCACCGAGGGCTGCGACAGCAGCCTTCAGATTGGCAGCCGCTGTAGTAGCGGCTGTATGCGTCGTCGTTGCAGCAGTTTGCTTATCCAGTTCAGCTTTGGCAGTTGCCTGCGAATCTGTCACTCGTTTCGTTGTATTTTCAACCGCAGTATTTGCAGTGGTCACGACTTGGTTGGAGGCATCGTATTGCTTTTGAATTTCACTGAGATTAGCCATCATCTCTGCCTGCTGTTGCTGATTAGCAACCAGGATTTCGAAGGCGGATGCGAGCTTGGTCCTGAGATCAGTCAGTTTGGCAGTAAACGCAATCTCTTCATTCCATTTGGTTACCAGAGCCTGAGCTGTGGCCACCATTGCCTGTGAGTCAGTTGCGGCTTTTAATGCTGCTGCTGCGGCTTCTTCTGCAGGTTTGACCGTTGGTGTAATGGCGGCAACTTCCTTTTGTCCGGCAGTCATGGCCGCTGTTGCGTCGGCTGCAGCTTTCTTGCTGGTGGCGAGTTGTGTGTTCGTCGTATCCAGCTGCTTCTTGCTGGCTGCAGCATCGGCTGTTACCTTTGCAAGGTCTGCCTTGCGTTTGGCCAAGGCAGATTCCAATTGAGCGGCTAACTGAGCAAGCTCTTTGTCATCACCGTTTTTGCCAGCTGCTTCTTTGGCTTTCGCCGCTGATTCAGTAAGAGATGGGATTACAGGAGTGGTCTTGGTGATCACAGCTGTCTGTGCTTTATACTGAGCATCCAACTCTGCAGCCGATTTGGTATACGTTGCAACCTGGCCGTTGGCAGTAGCTAAAGCAGTCTTAGCATCCGTTACCTTCTTATTGGCCGCAACCAGATTGGCTTTGATCGTATCAGCTTTTGTCTTGGCAGCTGCAGATGCATCAGCCAGTGGCTTGTATGCCGCCTGTACCTGAGCCAGTCCAGTCTTTGCTTCTTCTAGTCGCATGGCCAGTGGTTTAGGGTTTACCGCTAATTCACCGATCAGTGCTCGGTCATCGACAGCGTTCCATATATTAACTTTCCCAGTCCAGTCGCCAGCGATGACTCGGTTGGTTTCGTCACAGATTGAGACTTCCAGGGCAAAGTCAGTGAAGGCGGGATAAGTCGCCTGAGCGGCTCCGTCCTGATTCCAGATTTTTGCGGTACGATCACGTCCGGTAGTCACGAGACGACCATCGCGTGCAAATTCAAGACTGGTGACACCACCACTGTGGGCTCCCCAAGTCTTTACCTGACGTCCTTCTTCCATTTCCCAAAGGCGTACGCTTCCGTCAATGGCACTCGTTGCCAGGATATTGGAGTCGAGTCTCCAGGAGATTCCTGAGATACGTTTACTGTGTCCTTTGAGAGTGAGATATTCACGCCCGGTGTGTGCTTCCCATACGTGCATGCCACCATTGCGGTCACCGGTCGCCAGCAAGACGCCGTCTGGACTGAATTCCATCTTCGTAATCCAATCAGTGTGCTTCTTGGTTTCATAGAGCATTTCACCGGTAGCGGTGGAGTAAACGCGAATCATCTTCAGTGGTCCACCGAGAGCGATCATTGATTGGTCTGCACTTATGTCTGCTCCCAAAACAACATCGAACTCGTCACCAATTTCGAAGATTCGTTCACCGTTCTTTATGTTGTATACCACGACCTTACCAGATTGCCCGCCAACACCGCCTCCGGCTAGTAACAAGCTTCCATTTCGACTGAATTTCAGTACGTGAGGAATCCCTTCTGGGAAGTCAAGAATTCCGAGTAATTCCATCGTCGCGACATCATATAGCGAGATCTTCTTTTGTCCGGCAATGGCTGTGAGTGAGGACCACGGATTGGTTGCTATCGCTGTGACGGCAGCAGTTTTAGGCGAGTAGATTCCAGGGGCTTTATTGAGTCGACCCGGCATCGGAGGAACTTCCGGTTTTCCAGTTGCTCCTGCATCCAAAGTCATTTCAAACTTTGGCTTTTGAGCGACCATCACTTTACTGCCGGCATTTTCCGGCATGCCCTGATTGATCCACTTTTCAACCATTGAGATTTCGTTGGCTGGAATAGGGTCTGAATTGGGGGGCATAAATGGTTCGGATTCATGCGTGATCAACAGAAACAGATAGCTGCTTCCTGCGTCACCTGGCTCCAACACATCACCGGAAGATCCACCAAGCATAAGATTGGTGTACGTAGAGATATCCAGTCCACCGCTCTTCTTATTTACGTTGTGACAAGTCACGCACCGTTGGCGGAAGATTTGAGATACATGGTCGTCCCAGGTAACCTTCGCTTCTTTTTCCTGGCCGTAGGTTACAGTGGCGATCCCGCATAGAAACAGCCCGAGTAAAAAACGACGAATCATAACTCTTCTCCAAGTGATGATGAAAGGGTTGGTTCGGTGATGGCGCAAAAAGACATCAGCCTGTAGCCTGAATTCTGTTTTGCCAGAATCCAAGCGGGTATTATTCTTTCGGTTTGAGCCTAAATGGCGAACCGGTTTAGTGATTAAATACGAATTCTCGCGAATTCAGCAATGCCCAGAAGACATCTTCCAGAGCCTGTTGCTTGTTCTCTTCCTGAGAGACCAACTCCATTAAGTTGGTGAGTTCCTTCTCGGTTGGTTTACGTGTCAGACATCGAATGTATATCTCTTCGATAATCTTCGCGTGCGGTACTTCTTCGCCAATTCGGGTGGTAACCAGGCCACCTTGAGCGATCTTGGCGTTGACGGTATCTCCGTTAAGCATATGGAGCGCCTGAGACAGGTTGGGTTCCATTTTGACTTCACAGGAGCAAACCGTTTCTCGCTTGGCTCGACCAAACGTGGTTAGGAAGTAGGTACTCGTGTTCCCGTTGGCAATCTGCACTGCCCGAGCTCCGCTAGGTAGCCCTGGGAATTTATTACTGGTTGTCGTCACCTGAGTAATCGAATCCAGCAGGACCTCCGCTCGCATTCGACGCAGTGTTGCATGCGAGAAGTTGGTGGTGTCCTTTTCGTTAGTTTCGTTAGTTTTTGTACTCAGTTGATAGGTACGCGAAGTACAAATGTCACGAACTAGTTTCTTGAAGTCGTAGTTGTATTCGGTGAGGTTGGTAGCCAACGCGTCTAACAATTCCTTGTTGACAGGAGGGTTACTGATTCGTACGTCGTCGACTTCCTGGATAATTCCTTTACCGAAGAAGTGAGCCCAAATCATGTTTGAGAGATTCTGAGCAAAGAATGGGTTCTCGTCGGAAGCAAGCCAGTTGGCCATGACTTGACGACGATCCTTTCCGGTCAGATCAGGTGTGTCACCGCCCAGGAACTTAGGTGCCATGACTCGATTTCCAACAGGGTGACGGACTTCGCCCGAGTTGCTGTTGAATACGATAATTTCGCGAGGGTCTTCACCACGCTTACGACCGATTTGGGAGAAGAACGCAGCAAAGCTGTAATAATCGTCCATCGTCCAGCGGTCGAATGGATGGTTGTGACACTGAGCACATTGAATTCTCATACCCATGAAGACCTGAGCCACGTTTTCAGCGACTTTCAATGTATTGGTTTCATTCTGGTAGTAATTTGTCGCTGCGTTGGCAAAGGTACCACCGTTGCTTCCAAGCAATTCCTGAACCATGACATTCATCGGAACATTGTTTGCAATTCGTTCCTGAAGCCAGGTGTAATACAGCAGCATAGATTTGTAACTGATTTGGTTCGTGGTTCGAATGGTCAGCAGTTCCGCCCATTTCATCACCCAGATTTCGACGAATTCCTTACGAGTCAGCAGTTCATCGACTAGCTTGTCTCGTTTCTTGGGATCTGTATCAGCCAGGAACGCGTTGTATTCGTCGACCGTTGGCAGGCGTCCGGTTACATCGAGGGAGACTCGACGAATAAATTCTTCGTCAGTACAGAGTTCCGACGGGATGATACGCAAGTTCTTGAACTTGTTGTGCATGTGCGTATCGATGTAATTGTTTTCCGGAAGTTCATTCCAGCTGAACTCCAGGTTTTTCGGTAACACAATAAAGTGCGTACCGACTGTATGTGTGTCGAAGCGAGCCATGATAAATGCTTCACCACGGTTTTGGGCGGTGACAATTCCGTCCTGTTCGATGATGGCGGAGTTATCATTGTTCGAGCTAAAGTAAGCCAGATGCGTTACGTCGCGGTCTGTACCGTCTGAATAATAGGCACGAACTGAGATTTTTTGCTGAGCTCCTTCACCATTGAGAACAGCTCCCTTAGGGTAAATATCCACTTTCGTGACAGTTGGGATTTCGCCCTGATCCATGACAGCTCCATCTCGTAGCCATTCGTGAACCGTTTCGTATAATTCATCTCCCTTACGGAATCGTGTTCCACCAGTATGTGGGACGATACCCGCTCCTTTAGTCATCAGCAGGCTGTCTTCCGGAAAGGCGAGGTTGATTCGTCGAGAGCTGAAGTCACGGGTGATGTTGTTATAGTCGCCGTTAGGATTGAATCCATAGAGTGACAGCAGAAATCCGTCTTTCCCGCGAGCTGCACCGTGGCAACTTCCTGTATTACAGTTTGCTTTCATGAAGATCGGCATGACATCCAGCGTAAAACTGACAGGAGGTGTTACATCGAAATTCTGAACTTTGGCGGCAACCTGCAACGCCTTCCCCTGAAACTCAACGTTGACCATCGTTTCCCCGTTACCTTGCGGGTAAAACAGATATCCGTCCTGGCGGAGGACTTCAGCATTCCCGTTGGTAATCGTTGCCTGTTCGGTAACGTCTTCGGTGATTCCGTCTGCATACCGAGCCTGCACGATGAGACGTTGTCGGTCTCGAGAATTAGTTAAATCAATATTCTGTGGATAGACATTGATCTCGACTAACTCCGCTGCAGATGTGACAGCAGTCATCAGAACCAAAGCGAATAAAGCTAAAGAGCGTAGGGTGTTTTTTGTAGCAGTCATTGTGTTACAAAACCTGAATTTCAAAATGTACGAATATCAATCGGTTGATACGTTAATACAGAGGTTAGTTGGTGGATTATTCTTCTTCCGAACCACTGGGGACCGCGCCTTCGGTTCGCTGTTTAGCAGCCAAACGAAGTTTCTCCAACCGGCTCAATGGCTTGGCCATCGGCATCGGTGCTGGCATCGGCTTTGGTGCAGCCTGAGCGACAGGCATCGGTTTAGGTTTCGGAGGAGCATTCGGTGGAGGTGGGAGTGGCTTGTCGATTTGCAGTACCGTAGCTGCAGTTCGGAAGACAATCGGTTCTCCATTTTCGGTAATCGTAATTCGACAGAACACATTAGTGTGTTTTCCAGCAGGGCTGGTTTTATCGGTCTGGATGTTGAAGGTAAAGTCCTCGGTCTCTTTATTGAATTCCAAGTTGGTAGTGGTTACCAAGTTCGGAAGTCCAAGCAATTGAATCTGAGCATTACCTTCAAAGGCTGTGGTGTGAGTGATCTTTCCGTAGAGCTGAGTTTCCTGACCCTGCTCACAGGCCGCTCGTTCCAAGGCAAAGGAAACGTAAGGGGCAGCTACAGAGAGCGTTGCCATCTGGCTTGATACCCAAGCTGTTCCATTGACGTTGGCGGAGCCAAGCACGTAGATCGGCCATTCACGAATCTGAGCATTACCAGCGGCATTGAGTGGGTAAACCGCTTCGGTGGCTCCGGCAGGTACAACGACGGTCGAGCGAGTTCCAATCCCTGGTGGTCGGAATGGGAACTGCAGTGTAATGGCTTCGTTGAATCCTTCTTTACGGTGGATTAATACTTTCAGAGCCATTTCGCCACTTTGGACAATCGGCACTTTAGGCTGGACGATTTCCAGGCTGTAGGGAAGTTCGTCGACAACAGCGATCGCCAGCTGTTCTACATCTTTATAGACGTATAAAGATTGTCCCGGAGCTGCTACCACAAGGTCGGCGCGATTCTTGAAATGCCCCTGAATTCCTGTGGCAGGGTCAACATGTTTACCCTGGAATGTCATGAGTCCACCGGCGATAGGAGCATCTGCAGCCGCTTCGAATACGACAGGCATGGTGCTCATGTTCGCTGGCATGTTAGGGGCGTGCATGGTAACACCCTGAGGTAGCTGATTACCTTCAATGGTAATGTCGCCACCAAAGTTGGATCGAGAAGCTGAAATCAGAGTCGCGTATTTTCCGCCACGAGGAACGTAAATCTGTTGTCGTGATTGGGAATAGCGAGCGACACGTGGAATTCCAAGTGAAAGCTGAGCTTTGACTGGACGGAATTCGACACGGTAGACAAAAGTATCGCCACCTCGTTTCAAGTGGTCGGTGACTCGCAGGACATACTCACCATCAGCTGGGAATGTATAGCGGAAATAACTATCCGGTCCACGTGAATCGTCGTTGCCTACCAATGAGCGACCATTTCCGTCATAGAGATTCATGACAGGATCTAGCGGCGAACGAATTCGACGAGCGAAGCACTCGATATCGAAAACCTGACCTTTCTTAGCTGTAAAACGGAAGCAATCGATATCACCTTCTGCTTGTACAATCCCATTAAAGGCATTGGGCAGTTCAGCCGCACAGGCTTCTGCGATTGATTCATTGGGTTCTGTTTCTAATGAGTTGCCATGTTCGAATAACATGAACGGGTTGCCCGATGGAGCGACTCCATTGGCGTCCTGAGGGACTAATGAAAATTGATCGTTTGGTTCAGTAGGAAGTTGAACAGATTGAGCAATAGCTCCGGTTGGGTCTCCTACAAAACGAACATCGACTGTATCTCCGATTTTCCCACCGGCCGGATAGACAGCCAGAGGACGAGGGAAGGTGCCGACGTGAAGGTTGTAACGGCAGTTTCCATTACCGGCATAACTGCTCTCACGAACCATGACGTAGTATGTGCCATCTTCTTTGGCAACGGCAGAGGCTACGGCATCTTGTTTGGTCAGCGGAGTATCGTCGTCGGCAGACAATTCAAAACGCTTGGCGTCGATGATGGCGATGTATGGATCAAACAGAGTTGTCCCAAGTCGCATCGCTTCGATTTCCGCTGAAATCCGCTGCCCAGCTTTGAGTTCGACGGCGTAGTAATCTACGTCTTCATTGGTAACGACACCGTGAACGGTCGTATTTAATTCGATTTTTTGAGGAGCTTCAAAAGAACTGTTTGGTTCCACTTCTGCGGCTGCAGGAAATGGTCCAACCCAAAACGTTCGAAACTCGGTCAAGCCACTTTTGCAACGGACATGAGCCACATGTTCCCCGAGACGGCAGTCAGCAGCGATATTAACTTTCGCTGTGGCTTTACCGGCTTCCGGAGTCAATTCAACGACTTCAAAACCGGGTGAATAGAAGAGAATCTCTTCGGCATCGGCCAGACGTGCACCATTAAAGGTAATGGTGTTTTCCACACCTCGTTGAACATTACGTGGAGTAATAATGCTCAATGCCGGAGAGGATGCATGACTAACGGATGTAAAAACCAGAAGCATCGCTGACAGCAATGCAAACGTGACAGTTCGTGGGGATAAACGTCTCATAATTACCTGTTGCTCCCATGCGTTATAAAGTGCGGGTGGCGCGTCGTACGCCACCCGCAACGCATGTCGTTAATAGTGGGGATTTGAATGTTTAGGTGTGGGGACTAAACAATCAATTCCTGGCGAACTTTACCGCCATCGACGATCTCAATTGGACGGTCGCCAGGAGCCATAAGCTCTTTGTCTGCGACGATACCAATTCGACTGTAGATGGTAGTTGCCCAGTCTTCGACCGTCAGAGCATCCTCTTCCGGTTCGCTGGCTGTGGCATTGGACTTACCGTAGACGATACCAGGCTTGGTACCACCACCTGCCATGACGACACTGAACACTTTCGGCCAGTGGTCACGCCCGGCATTGGCGTTGATCTTTGGAGTTCGTCCAAATTCAGAAGCGATGCAGACCAAGGTCGTGTCCAGAAGTCCTCGTTGATCGAGGTCTTCGATCAATGCTGCGAAGCCCTGATCTAAAGCTGGTACCTGACCCTTAATGCTGCCTTCGATGTTGCTGTGCATGTCCCAACCACCGTAGGTGAGTGTGACAAAGCGAGTTCCGGCTTCGACTAAGCGGCGAGCCAACAACATACGCGCACCTGCTGTGTTGCGACCGTATTTGTCACGTAGTGCAGCGTCTTCTTTGTTAATGTCAAACGCATCTCGAGCTTTTTCACTGCTGATGAGGCTATAGGCACGATCATAGAACGTGTCGACAGCATCCAGTGAATCTGCTTTTTCTTTGTTTGCAAAGTAATCGTTTACAGCTGTCAGCATCTTACGACGCTTTCCGAAACGATTGTCATCCACTCCACCTGGAAGTTTCAGGTCACGAACCTGGAAGCTGCCACTGGCAGGATCGGAGCCGAGACTGAATCCAGCATACGAGCTGCTCAAGTATCCCGTTCCAGCGAAAACATTTGGCTGGTTTGGAATGCAGACGTATGGAGGCAGGTTGTGACGAGGGCCAAATTCGTGAGCAACCACAGAACCCATCGATGGGTACTGCAGAGCCGGGCTTGGTCGGTAACCTGTGAACATGTTGTGAGTTCCACGTTCGTGAGCTGCCTCACCGTGAGTCATACTTCGGCAAATTGCGATCTTGTCTGCAACTTTCGAAGTCTTGACCATGGTTTCATTAAGGCGAGTACCAGGGACGACTGTCTCGATACTGCTCATTGGACCACGATACTCAATAGGAGCGAATGGCTTCGGATCCCATGTTTCTTGATGGGCACATCCACCAGGTAAGTAAATAAAGATGACACTCTTAGCCGGGCCTTCCACGCTTTCGTAGAATTTCTGATCTGCCTGAGCTTCTTTCATTCGGAAGTAATCCGAAAGAGATAAGCCTAGACCACCTAGGAATCCTACTTGCATGAAGGAACGACGACCTAAGTTGTTGCCTTTGCACTTCATAATTTCAAGTTTCTCCACAAATTAAAACGACATGTGAACCACGTCTGGTTCATTCAATTCGAATTGTCAAATATGTATCACTGGTGAACTCTGCACTTCTTGCGCAGAACCAGCGATGCGTAAAAATCAATTTATATATTTATCTTAACAACTACGGCATTTGTTTGCCGGTGAATTCGTTGCTGAGATGGAATATTTTAAGGTGGGTTTCAGGTGCAAAGTACTTCAAGGCGGGAAGCGATCTAGTGACCACTTTGCTCGTACTACGAGAGCTTTGCACCGAAGTTAGTATAGTCAAGCTTATTAGTTTAACTATGAAAAGCAATCATACTTTTGGGGGGATTGTTGTGGCCCGCCGAGAGTGTCGAAAGCTGTGGAGGTTTATTCCCGTTTGTTAAGGTATACAACCTCGAATGGGAAATCGTCCAAGTTTGCTTTAATGATTAGTTTTCTTCGGAGGATAGCCCTGTTTAGGATGCGAGTGGCAATGCATCGTTATCCTGGCTGGCATCAAGCAACAGCTTGGCAGGATGAGCTAACGTCCGCGGGCCGTCGTCAAACAACTCCAGCTCGTTTCGTAAAACTTTAATGTCCGCTGGCGCTTCAATTCCAAGACGGACTTTATCCCCTGAGACTTTCACTACCGTTAAAGTGATTTTGTCTCCGAGTTGAATCTTCTCACATTCTTTGCGAGATAGTACTAACATCGTTTTACCTCCATGTAATAACGTGCTGGTCGAACCAGGTGTATGGTGGATGACTAACCGGCCAATGCCAGTAAATCGGTTTGATGATTGAGATCGACCTCTACCTTGCCCTGTCGTTGTCCGGTCGAGTCATAAAACAGGACGGAATTTGAAACAGTTTCCCAGATGGCTGTCAGTTTGACGCTTCGAGGTCCGTGAAGACAAAACAGAATTCCGCAAGCTTCACCCTGTTTGGTCAGGACTCGCTCGGTAAATGGAAAAGCTCCGGGTTCAAGAAAATTAAATTCGCATAGGGCATTTTGGATTTGGCTTCTAAGGTCTTGCAGATCAGCACACTGCAACAGGGTAGAAATCGTTCCCGGCATAGCTCTTCTATATTCTCTAAGATTGGCTCGGTCGTACTTGAAAGCAGAAGTCGAGGGGGTCTTAGCTTAGGTTAGTTAAGTAAAATATTAACTATGGGTAATATCGGGAATATAGTGAGCGCCGTCCGGTTACGTCTTCAAATTCTAAAAAATAGTCCATGAACTATATGGAATGAATTCCGGAGAAGTAGCGTGTATCGATTATGACGGTCAGGAAAAGATTGATAAAATAAGCCTGTTGAGACATCGCGGTTACAAATGCCTGAGTTGCCTTAAAGTGAGAAACTTACAAACCAAACCTAATTAGACTTTATATATAGAACGCCCTAGTACACTGAACCGGTTAGCCTCCAAGATCGAAGTAGAGCCGGTAGCATGTGGACCGACAGGAGAATCAGACTAATGCTCGCAAATCCTATGAAACCCTTTCTTGCGATAGCCGCCTTCGTCGCGCTATGCCTACCCTCATTTGCTCATGCAGACACTTTTGAAATCAAAGAGATTGAAGGTGGCCTGGAAGTTTTGAAAGACGGTAAACTCCTGACCCGGTACTTAACCAAGTCCGGAGCGAAACCTGTTTTGTGGCCATTGATCGGCCCCCATGGAAACGAAATCACTCGTGCCTACCCGATGCGGGAAGCAGGAGAGCATGAACGCGATGACCATATTCATCACCGCTCATTTTGGTTTACCCACGGAAACGTCAACGGTGTGGACTTCTGGGCAGAAACCGAAGGCCATGGAAATATCATCCACAAAGGCTTTAAGAAAGCCAAAGGGGGCGATACCGCTGTAATCGAAACGAAGAACGATTGGGTGGATGCCAAAGGTAACAAAGTGTGTGAAGATACTCGTCGCCTCACGTTCGGGAAGAACGGAGATTCTTACTGGATTGATTTCGATACGACGGTAACTGCCAGTGAAGGTGAAGTCGTCTTTGGGGATACCAAAGAAGGGTCGTTCGGAGTTCGCGTTGCAGGATCGATGAAAGTAACTTCTCAAATGGGAGGTACGATCGTTAACGAGCAGGGAGATAAAGATTTGCAAGCCTGGGGCAAAGCATCTCCTTGGGTTGATTATGTTGGCCCTGTCAAAGGTAAGACGGTTGGTATTGCTATTCTGAACCACCCGACCAGCTTCCGATATCCAACCTACTGGCACGTTCGAACTTATGGATTATTTACCGCCAACCCGTTTGGACTGCATCATTTCAAAAACAGCAATGATGTAGATGGCTCTCATAAAATGGCCAAAGGAGAATCCATGACCCTGCGTTATCGAGTTTATGTCCATCCGGGCAACACAGAAGCAGCAGACATTGCCGCTCAGTTTAAGGCCTATAAGGCGGTCAAAAAATAAGCGTTCGATGGAGTTAAATCTCAATGAAAGAGCCGGGGCTTGATTGTTAGCTCCGGCTCTTTTTCCTAGAGCCTTTGATTTTCGCCCAATGTGCCTACCGCTTTTTAGAAACCAGTAAGAGATTTGCAAGCCGTTTAAGGCCGGCACTGCGATTTCTAGTAATTAGGAGTTGGGGGATGATAGTGTGCCAGATCAATCGTTTTAAACCAGGCAATCGTCTTCTCCAAACCCTCTCTTAATGAAATCTTAGGTTCCCACTGTAAGTGTTCCTGCGCTAGTCGGATATCCGGTTGTCTTCTGGTCGGATCGTCGACTGGCAATTCTCCTTCAATGATTTCACTGGAGCTACCAGTGAGTTCGATGATGAGTTCGGCGAGTTGACGAATTGTGAATTCAGCGGGATTGCCAATATTGACCGGGCCTGTAAAACCGGATTCATTCTCCATCATAAGAATCATGGCCTGAAGAAGATCATCGCGATAACAAAACGATCGAGTTTGTGAACCGTCCCCAAAAATGGTTAGCGGTTGGTTGTCTAATGCTTGCCGAATGAAATTGGAGACCACACGGCCGTCAAACGGGTGCATCCGTGGCCCAAAGGTATTAAAGATTCGGACAATTCGTATATCGACTTTATTCATGCGATGGTACTCCATGAATAGAGTTTCTGCTGCCCGCTTCCCTTCGTCGTAGCAGGCACGTGGACCGATCGGATTTACGCTTCCTCGGTAATCTTCTGTCTGAGGGTGAATCTCCGGGTCTCCGTAGACTTCGCTAGTCGAGGCCTGCAATACACGGGCGTTACAACGTTTGGCGAGCCCTAATACATTGATCGCTCCCATTACCGAGGTCTTCATGGTTTTGATTGGATTGTATTGGTAATGACCGGGAGCAGCTGGGCAGGCCAAATTGTAGATTTGATCGACCTCAAGCCAAATAGGGATGATGATATCATGCCGTATTAGTTCAAAGTTTGGTTTGTCGAGCAAATGGGTGACATTGACTTTTTGGCTGGTGAAGAAGTTATCCAAGCAGATTACATCATCGCCACGAGCAACAAGGATTTCACAAAGCTGAGAACCTAAAAATCCCGCTCCACCTGTAACTAAGATCCGTTGCTTTTGATTCACAATATTGCCTTTAATTGCCGGTGAAAACCATGACATCAGTCATGTTACGTAAAGTATCGCTTATCGGATCGTTCTGCTTTGATAGAATCCGCGGAATACGGCCGAACCACTCTGAATCCGGAGAGTCTGGATGTTAAACAGTACGATCTGCGTAGACTTCAACGGCAGGAATTGATTATTCTTCGAAACTGGTAATCTCAACAACCTGTTTTTAGGGTAGGCTCATGCAATCTAAACAGATTTGGCGAAGTTCAATTTTACTGCTCTCAATGGTCTGTGCTTCCATTATTGCATCGTCTGCTATTGCGAATGACTTTCGGATAGAGACAGAAATATTCGTAGAAGATGATTCGACGCCGGCTTCTTCCAGCCTGACGCTGTTTAGTGGTACGACTGTCTATGACTTTCTAAATCACGAATCGTCGTTGGGAGACATAACAGTCTTTGATGTCAGTCGAGGCAGGTTTGTATTGATTGATGCTCAACGCAAACTAAAAACAACTATTACGAAAGACTATCTACTCAAGTTTCTTGAGCAAATAAAGACACAAGCCAGTGATGAAGTGGTGGCTCGATTTGTGACTCCGAAACTGGAACAGATGTTTAATCCTTCCACCAAAACGGT
>Ga0066378_10000009_pt1 | contig 74201 bp, 65 predicted proteins | sample Knorr_S23_td_DCM_FD_70947 | JGI IMG/M metagenome (GOLD analysis project Ga0066378, IMG submission 70947) | Marine microbial communities from Southern Atlantic Ocean transect - Knorr_S23_td_DCM_ad_71m_LV_A | ecosystem: Environmental > Aquatic > Marine > Oceanic | place: Southern Atlantic ocean...
AACGCGATCGTAATGGCGTCGGCCCAAGCGGATTCGATGGGCAATGAAAGAATATCGCCGACACTGAATTCTATGCGAGTATCTTCGCTATGCCGTTGTTTTGATTTCGCCTGCTCTATCATCGGTTCGCAGAAATCGAGCGCCTTGATTTCGACTGCGTCGGGAAGCGCTTGCGAAAGCGCGAAGGCTACATCGCCGCTGCCTGTCGCTAGATCGACGACAGATTTTGGCCGCCGCCAATCCACCTCGTCAACAAGCCGATCTCGCCATACGCGATCAATGCCGAAGCTCAGCAACTGGTTAGCTAGGTCGTAGCGCTCGGCGATCCTGCCGAACATTGCGTTGACTTGGGTGGCCTCTGGCATTAAGGAGCTATTGGGTGGTTTCGGGAGCCCTTCGATTAACTCTGACCTTCGCTCTTTTGTTCACGATAGCTTCGGACGACCCAGTCGGATAATTCCTTCTCGGCATTCTTTATGACGGACTCCGTTATAGGGAATACAGTTTGTCCGGTATTTCGAGAGATCAGTGTAAGGCCGTGGTGAAAATCACGAAACTTGCGTTCGCAGATGGCTCGGATGGTCTTGTCCTCCTCGAGGCTTTGGTCTACAAGGGCGTTGATAGCCTCTTCGTCGAAATCCAGATTGAATCCGTATTCCTCTTTGAAGCGTCGAGCGTAGGCGGTCACCTCATCCGACAGCACGGTTCGCTGTTCAGAGGCGTTTTCCCGAAGGAGGGCTTTCAGTTCATCGGATGGACTCTCAACAGTCGATTCCGAAAGCTTGAATTGCTTGATCCCGGTCGAAGGTAGTTCGAATTTGAAGTCACGAAAGACGCGCTCGAGGACGGTCAACAATCCCCGAGCCCCTGTTTTTTCCTTGTAGGCTTTTTCAGATACCTTTTGCAATGCATCTTTGGATACATTTAACTTAATGTCATATCCTTCGAAGTCGGATACGTATTGACCGAGAATGCTTCCTTCTGATGAGGTCAGTATTTGAAGCAAGTCTTCAGGCTGCAAATGCTGGCAAGCGACTCTTACTGGGAGTCTGCCTATGAATTCAGGCTCGAACCCGTAGTCTATGAAGTCGCGCGTCCCTACTTTAACGAGGAAGTCGTCGCTCTCATCTTCTAGAGCGTTTCGAGAAGCGCCGAACCCCATCGATGTCGTCGTCAGTCGTTTCTTTACCGCTTCTCCCAGCTTGTCGAAAGCCCCGCTAACGATGAATAGAATGTGTCGCGTATTGATGGTCTTCTTGCGAGCTTTGCCTGTCTGCTGGAAGTCCATCATAGCTTGCATCTGGCCCAGTAGGTCGGTTTGGCTCTGTAGATTCACGTCCGTGTCCTCCATCAATTTCAGGAGATTTATCTGTACTCCTCTACCGGATACGTCTCTTCCGTGGTCGCTTTTCTGAGCGATTTTATCGATTTCATCGATATAGATTATTCCGTATTGAGCCAGCTCTAAGTCGCCGTTCGCCTGTTTAACTAAATCGCGAACGAGATCGTCGACATCTCCACCGACGTATCCGGTTTCCGAGAATTTGGTGGCGTCGGCCTTAACGAAAGGTACGCCAATTAGTTTGGCGACATTGCGCATCAGGTAGGTTTTACCGACGCCAGTTGGCCCTAAGAGAATGATATTCTGCTTGGCGTAGTCGCGTTCTCTTAGGGCTGGGTTCTCCAAACATTTACGCACATGATTGAAATGGTCGCAGATAGCTACTGAAATGACCTTTTTCGCTTCCCTCTGCTGGATGACAAACCGGTCTAGGTAATCACGGATTTCGCGAGGCTTGAGATTGAATTCATGAATGCGCTTGAGAGCCTCCTCCCTCTCGGCGTCTTCCTCCTGTGGAAGGTCTCCTTTTGGCTGCTCCGCTTCAGATGCTGCCCCGCTCTGGGGCCCGAATTGCCCTCCCATGGGGAAGAAAACCTTTCCCTGTTTGAACGCCTGATCCAGATTTTTCTTCAATTCCTCCATAGGATCGCTCGGCTCGTCATTTTTGCTCATCGCGGGGGTAAATTGCACGGCTTTGAGGTTGACGCAACCTAAAGTGTGAAAGTAGCTTAGGAGTGGTTCATCACTTTAAACGTCCTACACCAGTTCCTAATGTCTAACAACCTTACCAAGCGCGACATCGTTCTGAAGATTTTCGAAAAGACGAAAGACATTCCTCAGAGCAAGATCCAGGATACCGTTCAAATGACACTGGACATCATCCTGGATGCGCTAGCGGAGGGAAGGAATGTGGAGTTGCGCAACTTTGGCGTATTTGAAGTCCAGAAGCGCAAGGCTCGTGTTGGCCGCAATCCCAATAGGCCAGAGACCGATGTCGTTATCCCGACCAGGGCGGTCGTCAAATTCAAGGCTGGCAAGGTGCTGAAGTCGCGGATCAAGGTAATCGACTTGGACACGATCTAAAGGAATCGGGTTTCAAGGTCTACCTTGACACACAACTGGTCGCGTCTAGGGCCTTTTAGCCTACTGCGATGTCCGATTTCAAATCACTGCCCGGCTTTCGAGAATTCTATCCGGAGGCTTTCGCCCAGCGTCGATTCCTGTTCCAAGTTTGGCGGCAAGTTGCCGTACGATTCGGGTTTCGTGAATTCGATGGTCCTGTTCTGGAGTCTTTGGAGCTTTTCAAAGCGAAGTCGGGCGACGAAATCGAGGGGCAGCTTTTCAGTTTCGAGGATAAAGGCGGGCGAGAGGTGTCTTTGAGACCGGAGTTGACCCCGACGCTGGCTCGAATGGTTGGCGCGCAGGCGAATTCGCTTAAGAAGCCAATCAAGTGGTTTAGCATTGGTGACAATTTTCGCTATGAGCGAATGCAGAAGGGCAGGCTGCGTTGCTTCACCCAGTTGAATGCCGACATTCTTGGCGAGCCGGGAGCTTCAGCTGAGATCGAACTAATTGCCCTTCTAATCCAAACGCTTCAGGGATTCGGGCTTGGTCCCGATGACTTCTACATTCGTATCAGCGATCGCAATCTATGGATGCTTTATCTGAAAGCCCGCGGTTTTGAAAACGAGGCCCCCAAAATTCTAGAGGTCATAGACAAGTGGGAGCGCATGCCTGAGTATGCGATTTTAGAGCGTTTGACCCAAATTGTCGGTAAAGGCGAGTCGAAGCCGTTGCTCGAGTCGATCGATGGGTTTTTACAACTGAAGTCGATGGATGAAGTATCGACGGCGTTTTCCACGGCGTCCCCGGGTTCGGACTTGATCCAGGGAATCGAGGTTCGGATTCAGGAGTGGAGCGATCTGCTCGCCGGTTTGGAAGCGATGGGTGTGGCTCAGTTCGTGGAGATGGATATGAGCATCGTTCGCGGGTTGGCGTATTATACTGGATTCGTCTTCGAAGCCTTTGACCGAGCTAAGGAGAATCGGGCGATTGCTGGAGGGGGACGCTACGACGGTCTGGTAGAGAAAATGGGCGGTCCAGATATGCCCGCCGTCGGATTTGGAATGGGCGATGTTGTGCTAGCGGACGTCCTCGAGGAGCGGGGTCTGCAACCGAAATTCGTGAATACGATTGATATATTCGCGGTGATCGGAGGCGATGCGGAGCGCCCCATTGCTTTGGCAGATGTCAATCTCCTCAGGCAGAGCGGGTTTTCAGTGGACTACTCTTTCAAGAGCCAAGCTCTGGGAAAGCAGCTTAAGACGGCAAGCGCTAGCGGCGCTCGATTGGCATTGATTTACGGATCTGAAGAGGCCGAACTTGACGAGGTGACGATTCGCGACCTCGTCAATCGCGAGGAAGAAAGGGTTCCTCGAAATCGATTGCTGCCTTTGCTTCGGGAGCGGCTAAGTTAGCGAATCCTCATGGGGCGAGAATCAAGAAGGACGCGAGGGAACCCGCTCAACGCTCTTCTCGTTTTGGCGACTGCCGCAGTCGTATTCTTCGCTTTTTATGCCCGTCAAAGCGCGACCGATTTTCTCTATCAGCCTCCTCGGGGCTCGAACTATGAAAGGGATCAAGATTTTCGATTCGTTGGTAGCGCTGATGAAACCCAGGTGAATGTATTTTGGGTAAAGGGGAAGGACGCGAATAAAACGGTACTATATCTTTGCGGGAGGAGCGAAGATCTTGGGCTCGCCATGCCGCTATTGCGGTCCTATCAACTGAGGGGATTCAATGTTGCTAGCTTCGAATATCGAGGTTTTGGCTACACTAAAGGCAAGCCGAAACAAGCCTCACTGTTTGAGGATGGACTAGCGGTCTTCGATTTCATAGCCGATGAGACTGGGGGGAATGAGTCGAATATTATACTCCACGGACACTCTCTAGGCGGAGCGATCGCTTTGGAGATTGCGACTCGGAGGGATCCCAGGGCCATCATTCTGGAATCGAGTTTTACGAGCGCATACAACGTTTTCCTGAGCATGGACTGGATCCCGGGAGATCTATATCGCAACAAGGCTAAAGCGGACCTAGTGGATTGCCCTGTTTTGTTTATCCACGGCGAAAACGATTCCATCATCCCTCTAGAGGACGCGATCGATCTAGCCAACAGCTTTAATCAGGATCGCGTCGATCGCTATTTCGTGCCGAATGCCGGATATTTCGACCTGCGAGACATAGCTGGAAGCGGATATTGGTCCAGCATGGATTCTTTCATTCGAAAGCTCGATTCTAGAGGCTAGAAACCGCTTCGGGAAGGGCCCTTTAATCGGATTATTATCTATTGCTTTTTGGCAAGCATCACCTTTTATGAGGCCTCTTTTTTTTCCGATGAAAATCCTTGTAGCCGACAAACTATCTTCGATAGGGATCGATTTCCTAAAGGAGCAAGACGGTTTCGATGTTATCGAGATCTACGACCTCCCTAAAGGCGCGCGTCAGGAAAAGCTTTTGGAGCTAGTTCCTGAGGTGGCAGGTATCATTGTCCGCAGCGATTCGAAGATAACGAGAGAAGTCCTGGAGAAGGCTCCCAAACTCAAGGCAGTTGGCCGGGCAGGTGTCGGCGTTGATAACATCGATATCGAGGCCGCGACAGACCACGGAGTCGTCGTCATGAATACGCCGGGCGGAAACACGATCGCAACAGCGGAATTGACCTTTACTCACATGCTTTGCGGCGCTCGCCCAGTGCCCCAAGCGGTAGCGTCGATGAAAGCGGGTCGATGGGATAGAAAGGTGCTGGTTGGCAGCGAATTGCGTGGCAAAATCCTGGGTATTTGCGGTATGGGCCGAATTGGGGCAGAGGTGGCTAAACGAGCAAAGGCATTCGAAATGTCCGTCATCGCCTACGATCCCTTTTTGACAGAATCTCGGGCGAAAGTGATTGGCGTTGAGCAAGTAGAAAAAGAAGAGATGTTCGCTCGCTCAGACTATATCACCGTGCACATGCCGCTGACGGATCAAACTAAGTATATGATTGATGAAGCGGCTATCTCGATGATGAAGGACGGCGTTCGTCTTTTTAATTGCGCTCGCGGCGGAATCATAAAGGAGTCGGCCCTTCTGGAAGCTCTAGATAGTGGAAAGGTTGCCGCGGCAGGCCTGGATGTTTACGAGGAGGAACCACCTAAAGAAGATCATCCTCTCCGCAAGCATGCGAATATCAATCTGACGCCCCACCTCGGCGCTTCAACCCAGGAGGCCCAAGAGAGCGTGGGTTTGGAGATTGCTCAAGCCGTGGCTGATGCCGCCAAGGGTGGAGAAATCAGGAACGCTATCAACATGCCTTCGCTTGATGCGGAAACGATAGAGAAGGTTGGGCCTTATCTGGACCTTTGCTCCAAACTCGGTACTTTCGTTCAGCAAATCGCGTTGGATAAGGTCGAGAGTCTTGGAATATATTATTATGGAAAGGTAGTTGATCTAGATTCGGACTCGCTTACGCGAGGAGTGCTCAAAGGATTTCTGCAGAACATATCTGGTCGAAGTGTGAATTTCGTGAACGCTAGAGTGCTAGTCGAAAGTCTTGGTGTTGGTGTTGAAGTCGTGAACTCTAGCGAGGAATCCGACTACACGGAACTCATTAAAGTCCGGGCTCATTGCCAGAACGGGGAGACCGTATCCGCGGAAGGCACGCTAATGGGGAAGGGCAATTCCCCGAGAATCGTATCCATTAATGACCGTGAGGTGGAATTGGAGCCCTGTGGTTATTTGCTAGTCGTCGCCAACACTGATGAGACTGGAATCGTTGGTCAGCTAGGAACGATCATCGGCAATGCAGGAGTCAATATCGCCTCGATGTCTCTCAGCCGTAATCAGGTTGGAGGAATCGCCTTGAACGTAGCTGGTCTGGATAGCCCGCTCGATGAAAAAGCCATGGCCGAGATTCTATCAGTTGGCGCTATAAAACAAGCCAAGCTGGTCCACTTGGAATGTTGATAGACTAGCATGCCCTTGGATGGAATATCGGTGTCGCTTTCAGCGGTAATTGGCTACGTGCTCGGTTCGCTCGCTTTTGGCTATTGGGTCGCGAAAGCGAATGGAGTGGATATCTTCGCGGTGGGAAGCCGAAGCCCCGGAGCGACGAATGTAAAGCGGTCCGTTGGGAAGGGCGCGGGCAACCTGGTTTTCGTTCTGGATTTCCTGAAAGGGTTGGCTGCGGCTGGATGGCCCCTTATAGCGTATTCAAAAAGCCCATCACCTGAATATAATGCTTTGATAGGCCTGTTCGGAGCAATCATTGGCCATTCCTTCTCTGCGTTTACGAGATTCAGGGGTGGGAAAGGAGTGGCTACTATGTTGGGAGGCGTGCTCGCCTTGATGCCCTGGGCTGCCTTAATTGGGATGGCTGTTTGGCTAATAGTCTTCTATTCAACCAGATATGTATCACTATCATCGATACTTATGGCTGTAAGTCTGCCGGTCTCCAATTGGCTGCTATCCTCTGCTCAGGCGTTGATATGGATTTCCGGGCTTATGGCTATCGTTATCGTCTACCGGCATAAATCGAATATCGGTCGCCTGATTAGGGGCGAAGAAAATCGTTTCGACCGAAAAGGACCAAATGGGGGCGATTCCAATGGGTGATAGGAAAATAAGCGTAGGGCTCTGCGGCTTCGGAATTGTGGGCCAAGGAGTCTACGATCATCTGACTAGGAAACGAAAGCTTTTGGCAGAGCAACTAGGGGCGGACATCAGTGTTGCTCGCGTGGCCGTCAGGGACAAATCCAAGAAGCGGGACGTAGAGATCGATCCTAGCTTGATCACGGAAGATTCACTCTCTGTGGCAACCGATCCGGAAATCGATGTTGTCTGCGAATTGATGGGCGGAACGGGGTTGGCGTTGGAAATCGTTACTCGAGCTCTAGTTGCGGGTAAGATCGTGGTAACGGCCAACAAGGCCTTGTTATGCGACCATGGTAAAGAGCTTCTCGCTGCTGCCCAAGAGCATGGAGGTCACTTGTTGTTCGAAGCGAGCGTGGCTGGGGGGATACCGGTTATTAAGGCAATAAGAGAGGGGCTGATTATCAACGATTTTTCCCGTATCGACGGTATTCTGAATGGCACCTGCAACTATATCCTGACTCGGATGGCCAATGAGGGGCTTAGCTACCAGGAAATCCTTGGAGAAGCCAAGTCGCTGGGCTATGCGGAGGCCGATGAATCGCTGGATGTGGATGGATTCGACGCTGCCCACAAAGCCGTTGTCTTGGCGTACCTCGCGTACGGCAAATGGGCGGATCTGGATGAGGTTCGATTGGACGGTATTAAGCGGGTAAATCAAGAGGATATACGCTTTGCCGAAGATAATGGATACGCAGTGAAGCTCATCGCTTCCGTTGAGCGAGAGCGCCAAAGCAAGGCTTTGTACGTATCCGTTTTGCCAGCGCTGGTGCCCAAATCCAGCTCGTTGGGAAGTGTTGATGGCGTCTTCAACGCGATCTCGATTCATGGCGATGTCGTAGGCGAAACGGTTTACATTGGGCCAGGAGCGGGACGACATGCGACCTCAAGCGCGGTGATTTCCGATATTGTCGATGCCGTTAAGCTCTTGATCTTTGGTGGTCCCGAGGGTCGTTTTCCGTTTTTGGATCCGGCCCCTAAAAATGGAAACGAATTGGAAATCGCCCGGCCAGAGGAAGTGAATTCGAGGTACTACGTTCGCATGCGCGTAGATGATCGACCGGGGGTAATGGCGGAGATAGCTTCTATCCTGGCGTCACGGGAAGTGAGCTTGGCGAGCGTGACTCAGAAAGAGGTAGGCGTAGATGCTGAAAGGGTATCGCTCATTATAACCACCCACATGACCACGGAAAAAGCGATAAAGGAAACGGTCGACGATCTTGGCAATCTGGACAGCGTCCAGGGATCGCCGATGACGATGCCGATTAGAGATTTTGGGGAGTAGAGCGAGGACGCGTGGCTAGAATCGTAAAGAAATTTGGCGGAACCTCGGTGGGTGATGTCGATCGCATCAAGCATGTAGCGGAGCTTATCAGAGCGGATGTTGATAAGGGCCACGAAATCGTAGTCGTGGTGTCGGCTCGCTCGGGTGTCACGAATGAGCTAATCGCTCGGGCTAAGTCTATCAATCCGGATCCTGCCGATAGGGAGATGGATATGCTCTTGGTAGCTGGTGAACAGGAAACCATCGCCCTGACAGCCATGGCATTGCACGCGATCGGAGTGGATGCGGTTTCGATGACGGGAGCGATGGCCGGAATTTTAACAGACCCTTCGCATACGAGAGCGCGAATCGTCAGTATGGATTGCCAGCGACTGGTGGATTGTCTTGAGTCTAAGCAAGTAGTAATTGTTGCTGGCTTTCAAGGGGTCGATTTAGAAGGCCAAATTACTACCTTGGGCAGGGGAGGCTCGGACTTGTCGGCGATCGCTTTGGCGAAAGGGGTTCAAGCAGACCTTTGCCAAATCTACACGGACGTTGACGGGGTCTATACCGCCGATCCCCGTTTGGTTCCCAAAGCCCGGAAACTTAGTGAAATCAGCTATGAGGAGATGCTAGAGCTGGCGAGTTTGGGAACGAAAGTGATGCAGGCCCGCTCTGTTGAATTCTCCAACAAGTTCAATGTGCCCTTTGAGGTAAGATCCAGTTTTAATGATATCCCCGGTACGATAGTGAAAGAAGAAGTTAGCTCCATGGAAGACGTCGTTGTTCGAGGCGTCGCGCTCGATAAGAATCAGGCGAAAGTGACAATAACCAATCTGCCCGACAAGCCGGGTACGGCGGCTACCGTTTTCAATGGTCTGTCCCAGGCTAATGTAGTTGTCGATATGATCGTGCAGAACATTGGTCGGAACGGAGTAGCCAACATGACGTTTACTGTACCCCGAGACGACACCGGTCGAGCGTCGAAGGCCGTCGATTCCATACTGGAATCATTGGGGGGTGGCGAAGTGACTCTCGTTGGCGACATTGCCAAGCTGTCGGTCGTTGGGGTCGGGATGCGAAGCCACTCCGGAGTTGCCGAAAAATTGTTTGCCGCCTTGGGAGACACAAAGGCGAATATCCAGATAATAAGTACATCAGAGATCAAAATTTCAGTCGTGATCGATGAAAAAGACTCCGATCGAGCCCTCCAAGCCGTTCATAAGGCATTCGGGCTCGATGCCGATCAGAAATGCAATTCTTGAGCACAAGGGCGGAAACCGGGCCCCATAGTTTTTCCGAGGCAGTCAAGGTCGGCCTGGCCCCGGATGGAGGGCTTTTTGTGCCGAGCGAACTGCCCGACCTTTCTCAGGAACTTCATACTTGGGCGGGAGAGTCTTACGCGAAAGTATGCTACCGGTTTTTCAAGCGATTCGCGACAGATATTGAAGACGGCGAGCTAGAGTCGCTGATTGCCAATGCGTATACGAAATTTGATGACGCCAAGCTGGCGCCACTTATTGAATTGGATGACCAGATCAGTGTTCTGGAGCTATTTCATGGCCCAACGCTCGCCTTCAAGGACTATGCCCTGCAATTGCTGGGAAGACTTTACGAGAGGCAGGTTGCGATAACGGACAATGCGATCAACGTTTTAGGAGCTACCTCGGGAGATACGGGAGCCGCGGCTATAAATGGGCTTATAGGTCGATCCGGGGTGAATATTTTTATCCTTTACCCGGATGGCCGAATATCCTCGCTGCAAGAACGGCAGATGACTTGCACCGGGGAATCCAATGTCTTCCCGATCGCCGTAGAAGGAAGTTTCGACGACGCTCAACGAGAGCTCAAGGCGGTGTTTGGAGATCGTGAATTTAGCGAGCGCATCAAGCTTTCGGCGGTGAATTCAATCAATTTGGCCCGCATTCTGGCCCAGTGCGTATATTACATTTACGCTTGGCTGCAAATCGGCGAAGCCCGTCGGGAGAAAACGACATTCGTAGTGCCTACTGGAAATTTCGGCAATGTCTTGGCGGGATGGCTGGCTTATAGAATGGGCATGAAGGTGGCGGGCTTTCGTGTAGCGACGAACCAGAACGATATATTGAATCGGTTTTTCAACAAGGGTGAGTATTCAGTTGGCGCGGCGATCCAAAGCTTGGCCCCCTCTATGGATATTCAAGTCGCCTCAAATTTCGAAAGGTTCCTTTATTACGCTCTCGGAAGCGATGGAGATCGCGTTCGCAAGGTAATGGAGAATTTCAAATCGACAGGCATTTTCAAAGTGGACGATCAATCCATTATCAAATCCATGTCGAGTTCGCGAATGGCTGATGAGGAAATTCGGGATAAAATTGAAGCCGTGTATCAAAAATATGGGTATGTGTGTGACCCACATACGGCCTGCGCTTTCAAGGAACTAGACGAGTTTGAACATTGCGTTATCCTGGCTACTGCCCATCCTGCCAAGTTCCCTGAAACGGTGCTGGAAGCAACTGGGCAGGAGGCGATCCACCCGAGCTTGGAAGCGTTAAAAAGCAGGAAAATCGTCAAATACCCATTGCACGCAGACGCTGAAACTATCAAAGCATTCATAGAATCAAAGCAGATCACCCCATAGAAATCGAATTTAGAGATGAGCAAACCGAAGATTCTAGTTTACGACACGACCTTGAGAGACGGCACCCAAGGGGAGGGTATTTCTTTTTCCGTAACCGACAAACTACGAATAGCTAAAAAGTTCGACCAGTTTGGGATAGACTACATTGAAGGTGGCTGGCCTGGGTCGAACCCGCGCGACATGGCGTTTTTCGATGAGGCTAAGAAGCTGGATCTAAAGCATTCGAAGGTCGCTGCCTTCGGTTCCACGCGAAGAGGTAATCTCGACGCGGACGAAGATCCGCAGTTGCAAACATTACTGGAGGCGGAAACGCCTGTAGTGACGATTTTCGGCAAAACCTGGCTTCTGCATGTCGAAGAGGTGCTCCGGGTTCAGCCGGAAGAAAATCTTGCGATGATCGAGGACTCTGTCCGGTTTTTGAAAGAAAATGGTAGAGAAGTTATCTACGATGCCGAGCATTTCTATGATGGGTACGCGGACAATTCGGAATACGCGTTGAAAACGCTAGAGGCAGCGGTTAAGGGCGGAGCGGATTGCTTGGCGTTATGCGATACGAATGGAGGGAAGATGGTCGGCGAACTATCAAGCGTAACTCGAGAAGTCGTCGAACGGTTCCCCGATACGCAGATTGGAGTGCATTGCCACAATGATGCAGGTGTTGGAGTAGCGGTTTCAATCGCTGGAATTGAAGCCGGAGCCACCCATGTTCAAGGAACTTTCAATGGATATGGCGAGCGAGTCGGCAATGCGAATTTGACGACGATCATCCCGAACCTGGATTTGAAGCTCGGTTTCAGCATGAATTGCAGCCCAAACCTAGGGAATTTGCGTGATATTTCCCTGTTCCTCTCCGACTTGGCAAATCAGTCTCACGATAAAAAAGCGCCCTACGTGGGGCTGTCCGCATTTACCCATAAGGGAGGCGCTCATGCGGATGCGACTAAGAAAGTCGGATACAGCTACGAGCACATACAACCAGAAAAAGTCGGGAATAAGCAACGCGTGCTTGTATCCGACATGGCAGGACGTAGCAGCCTATTGATGAAAGCCCAGGAATTGGGAGTGAACATCGATAGAAGCTCTCCTGAAACAAAAGCCATCATTGATAAGCTGAAGGAACTTGAATTCAATGGCTACGAGTACGAATCGGCGGATGCGTCGCTTCGGTTGCTTCTAGACAAATTTACAGGCAAGCATAATCCGCATTTCGAATTCGAGGGTTACCGAGTCATAGTCGAAAAGCGTTCTCCCGACGAGCCGACCACTTCCGAGGCTACGATCAAAGTCAATGTTGATGGGGAACCGCATTATACGGTCGCTGAATCAAGCGGTCCCGTTGGGGCCCTGGACAGCGCTCTAAGACTGGCGTTGGCGAAAACGTATCCAAATCTTAAGAACCTTGAGCTTAAGGATTATAAGGTCCGGATCCTGGCATCCCAATCAGGAGCGAATGCTAAGACCAGAGTGCTGATCGAATCCGCCGATGGGGAAGAGATCTGGGGAACGGTTGGAGCGAGCGACAACATTATCGAAGCCAGCTGGCAAGCAATCAGGGATTCTGTAGAATACAAGCTGCTTCGGGATGGCGGTGAATCCGAGGACTAGCGGAACTGATAGGGTTTGATTGCTTGATAGTGGTCTTAGAGAAGTGGCGCAAGTAGCCGGCAGGTATCTTCCGCTATAGCCTTGAGAAAAGGAGGGTCATCCTGGTGAGTATCATTGAAGGACTCGGAGCTCATTAGTAGTTCGTCTATCCAGTCTTGGATTGCGCGGATATCCTTATCTCCGTATAGGAAAACTCCGAGTTCGTAGTTAACGAAAAGGCTGCGTAGATCTATGTTCGCTGAGCCTGTCATGGCAATCGAATCATCAGCGATTATCGCCTTCCCGTGTAGCATTCCCGCTCTGTAGAGAAGTACTTCCACACCTGATTCAGCCAACTCTCGTAGAAAGTGCTTCCTCGCCAGGTCGGTTACGGGGTGATTGGATTTTTTTGGGATAACAAGTTTCACTTGCTTCCCCGAGCGAGCTTTAACCATCAACGATCTCTGAAGCACCTCATCCGGAATGTAGTACGGAGTTACAATGGTAACGAAATGGTCAGCTTCCTGTATAACGGAAAGGATTTTTTCGTAGAGCGGGTCTCCTCTCGTGTCAGGGCCGCTAGCCATGATCTCGATTTCGCTCGCATCGGGTCCGTCGAATACTGTTGAAGGTGGAATAGTGCGCGGTTTGTCCTGCACTTTCTTGCAGGCAAATCGCCAATCGGCTTCGAAAATTGCCGAAAGTTGGGTTACCGCTGGTCCTTGGATTAGGAGGCTGAGGTCTTGCCATCGTTTGCGGGATCGCGTTGGGCCCATGTATTCTTTTCCGATGTTGCGACCACCGATAATTGCTCGCGAGTGATCGAAAATGGCCAGTTTTCGGTGATTCCTCAGGTTGGCTCGCCCGAATGAGAGAAAAGGGAGAACCGGCATAAAGCGTTCAATCCGACCTCCAGACTTTTCGAGCTCCCGCATATAGAGTGACTTCTTACCCCATGACCCTACCGCGTCTAGAAGCAGCCGCACCTCTACGCCGGACTTTGCTTTTTCGGAAAGCTCTTTCACTACGCGTCGTCCGATCGAATCGTGGCTAAGAATGAAAGTAGTGATTGCGATAGAAGACTTCGCATCGCGAATCTCTTGCAGCAATTCTCGGTAAGCCTGTTCGCCCGTTGCCTGAACTCGTGTTCGGTTGCTGCGCGTCAATACGCCAAACGGAGACGATCGAATTGCTCCCTCCGTTTCAGGCTCGGCGATATCGAGTCGATCCTTTCGTTGGGTTAGGCGACTTATTTTCCTCCCCCCAAAGATCAAGTAGAGAGGGACACCTAGCACGGGAACCCATAGCATGAGCAGCAACCAGGCGACGGTGGCGCTGGGCCGCCGTTTTTCCTTCATGAGTCGGGCGATAATTAGAAACGCCAGCCCGAATCCGAGAGTCGATCCTAGGTAAGGACCGATTAACTCAATCAACCTCCCGACGCTATCCATTGGTCAATTGGTCCGGCCTGAGCTGGACTTTGGCGCAAACGATTCTTTTATCGCTCCGACCTTACTGAAATTGGGGCATTGGCCTCCCACATCAGAGCAGTGCAATTTCCGATTGCCCTCGATTTGCCGTTGTGGGGCGACGGGGTAGGCCAAGGTCATTTCATCCATTCCGATAGCAACATGGCCCTGAGAAAATCCTGTTTCAATGGCTTATTTGTTGGCTGGCGGTTTTACCAGCTGGCAGAAATAGCCTTGCTGACGATGGTTTTGCTAGCCGACTGAACAAGAGGGGCTTCTTGTAGAGGTATCCGGAATGAGCCTCGAAAATGAGATACTCGCCGTCGGATCCTCTAAAGATGAGGCCTCGCTCGTTGTCTATGACATCGTCCAGCTTGAATAAGCGACCGCCCAGGAGCAATCGGGTGTTGGGTCCAGCGGACGTAAACTAAATACTTGGAGCCCATCTACGAAATCCTGTATCTTAAAATCGAACTGGGGTTCTTCTGAAATGACGTCGCCGCTCTCCGCAATTGTATCCTCGCTCTCGGCGTTTTCTGTCGTCGCAGCCGGATCTTCGGGGGGGCTCACTATTTCAGAGCTGGGGCTCTGATCGTCGATTGCTGAAGCTACATCGCCCTCGGATTCATTGTGTTCGCCTTGAGAATCCGCGTCAGCTGCCGGCGCATTCGCGAGAAGATCTTCGTTCTACACAATAATATCGTTCACGGGATTGCTAGTTAAGGAACTCGAAGGAAACGAAGGGCTCTCTGCAGTTTCCTCGGCGGGAGAAGTGGATGTGATTCCGGATAGATAGGCTTTACCAAAATACACGAATGCCCCTCCAAGTCCGAGCAACACCGCGCCAGCGCCGGTCAAACCCAGAAGTATAGATAGACCGGCGCTTTTTTCTGTCGGCTAGGAGACAAGCCGTTGCCCATCGCGTTAGAATCGTAGACGGGGATATCCGCCGCAGTCTCCCTGAGGTTAAGGCTGCGCCGCTGTTGCTCTTTTTTTGAGGGCCTGATTTGTCAAGCTCATTGCTGAAATGCGTTGTCGTTACTAGGGAGGAGAATTCTGCCCATGTTTACAACGGCGGTTAACCCTCTTTAATTAGAGACACTTGCTGCCGAAATTCACATTGACTGGAGGGCCAAGGCGCTCTTCCGGGCGAAATTAGCCGAAATCCAGGGACTTTATCTCCTTCAGGGCCGTTCGCACGTCCTTGACTTTGACAACTTCAGAGCTGCGGATATAGGCTGAAAGCAAGGCTTTGTCACAGATGTTATTGATGATTCTTGGGACGCCCTTCGCTTTCCAGTGAATCCAGCGAATCGACCAGCTTGTGAAAAACGGTATGCCCTGGCCGCCCGCCATTGCGATTCGGTGATGGATATATTGTTCGACCTGATACCTGTTCAAAGGAACGAGCTCCGTGTGGACCAGGATGCGTTGACGGAGTTGTCGGAGTCGGTTTTCGCCCAAAATCTTTTTGAATTCCGGTTGGCCCATCAGGATGATCTGCAGGAGTTTCTGCTTGTCCGTCTCCAGATTCGACAGCAACCGGAGCTGTTCCAGTAGATCGAAAGTGAGATTCTGGGCCTCATCGATGATCAATAGGATGTCCTTCCCTTGTTGGATTCGGTCGAGGAGGACGTCGTTTACTTGTTTAACAAGGCCGCTTCGGCTGCGACTCTTTCCTTCCTCACCGAGCTCCGAAAGAATGGTCTTCAGAAGCTGAGTCTCCGTGATACGGGGATTCAGAATTAGAGCGCTCTCGTATTTATCTTCGTCTATTTCATTTATGAAATGGCGGCATAACGTGGTCTTCCCGCAACCAACTTCGCCGGTCAACACGACGAACCCTTTCTTTTCCGCTATGCCATATTTCAGGTGCTGGAGGGCTTCCTGGTGAGTCGGACTTAGGTAGAGAAAGTTTGGATCCGGAGTAATGTTGAACGGCATCTCCTTGAGACCGTAGAAACTCTGATACATGTGAGTAAAATTCTTTCTAAATTAGGAGCGAGCTGCAATTATATTTTTGCAACTGTGGAATCTTTAAGCGTATTTAGCGATCGTCTTCGAATGAGGTCGGCCCGAATATTGAATGTCGTATGCCTGATCGCATTTCTGGTCATCGCCAGTTTTGCGGGCTCGTACGCGCTGGAAAGATACCGAAAGCTCGAAGTAATTAAAAACTCCGAAGCCAAGGCGGCGGCTAGATTGATGGAGATGCAGGTCGCGACAAGCAGCAAGCGCGAGTCATTAGCGAGACTGAACCACGATCCTGAATACGTTGAGCGGATAATCCGCCAAAAGTTGAACTACGCAAAAACCGGAGAAACCGTTTTCAAGTTCGAATACGAAGCGCCGTAGAAAGTCGAATCAGGGACGAGAACCCTTGTATTTACTTTGCTTCGAAAAATAGGAATTTTATGGATACGAGGGAAGCGTTTGAAATTGGCGGGCAAGGCCATGTGTTCGCCTTTTGGGACGAATTGGATGATCGTGAAAGGACGTCATTGCTCGAACAAGCCGAGGAAATCGATCTGGCTGAATTGGACTCTCTCCTTGCCAATCTCGTCAAAGGCGATGATGTCGAAGCGGAAGTCGACTACAGCGCATTGAGGCCAGCCCCGTATGAGCCCATGCCGGCCGACTTGAATAAAGATCAGAAATGGGCCTCTGCTAAGGAAATTGGAGAAGAGGTGCTCAGCGGTGGTAGAGTAGCCGCGTTTACAGTAGCTGGCGGGCAGGGAACGAGACTAGGATATGATGGCCCCAAGGGGACATTCCCGGTTACCCCTATCGCTAATAAGACGCTTTTCCAGGTATTCGCCGAAAAGATCCGAGCATCGCGCGACCGGTTCGATTGCCAATTGCCTTGGTATATCATGACCAGCCATGCGAACCACGAGGCAACCGAGTCTTTTTTCCGGAAACACGAATTCTTTGATCTTGGCGAGGAGACGGTCAAGTTCTTCAGACAAGGGCGTATGCCAGCCGTGGACTTTGATGGACGCATCCTCATGGAATCGAAAGGGAAGATAGCCATGAGTCCAGATGGTCATGGAGGCGCGTTGAGAGCTCTTGGCAGAAGTGGGGCGCTCGCGGAAATGGTATCCAAAGGGATAGATTTGCTTAGCTACTTTCAAGTGGACAACCCGCACGTGCGGGTTGCCGACCCATACTTCTTGGGCTTCCATATTCAATCCGGGTCAGAGATGTCTAGCAAGATGCTTCCCAAAGCCTACGAAAAAGAGAAGCTTGGGCATTTCTGCTTAAATGGCGATCGTCTTGAGGTTGTTGAATACAGCGATATGCCCGATGAATTGACGTCGAAGCGGGACGAGAGCGGGAAACTGCTATTCATCGCGGGAAGTGTAGCCATTCACGTAGTATCAGTGCCTTTCATACAAAAGGTTGTAGAGGAAGACAGTCTTATTTCGTTGCCTTTTCATAAGGCGGTGAAGAAGATCGCCTGTGTCGATGGCTCGGGAGCGCCTCAGGAGGTGGATGCCCCTAACGGCGTGAAATTCGAGATGTTCGTTTTCGACGCTTTGCCGTTCGCTGAAAATGCGGTTATTGTCGAGACGACAAGGCTGGGAGATTTCAGTCCTGTGAAAAACGCGAAAGGGGTGGATTCCGCGTATAGTTGCCGAAAAGACCAGCAAAAGCTATTTGCCAGCTGGCTCGCTCATGAAGGGGTTGGACTTGAGTTAGACGACGATGGAATTCCTGTAAATAAGATCGAAATATCTCCACTATTCGGATACGACCAAGACAGTTTTAGCGAATCATGGAAGGCTCGGAAGCCCTTTGTCGATTTTTCCAAAGACGTGTATATCGCTTGATAGCGGCTTATCGTTGGATGTTAGTGATGTCGTGAGCTCCAGGTTTGGTTTTTAGCGTGATTCCGCTCAGCTTTTTATTTCCGTTTAACGCAATCCTCACTTTCGTTTCTTGCCACGATTGACGGTCGAGGGAGAATGAAGTTCGCGGTTAAGATTTTCTTATCGGCGTGAACGATGAATCTGCCGATTCCAGATGGTGTCAGATAGTGCAAAAGCGTTGATTGTAGAGTCCGATTCGACCCGGGCTCGACGCCTTGCTGCTCTCCTGGAGGCGATGGATGCTATCGAACTCCAATGCTATGTTGTTCACTCGTTGGCTATAGCTCGAAAACGAATGACCGAGGTTCCAATGGATATTGTTCTCACCGGTCTTGAGATGATAGATTCGAGGGGCCTGGATTCACTTGTGGCGATGAATTCCTCTCGTCCGGAAATTCCGGTTGTAGCATTAGTCGAGGGATCCGAGCCGGATATCGTTTTGGACGCGGCCAGAAGTCTCTCAGACGATTGCCTTTATTGGTGCGAATTAGACAAGGAGGCCGTCCAGGAATCCGTGTTTTACGCTTTGGAGCGAAAAGATATGCTTCGGCATATAAGAAATAGCCATAGTAGTGATACGAATACGGACTATCAACGGGTTCTAGATAAAATCCGGGACGCTATTTTCGTAGTGAGTCGATCGGATGGGGCCTTATTGTATTCCAATTCTCGAGCCAAGGAATGGTTTGGCGCTAATATTGGAGAGGCGTTGGAAGATGTACTTGAGTATGGTTTGCTCGAGTCGGAGGAGGTGGAGATGGAGATTTCGACCCGCTACCCGTCCGTACCGAGATTGACCTTGCGTTCGGAGTCTCTCGGCTGGGGGAGAAGCGATGCTTGTCTGATTTCCATGCGGGAAATTTCCAAGCAAAAGCGGGCAGAAGACGCTTTTCTGATTTCCCAACGCAAATTGGAGCTGATCCAAAGAGGAGCGGGCTATTGGATTTGGAATCCTTCCTCAAAGGAATTGTGGCTCTCAAATTCGATATCGACAAGCTTGAGGTATGGGTATGCTGGAGCGACTGATACCAGGACTGGATTGCCACTTGAGAACCTGGTCCACCCGGAGGACAAAGAGAAAGCGGAATCGTTTTTTGGCGGTTTGATAACCCGGTTCTCTTCCGAGAAAGAATCGAGTTTCAGGATACGATGCACTGACGACTTGTTTGTGGGGGTGATCGTCAGAGGGGGAACTGAATTGAAGACCGTTGAGAGCGGAGTGTACCTAGGTGCGATTCTTCGGGCTGATGAAAAGCGTGAGGCTTATCTGGAGTCCGAAGTTTTCGAAGCTCCTGTGGAAGCGGACCAAGAAGTTGGTAAATGCGAGCCGTTTGAGAGGGCGGGCTCAAAGAAGATCGCCCTGATAGTCGATGACGAAGAAGTTTTGCGAAAGGCTCTGCAGACAATTCTCGTTTCTTACGGCTACGAAACCGTGCTAGCCGAAGATGGGGTTGAGGGAATACGCGAATACGAACGGAATGCCGAAAATATCGAAGTGGTGATTCTGGATGTCAATATGCCGAGAGTGGATGGGGGAAAGGTATTCGAGCGTATTCGATCTGATGGGAACTGTATCCCGATTATTATGACAAGCGGGAATGACGACCGCCAAGCCTTGCCGTTTAAGGATGGCGACAAGGAGAATTGCGATTTCTTGCTTAAGCCATTCGGGTTGGATGAGGTCAAACAAGTCCTGGACCGCTTTTTCAAGGAAGCGGATAGATTGAGTCGCCTCTAGGAATAGCTCTCGTACTAGCTGGTTAAATGAACATCAATGCTGGCTGCTCGATAATTTTCTTAATCGCCTGCAGGAATTGAGCTCCGACGACCCCATCGACGACACGATGATCGCAGCTCAATCCGACGTTCATTATTTGGGCTGCTTCTATACTTCCGTTGTCTCGGACGACAGGCCTAGTGATGGTGGTGCCAACTGAAAGGATGCCTGCATTGGGAGTATTGATAATACCATAGAATCCTTTAACCCCGAACATACCCAGATTAGTAACTGTGAATGTGCTATTCGCCATTTCGTTAGGCGATAGCTTTTTAGAACGAGCTTTGCCTATCAATTCTTTAGCTTCGCAAGCGATGGCTGTAATCGACTTGGCATCCGCGCTTCGAATCACGGGCGTCAGGAGCCCGTCCTCGATGGCAACCCCGAAAGCAATGTCGACTGTAGGGTGCTGGCGTATAGTTTTGCCCTCCCAGGATCGATTCATGGCCGGTACGCGACGCAATGCCTCTGTAGCGGCTTTCAAGACGAAATCGTTTACGGAGATCTTAAGACCGGCCTGGTCGGAAGATGGGTCAGCGAGTTCGCTGTTCAACTGCTTTCTCAGTTCGAGTAGAGGGCCAACTTCGATCTCCGATTCCAAGTAGAAGTGGGGGGCGTTGTTCTTACTTTCCTGTAGTCGCATGGCGATTACAGACCTCATTTGGGAAACAGGGATATCCTCCGCTGGGGCTATACCAGGGTTCGTCGCCCGGACTACGCTTGTTGTAGCGCCGCTGCTTGGAGTGGACCCGATGCCTAGCACGTCCTTTTTCACGATTCGACCGTTGGGCCCGGTTCCGGTAATCGTACTCAGATCGATACGCTTTTGCTCGGCCAGTTTTCTGGCTAATGGTGAAGCTTTGATCCTGCTCGAATCCGTATTGGAGATAGCCGCGTCTGAAACTAAATTCTCGATCGCGTCAGGTTCCTTTTCAGGTATTGACTCATCGCTATTCGCTTCCTCTTTGGAATCCGTACTGGGAATAGTGGTTTCCGCGGGTCCTTTGGAATCAGTCGCTTCGTATGTCTCGCCCTCTTCGCCGATAGCGGCGATAGGCGATCCGACCGGGATTTGCGATCCAGTGGAGGCGATTTGCTTAATTAGGATACCGTCTTCGAACGCTTCCAACTCCATTGTGGCCTTATCAGTTTCGATCTCGGCGATTACGTCACCCGACTCGATTTGGTCACCTTCATTCTTCAGCCATGTCGCGACAGTGCCCTCGGTCATGGTGTCGCTCAGTTTGGGCATGTCTATTATCGTCGCCATAGTCTCTGGTATGATCGTTGGTTAGCTGATGGGGAAAGGATCGGCAATCAGCAAATTTCCAAAGCCTTTTCTACTACTACGTCAGCTTTTGGCAGCTGCTTACTCTCTAGAGGTGGACTGTAGATTGCAGGGGCATCTAGAGCAGAAACCCGTTGAATCGGAGCATCGAGATAGTCAAAGGCTTGGCTTTGAATCGTGTGGGAGACCTGAGCGCCAACGCCGCAAAACGGTTTGTTCTCCTCAACGAGAACTGCGCGATTCGTCTTTCTGACGGAATTGACAATGGTCTCTTCGTCCAACGGCCGAATCGATCTCAGGTCAACGACTTCCGCTTTAATTCCGTGCTCGGAGCTGAGGATTCCTGCCGCTTCCAGACAGACAAGAACCGAAGGTCCATGGGCGATTAGAGATAGGTCGGAGCCTTCCCGTTTTATATCCGCTTTCCCCAATGGCACTACATAGTCGTCTTCCGGCACCTCGCCTTTATCGTTGTACATGATGGTGCTCTCCATCACATAAACAGGATCGTTGTCCCTGATGGCCGATTTTAGCAACCCCTTCGCATCGTATGGAGAAGATGGGCACACGACTTTTAGGCCGGGCGTGTTGGCAATAAAATTTTCTGGAGTGTGGGAATGCGTGGCTCCCACGCCCGTGCCGCCATTGGCGGGACCTCGGATGACGATTGGCACATTAATGAGCCCTCCGGACATGTAGCGTACGCTGGCCGCGTTGTTGATAATCTGGTCCCAGGCTACGTAGGCGAAGCTCCAGAACATCAACTCCATAACCGGTCGGATCCCCAGCATTGAAGCTCCGATTCCCATTCCGATAAAGCCGGCCTCACTTATAGGAGCGTCGACGATACGCTTGGGACCGAACTTTTTGAGGAGGCCTTCGGTTACTTTGTAGGCCCCGTTGTATTGGGCGACCTCTTCTCCGATGATGACAACGTTCTCGTCTCTTTCGAGTTCATCGATCATCGCGTCTTTGAGTGCTTGGCGATAGGTGATTTCTGGCATGGAAGATCCTAGCTAATTTCAGTAATCTGTAACTATTCTATGGTGACGTTGCCTGGAGGTGTTCAATCGTTGAAGAAAATTCTTCCACTCGAAGCCTTCTTATCGAGATTGTCTTCCTCCCAATAAACGTCCTTCAGAATGTCGGACTCGGGAGGGAATGGGCTCTCCTCCGCGAATTGGGCTGAAGCTTCGGCTTCCGCCTTAGCGGCTTGGTCGATTTCCCTGGTGGAATTCTCGTCGAGTATTTTCGCCTCGATCAAGTAGTTCCGGTACAGAACTACGGGGTCGTGGTTCTTCCGATAGTCCTCGATTTCCTCTTTAGTGCGGTATTTCTTGTGGTTCGCATCGGCGATTGAGTGGCCTTGATACCGATAGGTGTGGATTTCAAGCAAGGAAGGTTTCGACTCCGATTTCGCGAGCTCCATCGCGGCGCTAACGCCTTCTCTGACATCGAAAATCGACTCTCCATTGATGTGGGCCCAGTTCATTTTGTATCCTTCTGCCCTGGCTGCTATACCAGCATCAGGGTGCGCGCTGGATCTCGCCTGAGATGTGCCCATGGAATATCCATTGTTTTCAACGATGTACACGACGGGCAGATCCCAGAGAGCGGCGAGATTTAAAGATTCGTGAAAGGCTCCTTGATTAATAGCTCCGTCCCCTAGAAAGCAAATGGCGCAGCCCTCGATTTCCTTGTACTTCAAAGCATATGCCAGGCCTGCTCCAAGTGGAGTTTGCCCTCCAACGATCCCGTGTCCTCCCCAATAGCGCTTGGCAGGATCGAAGTAGTGCATTGACCCGCCTTTGCCTTTGGAGCAGCCAGTCGCTTTCCCATAAAGTTCCGCCATGCATTCGTCCATTCTCATACCAACTGCAAGTGCGTGCCCATGATCGCGATACGCTGTAATTATATGGTCGTTTTCGCCCATCAGAGACACACAGCCAACGGCTATGGATTCCTGCCCGATGTAAAGATGCAGGAAACCGGCGATTTTTCCCTGCTGGTAGGCTCTTAAAGATCGTTCCTCGAATCGCCGAATTCTTATCATATCCCGGTAAAAACCGACCAGTTGGTCGCTGGATAGATCTGAGTTAACCGGGGACTTGGCTTCGTTGGATAGATTAGCCTTTTCTGGTTTCTGACGCCCGCTTGGCGGATTAGCTGTCGTATTCGTCACTGTGCCTGCTTTCGTTTTTATGGATTCGGGGAGACTGTTTGGAAATTTCAGGATTGATCAAGGCCATACGGTGTCGGGTCCGAAGGATACGGCTCCGGCGGTCTGCATCCGTGCTCTAAATCGGGCTAAATAATCTGCTCGTAGATGATTTTCAACGGCTTTTCGGGCGAGCAATCGGCTCGCGCCGCGACGAATCCATCGGAGTGCTTATCAAATATGCCCCAGAGGCACTGTCGGTCGGTGTCAGGAATCTCCAGAGAATCGATCGCTTCCCTTGAAAAGAAGGAAAAATTACCCTCGTCAATGGGATCAGGGAGCCGGTCAAGGGCTTTCGCGCATTTGAACAAAAACATGAGCCAATGCGAGGATCCTTCATAGGCCTTTTCGGCGATCATGCAGAATAGGCGCATTTGCGAATGATCTGTGTCGAGGCCAATCTCTTCTCGAGTTTCTCGAATAGCACATTGGTGAGGCGACTCTCCAATGGCCATGTTCAATTTTCCGCCAATCGGACTCCAGCGACCTTCGTTAGGAGCTTTTTTCCTTTGGAGCATCAGAAATTCTCCTGCTGAATTCTGCACGAATACGAGGACGCTTATCTTGTATTGCATAGACCTTGGCAGGGTCTACGGGACTGAAAGATCAAAGCAGGTCAAGGGCCAAATCTGTAGCAGTGATTGCAGTCGGGTAGCAATGTCTTGCCTAGGTCGTCAGCCCGAATATTTTATAGGGTATGGTTTCCTCTATCAGAACGTGGGTGATATATGCGATGGCGGCTATCGGGTGTGGCCATGGACTCCAGGCATCTGTCAGCGTTCGCGAAATTCAATTCAGCAAGGTCGATGAGTTCGCGAGCGAAGGAAATTGGCTAGAATGCTCTCTGCAGCTGGAGGTACGAAGAGATTCCAGCGATCGGGAACGCAAAAATCCTGATTATATCGATGGGATTGTGGTTACACTGATGCTTGGCATTGAAGTGGGCAGAAGTTCGAGCAGCCAGCGTCAATTCGAGTTTTACGCTTCGGAAGCGAATCTGGTTTCTCTGCCTGAGGGCCGCCACATTGTGCGGTTCTATCTGCCGCCTGAGGTCGTGGAAAGGGATCGGATTGGTCAACAAGTCCACTCATATCTGATTCGGTTGTCGCGAGGAGAGCTTGTTGTTGGGGAGTCGGTTTCACGGAACTTGGAACGAGCAAATTTTAGGGAGAGCTTTCTTGCCCGGATCGATTCAGACGCGACTGAGAACCAGGGCATACTACTTCCCCAGCCATTCACTCCTTTTGTTGTCGCCTATCCGGACGACACCCCGTCCTACCGAGGTGTTAAATAACTGGCCAAGCGTGCGGCTCGTCCAGAATCCGAGTTAATGGGGAGGTGGGTGATTGACTCTATTCGCGCAAAGCTGCCGCTTCATAAAAATCCGAGTGGGACCGTGTGTAGATTAAGTATGAAGCGTATTATAGGGTATTCCTTAATTTTAACTAAGTGTTATTGCCTGATGATTTGGCGTTTTTTCTTGTATCGGCCATTCAATTTTTAAAAAATAGTAAACTCTGATTTATGGGGTCTTCTCAATACCTAGTAGTAAGCTGTGGCTCGAGCCAATTGTCCGCGGTTCATCTATCGATGAATTCGAGCGGACGTTGCGAACTATTGAACTACTGGAGAAAAGAATTGGACCATGCTTTGAGTGATCCTCTTTTGTGGCTCAAAGCAGCATCGCAGTCCTTTGATGAGATTCGCTCTAGGTTAAAGGGTGATATGTCCGTGGGATACACGCTTCCAGGGAATCTCGTATTGACGAAGTACTTGAGGATTCCTCAATCGCCAAAGAAGAAGCGGGAAAAGATCGTCGACTTCGAAGCCAGGCAGAACATTCCCTATTCCATTGGGGAGGTCGCTTGGGATGACCAGTTGATAGCCGAGGATGATTTGGATTTTGAAACGCTTATAGCTGCCTCGAAGACCGAACTCGTGGAGTCCTTGTCCCTTTATGGAAAACAGGCGAAGATGGATCCGGACATCATTTCGCCCAGCTTCATTGGCTTGATTAATGCCTATCGGTTTAACGAGCCGCAGTCTCAGGACTGCGTTTTGTTTCTTTCGATCGGCGCCAAATCGACGGACGTGGTCTTCATCGATGGCTCCAAGTTCTACTCGAGAAACGTAACTATAGGTGGGAATTCCGTGACTCAAGAACTGGCAAACAGCTTGGGGTTGCCATTTGACGAAGCGGAAAAGATCAAGCGCCTATCCATTTCGGGGAATCCGGTCCCAACAGGGGAATACGCGGCTTTTACAGAAGCGAAAGACGCCTTTTTAAAACGCCTAAACACGGAAATTAGCCGGACTTTAGCGATATACAAGAATCACGGATACGAAAATGAACCAGTACGTTGCTTGGTAGCCGGCGGCGGATCCGTTTTGACGGGCCTGGAGAGCGATCTTTCAGATCGCCTTGGAGTGGAGGTCAGCCGTTTCGATCCCCTCAAGGAAATCAGCGTCTCGGATCGATGTTCTTCGAATTCGTTGCTTGTAGATAAGGTTTTTCTCGCTGAGGCGATTGGAGTTGGAATTGGTAGGTTTCTCCCGGATTCGACTCAGATCAACTTGCTGCCAAGAAGCATACTCTGGCAACGAAGGTTTAAGCGACAGCAGCCGTACTACCTTGTCGCGGGGCTGGTCGCTTGCGCGGCTATTGCTCTTCCTTTGGTGAATTCCAAGATAGCAATTCAGCGCTACGAGCAAGAAATCCAGAATTTGGATACAAGTCTGATTCCACTCAAGAAGCTAAATAGCGAAATAATTCAGAGAACGGAGGAGATAGAGAAAATCAAAGCGCTTATCGAAGAAGCGCAGGCGGTTGCCGATTCCCGCTCCAATTGGATCCATTTCCTTAACGACATTCAAGGGAGGATGCTGGAAGTAGAAGATGTATGGCTGGACCGCATTGAAGTCTTGAGGCCAGAAGCCGAAGTAGTGTCGTCTTCGAATCGGTTTAGCGGCACGCGCAACGCTGGAGCGGGGGATGCAAACCGCAGCGTGCGATTGCGGCTGGAGGGCCGGTTGCTGGATGTTGCCAATCCTCTGTCAACAGTGAGCCAAGATTCGAATCGCCGCGTATCCGCTCTGTTGAGCAGTTTCAGCGACTCGCGTTTCGTCGAAAGGCTGGAGGACGAGCGCTTTGACAATAACGTGCCGGGAATTTTGAAATTCAATTTCACGCTAGTGGTGGATTCCTCTCAGCCTTTGTAGAACGTTATGATCTGGCTTAGGAGAAATCCTCTTTTCTATCTGATGCTCGGCTTGCTTCTGGCAATTGCCCTCCTCGGTGTTTTTCACACTTCAATGGAATCAGATAGGTTAGGGGAGTTGACATTTGAATACGATCAAAAGAATAAGCAGCTATCGCTGTTTATGCAACGATCTCCCGCTCCAACCAAAGCGAATTTGGCCATTTTGGACAGAAATCTGGAGCAGATGAAAAAGGAGTTCGGAATATCGCAAGCCACTCTGAATCTGAGCACCTACGATCGCGACCTGTTTTTCGGAAGCCCTCCCATCCATAGCAATGCAGCCTTTTTCATGATAGCCAAGTTTGTCGAGGATTCCCGAGCTCTTGCCCAGGGCGCGGACATTCGATTCGATGAGGGCTACCGTTTTGGATTTAGTTCCTACGAAAACGTTGGACCCTCTATCGAGGTCTTAGCTGTCGTTCACAAGCAAACGAAGATCATGGAAGCCCTGCTTCAGGCCTTGGCCGATGCGGGAGTCAGCGAGTTGGTCGCTGTGGAACGCGAAAACCCAGCCGTGCTGGGACAGGAGGACAGCCGGAGCTCTGGGGGAGCAGACTTTTTTAGCATGCCAAGCAAGAGCCTCATCAGGTCGACGGATGCTTTCGATTCTCTAGCATTCCGCTTAGAGTTTAAAGGGCAATCCCACGCCATGCGAAGTTTTGTGAATCGAGTTAATGGCTCGTCCCTGCCGTTTACGATAAGCCAAATCGAGGTTCAGTTCGAGAGCGAGTTGGGGAATATCGATAAAAGAAACCGTCTATTAGAGAATCCTTTTTTTGCATCGGATCAGGGCGCGGACGACAATTCGGCATTGCAAGTTCCCATCATTTCGGAAAATGAGTCGAGATTCGTAGTAATCGTGGAGTTTATCGAGTTGGGAGAAGGGATGCTGGCAATCGGTGGTTTAGAAAAGGGAGGAGAAGGTGTTTAGGTTCAGTTTCTCGGAATTTCTGGACAAGCTGGTTTTGCTGGTGGCGATGCTGGTATTTCTGCTGATGGGAATTCACAGTATTCGTAGTGTAGAGACTCTGGATACGCTTTCTACTCAGAGTATCCCTATGCTTTCAGAAAGCAAAATCGATGTGGAAACGAGGAAGATAAAGGCGCCTTTACCGGATTCTGTAGCGTGGGCCCGACCTGAAAACCAATCTCGTGGGGAGGATTGGGTTTTCGATGTTTTCACTCCGCCTGTGCTTTATTATGATCCAAAGTCGAGAGAATTCGCGGTGACTAGACCGGATCTTTCGTCAGCCCCGGATCGCGATCCCTGGAAAGCTTTCGAGATCGAACTAGTAGAAGTAAGGCAAAGACCCTATCGGTTGCAGTTGGTAGGCTACGCAGGGGAGGACGGAAACTATATAGCCTATTTCGAATTTCTCGAGACCAAGGAACTACTCCTCGCTAAAGCAGGAAAACTGCTAGTGGAAGCCGGAGTTAAAGTCCTCTCGTTTGATGTCAAGCAGATGGAAGTCGAACAGGAGGGCAGTATGCCTGTATTCGAAAAGGTGGGGGTCGCCCGATTGATGGATTACGAAAACGACCAAGAGGTTTATCTAACGAATTTAGAAACCAAACTATTCTCGGGCTTGGAAGCGACGATCCGCGCGAAGGAATCGGGTTCTATATTCGTTGTCAGGGAAGGGAGCCAGGTTGAGTTGGAGGATAGCGCATACGTTATTGGAGCTTTGTCGAGCAACCCCCCTGAGGCAATGGTTACGAAGATTTCTATGGATGGCGGGAAACGGCTTTCGAAATTGCTGACACCGTTGTATGAAGACAGTTTACTCAATAATGGTACCCAAAAGGATGGCACATATAGCCCATTTGCTATTCGTCCGCGGGCATCCGAATCTGAACCTGAAAGCTAATCCTATTTGGCTCCCCTAAACTATGAAGAACAAGATCTCCACATTAAAGCGTTTCTCGACTGTTTCGATATTGGCGATCGTCGCGATCTCCATCTGTGCGCCACTCTCTGGTCAGAGCGAGATTGATACGAAAATCCGTTTGATGTCGGAGGCCCTTCAAGCCCGCGATTCGGGGGATTACGAGACTGCCAAGGAGCGACTGAACCAGTTGCTGGAAATATCTCCCGATGATCGTTCGGTGCAAAGCATTCTAAGAAGCGTTGAAAACATGATCGACGAGACGAACGGTTCGGGCGGTGATCAATCGCGTATGGAAGCTGAACGCAGGAATGCGCTGCAAAGCGAAGCAGAGTACCTAGCAAGGCTGGAGGCTGAACGAATTGAGAAATCGATGATCAGCGCCCGTGAGATTCGGGAGATTGCTTTGCGGCAGTCTAGAAGGGGGGACTACGCGCTAGCCTTGAGGACGATCGGCAGCGCTTTGGATATGCTTGAGCCGAATCCGTTGACGCAGACGTTAATTGACGAGATGAAGCGGGATGAGCGCGAGATTCTCAGAGGCCAGGCGGCTAGCGAAGCGAAAGAGCTTTCAGCATCGACATCCAGCGACGGATTGTTGGATATCGATCGGGTGAGTCCTGATTTCGTGCGACTGCAGGAAGAAATCGAAACCTTGGAGCTCAGAGGGCGCAGCCAGTTTATTGCCGGAGACATCGATGGAGCAGAGGCGACTTTCAAGCAAATTGAGGCATTGGATCCCAACAGCGCCATGGCCAAGAGCTTTTTGGTAAAGATTTCGCAGGAACGACAATCCTTGGCTTACCTAAATAAACTGAAGTCGCGAGAGCAGCTTCTGGAAGAAGTGTCTAGCGCATGGCAACGACCCGGGATTTACGAAGAGCGCCCGGACATCGATCCAACGGTGATGGGACCGGCGCCGCTCATGCAAAAGCTCGACCGAATCATTATCTCGAATGTGAATTTCACCGAAGTGCCCTTAAACCAGGCTGTTAACACGCTTAGCGCGATATCGGAGGATTTTGACAATACGGATACGGGCCCTCCTGGAGTTAACCTTGTTTTGCTGGATCCGGAACGAACGAATCCGACTGTGAATATCACTTTGCGAAACTTGTCCTTGAAGCGGATTCTCGATTTCATCGTCGATTCCGTTGGCTTTCAGTATGAGGTCCAAGAAGACGCTGTTGTACTGCGGCCTGGGGGTGAGAACAGGAATTTGAATACGGAGGTGTTTCCGGTGTCTCGCTCGACGGTAATCAGGATGACCGGTGTTTCTAGCGGTTCTCCAGAGAGCGCTTTTGACAGCGATCCGTTCGATTCGAATACGGGAACGTCATCGCCTGCGCTTGGCATGGCCAACGATACGCGAACGATACAGAATTTCCTTCAGCAAGCTGGTGTGGATTTTGTGAATACGGAAGGTAGCACGATGGCCTATGATGGGTCGGCCATGATCGTTACCCAGACAACGCGAAACCTCGAGCGAATCCGCAATATTCTAAATAGGTATACGGATGTGAAACAGGTTGAGATCGAAGCGAAGTTCCTGGAGGTTCAAGAGGGCACAATCGAGGAGCTCGGATTCGATTGGGTACTGACGCATGATGACAGCAGAAGCGTAAGCAACCCCGATGGTACTGGCGAAGACTATCGAAGCTCGTTGAGAAATTTGGCGGGAATCAATTCTCCTTCAAACGTCTCGAGCTCGATACTTATCGATGGCATTCCTGTTGAAGAAATTACTCCACCCGATTTGCCGGGCAGCTTGCCTTTGGGTGTAGGGGCCGATCCATTGACGCGTGTGTTTGGCGACGTTGGTAAGATGAATTTGGACGTGGCAGTCAGAGCCTTATCGCAAACGTCAGGTTCCGATTTACTGAGCGCTCCGAAAGTAACCGTGCTGTCAGGAAATCAAGCGGAGATTAATGTTAGCCAAGAATTTCGTTACCCTACACGCTATACGGATACGGAAAGTAACGTAGGTAACACAAGTGGCAGCCTCGATGGAGGCGCAGCGGGGGTAACAATTACGCCTGGTACGCCCGAAGATTTCGAGACGCGAAATATTGGCGTGGAGCTGGCGGTGACGCCGATCGTCGAAGAGGACGACTACAGTATAACATTGGAGCTTAATCCGCGGGTGACGGAGTTTGAGGGCTTTGTTGAGTACGGTGGACCGAGTGTAGCGGTAACCGCTGGACGCACCGTCAAGGTTCCATCCGGATTCTACCAGCCGATATTCGCTGTTCGTGAAGTCTCTACCAAGGTAACCATCTGGGACGGAGCAACCGTGGTAATGGGAGGGTTGACCCGTGAAGACGTGGTCAGCGTCAATGACAAGGTGCCATTCTTGGGCGATATGCCCTTCTTTGGTCGCTTCTTCCGCTCGGAAGGGGAGTCTTCAGCCAAACGCAATCTCCTGATATTCGTGACGGCAAACCTGGTCAGCCCTGGTGGCTCGCCAAAAAGGCAGACTCTGCGAGGTGTGCAGCCAGGGGCCTTGTTTCAAAATCCAACGATCGTAACTCCTGGAGGAAGCGAATCCAGAAGCCAGTAGTCGGCGACTGCCCATTCGAGTTATAGGTTTGATTCGCAGCCTTTGTTGCGAGACCTTTGGCTATGGCTAAATACTTGCTTGTCGATGGATTCAACATGGCTTTCCGCGCTTACTATGCGGTGCACGAGCTAACGCGGTCGGATGGGTTCCCAACGAACGCTCTCTATGGTTGGGTAAGATCGATGTGGAAATTGACGGATGAGCAAAAGCCCAAAGGAACGATCGTGTTTTTCGACTTGGGAGGGGCTCAAGCGAAATTGGAATTGCTGCCCGAATACAAAGCCAATCGAGGGGAGACTCCTGAGGATTTCGAAAAGCAGGTCCCTATTATCAAGGAACTAACTAGAGCAATGGGCTTCGGAATGTATGAAGAGAATGGAGTCGAATCCGACGACTTGCTTGCCGCCCACGCGACCCGAATTTGTTCGGAGGAGGAAGATGGGCAGGTATATATTGTCAGCGCCGACAAAGACTTTGCCCAAACCGTTTCAGGGCGGATCCATATGCTGCTGCCGCCTCCTACCGCTAACCCGAGACTAGGCTGGCGGATCCTCGATCCGGAAGGTGTTAAAGAGAAATTCGGGGTGACGACAGATCAAATCCCAGACTACCTCTCTTTGATAGGCGATACATCCGATAATATCCCCGGTGTTCCCGGAGTAGGACCGAAAACTGCCGCGAAGTGGCTCAATGAGTATGGGAATCTGGATGGCGTAACAAGAAATGCGGCGGAATTGAAGCCCATTAGGTTTCGAGAGATTCTTCCGAACATGATCGAGCAACTGAAGATCAACAGGAAGATCATCGCTTTCGATCCGGATTGCGGTCCGGATTCGATTCCCGATGGCAATGTGGACCCGTCTGCGCTGTTTTCAATTCTTGAAAAGATGGAAATGAAAACGCATCTCAAAGAAGCCCAGAAACGTTATGCTCAAGGCGAATTAGCCTTATAGGTTTTTGGTTTCGGTACCCCGTGTTCGTTGCAGGATTTTCCATTCTAGGAAAACCGAGAAGATATTTCTCCGCCGGACTCAGAAATGCTCGGGGCGGCGTCGATGGCGCATGGCCTAGATAGCTAAGAATGGTGCCAAGGGGCAGATTTGAACTGCCGACCAAGAGCTTATGAGTCTCCTGCTCTACCACTGAGCTACCTTGGCGACCGAATAGAAGGGAGGAAAGTTGGAGCGGAATCTAAGTCAAGTCCCGTTTCGGATTACTCCGTTCTAGAATCCGAGGGGAATTTTTCAATTTGTTCGAGGGCTTCTCAAGTCCCGTTTTTCTTATTAAGCCTTTCCAAACATTCCTTTGCGTTCGACTCTCTTGAGCAGTCTTTGGAAATCGTCTGGCGCCATTACTTTTATACCCGCGACGATACGCTCGGCCTTAGTTTATTAGGGTGATGGAAAGCGACGATGGAAAGGGGGCAGTGTTACATTCACATTGCAAAATCGGGTTTCGCGATCCGATTTGCTCATTCGAATGAATTTGCCCTTAGGCAAGCTTTGAAGAAAACGCCTGCCATAGGATTTGGTGAGTATACGCGAATCGAGGATCGATATGATCCCCTTATCATCCTTTTTTCTGATTAGGCGGCCAATGCCTTGGCGGAACTTTATGAGAGCGTCGGGCAAAGTCAGTTCCGCGAATGGGTTCCCTCCATTTTCCTTAATATACTCGGATTTCGCTTCCGTGATCGGATGGGTCGGCACATCGAATGGAAGCTTGGCGATAACCACCTGCGAGAGAGAGCTGCCAGGAACGTCCACTCCCGTCCAAAAGCTGTCTGTTCCGAAAAGTACACCGTTACCGGATTCCCGAAAGCGGTTCGCCATTTCAGAACGGCTCATGCCATCCCCTTGGGAAAAGAACTCGCGACCGGAGCGAGTGATTCGATTTTCGAGAGCGTCTCCTGCTTTGCGAAGATCAGAATAGCTGGTAAACAAGGCTAGTGTGCCGCCAATGTTTTTGTTAATGCAGAACCAAAGATAGTCTATAACCGCTTCGATGGATTGGTTCGAATTCTCGGCTGTGGGCGAGGGGATATCGCTGGCGACATATATCCGGGTATTGCTTTCATAATCGAAAGGGGATTCGACGAGTTCGGCTCGCTCGCCTTCCGCCCCAATCCGCTTTTGAAATGGATGCAGGTCCTTTGCGATAGACAAGGTAGCACTCGTTAGGATAACGGATCTACTATCGGAAAAAAGGGCTTCTTTTAGGTAGGGGGCTACGTTGACGGGCGCCGTTCTAAGCGTGACTGCCTGCTTTCGTCGACCCGTTCTCTCAATCCAATGTACGTGGTCTTCTTCAGCGAGATCGACAAACTGCCTTATCCCGGAGTAGTAGCCGTGTATTCGAGCCCGTTGATCCTTTATTTCGTCATGCATCGGACCATCCTCAACCCTAGATAGAACGGTATCCATTATTTGGATGACAGCCTTTAGTGGAGGGAGTGACGAGGCATCAGTCCAATCAGGCTCCGATATCCGGGCGATTGCCCTCTTTTCGAGGCGAGTAGCGGCCAGGTAGCTAAAGAATTCCTGGGACGCTTCTTGAGCCTCGACGATTTGCTGCAACTGCTTGGGATGGCACCATTTTCGGACGATGCCGGATTTCCGCTTCGGATTGAATAAGCCTTTCAGTTGCCGGTCCAAACCATAGGAGCTGATTCGAGACCCAAAGTGCTCGGTTGCCACATCAGCGGCGGTATGGGCTTCGTCCACAACCAGAAAGTCGTCGGGAAGCAAAATTCCTTTTGCATTGGGGGATAGGCCGCCAGCATTTATCAGGGCGAACAGCAGGCTATGGTTCACGACGACAACCTGAGCTTTTCGCATTTCGACACGCGATTTTTGGTAGTAGCAGGTTCGCGGATCGCAGTTCTTTCGGTTGCAGGCGGAACCTTCGGCGTTAACCATTTCCCAAACATCGAAATTGGGAGCCGGATCAAGCTCCTGTCTCAAACCGGTGTCGGTTGAGATCGACCATTTTTGAATTCGGTGGAGTTCATCAAGTTCTTCGTTCGGAAATAATTCGGTTTTGTTGGTTATGGCATTAGCTAGACGAGTGGGGCAGAGATAATTCCCTTTGCCAACGAGAACTACGGAATTGAATTCCGAATACGGTTCCAGTTCGGGGATGGCCTCAAATAGGCGGCGACAGATGGCAAGGTCATTTTCTTCGATTTGCTCCTGAAGGGAAATTGTATTAGATGAAACAATACAAGGGCGTTTACTCTCTGAAGAATGAATGATTCCCGGTATTAGGTAGGCGAGACTTTTTCCAACCCCGGTACCTGCTTCGAAGATCAAAGGCGAGTCCTTCGACATTGATTTGCAAACGGCTCTAGCCATTTGCGCCTGTTGGGGCCTGTGTTCAAGATCCAAGGCGGTCTGCAGCCAGCCAGATGGCTCGAATATTCGGGAAACAAGAGATCCCAGCGTCTTTGAGGAGTATCGGCTTTCGGCTCCGTCGTTGGGCGATATCATACTTGACTGAATACCGTGTTGAGTCGCGGCAACCGTTTAGTCATTCGTTTTCAGTTCTCGAACTTCGAATCAAAAGCGCCCCTTACGAAATCTATGAGATGTATACGTGATCGCCCTCGGTTGTGAGATCGAAGAGTTCAATCATTTCTGTGTTGAGAAGTTGGATGCAGCCGCCGCTGGATGGTTGGCCAATCTTATCCTCATGATTCGTGCCGTGGAAGTAGATATAGCGGTCGTGGCTATCATGGCTGTCTCCTTGATTGTAGCCGGGCTCCAAGCCGGAGAGCCAGAGGATGCGAGAGGTGATCAGATTCGCTTCCTGCTCGTTTGGATCTAGCTCAGCGTATTGCTTGGCAATGGGAACTCTCCCTTTGAATACGGTTCCGACGCGACTTCCTTCTCCAATTTTTTCCTGGATGCAATGTAATCCCATCGGGGTCCCATTGGAACCTTCCTTATTAGAGGGTGGTTTTACGCCGGTCGATACTCGGAAAGTTCGAGTCAGGGGATCGTAGTCGCAATCAAGCCAGCAGATCTGTCGCTCGATAGAAACGAAGAGTCTTCGCACTGAGGGCTTGATATTCAAGGACCGGGCCTTATGCGTGTAGCGCTCTTTAAATTCGGAGAGCATTTCTTATTTCAATTGAACTGGAGGCGAATGCGCGATTTCGAAGTCTAGATTCGACATCCATCTTGAAGCAAGCTACACAAGTAAAGGGATAACACAATAGTTTAGGATGCATTTCAGTGGCATATAAAGTTGGCATAGTTGGGGCTACCGGGGCGGTTGGCGCTGAGTTGCTGACCCTTTTGGAAAAGCGGAACTTTCCCGTTTCCGAATTGAGACTTTTGGCTTCCAGTCGCTCTGCTGGCAAGAAAGTTGAAGCGTTGGGAGCGGCCCATACGGTTGAGGTAGCAAAAGCTAGCGCTTTCGATGGGCTGGATTTTGCCATTTTCTCTGCAAATGGAACGCTTTCCAAAGAGCTTTGCCCTTTGGCGGCAAAAGCTGGAGCAGTGGCGATCGACAACAGCTCGGCCTTTCGAATGGATCCCGACGTGCCCCTTGTTGTCCCGGAAATTAACTCGGAAGCGGCCAAAAGCCATCGCGGGATTATCGCTAATCCGAATTGCACGACCGCTATCGCATTGATGGCTACGTACCCGCTTCATCAGAAGTTCGGCTTGAAGCGCATGATTTCATCTACCTACCAGGCGGTCAGTGGCAGCGGGTTGGCCGCCATGGAAGAACTGGAACGCCAAATGGGTCAGCTCTCCCGCGGTGAAGACCCGAAGGTGGAAGCGTATCCTTACCAAATCGCGATGAATGCTCTGCCTCACGTGGATGCCTTCCTTGATAACGGCTACACGAAGGAGGAAATGAAAATGGTGAACGAAAGCCGCAAGATTATGGGTATTCCCGATCTTATAGCATCCTGCACCTGTGTCCGTGTTCCCGTGATGCGCTCGCACTCCGTGTCTGTTGACGCCGAGTTCGCAGACCCTGTGGATGTCGATGCTGCCCGCTCAGCTGTCGAGTCGGCGCATGGGATCGATTTGGTAGACGATCCTGGCAATCTATCCTACCCTATGCCGCTTGATTTCGCGAATAGGGAAACCTGTGGTGTGGGACGCATTCGCAAAGGTTTGGCTTTCGAGAATGGATTGAGCTTCTGGGTGGTAGGGGACCAGCTTTGGAAAGGCGCGGCTTTGAATGCCATCCAAATCGCGGAATGCTTGCTTGAGTGAGCGAGCGGGTTCCTTTTTCTTAGGTAGTAACTAGTTTGTTATCAATGAGGTTTCTGAATAGAGCGAAGTTGGGTTGGGCAGGTCGCCGATGTCATGAACTGTCACGATTACGGATCGGGACCGTTTCGCTAATTTTTTTGCTCATCCCGAATCTTCTGGCCCAAACGGAAATTGGCCCTTACTCGACCGAAGCGGATTTAGGGGCATTGATTGGGCAGAAAGCCAAAGTCGAAGGGGTTTTTCATAAGGATGCTTTCAATGCTCCAGCGATTGTAATTACGGGCCGGGTTTTTTATTTGTTGGAAAATCCGCCGAATAGTAGGCGCTATTCGTTTCCCCAATCCAGCAGCTATGCAACGGTAACAGGCACCCTTTATCTCTACGACGGCAATATCCAATATAATGATCTCTACGATAGAATCGGCCGCCGTTACTACTTTTTTAGCTTGGGGGCAGCGGAGATCGAGTTCGGGGATCCATTGAGAAATCGAGGAGATTCAAATCCGGTGGCTCCCCGGCAATCGAATTAGATTGGACTCAGGGAGCGGTTAGACCTAGCTGAAAGATCGGAACGCTTTATTGAAACCTCTACCCGAGACGGCGCAGGAATTGAGAAGGACAGTGAGCAAGCTGCTCGTTGGTTCAACCTAGCCGCGAGGCAAGGAGATGGCAGCTCTGCTCGCTACCTATCGCAGATGTACCTGAACGGCGAGGGGATAGAGCAAGACAGGATTGTCGCAAACGTTTGGGCTACCGTGGCCTTTGCTAAAAGCATTGAAGGCGCGCGGGAGATTTTACTTATGCTCAACAAGGAACTGACCGAGGAAGAGATCGATCAGTCGATACAGATACTCACTGAGATTTACAATGATCACCCAGAGATGCTGGGAGGGTAAATCGGAGGCATCTACTCACACTAATCTAATCGCGATCCATTAAAGCTGATTTTCCGCTCACCACTTAGCTCTCCCTGAATTTTATCTCCATAAATGACGGCTTTGAGATCAAAAGAATAACCTCTAATTGTAAAATTAGCAGTTACCGAGCCATCTGATTCAAGGACTACGTTTTTGAGTGGCGCCTCGCCTGCCGGAGTAACAACCGCACCCGAAAATCCTTCACTCGCTTCATTAAACCGTAGTTCCGAACTCTCTTCCGCTCCTCGCCAAGGGTTAAAATATTTAATTAGAAAATTGCCGCCGAGCGGTTCTTGATCCACTTCAGCTGTTTGAGTCTCAGCTACTTTCTGTACAGTCTGACAGCCTGCAAAAAAGAGGCAACCGAGGGCGAGTAGTGTGGGGGGTGCTTTCATGGCTTAAGGGAAACAGATGTTGCCTCATAAGGCGACAGTTTTTTCTGGGGGCAGTAGCTGAATATACATTGCGATGCTGCCGCCGCCCCGACCCCCCTTGTTGGTTGTGGTACTTCCGACGGTTTAGATTAGCTGGACCCCTTGGCCTTGGGTAAAACGTCCTCGGAAGCGTTTTAGTGGAGCACTACTGGAGCATTTGTCCTGTTCTCCATAGCTTAGACATCAGAACGCCTGCTAGAGTATTTCCCTATAACCCTGACAATCAGAAGCTTAAAGATGGTGCGCGGGATAGGACTCGAACCTACGACCTACTGGGTGTAAACCAGTTGCTCTAACCAACTGAGCTACCCGCGCATCGGAAAAGGCTGGAAATAAGGATGGAATCAAATCGCCTTGGCAAGGCAAAATTGTGGAAAACGCGGTCGTGAGAAAACCGATAGCAATTCCTTTCAAAGCGTTGATAAATCCCCCTTGCATGCTGGGAGACAGAGGTCTAGTAAGGCCGCTCAATTATCAAAAATCATTAACAATGAGACATACTATCTCAGTACTCGTAGAAAATAAGTTCGGTGTTCTAGCTCGCATTTCGGGCCTTTTTAGCGGTCGGGGGTTCAACATACACACGTTGAATGTGGCTCCTACGCACGATCCCAAAGTATCTCGAGTGACTGCGGTGGTAAGGGGTGACGATTCCGTTTTGGACCAGATTACCAAGCAACTGAAAAAGCTGATTAACGTGATCGAAGTACACGACTTCAAGAGAGGTCAAGCGGTGTCCCGTGAGCTCATTTTGGTGAAGGTGAAAGCAAGCGCTGAGAACCGATCCGAGCTCATACAAATTTGCGAATTGTTTCGGGCCAAGATCATAAACGTTCAGCACGAAGACCTGGTAGCGGAACTCACCGGCGACGAGGGAAAAATAACCGCGTTTCTCAATTTGATCGAGAAATTCGGAATTATCGAACTGGGACGAACGGGAAATCTAGCGATGCATCGCTAGCTTCCGTCCAGATTCCCATTGTTTTTAAGGAATTCCTCTCACGGGATGCTAGCTACGGTGAGGCCCTCTGAAGAAATCGTGGTCGCTTCGCGAAAGAGTCCGCTCGCTCTCGCTCAAGCAGAGCTGGCGATCGCTTCGCTGGGTTTAGCCATGCCCGGATTCGACTTTCGTATAGAGAAAATGGTTACTACGGGAGATCGTCGGCGCGAATGGTCTTTGGAGGAGAAAGGAGGGAAAGGCCTATTCACGAAAGAGCTTGAAGATGCGTTGCTAGAAGAACGGGCGGATCTGGCTGTCCATAGCGCCAAAGATCTGCCTTCCGAGATGCCGAAAGGTCTTTCCATTGCTGGATTTCTTGCCAGGGAGAATCCTGAGGATGTGCTTGTTCTCAAGGATGGAGTTGGCCTGCCTGCCCGTATAGCCACCGGAAGCCCGCGGCGGAGAGTTCAGCTCCGGTATCTATATCCAAAGGCGGAGTTTGTCGAGATAAGGGGAAATGTGGATACGAGGCTCGACAAGATCGCCAGTGGATATGCCGATGCCACGGTGTTGGCTGCTGCCGGGCTTAATCGACTGGGAATCGCAAATTGGGAAGGGGTTAGCTTCAAGAAGCTATCTTTGGATGAATGCGTGCCTGCAGTAGGCCAAGCGGCCGTAGCGATACAATGTCGAGATGAAGATGTCTCGCTCTATGAAGCAGCTCTGCACACCAACACGGGAGTGGCGGTTTGGTTGGAGCGGGCTTTTATGGAAAGACTTGGAGGCGGATGCCAAGTGGCCTTTGCCGTGAACTACACGAATGAGTCGCTAAGGATCTATCACAAGGATTGCGGATACGAGACGCGTTCGATCCCCTTCCGCTACGCTTCTGAAAAACCGCGCGAGATTGCCGATCAGCTAATCCGTCAACTTGAGTTGGGCGATGCCTAGAGGTACGGTTCGATTAGTCGGCGCCGGTCCAGGGAATCCAGGTTTGCTGACGATTCGGGCGAAGGAGCTCCTCCAGCGGTGCCGAGTCTTGGTATTCGATTCCCTGGTTCATCCCGCTGTTCTCGCTTTGGTTTCGCCAGATTGCGAACTTATCTACGTGGGGAAGAAGTCTGGAGGATTGGCTGTCCATCAGGATTCCATCCAGAAAATACTTGTCGAAAAGTCGAAGGAGGGGAAAGAGGTGGTCCGTTTGAAAGGCGGGGATCCATATATATTCGGCCGGGGTGGCGAGGAGGCCCTCTTTCTCAAGGAAAACGGAATTGCCTTTGAAGTGGTGCCCGGTGTGACGGCGGCATCGGGAGCTGCCGCTTACAGTGGGACCCCACTTACGCAGAGAAAGTCGAATTCCACGATGGTTTTTGTGACGGGCCATGAGGATCCGGATAAGGAAGCCTCCATGGTGGACTGGAACCAATTGCCGAAGGAGAACTCAGTCCTTTGTATCTACATGGGGGTCGGGAATCTTGAACCAATCGTGAGTAAGCTAATAGGGGCTGGATTTGATCCGACCACGCCAGTTGTTTGCGTTGAATGGGCGACACTTGGCAGACAGAGGGTCTGTCGAAGCCGATTAAACACAGTGGTTGAAGATGCCGAAGAGTTTTGTCTGAATTCTCCGGCGGTGATAATGGTGGGGGAAAACGCGAAAATGGGAGAAGAGATATCATGGTTCGAGGACAAGCCGTTGCAGGGTCTGCGATTCGTCGTGACGCGAAGCAAGGGTCAGGCGAGCGAGCTTAGCGAGATGCTCGAGAAGAGGGGAGCCGAAGTATTGGGGCTGCCACTGATATCCATCTCCAAGAATGTCAACGAAGAGACGGAGGCTGATGTCTTCGCCGAAATAGCATCCTACGATTGGATCGTTTTCTCTAGCCCCAATGGGGTGAGGTACTTTTTCGAGGCGTTTTTCGAAACCTTCGATGATATTCGTTCGCTCGGTTTTCTTCGAATCGCCGTCGTGGGAGAAGCGACAGCGAAGGAAGTCAGAAAATATTTTGTAACAACGGATCTGATGCCAAAAGAGGCGAATGCCGAGAGCTTGGCTGAAAGTTTGGTAGAGACGGGTAGCTTGGATAGCTCGAAAGTACTTCTCGTCACAGGAAACCTAGGTAGAGACGTGTTACGGTCGAAACTGGAGGAGGCCCGGGCGATAGTTGACCGTTTCGAGGTCTATAAGACAGAACCCACCGACTTGTCCGACGATCCCGCAGCTAAGGAGTTCCGGAGTCGAGGAGCGGATGCTATTATTTTTACTAGTTCCTCGGGCGTAAAGTCATTCGTGGACCAAGCGAAAGATCTTGTACTCGAGAGTGAAGCAAATCGTCCGAAAACCGTAAGCATTGGCCCGATCACTAGCTCAACGATGTCTAAGTTGGGTATGCCAACGGATTTTCAAGCGGAGGAGGCAAGCCTTGACAGTTTGGTGAATATCGTAGAGCAGCATTTTGGAAAGGGCTCCCAGTAGAATGAACGTGCCATTTATCGATCTGAAGAGAGCTCACGATCCTATCAGGGCCGAGTTGCTCGAGGCCTTTGCCCGAACGCTAGATCATGGGGAGTTTTGCCTGGGGTCTGAGGTGTCGGATTTCGAGTCTGGATTCGCAAGCGTCCAAGGAATCTCTCGCGTTGTGGGAGTTGGGAGTGGAACGGAGGCTCTGCACTTAATTGCCTGTGCCCTGGATTTGGGTCCGGGCGACGAGGTTATCGTTCCAGCTTTTACCTTTATAGCCAGCGCATGGCTGGCCGAATACGTTGGCGCTAAACTAGTTTTTGCGGACATCGATCCATTAACCTACACGATCGACCCGAAAAGTATTGAGACTGTAACTACTGAAAATACTAAAGCTATCGTAGCAACGCATTTGTTCGGTCTCTCTGCTGATATGGATGCAATCCAGCTCATAGCGGACAAGCACGGGGCGAAAGTTGTGGAAGATGCTGCCCAAGCTCACCTGGCCAGGTATAGGGGCGAGCCGGTTGGAGAGATCGGCGTCGCTGGTGCTTTTTCGTTTTATCCCACAAAGAATCTGGGCGGTCTTGGAGAGGGCGGATGCGTAAGCTCCAAAGATCCTGATTTGCTAGATAGAGTAGCCGTTCTTCGAGCCCATGGGTCGAAGGAACGGTATCTAAATCACTTTGTTGGATACAACAATCGGATGGAAGGCCTGCAGGCGGCTGGCCTCAATGTTAAGCTTCCTTTCTTGAAAGCCAAGACAGTCCGTCGGCAGGAGATAGCCGATAGATATCTGCGAGGCATTCAGCTGGAAAATACAACGCTTCCGGGCGAGCCCGAATGGGGAAGATCGGTATTCCACATGTTCACCTTGCAGCATCCTGAGCGTGATCGATTAAGATCTTATCTTACTGAAAAAGGGATTGGGACCGATATCGTTTACCCGTATCCGCTACACTTGCAGCCTTGTTTTGCTGATCGGGACTATGGAGTAGGCAGCTTCCCTGAATCGGAAAAACTGGCGAAGCATTGTCTCAGTTTACCGATTGTTCCCGAACTGACCAATGCGGAAGTAGACTACGTTATCGAATCCATTAACGCATTCTCTTGATTTCCGATGGTCAACGGAATCGAAATAAAGGTATGCGGGCTGACCCGATTGAGCGACGCCATAGCATCCGAGTCTCTCGGGGTGGACTATTTGGGTTTCAACTTTTTCCAAGATTCGCCCCGCTACCAGTCATTTGAAGATTACCGATCGATAGCTGTAAAGCTCCCGGATTTGCCGAAAGTGGCGATAGCGGTTTCACCTGACAGGGGGATGATCGCCGATTTGCGCAAATTGGGAATCGATTTCTACCAATTCCACTACCCTGCGGATAGAACTCCGCGTTCTACGCTGCAAGAGTGGTCGTCGATTTTGGGTCCTGAAAAGCTGTGGCTGGCTCCCAGGACTGCTCCCGACCAGAGTTTTGATGAAGATGCCTTGCCCTTGGCCGATACCTGGCTTTTGGACGCCTACCGCAAGGGGGTGTATGGAGGAACAGGTCGGACAAGTGATTGGGGTGAATTCGCTCGAATTTCCGAGAGGCGTCCAGAGAAGAACTGGATTCTCGCTGGGGGTTTGGGGCCGGATAATTTAGAAGCGGCTTTGCTGGAGACTCAGGCGAAACGAATCGATCTGAACAGTGGAGTGGAGGTATCGCCCGGAATCAAGGATCCTTCGAAACTGGAGTTGGTCAAAAAGGTTCTAGAGTCTTTGTAATTTTTGATTCGCATACGTTTTCACTGATGGTATAGTCTTTTGGTAAATTAGCCCATTAAAGTTATGAGCCTGCGCCCAATCGTTTTCTTCATCAGCCTTGCTTTGAGTATCGGTGGTCCTGCTCTCCTCGGACAGGAGGGGAAAAAGGAACTTCGAATAGGTGAGCAGCCGCTCATTAAAGAAGAAGCGCCTAAGAAGGAGCCTGCTTCGATCGACGGCGCGAAACTACGGCGAACATCCGTTTTCGATGAGACGGAGATACGTAAGTTGTACAAAGAGGCGAAAACGCAGAACGATAAGCTAAATGAGGGTTTACCTGCCCATTTGAATGGGGAGGAGCTTGATTTGGTGACTTTAAAAACTCTGGACGTCGGAGGAACCGACATTCAGTTGCAGCGCGACTTGGTGGAGCGTTTGGATCCAAAACCGAGAAGAAGACTGCAGCGTATTGCCGAGTTTGATCCGGAAGCGGCCTACGATATGATGGTCACGACCCGGAACGACCAGGAATTCATGTCCGGGCAATATGACCGGCCAACGACAGCAGGAGACAATGGTCGTCCAGCGAATTTCTCGGGTAATCAGCTCTATACCGCTTTCGAAAAAGCAGTAGAACTTCTAAGGGGTAAAAAAGGCGAAGCGGACCCAGCTCAGCCCGTAAAGTAGGCGGGTCAGCTAATACCTTGGAGGCGAGCTGCTAAAACGGCAGCTTTCCCCTAAACCCACCTAGTCCAGAACCAAGGTCGCCCGAATCTGAGGGCAACTGAGGCATTTGGGACGGATCCATTCCTTGAGCCTTCATCTGCTTCATCATTTTCTTCATTTTACCGCCCCCATTCATTTTTTTCATCATTTTCTTCATCTGCATGTGTTGCTTGATGAGTTGATTCACTTGGCTGATTTTGACTCCGGATCCTTTTGCGATACGATTTCGACGGCTGGCATTTAGGATATTCGGGGCGTGGCGTTCTTGAGGCGTCATGGAAAGGATGATCGCCTCGGACTGTTTCATCTGGTTCTCAGCCTTGTCGTCGATCTTCATACCGCTCATCCCCGGCATCATGCCCATGATCGATTGCATAGAACCGAGTTTCTTCACTTGGCGAAACTGGTTTAGCATGTCTTCAAAATTGAAATCGGAAGACATCATTCGATCGGCTATTTTAGCAGCCTGCCTCTCGTCTATGGTTTCCTGGGCCTTTTCGACCAGGGAAACCACGTCGCCCATGCCGAGTATGCGCGATGCCATCCGGTCGGGATGAAAGAGTTCGAAGTCGTCCAGCTTTTCGCCGGTGCCGGAAAATTTGATAGGCACTCCGGTAATCTGCTTCATCGACAGGGCGGCTCCTCCCCGGGCATCTCCATCGAGCTTGGTCATTGCGATGCCGGTCAGTTCGACGGCTTCGTTAAATGCCTTGGCGACATTTACCGCCTCTTGGCCAATGGCTCCGTCGGCCACGAGGATGACTTCGTCAGGTTTGATTCGCGCTTTGAGTTCCTTGATTTCGTCTATAAGCGGTTCGTCGATCTGCAAACGACCAGCCGTGTCAAAGATGATGAGGTCCTTGCCGTCTTTGATCGCGGTATCGAGCCCAGCCTGGCCAATCTTCGGGACTTCTTTTGAAGCGCGATCAGCGTAAACGGGAACATCCGTTTGAGCTCCGACAGATTCCAACTGATCTATAGCCGCTGGACGGTAGACGTCGCAGGCTACTAGCATCGGATCGAAGCCCTCTTTCTTCAAATACCTGGCGAGCTTAGCAGAAGTGGTTGTTTTACCGCCGCCTTGCAGCCCCACCATTATGATTTTAAGAGGCTTTTTCCCCACAAGTTCCGTTTCGCCTTCGCCGAGCAGACTTACGAGCTCGTCGTTGATGATCTTTACGATTTGCTGGCCTGGAGTTACGGACTTGAGAACCTCTTGGCCGACGCACTTCTCTTTGACGGATTCGATGAACGTCCGAGCTACCTTGAAATGGACATCCGCTGAAAGCAAAGCTGCCCGCACTTCCTTTAGGGCTTCCGACATATTGTCTTCGCTAAGCTTGGCGGTTCCACGAAGATGCCTCATCGCGTTCGATAGTTTGTCAGTCAGGCTCTCAAACATAACGGATGCAGGTTGGCTCTCGAAGGAGTTCCCGTAAAGCCTGGGATCGAATAATCGACTCGATTCCTGCGATTATCGTATCACAGACGGAATCCCGAAGGCGGTTAATTGGATTCTTTGCCGTTCCATGGCTGGATTGGGAAAATTTACGTCTGGATATTGCGACTAGAGTGCGCATGTTTCGGCGACCATGAACGAGGTATTCAAGCTGATTTCGGAGGGGGAGAGACTGGAGCAAAAGCAGATGGCTCAAATCCTGGGCATGTCTGAGGAAGCGGTTGAAGAACAGTTGGAGGAGCTCAAGAAAAGCGGAGCATTTCTTGGTTGGATACCGGTCCTTAATCCGGAGGAAGGATCAGAGAATGCGGTTCGAGGATTGATTGAAGTGAAACTCACGCCGGAAAGGGGCGGGGGATTCAATCGTTTGGCCCAGCGAATTTCTAGATTTGAAGAAGTGGAGTCCTGCTATCTAATGTCTGGGTCTTACGACCTTTTGGTAATCGTAAAGCAGCCGACCCTACATCAGGTAGCCGCTTTTGTTTCCGAGCGTCTATCGACCATCGAAGGCATAGTGTCGACGGCGACTCATTTCCTATTACGGGCTTATAAGGAGCAGGGGTTTCTTATCGAGCATTCGGAAGAGGATAAAGAACGCCTGGAAGTTACTCCGTAAGCATTGGGATAATCGAGAATCGTGGAGCCATCGCAAAAACGTTTTGTCGCGGAGCACGTATCTGGACTTCCTCGATCGGGAATCCGGGACTTTTTCGAGCTCGTGTCCACTATGGACGATGTCATATCGCTCGGCATTGGCGAGCCGGACTTCGCAACACCTTGGCACGTGAGAGAAGCGGCGATCTATTCGCTGGAAAAGGGCAGAACTCACTACACATCCAATTTGGGAACGCTGGAGTTCCGTCGGGAAATTTGCCGGTACGTTGGTCGGCGATTTGGTCTGGAGTATCGACCTACCGACGAAGTGATCGCGACGGTTGGCGTTTCTGAGGCGATGGATATCGCTTTAAGGGCTCTTTTGAATCCGGGCGACAAGGTTTTGTACCAGGATCCCTGTTTTGTCTCATATCATCCTACCGTGCAGCTAGCTCATGGAGTAGGCATAGCGATAAAAACCGATGCCGAATCGGCGTTTACCATAAAGGCGGCTGAAGTTAAGAAAGCTTGGGAGGAAGGTTGCAAGGTCCTAATTATCAACTTGCCCTGTAATCCGACCGGAGGAGTTGCCCAAGTAAAGGAGTTGGAGGGAATCGCTCGTTTTGCTGTGGAGAAAGATCTCATTGTGATAAGCGACGAGATTTATGCCGAGCTAACCTACGAGGGAGAGCATGTAAGCATAGCCACGTTTCCTGGAATGCGGGAACGGACCATCTTCTTGCACGGATGCTCGAAAGCATGGGCTATGACTGGATGGCGTATTGGATACGCTTGCGCACCTACCGAGTTAGTGGAGGCCATGATGAAAGTGCATCAATACTCAATGATGTGTGCTTCGGTAATCGCTCAAGATGCTGCCACAGAGGCATTGAAACACGGTTACGATGCCCTCGAGAGGATGAAGGTCCAATATCAAAGGAGACGAGATCTCGTGGTTCGCCGCTTCAATGAAATGGGACTCCCTTGCCACATGCCTCAAGCGACTTTCTATGCATTCCCGAACATAGAAAAGACAGGGCTCGATTCCAAGGAGTTCGCGAAAGGTTTGCTGGAGGCGGAGCGTGTAGCTATGGTTCCTGGAAGTGCCTTCGGTCAATATGGTGAGGGGTTTGTTCGATGCAGCTTCGCAACAGGGTACGACGAATTGATCAAGGCTTGTGACAGGATCGAAAGGTTTCTCTCCTCGCTCACGTCCGATCGGCAGACGCGTCCGTCTGAGAGGGTCTGACTCGTTACAGTAAAAGGAAAAGAATCCGGGCTCGTAGAGCCAGTACAGCGTAGAGGAAGTTCAGATATGCATGCGCAATTCACCGTAGCGATTGTTGGTCGCCCGAACGTGGGAAAGAGTCGATTGTTTAATAGGCTCTTAGGCGAGCGTGTATCCATAGTCCACGACATGCCAGGCGTTACGCGTGATGCGATTACCCGCGACGTGGAACGTGACGGATATACTATCGTCGATACCGGTGGGATGGGATTGGTGGCTGGAATGAGCGATACTCCGGAGGGACTCGTATCGGCCGTAGAAGAGCAAATCGCGTTTTCCATCAGCGCTGCTGATCTGATTTTGATGGTTGTGGATGGAAGGGAAGGCCTTGTGCCCTTGGATATCGAAATGGCGGATACGATTCGAAAGTCCAGCAAGCCGGTGATGCTGGTGGTAAACAAAGTGGACAAAGCGGATTCTCCTATTGACGTAAACGACCATTATTCTCTGGGTTTGGGAGAACCACTCTTGGTGTCGGCTGAGCATGATCGCGGGATCTCCAGACTGAGAGAGGAGATTTTGAAGAAGCGGGTGAAAGCGGTGGGTCCCGTTATGGATAGCCCGGTTGAACCTCCCGAAAAGAGGATAAGCGTATGCTTTATAGGACGCCCGAATGTAGGTAAATCATCCCTGAGCAACTGTCTCGTGAAATCGGAACGCTTCATTGTAAGCGATGTTCCTGGAACGACTAGGGATTCCATCGAAACCTCCTTCACTTGGAAATCCAAGCGGGGAGAAGATTGGCATTTCAATCTTACCGACACCGCGGGAATCCGAAAAAAAACGAAACTCAGCTCATCCGTAGAATACTTTTCCCGAGTCCGTTCGCTTGATTCCATTCGAAACGTCGACGTCGTTTTTATGGTAGTGGATGCCGAAGCTGGTCCGACTCATCAAGACAAGGCAATAGCGGGAGAAGCCTCCAAGCTGAACAAGCCGGTCGTCATCGTCGTCAACAAGTGGGACTTGGCTCTAAAAGCTTGGGAAAGAGGCGAGATAGAGGGCTTCGAAACCGAATCGGAGTTTCGCAAAGCCTTCGAGAAGGGCTTGCGTAGGGTGATATTCTTTACACCTGGATCGCCGGTACGTTTCGTCTCGGCCCTTGAGAGTATCGATATCGAAAAAATGCTTTACGATGCCCGTCAGTTGGACAAGCGCTCGGATAAAAAGATTCCAACTGGGCCGTTAAACAATCTGATCTATAAAATTGCCGAGAGGATGCCTGCCCCAAAGATGGACGGACGCCGGTTTCGCGTATACTATGCGGTGCATACCGGCAATCGTCCTTACCGAATTAAGCTCTTTTGCAACCAGGCCCAAAAACTTGCCGCCTCCTACAGGCGTTTCTTGCAAGCTTCGATCGTCGAGGCTTTCAAGCTCGAAGGTTGTCCTGTAGTTTTCGACCTGGTCAATAAAAAGAATCCTTATGTGAGTGATGACTGAAATACTGTATGCAAAAATTTGATACAATAGACGGAAAATGCCAAAGTCGATGAGTAGCCAATCATTGATTTTCATGGGATCTGACTCTATCGCTCTTCCGGTTTTGGAAGCGATTCGGGGAGAAAGATGCGGCCCGGTTTCAATCGATGCGATCTACACGCAGCCAGACCGACCGAGAGGGAGGGGCAACAAGATCGCCGCCAACGAAATCAAGTTATGGGCAAAGGAAAATGGGATACCCGTTTTTCAGCCTAGTAAAGTTGGGAAAGAGGAGTGCTTGGAAATCCAAGCCATTAATCCCAGCGCTATTCTAGTAATGGCCTACGGACATCTTTTAAGCCAGAAATTATTAGACGTTCCCCAAAAATGCGTGTGGAACCTGCACACGTCTTTGCTACCGAAATATAGAGGCGCTTCACCTATTCAAGCGGCGATAGCTTCCGGTGAGTCGGCTACCGGAGTGAGTTTGATGAAAGTCGTTAGAAAGATGGACGCCGGGCCTGTCTTGGATAGTGAAAAGACAAGTATAGAAAAAGAGGATACGGCTTTGGAGCTTGAGAGGAAATTGTCTTTGATTAGCGCTGATCTCGTTGAGCGAAATCTAGGTCGAATTATGAAGGGAGACGTTTATCCTGTAGAGCAGCGAGAGGGAGACGCTACTTATACGAGGAAACTGGCTAAGAATGATGGGGAGCTGGACTTTCATCGGCCCGCATCGGAACTGGCCCGCCGGATCAATGGCCTGTATCCTTGGCCGGCGTCGAATTTCGAATACGAAGACGCCATTATAAAGGTTGGCTTGGCGGACTTCAAAGATGAGCAAGAGCTTGAAAGCTCTTCTGGAGAAATCCTTGGAATGGGCGAGCAAGGTCTAGAGGTGTGTTGCGGCCAAGGAATTTTGTGTCTGAAGCGATTGCAAAGATCCGGTGGAAAGATGATGGACGCTGCGGATTTTTTAAGGGGCTTTGAACTGCCCGCTGGAGGCCGATTGCCTTCCAAGCGGATGTCGACTCTCGTCGCTTCTAAGCCGGATGGTCTTTAGCTTAACAATTGTTTGGCAAATCCTACAAGGTTGGTGCTTGTTTTCGTTCCTTTAATTTTTAACGATTTCCCTATGGGTGGCAAAGTGCTAAATATAATTGGAAGAGCGAGCCTAGCTCTGTTGGCGACGGCGTTAAGTGCTCAAATTCCGATTCTGGCTCAATCGACTAATCTCGCCTACCAGGTGGCGAATCTGGGCGAGGACGTTAGAATTCTACAGGAATCTATCAAGTCGATGCGCGTACAAGTTGAAAGCATGCGTCGAGAGAACGAGCAAATGAGGCGTCAAGTAGGAGCCTATGAATCGCGAATAGACAACAGCATGGGCCAGCTGGCGACAGTTGGGCAGCTGAACCAAGCCATCGCGAAGGCGATCGCTTCTCTGGAACAGAGGGACGAGAAAATGAAAAGCGAGATCATTCTTCAGGTGACTGAGCAGATTACCGATTTCGCTGGCAGTGTAAAACAGAGCTTGGGCAATCTGCCAGCGCCCCTGGAGAAACCGGACCCGGATGTGCTCACGAGTTTTCATGACAATTTCCCCAAAACGGGATCCAGCTATGTGGTTCGTGGCGGAGACACGATTTCGGGAATCGCGTCAAAATTCGGTTCAACGAGAGACTGGATCCAAAACGCGAACCAGATATCGCATCCGAAATATCTGCAGGTAGGACGGACCCTCTTTATTCCCCACCAGTAATCACAATTCTATAGCATGGCGAAATCTAAATCCCGACTCGGAAAGGGCTTAGCTGGCTTAATTTCCGGAGGCGCTAATTCGGAGACTACTACAGCGACTAAGAAGGCGGCCAAAAAACCCGCTGCGACGAAAACAAGCGTCTCTAAAAATATCGGTGGTTCGGCGTCAAAGCAAGCGCCCGCTAGTGTCAGCACGGATTTTCAGGAAGTCCCGATTGGGAAAATTGAGCCCAACCCATATCAGCCTCGTCGCGAATTTGATGAAAGCCAGTTGGTGGATTTGGCGGAAAGCATTCAAAGCGAGGGGCTAATCCAACCGATTGTCGTTCGCCAGATCGATGGGGGTTTTCAGTTGATCGCGGGTGAGCGTCGGTGGCGGGCTTTCAAACTACTCAAACTCAAGAAAATTCCCGCTCGTATCATAGAAGCCGGCGATACGTCAGCCGCCTCGATGGCCTTGATCGAAAACCTGCAGCGGGAAGACTTGAACCCGATAGAGGAATCGAAAGGCTACGCGAGCCTGATAAGAGACTTCGACTTAACCCAAGAGCAAGTGGCGGAGCGGGTTGGTAAGGGAAGGGCTACGATCGCTAATTCGTTGCGATTGCTCTCTTTGCCGGACGAAGTGCAGGGCTATTTAGCCACGAATATGCTTTCGACTGGGCATGCGAAAGCGTTGCTGGGATTGGAAAGCAAGCAGGAGCAGGCCTTGCTCGCTCGTCGTATCATTGAAGAGGGCGTTAGCGTACGCGCTTCGGAGAATCTGATTCAGTCGCTTCGAGTTAAAGCCGGGAAGTTCAAGGCGAGCCAATCAAGGGAGCTGTCAGAGGCGGAGAGCGCGGCAATCGAGGATATCGAAAGCCGTTTGATGGCGTTTCTTAGTTCCAATGTATCTCTCAAACATAGCCCGAAGAAGGGTAAGATCGTCATTGAATACTCGGGGAATGACGACTTACAGCGGATCCTAGAGCGAATGGGGCTCGAAGAATAGAAAGCTCTCCGCTTTCTCGAGTTCCTTTGACGTTCTTGTCGAGTAGATGGTTACGGAACGGTTGAGTGATTTCTGAGCGGAAATTGCGGAAGTGGTTCATAATCGGCGTAGGGAGGCCGATATTATTATACTGTTCGCGTCGCTGACATGAATCCCTTTCGAAAAGTCTCACCGACGTGGGTGCTAGCTCTCCTCTGCGTATTTCTATCTGGAACGCTGTTTGCCGTCCATGCTCGGGTTAGCTTTATGGTTTCGGGTTTCGACTCAGGGTCGCCTGATGAGTCAATATCGGGCTCCGTAGATATCGACTTGGATGGAAATAGTCACCTCGCTACCGCTATTATCGCAGTCAATCTCACTAGAAAAGGCTATGAGTTTCAGCCAATCGAACTCGGGTCTAGCGAATGCGGGAGTTTCGATATAGTCGGAGAGCAGGGAGAGGCATTGGAAAGCGCGACTGGCATCGGTTACGGAGCTCCATTCGATTTCTGGATTTTGTGGAACAAGGATACAGACCTGACTCGAGAATATTCCTACACCGGCGTGGCAGCGGATGTGCACAGTACAAAGCATTTCGATTCCTTCTCCATTGGTCCGCGTCGATCCTTTTGCCAGAGGATCGGTTTTTTGATCAACCAAAGTGAACAGTGTAACTCTAGCCCATGAAATTCGGTTGATCTGAGGGGAAGACCGAAGAATGAAACTGAAACTTGCCAAGGAATTTTCGCTCTGCGCTAAAATTATGCGACTGTTGGCGTCAGCGGCGTTGATCTGCGCGGCGTTATGCATTGATCCCGTCTTTGGGCAGATCAAGAAAGCCCGCGTTCTGGTGGATTCATATGTGGACAAAGGCTATCTGGATACAAAGGAAACTGATGATGGAATGCGTCCGGAAACTTATCATTTTGTCGAAGGGAAATTCGTGGGGGCTATATTCGTGATGAAAGTCTGCGAGAAGTCCCCTTTATGGAGATCGCCGAAAATCTTGCGGTAGAGCTCCGCAAGCGGAACTATTACCCTGCCCGAATTAATGAAGAAGGTGGTCTGCTGATTGTGGTCAATCGAAGCATGACGCAAATTCAGGCAGACTTTGACGAGCTGTTTCCGGCCGCTGACGAAGAGGACGGCTTCGAGTCGGATGGAGATTAGGAGTCGACTGATGAGACGCCGGGAACGTATCTGGATGAAACTGGCTATACCTACCGGGATCAAGACAACGCGAAGCTGATCGGTTTCGACCGGGCCTTAATGCGCCGGGATCTTGGGATTCAGGAATCGATCGAACTTCAGGAAATGCTCAAAGAAGAAAGGTATTTTTTGATCTTGTCTGCCTTCGATTTGAAGATGTTGCGGGAGACGGGAGAAAAGCGAATGGTTTGGTCGACACGATTCAGCATGGATGCGGTTAAAGTAGGATTTGACGATGCCCACTTTGCCTTGAATCAAGCGGCTTCAGGCTACTTTGGAACGAACTTGGACGGGGATTTGGGTAAAGTGAGCACATCCGCTGGCCCTGGGGAGGTGACGACTGGGGAATTGAAGGTAGTCGAAACCCGGGAAGAGAACGAAGAATAAAAAACCCCGCCGTTTTGAGGCGAGGTTCGTCGGCAGGGAATGCTATATTTCTAAAATCTTTAGAATCCGTCCTGTTGCTGGCGCCGGTCGCCGCGTCGGGAGCCTTTGCCGCCTCCGCCTCTGCCGCGGAAGCCACCTCCGCCTCCGCCTCCGCCGCGGAAGCCACCGCCACCGCCTTGGTAGCCGCCCCCGCCCCCGTGTCTCGGGCGTTCTGGGCGTGGGGTTGCCTCGCGTATCCGGAGTTCTCGGCCTAAGAGTTCGGTTCCGCTCAAGGACTCGATAGCCGCGTTGGCCTCGCTTGAATCTGGCATTGTTACGAAGCCGAAGCCTCGGGGTCTGCCGGTTTCCCGGTCAGTTATTAGTTTGATCGATTCGACATTTCCGAACGGCGCGAACGCGTTTCGCACGTCGTCTTCTGACGCGTCGAATGACAGGTTGCCTACATAGATATCCATTTTGTGAAAGCGCCTATAAGTTGTCCACAGATCAGATAGCTGGCGCCTCCATCCGTTCTGCGTGAAGACGCGCTCAATCAAGCGATTCCCCAATTGGTTAAGTAAGCGATTCCGAAGCGCGATTAGCTGGATTGCAAGGAGTAAACTGACTATTCCTAAAGAAGATCCCCTTGCTGGGGCCCTGCTGGCACGGCCACTCCGATGGCTCCATAGCCTTTCGGGGTAATCTTTCGGCCTTGAGGCGTCCGTTGCAAAAATCCGTTTTGTATGAGATAAGGCTCGTGAACCTCTTCCAGGGTATTGATTTCTTCTCCGACGGCTACTCCGATAGTGCTCAGGCCTACCGGCCCTCCACGGTGGGTTTCCGCAATAGTTCTCAGTATCCGTTTGTCCATTTCATCCAAGCCTCGCTCATCGATTTCCAAGAGTTCTAATGCTTTGCGAGCCATCAAACGATCGATCGAGCCATCTCCCTTTTCCTCGGCATAGTCTCTCACAAAATATACGAGATTGTTGGCTATTCTAGGAGTGCCTCGAGAGCGATTGGCGATTTCGGTTCCCCCTTCTTCATCGACCGGCACTTCGAGAAGTTGGCAGCTCCTTTTGACGATGCTAAGGAGCTGTTTTGGACTGTAGTAATCTAGGCGGGTTTGTAACGTAAAGCGACTTCTGAGCGGCGCGGTTAGCAGCCCACTTCGGGTAGTTGCCCCGACTAAAGTGAATTTAGGGATGTTCAGTCGAACGGAGCGGGCATTGGGCCCTTGATCGATCATGATATCGATTCGGTAGTCCTCCATCGCTGAATACAAATATTCTTCGACAGTTTTCGGTAGCCGGTGGATTTCATCGATAAAGAGTATATCGCCTTCTTGAAGATTCGTCAGTAAGCCCGCGAGGTCGCTTGCCTTTTCAATTACGGGGCCTGAGGTGACACGAACGTTGGATTGCATTTCCGTCCCGAGAATAAAGGAAAGCGTTGTTTTACCCAGCCCAGGAGGGCCGCTCAGAAGGACGTGGTTAAGAGGCTCGCTTCGTTTGCGGGCAGCTCCAGACATTATCTTTAATCTCTCCAGGGTCTTTTCCTGACCGACGAAATCCTTGAAATGCAAGGGCCGCAGTACCGATTCGGTCTGGGAATTGATGGGTGATTCGAGTGCGGTAGCGAAGTACTCAGCTCCTTTGGCAACGGGCTCGCTCATATGAATTTTGGTGTGTAAGGTCTTTGAGGTTTTATAAAGCTCGATAATGGCCCCCTAGCAAGATCGAGAGAAAGAAAAACCCCGATTCCCATGGGAATCGGGGCTAGAAAATTAAGATGAGGATCCAGACTCTCTACCTTCTGCTTGAGGTTTGCGTCTTCGACGTCTGGGGCGGTTCTCACTTTGGGAATCCGAGTGTTGGCCGCTAGGACCGCCTGAACGCCTCCGAGGTCGGCGATTTCCGCGGGGCCTACGGTTGCCGGAATCGCCGCCGCGTCTTTGGCCATCTCTGTAACGGTTTTGTCCGCCCCGGCTATTTCGCCTGCGATTCTGGTTGGACTGTCTTTTCTTTCCATCACTGGATCGAGTCGCTTCCACGTCCTCGGAAGTGAATACCGACTTGATCCATCCGAAAAGCCCCTTTGGCTTTTCGTTGGAAGCTGGCCGCTTTGTTGGAGAGCTGCTGGCTTGCGAGCGCTTTTTTGGCGCTCCTCTTTTTCCGTCTTTTGAAGGGCGGAATTCCTGAACACCACGGCTTCTAGCGGTACCTGGCTTCTTCGCTTCAGCGAAACGCTCGGGTCGGTCCTCATCGTTTACTTCGTCGACTGGATAGGCGACTTCCTCTGAATCGCTAGCGGTGGCGGGGCTGGATTCCTGATCCTCGTCCTCAGCATCGCGATTTCGATCCCGATTCCTCCGCCGATTTGGGTTTGGGCGATCGTCTTCTATCAAGTGGGCGGGCGCCGTCGATTTTACGACAAGATCATCCATTTCCAGGATGTCATCGTCCTCCTGGGGTCCCCGTAGTTGTTTCAGCGACTTGGCTGGTCCCGACTTGCTGCCGGGATGTAGTTTGCGAGTTCCATACATGATGGGCGTTTTATTTTCGGGAGTTTCCTGTGAGGGGTTCTCTTGATTTGGGTCGGCCTCTTCAACTCGCGAAACGGTTTGGGGATTCTCAACCTGCTTGTTGCTAGGCTCTTCCCCTGCTTGGTTTTCTTTTGTTTCGGACATGTGTTGTTCTGTTCTCAAGCGTCGGAATGTCTACCTCGACGCTTCTGATGTTCTATCGTTCAGCAGCCTAACCCGATTTCAGTTTGGGGGTGTTACTATGCGACTGCGAAAGGGGGGTACTTTATAATTATGTGGCAAAATACAACCATTAAACGGAGGGCGGTGATTCAAAATCGAAACAAAGCTCCCAGCTTTTGCTCGCTTCGCCCTTTTTACAGAGGTTTTGGAGAAAGGCTATTAACTTGCCTGAAGGCCGATTGAGCAGTAGCGCTTGTGTCATGGATAAGTTGACTCAGATATTTGAAATGCAGGAAGAGCTCAATTCCCGCATTGGCGTGGACCTGAAGAACATCGATCAAGAGGAAAAGACGAGATGGATTCTAAATTACACCCGAGCGATGCAGCAGGAGTTGGCTGAGCTGACGGATTCCGTCCCTTGGAAATGGTGGGCGAAGTATCAGGAGTTCGATGAACAGAACGCCAAAGTAGAAGTGGTTGACCTATTTCATTTTCTCGTGTCGCTCGCCCAAACGCTAGGAATGACTGCCGACGACGTTTTCGACGCCTACATTGCCAAGAATAAAGTGAATCATCTAAGGCAGGATTCGGGTTATGACAAAAAGGATGAATCAGACTCCAGGCACATTTAGCTTCCTTCTTCTCGATATATCTTGAGATGCGTGTAAAAGGAATTCGAACCAATTTCGGTTTTTCGAATCTGAATTAGATATGGTCGTTCGTATGCGAGCTCTGAGACTGACTAGCATTTTAGGCGCGGTGTTGGCCATGGTCTCTGGATTATTCGGCCAAAACGATCCCATCCCATTGACCACAGCGGATTCGATTAGCATCTCTATTCGAAATGACGATCGATGGCTCGCTGCGAGCGCCAAAAGGGCGCTGGAATCGGGCCTTTACAGGGTTGCTTCGGAAATGGCTAACGAAATTCTATCAAGTGGGCGATCGATCGATGCCACCATACGGGCCGAATTGGCCCTGATTCAGATCGATGCCTATTTGGGGCGGGGTAAAACCGAAGATGCCTCCCGACTGATCGACAACTTGGAATCTAGCGGCGCCGACGATAGCTCGGTAGCTCTTAGAAAAGCCATGCTGGCATTTGCCGAGGAGTCTACTCAAGACGCTGCTCTGGCGATTGCATCGATGGATTCGAGCGGATTGGAACCAGACGAACGCGTTTGGCTCGCCTTCCTGCACGGCTGGCTGGATGCCGCTTCTGGGGATTTTGAAAGCGCCCGCATCGAGTTTGAAACGGCTCGTTCTGCAGCAAGAGACGTGTCGCCCGAACTCTATGCTCGCATCGCTCTACTGACTTTCGTTCGCGAGCTGGAGGATTCCGAGGAGGCCATCTCGATCGAGGAGCTGAATGAAGCCTATGATGGGTCGCGCGGTTCGGAGAACGGATTTAGATTCGCCCAACTGCTTGCGGTAGCGATCAATAAGAATGGCGATGAAGAGCAGGCGATCGAAGTATTGGATACGGCATTGAGCGAACTGCCAGACGTGTACGATTCAGCGGGGGACCAGATCCGGTTGTTGCAAGTCATTATCGGCGGTCTTAGCTCTGATATGGGTAGGGAGGCCGCGAGGTCATTGGTTGTCGAAGGGTCGGATCGCGACTTGCAAAGAATCGCTCTCCAGCAAATCGCGACCAATGGGCTTGGGACGAATGCCCAAATAGATCAATACTTTTTGGATACATTGGATGCGATGCTAAGCCTAGATCCGCCTCATGCGTTGGCGGCGGAAGCTCTTTACTATCGAGCTGCGAGCAAGTTTTACGCAGCGGTCCGCGAAGAAGAATCGGATGGATTCGTTGCTGTAGATGATGATGGAGAGCGATTGTTAATTGAGTATCCGGAATCAGAGTACAAAAGAGGCGCGTTAGCGTTGTTGGCCGCTTCGGCCTGGCAGAGGAATCGCTTTCGTACCGCTGCAAGCTATTTGACCCAGTTCAGATCGGAATTCGCTAGCTCGGACGACGAAAGCCGATTGAATGTATTGATCGCGGATTGCTATTTTCGGGCCGGTGAAGGAGCGAACAACCCTGGAGATTTCTCGGATGCCGCGGACGCTTATCGATTGGCTCTGGGCGGAAATTTGGAGACGGACGAATCCAGCCAAGTATTTTTCCAGCTTGTGCTTTCGCATCTGAATGCGAACGAAATCGAAGCGGCCAAAGAGGTTCTCGACGATCCTGATCTCGTTCGAAGGTCTACTATCGTCAAGATTTGGCAGGCCGAGTGGATGCTGATAAAGCGGATGCGGCAACAAGGAGAGTCAATGGGTGCCTATGAGCGCATCAATAGTTTTGTTGGACTAGAAGGTCTGAATCTGAGTTTGCAAATGAGGATGCTTTGGCTGGGATCGAAATTGTCGTTCGAGTCTGGGCTCTATGGGGAGACGCAGGTTTGGATCGATCGACTGATGCCCGTTCTGGAGGAAATCGGACAGACTGAGCTTATTGAACAAGTTGAATCAGATGCGAGGCTGACTTTGGCTGAGTCCCTATTGCGCGAAGATGCTGTAGAGGAAGGCCTCGGAATACTCGCCAGTGTGAGGAACGAGTTTCCCGGTTCCGAATCTGCCGAGCGTTCCTACCTGGTGGAGGCCCGGCATCTCTCGGATCAAGACCTCGTAGTGGAGTCTTCACAGCTCCTTAACGAGTTGGTTGAGAACTCTCCTGATAGTAGATTCGCTCCACTGGCTTTATACGAGATTGCTTTAAATGCAGAAAAACGTGGGCAGGGAGAGTACTTGAGCCAGGCGATCGAGCTCCTCGACCGCATTGCGATCGATTACCCAGAATCGGACCTCGTATACTACGCTCGACTCAAGCAAGGGAACTTGGCCCGCAAACTCAATGAGTTTGAAGCTGCCGAACTGGTTTACGAATCACTGGAAAACACATATCGTGATAGACCCGATCGTTATTGGGCTCAAATATCGTTGGCGGACACTTTGATTGCGCGGGCTAGCGAGGACCCCAGCAAGTTTGAAGCTGGGATTTCGAGATTGGAATTATTGATGGATTTGCCAACCGCCCCAGTTGAATTGCGTGTAGAGGCAGGTTATAAAATCGGCATCGCTTGGGAAAACCAAGGTGAGCCGGTTAAAGCGAAAGCGGCGTTTTGGAACCTTTACAATTTGTTTATCGAAAAGGATTCTCGGATAGAAAACTGGGGCAAGCAGGGGAGGTATTGGCTTTCGCGTTCTATGTTCGAGCTCGCGGAAATTTTCCAGAGCGAAGCCAATTTGGATATGGCGATCGAGTTTTATGAAAAGATCGAAGAACTGGGTTTGCTTGGATCGGAGCTGGCTAGAGCTCGAATCGATCAGCTAAGAGGTAGGGGCCCAATTGCCACGGTCCAATAATTAATTTCAGATGACAGTCGCATCCATAGACGCCATACATATCGAGCTATTCGACAAGTTCCAGCAAGGGGGCATTATCATGTGGCCCATGTTCCTGATGAGCCTGGCGGCATTGGCAATATTCATTGAGCGAGTTTTATTTTTGCACAGAAACCAAATTCGCTCACGTGAGTTTCTATCTGGGATAGAAAATTCTTTGGAGAAGGGACGATTGATTGAGGCTCTCACTGTTTGTCAAGACACCCCTGGGCCGGCCGCGGCTATGGTCAAGGCCGGGCTGATGGCGTTCCGCAAATCCGATGAAGAAGTACGGGAGTCTGTCCGGGAGGCAGCGATGGTTGAGTTGGGCCCCATCAAGAGACGTGTGGGCGCTCTCAGCGCGATCGCTCAAGCTGCGCCAATTTTTGGGCTTCTTGGAACGGTTATCGGACTCATAGACGCGTTTTCCCAGTATGAGCAGCAGGGAGTTTATTTAAATGCTGGATTTCTCTCGGGCAGTATGTGGCAAGCTCTTATCACCACTGCAACTGGACTGGCTTTGGGCGCCGTGTGTTTATTGGGGCACCATTTTTTGGTGAGCAGGGTGCAAGTTGCTATTCACGAGATGGAATGGCTGGGTAGCGAGCTGCTTCTAGCATTCGCTCGAGTGAAGTCCGGCGCTTCTGATTACCAAGAGGAGCTTTCCCATGAAGTTGTCGATTCTCAATCTTGATAGGGAGGTCCCTCGGACTGCTAAGCTCGGCTTTTGGCCGTTCGTGGACATTTGCGTAATTGGCTTGTTCGCATCTCTATACGGCTCCAATTTCGTCATTGCCCCGGGCATCAATATCGACTTGCCGCAATCGAATCATATCCAGACGACGGTGGCTCAGAGGCTGCAGGTGATGTCGGTAGATGAAGTCGGGGGGGAGGAGCAGATCTATTTCGAGGATAGGCTACTGAAACTAGAGACCTTGGAAAAGATGCTTCGACTAAGGGGTCCGGTTGGCGAGAACGTGACCCTGCTGATTCGAATTGATGCTATGGTCTCTGCCCAAACGATTACTTCTATATTCGAAATTGCGGAGACAGCGGGATATCGAAGTATTCAATGGGCGACAGAAGATCGGCCCGGTGAATCAAATGCCCTGGGCGGCTCTGGTCAAGAATGAAACGTTCGGCCTCTAGATGGCTTGCGGGCATCTGTCTTGGGGCGATTGTTCACACGGCAATCTACTGGGCTCTCATCCTGGTTGAAAGGCCCTGGCCGAAGGGATCGGCGAAACGACCCGAAGGAGCTGTGTTTCGCTATCTCGGAAAGGATCAGGTCGAGCTCTCGCCCGTAATGCAACAGCAGCTTGAATTGTTCGATCCCAAACCGCTCGTGCAGCCCACTCAGTGGAACCTGGCCAATTCTGATGATCGTTTTAACCGAATAGAGGAATTCGTTGAAGACGATATGGATCTTTTCATCGATTACCTCGCTAATTATGGCGATGAAAAAGGGGATTTCGTTTCCGCTTTTGGCAACTCTTGGCGACAGGCAGAGGACGCCTCTAAAGTGTTCTTGGGCTTCTCGATAGATCGCACAAAAGGGTTCGGCCGAAGGGAAAGGAATCTCCAGTCGGTTGAAGATGAGAGCATAGAGGTTGATATCGTACGATTGAATGATGGCGAATCCGTTCTAGATCGCTTCTACAATAATGAAGTGGCCCAGCAAGTTCGCCAGCTTCCTGGAGATTGGGGCTCAGCTTCATTTATTGTCCAGATCTTGGACTCCTTTCAGGTGGGATTGGCTGTCACTGAGCGAGGATCCGGCAGCCCGGAGGCGGATGCCCGTCTGAGGTTATTTGTAGAGACTGAGTTTATTCCAAAAGGCGAGCTGAGAGATGGCTTTTACCTTGTCCAGATATCCCGTTAATCAAGGGTGAAAATTTTCTTGAAATTTCAGTTGACGGGTAATTTTCGCTTGGACATGGTCTCTCTTCTTTTTTCGACACACACCACTTTAGAGGCCCTTGTAGCTCAGTCGGTAGAGCACATCCTTGGTAAGGATGAGGTCGGCGGTTCAAATCCGCTCGAGGGCTCCACAAGAGATAAGGCCCTCTAATTGGGGATGTCGGATCAACGGAATAATTTCATTTAAAATCAATAAACTAACAACCAAAAATGGCTAAAGGAACCTTCGAAAGAACAAAACCGCACGTCAATGTTGGCACCATTGGACACGTTGACCACGGTAAAACGACGCTGACCACCGCGATCTTGTCAGTGCAAGCTGGCAAAGGCCTTGCGGAGCTTAAAAGCTACTCGGACATCGCTAAGGGTGGTACGGTGCGTGACGAGTCGAAGATCGTTACAATCTCGGTCGCTCACGTGGAGTACGAGTCGGACAACCGTCACTACGCTCACGTAGACTGCCCAGGTCACGCTGATTTCGTTAAGAATATGATCACTGGAGCGGCCCAGATGGATGGCGCGATTCTGGTTGTTAGCGCTGCGGATGGTCCCATGCCGCAAACTCGCGAGCATATTCTGTTGGCTCGTCAGGTTGGCGTACCGAAGATTGTCGTTTTCCTCAATAAGTGTGATCTTATCGATGATGAGGAGCTTCTAGAACTCGTTGAGATGGAAGTACGCGAGCTTCTCGACAAGTACGAATTCCCAGGCGATGACGCCACGATTATTCGTGGATCCGCGATGCAAGCCCTTGAAGGAACAGATGAAGGCAAAGCCCACATCCAGGCCTTGATGGACGCCATCGATTCGGACATCCCTGAGCCAGAGCGCGAAATCGACAAGCCGTTCTTGATGTCGGTTGAAGACGTTTTCTCGATCACAGGTCGTGGTACAGTGGCGACTGGGCGTATCGAGCGCGGCATCATTAAAGTTGGCGACGAAGTCGAAATCGTCGGACTTAAAGACACGGAAAAGTCGGTTGTTACCGGCGTAGAGATGTTCCGGAAGATGCTCGATCAAGGGCAGGCTGGAGACAACGTCGGCATTCTGCTCCGCGGTGTGGAAAAGGACGAAATCGAGCGTGGTCAAGTTTTGGCTGCTCCGGGGTCGATCACTCCGCACAAAAAGGGCAAGGCAGAGATCTATGTCCTCTCGAAGGATGAAGGGGGCCGTCACACGCCGTTCTTTAATGGATACCGTCCCCAGTTTTATTTCCGCACAACGGATGTGACTGGAGTTTGCGACCTTCCTGACGGCGTTGAGATGGTGATGCCTGGCGACAACATTTCAATTGAAGTGTCGCTAACGAAGCCGATCGCTATGGAAAAGGGGCAACGTTTCGCGATTCGTGAAGGCGGCCGTACCATTGGCGCTGGCCGTATCACCGACATCGTCGAGTAGCGCGGTTTCCTAACAGTCTATTTTCTTTGCCGGAACCCCTTACCAGGGTTTCGGCAATTCTGTTTTTCAAAATTCCGGTTTAATTAGGGTAGTAGCTCAATTGGTAGAGTAGTGGTCTCCAAAACCATTGGTTGGGGGTTCGAGTCCCTCCTGCCCTGCCAAGCAAGTCACCTGTCACCAATGAAAAATCCTTTCAGCACAATCCGAATATTCGTCAACGAAACCGTGACGGAGCTGAAGAAAGCGACCTGGCCGACGCTAACGGAGCTGCGTGATTCCACGATTGTTGTGCTCGTTTCCATAGCGATTGTCGGACTGTTTATCGCGGTAGCGGATTTTTCACTCGCGAACGTTGTTAACCTCTTCACCGGTTGGATGCGGTAGTTCCTGTATCGATGACTGAAACGAGCGCAAAGTCCCAAGGAGAATGGTACGTAATACAGACCCTTTCTAATCAGGAAGGTAAGGTTAAGCGTTACCTGGATAAATTCGTCGTTGAGGAGGAAATGGAGGACGTCGTGTTTGAGGTTCTCGTCCCGACGGAAAACGTCGTTGAAGTTAAGAACGGGAAAAAGACGCAAATAACTCGCAAGTTTTATCCTGGGTATGTTTTCGTTCGCATGCGTTTGTACGACGAAGACGGCAAGTTGATGAACAAACCGTGGTATTTCGTCCGGGAGACCGCGGGTGTGATTAATTTTGTTGGCGGCGATCGTCCGGCTCCTTTGAAAAAATCTGAAATAGATACTATTCTGAGCCAAGTGGAGGCCGCTTCAGGGAAAGAGACTCCAAAAATTCAATACGAAGTTGGCGAGGAAGTTAAGATCACGGATGGGCCGTTTCTCAATCTCACTGGAAGAATTGACGAGATCGATCCGGAAAAGGGCAAACTCAAGGTTTCAGTTTCCATATTCGGCCGCTTCACCCCTGTAGAATTGGAATATTGGCAAGTAGAACGTATAACAAACTAGGTATTCAGAATGGCTAAGAAAGTAACCGGTACAATTCGTCTTCAGCTCCCAGCTGGCGGCGCTAACCCAGCTCCTCCTGTTGGGCCGGCTCTCGGGGCGGCGGGTATCAATATTATGGGCTTCTGTAAGGAGTACAACGCCAAGACCAAAGATCAGGCTGGCATGATTCTCCCGGTTGTCATCTCCGTTTATCAGGACCGCTCGTTCAGCTTCATTTTGAAGTCTCCTCCCGCAGCGGTTCTATTAAAAAAAGCAGCAGGATTGGCCAAAGGGTCGGGAGTTCCGAATCGGGACAAAGTTGGCAAGGTGACCAAGAAACAGATTCTCGAAATCGTCGAAACTAAGAAAGACGATCTGAACGCTAGCGATCCAGAGATGGCATCGCGGATCATCGAAGGTACGGCCCGATCTATGGGTATTGAAGTCGTCGATTAGATTATATCAATTTTCCTGATACGAAAATAATACATCAACGCAGGAGCTGAGTAGGCGTTTGCACTGCAAGGAGTAAACATGGTAAAACTGACAAAACGATATCGAGCCGCCCAAGAGTCGGCCGATCTAGGTAAGGAGTACACCATTGAAGAAGCGGTTGGTGTCCTTGAAAAGATGCCTAAGGCTAAATTCGACGAAACTGTCGAAGTTTCGATGAAGCTGTTGGTAGATCCTCGAAAAGGGGATGAAATGGTACGCGGCACCGTTATGCTTCCACATGGGAGCGGTAAATCGGTCAAGGTTTTGGCGTTTACGTCAGATCCCGAGGCTGCCAAAAGCGCCGGCGCAGCCGAAGCGGGCCTGGAGGAGATTATCGAGAAAATCCAAGGTGGCTGGATGGACTTCGATGTCGCGGTCGCTACTCCGGATGCGATGAAGGAAGTGCGTAAAATCGCCCGAGTTTTGGGTCCAAAGGGCCTTATGCCGAACCCTAAAGCAGGCACGGTTTCGCCGAAAATCGAAGATGCCATCAAAGAAGTCATGGCAGGCAGGGTGGAATTCAAGCTCGATAAGGGGGCTAACTTGGGGGTTGGCATTGGAAAGAGATCTTTCTCTAACGAGCAATTGGTCGAGAACGTTAAGGCATTGATGAATGCCATCGGCAAGGCGCGCCCACAGAATTTCAAGGGCCGCTATATTCGTAGCGCTAGCGTATCGGCAACAATGACGCCGGGAATCAAGATCGCAGGATCGGAATACTCGCAGCACTGAGATTCATAAAATTTGAGGAATTAAACCATGAGACCGGAAAAACAATTTTTGGTAGACGAGGTAAACGCCCACCTAGATAAATCGGACTATGTATTTGTAACCGATTATCGAAGAGCGACTGTACCCGATATCGCGGACCTTCGCAGCAAGCTGGCGAAAGAGGAAGCCGAGTTCCACGTCATAAAGAATAACATTTTGAAAGTCGCGGCTAGAGATCGTGGGTTTCCTGAACTCGATGACCATCTAACCGGACAGAATGCGATCGTAATTGGAGGAAAAAATCCCTCTGGAGTCGCGAAAGTGCTTACCAAGTTTTTCGACACCGCGGATAAAATCGATGTAAAGGTCGGTGTACTGAGCAATCAGAAACTCGAAAAGGAAGACGTTTCGGCATTGTCCAAACTGCCATCTCTGGAATCCCTCAGAGCTCAGCTGCTTGGTCTGCTTAATCAGCCTGCCCAGCAAATGGTTTTCATACTCAATGCCGTGCCGCAAAACGTACTCAATGTCCTTCAGGCGAAAGTAGACGCAGAAGGAGGAAACTAAATTTTATTAATTGGGAAGGCTTGATCGTCTTCTCTTCTAACTGAAACCTAAAACTAAAGATACAGGCTAGGGCCCTAGGTGGCCTTAAACGAGGATCAACCGAACTAGCCGATCGAAGAAAAATGGCAGACCTAAAAAAAGAAGACGTAATCGAATGGCTCAGTAATCAGTCCGTTCTCGACATCGCAGGATTGGTGCAGGACCTCGAAGAAAAATGGGGCGTCAGCGCGGCTGCGCCGGTTGCGGTTGCTGCAGCTCCAGGAGCTGGCGGTGGCGGTGACGCAGGTGAAGCGGCTGAAGAAAAGACAGAGTTCGACGTAATTCTGGCTGAAGCAGGAGCCAAGAAGATCAATGTGATCAAGGAAGTTCGCGGTATTACCGGACTTGGGCTGAAAGACGCTAAGGACCTCGTTGAAGGCGCTCCCAAACCCGTTAAGGAAGGCGCTTCGAAAGAAGAGGCCGAAGAAATCAAATCCAAGCTCGAAGCGGCCGGCGCTAAGGTAGAACTCAAATAGCATTGTTTGATACCGCTTTTAGAAGGTTATTTTCCGAGACAGGCGCGTTTTCGCGCGCCTGTCTTTCCTGTCTCTATATGCCAGCCGTTTTTGCGTAAACGTAAGCGACTGTTTCCATAATTCCATTACCCGTACAACTTAGTCATTCTAGTAAGGACATTCTATGGCCGACCGTAAAAATTTCGGAAAACTCAAGGACACGCTAACGCCTCCAAACCTGATCGAAATACAGATCAATTCCTACCTGGATTTTCTTCAGAAGGACGCTCCGATTCAAGAGCGAAAGAACGATGGTCTCGAAGCGGTCTTTCGCGAAGTCTTTCCCATCGAGAGTTATGATGGGCGACTGGTGCTTGAATTCGTTTCCTACACGATAGGCGAACCGAAAGCGTCTGAGATTGAGTGTATTCGAGAAGGGATTACATACTCAGTTCCTCTCTATGTTAAACTGCGTTTGCGGGAAGAGGAAAACATCAAGGATGAAGAAATCTACATGGGCGAGATGCCCATGGTAACGAGCCGCGGATCGTTCATTATTAATGGAGCCGAGCGGGTAGTGGTTAGCCAACTGCATCGCTCTCCCGGAATTTGTTACGAGGTCACCCCTCACACGAACGGCAAATTGCTTCATTCTTTCAGGGTCATTCCAGACAGGGGTACATGGCTTGAAGTCCAATTCGACAATAACGATTTGCTGTACGTCTATTTGGATCGTCGTCGCAGGCGTCGCAAATTCCTCATTACGACTCTTCTTAGAGCAGTAGGGTACAGTTCGGATATAGATATTCTGAATCTGTTCTATGAAATCGAAGAGATGCCCACTGCTGACGCGTTGGCCAAGGATAATGTTAGTCAATACGTTTTGGTTGAAGATGCCATCGACGCCGAGAAGGGCGTTGTTATTGCCCGAGCGTTCGAGCCTCTAACCAAGGCGATTGTCAGAGAGTTCGAAACGCACGGAATCCCTGCTCTAAAACTAATCGATACTTCCGCTGATGACGGCGCAATCGTGCGCGCACTAAAGAAGGATACGACGCAGAATGAGGAAGAGGCCCTCAAGGAGATCTACAAACGCCTACGCCCCGGCGAACCGCCGACGACTGCAAATGCCAAAGCCTTACTGAAGCGCTTGTTTTTCGATCCTAAACGCTACGACTTGGGCAGAGTTGGCCGCTATAAAATCAACCAAAAACTGGAGATGGACGTCGATGTCGAGCAGCGAACTCTGCAAGGCGACGACGTGGTAATGGCGACTAAGTATCTGATAAAGCTTAAAGGTGGCGAGGGATACTTGGATGACATTGATCACCTGGGAAGCCGACGGGTTCGAACAGTCGGTGAGTTGCTGGCCAATCAGTGTCGCTTGGGTCTTTCCCGCACGGAACGTTTGGTTCGGGAACGCATGACGCTTTACGATCAGAGCGTGGACTCAATTACACCGCAAAAGCTGATCAATCCGAAGGCCCTAACCACAGTAATACGCGACTTTTTCGCTCGTAGCCAATTGTCGCAATTCATGGATCAGATCAACCCGTTGGCGGAGCTTACTCATAAGCGCCGATTGTCAGCCCTAGGTCCCGGAGGCTTGAATCGGGAAAGAGCTGGATTCGAGGTGCGAGATGTTCACCCGTCACACTACGGGCGGATTTGTCCTATCGAGACGCCGGAAGGTCCGAATATTGGACTGATCAATTCGCTGTCGACTTTTGCTCGTGTCAATGAATTCGGCTTTATCGAGACCCCCTACCGCGTGGTAGAAAAAGGTCGTGTGACCGATGAAATCCGATATCTGAATGCCGACCAAGAAGAGGGTAAAATTATCGCCCAAGCCAATTGCGAGGTAGATGACAAGGGAGTCTTTGTTGGCCACGTAACCGTGCGTCAGAGCGGCGAGTTTCTCGAAGTCGACAGAGAGGAAGTCGACTTCATGGATGTATCCCCGAAGCAACTGGTTTCGGTGGCTGCTGGCTTGATTCCATTCCTAGAGCATGACGATGCTAACCGCGCCCTCATGGGCTCGAACATGCAGCGCCAAGGTGTTCCATTATTGAAGGCGGATTCTCCGTTTGTCGGCACTGGGATCGAAGAACGGGTGGCTCGCGACTCCAAAACAGTCTGCGTTTCCGAGCACGATGGCATCGTGGCTTCCGTGGATGCCAACCGCATTGTAGTTACCAAGGACGGCGAACTTCCCAATCACTTCTTCAATAAGCCCGAGTCGGATGAGGCGAACGGAGTGTTTGTCACGGAGCTGCGTAAGTTCATGCGCTCCAACTCAGGAACCTGTTTTAACCAAAAGCCGATAGTTATCAAGGGCCAGCCAGTTAAAGCGGGCGAGATTATCGCTGATGGTCCCTGTACCCAAGACGGCGAATTGGCAATCGGTAGGAATATATTGGTGGCCTTCATGCCTTGGAATGGATACAACTTCGAAGATGCAATTCTGATTTCGGAGAAAGTTCTCAAGGATGATGTCTATACATCGATCCATATAGCTGAATTCGAAGTTACTGCCAGAGACACCAAGCTAGGTCCGGAAGAAATAACACGAGATATTCCGAATGTTGGAGAGGAAGCCTTGCGAAATCTCAACCATGACGGAGTCATTCGTGTTGGCGCTGAGGTGCATCCGGGCGACATTCTCGTGGGCAAGATAACGCCGAAAAGCGAGACGGAGCTTGCTCCAGAAGAGAAATTGCTTCGAGCGATTTTCGGGGAGAAGGCTGCCGATGTTAAGGACACCTCTCTAGTGGTTCCGTCGGGTGTTGAGGGGATCATCATGGATGTCAAGATTTCCAGCCGGTTGGACTATGAGAAGGAAGCTCTCAGCCCTTCCGATCGTCGTCGTCAGGTTAAGCAAATCAACGAGGAATACAAGACTCAGATGGATAAGCTTCGTGAGGGGCTCACCGAAGCGCTCTCCAATATCCTTCTCGGTGAAAAGATTCCGTTGGACGTCGTGAATGGTCAAAGCGGCGAGATTATTATACCGGCTAATCGCAAGATCACCAAAACGCTTCTGCGCAAGCTAGCGGCCGTTTCGAAGCATATAGAGATCGATCCTTCTCCCGTTCGTATTAAGATAATGGAGATAATCGGTTCTTACCAAAGCAAGTTTGATGAACTGGAGCAAGACCGGGAACGGAAGACGGCTAGCATTGAGACCGGTGATGATTCCGTTCAAGGCGTCATCAAGCAAGTTAAGGTATACATAGCCACCAAGGAAAAGCTCAAGGTGGGCGACAAGATGGCAGGGCGACACGGAAACAAGGGTGTCGTTGCCAAGATTGTTCCGGAAGAAGATATGCCTTATATGCCTGATGGTACGCCCATCCAGATTTGCTTGAACCCACTGGGTGTACCGTCACGAATGAATGTCGGACAGGTTCTGGAAACGCATATGGGCTGGGCCTGCAAGGTTCTAGGTATGAAGGTTTCCACCCCGGTCTTCGATGGCATTCCGGAAAAGACGGTCCGACAGTATCTTGACGACGCTGGATTGCCGACGACAGGCAAGAGCGCGCTTTACGATGGGCGTACGGGCGAAAAGCTCGACCAGGAAGTTGTTGTTGGCTGGGTTTACATGCTTAAATTGAATCACTTGGTCTCCCATAAGATCCACGCTCGAGCGGTCGGCCCCTACTCGCTGGTTACCCAGCAGCCACTGGGAGGCAAAGCCCAGTATGGTGGACAGCGTTTTGGCGAGATGGAGGTTTGGGCCCTTGAAGCCTATGGAGCCGCCTACACTTTGCAGGAATTGCTGACTGTGAAATCCGACGACGTTCAGGGCCGCACGAAGATTTACGAGTCTCTTGTCAAGGGGGATTCCACTTTGCAAGCGGGAACGCCTGAATCTTTCAACGTTTTAATTAAGGAGATACAATCTTTAGGGCTTGATGTTCGATTGGGACGTCAAAGCGAATTGGAGTATTAAGAGAACCGTAAACTGCTAGGAGCAAAATATGTCTACCCAAGAAGCTCAAGAAACACTCGGTCTCGAGCGCGAATCGAATTTCGATTGCGTATCGATTAACGTCGCTTCTCCGGAAACGATTCGGTCTTGGTCTCGCGGCGAGGTCAAGAATCCCGAAACAATTAATTATAGAACGTTCAAGCCAGAGCCAGGCGGATTATTCTGCCAGCGGATATTCGGGCCTGTTCGTGACTATGAATGCGCTTGCGGTAAATATAAGCGAATCAAATACAAAGGAGTAATTTGCGATCGATGCGGTGTTGAAGTAACTGTATCAAGAGTCAGACGATCTCGCATGGGGCACATTGAACTCGCTGTTCCCGTGACGCATATTTGGTTTCTTAAGAGCATGCCTTCGCGTCTAGGGCTGCTCCTAGATATGACCGCCCGGGCTTTGGAGCGCGTGATTTACTACGAGGCCTTCATGGTTACGGATCCAGGGAGAACGCCTTTGGAAGAGAAGCAGTTGCTAACCGACCAAGAATATCTGCAAGCGATAGAAGAGTATGGCGATGACTCGTTCGTCGCGAAAATGGGGGCAGAGGCCCTGCGCGACGTTCTATCGGTCATGGATATGGCGGGTACGGTGCTCGAGCTCCAGGAGTCGATGCGGAGCACAAAGTCTAAGCAGATCAAGAAGAAGTTGGCGAAACGACTCAAAGTAATCCAAGGCTTCATTAAGTCTTCTTCGCGTCCCGAGTGGATGGTCCAGGAAGTCGTTCCAGTGATTCCACCAGATCTGAGACCTCTCGTTCCGTTGGAAGGAGGGCGCTTTGCGACCTCCGATCTGAATGACCTCTACCGACGCGTAATCAACCGGAACAATCGTCTCCGGAATCTGATGCAGCTGAAGACTCCGGACGTCATCATCCACAATGAAAAACGGATGCTGCAGGAAGCTGTTGACGCGCTTTTCGACAACGGGCGTCATGGTCGGCCTGTAACAGGAGCAGGAAATCGTCCGCTGAAATCCTTGAGCGACATGCTCAAGGGCAAGCAGGGTCGTTTCCGGCAAAATCTTTTGGGCAAACGCGTAGACTATTCGGGCCGTTCAGTGATCGTCATTGGACCTGAGCTACGCCTACACCAGTGCGGTTTACCTAAGAAAATGGCATTGGTTCTTTTCGAGCCTTTTATCATTAGACGACTGAAAGAGCTAGGATTCGTGCATACGGTCCGGGGAGCTCGGAGAATGATCGAGAAAAAGTCTCCGGAAGTCTGGGACATTCTTGAGGAAGTTACCAAGGGTCATCCAGTCCTTTTGAACCGGGCTCCAACCCTTCACCGACTGTCGATTCAGGCATTCGAGCCTGTCTTGATTGAAGGCGAAGCGATACGCGTACATCCTTTAGTTTGTACCGCCTACAATGCCGACTTTGATGGAGATCAGATGGCGGTGCATGTTCCATTGTCCCTAGAGGCGACGCTGGAGTGCAAGACGCTCATGATGGCGAGCGGAAATATCTTTTCGCCCTCGAGCGGAAAGCCTATCTTGACGCCATCGCAGGATGTTATTCTTGGATCCTATTACCTTACCTTGGAGCCTTCGACACCGGCGGAGGAAAGTGGAAGGATTCCGTTGGCCGCAACTCAAAGCGAAGCCTTGTTTGCCCATTTGGATGGAGCATTGAAGACTCATGACTGGATTCGGATTCCCAACCCCGACTACGGACGCGAGACGGTTTTTGGTAATAGCGATCGTAAGACGATTACCACTACTTTGGGACGTATTCGCTTTAGCCAAATTTGGCCAAAAGAACTTGGATTCCTGAACTTCCAGGTGGATAAAGGCCAATTGGGCGATGTGATCAATAACACTTACAAGGTCTCTGGAGCTGAACAGACCGTTATCTCGCTTGATCGTTTGAAGAAGCTCGGTTTCGACGTCGCTACAATGGCTGGAATTTCCATCGGGATCGACGATATGATTATTCCCGAGAGCAAAAGCGGCATCGTTGAAAACGCATTTAATCAGATAGACGAAGTCGAAGGCCAGTACCGTAAGGGGATCATTACTACAGGTGAGAGATACAATAAGATTATCGACATCTGGACAGTGGCGACCGATGAAATCAAAAAGGCGGTATTCGAGAAGCTGCAGACGAACGACGGCAAACCTGGCGTAAATCCAGTGTTCGTCATGATGGATTCCGGCGCGCGCGGCAACCCCAACCAAGTAAGGCAACTTTGTGGAACTCGTGGTTTGATGGCTAAGCCGTCTGGTGAAATCATCGAGCGACCAATTCTCTCTTCATTCCGCGAAGGCCTGACGGTTTTGGAGTACTTCATCTCGACGCACGGAGCTCGTAAAGGCTTGGCGGATACGGCACTCAAGACAGCGGACGCAGGATACTTGACCAGGAAGCTTTGCGATGTAGCGATGGATGTCATCATTACGGAAGACGATTGCGGAACGCGGGAAGGCATTTGGAAACGAGCGATCTTCGAAGGCGACGACGAAATCGTCAGTCTACGCGAGCGGATTGAGGGAAGATGTTCTTGTGACGATGTATTCAATCCCAGCAACCCAGATGAAATAATCGTTTCTTCAGGCGAACTAATCACGGAGGTGACAGCTCAGAAGGTCGAAGATTGCGGTATTGAGCGGCTCAAGGTTATGTCGCCTCTCACGTCCACTGCTAGCTACGGTATCGATGCCAAGTCGTATGGGATAAATCCCGCTTCCAATGATGTAGCTAAGCTGGGCGATTCCGTGGGTATCATCGCCGCTCAGTCTATCGGAGAACCAGGAACTCAGCTGACAATGCGTACTTTCCATATTGGAGGTATTGCCAGCTCTGTGGTCACGGACCCTCGAATTATCGTGCGTAATTCCGGACGAGTAAAGTTTCGCGGATTAAGGCTGGTGCACATTGAAACTCCGGAAGGTCCCGTCTTTATCGCGTTGAACAAAACAGGATCGATCCAAGTTCTCGATAAGAATGATCGTGAATTGGAAGCCTACCCGATTGTAGTAGGATCTGCGATACGCATTCCCGATGGCGAGGAAATTGAAGCGGGCGCCGTGCTGGCTAGCTGGGACCCGTATAATATTCCAAATCTTTCTGAAAAGGCGGGAACGGTCCGCTTCCGCGACATGATCCGTGGCGTTACCATCAAGAAGGAGCTGGACGAAAGCTCGGGACGTATCGCTACAGTGGTTATAGAGCACAAGGAAGACCTCAATCCGTCTGTTGAAATTTGCGATGACTCAGGCAAGGCTTTGGCTGTGTACAGTATTCCGACGGGAGCGCAGGTGGCCGTGGCCGAGGGTGACGTTATTGCCCAGGGCGCCCTGTTAGCGAAAACGCCTCGTCAGGCATCCAAGACGAAGGATATCACCGGTGGTTTGCCCAGAGTTGCTGAGCTTTTTGAAGCCCGGCGCCCGAAGGAAGCTGCCGAGATGGCCCGTCTGGATGGAGTTGTGTCCTTCGGTGGTACGGTTCGTTCGAAGCGTAAGCTCATTGTTACCAATGAAGAAACGGACACTTACGAAGAGCATCTCATCCCACACGCTAAACAAATCATCGTTCAGGAAGGCGATGTCGTTCACAAAGGTCAACATTTGACCGAAGGATCGGCAGATCCTCACGAGATCCTGGATATTCTAGGTCCAAGCGAATTGTACAACTTCCTGATCAATGAAGTTCAGGAGGTTTACAGACTTCAAGGGGTCACGATTAACGATAAGCATATCGAACTGATAATTCGACAAATGCTGCGCAAGGTTCGCATCACTGATCCGGGAGATACCGAATTCTTCTGGGGTGAGCAGGTTGAGCGTTCAACCTTCCTCCGCGAAAACAACCGAATCGTTGAGGCTGGTGGCAAACCAGCCGAGGCGGAGCCGGTCCTCTTGGGAATTACGAAGGCCTCGATCGAAACGGAAAGTTTCATCTCCGCGGCTTCGTTCCAGGAAACGACCCGAGTTCTTACCGATGCTTCGACGTTGAGCAAGGTGGACACCCTTCACGGATTCAAGGAGAACGTGATCATGGGTCACCTGATTCCTGCTGGAACGGGCTTACCGCAGTATCGTGATCTGCGTATCACGCTACCATTTGGTAGTGAGCTCGGCGAGTCGGAAGAGGAAGAGGTTGAGGGAGAGATCATGCCCAGCACCGAAGTCGGATAACTTCAGCTACTTTTATATAGATGTTCACTTTTCAAGCCGCGGCCTAAGGTCGCGGCTTTTTTGTTCTAGCTAACTATTTCTGCTGGAAGAGAAGGTTTTCTGGAACGTGATGCAGGATTCGATCGGCCACTGTCGCGGTTAGATCCTTGTCTAGATCTTCCGGGTAGCGAACGAGCCCATTCGAAAGTTCGAGATTCCCCATGAATAGCGGTTCTTCCGGATAGAGGCTTTTCATATTATTGAAAATCGCCTTAGGGGATCGAAAAACGCCTATTGTAGCGGAATGGATAGCAGATAGCGGTATCCGCTCCAAGGTCTCGTCGATAAATGCCCGATAGACTTGTTGGCAATTATCAAAATAGATCAATGGATCGAAGCGGAGCCCTATTTTCCAGCCGGCTGAAGCGAGCTTGGCGATTGCTCGCAGACGAGCCGACAGAGTGGGGGCTTTGAACTCAAGAGATTTGGCGATCGAATCAGGACTCAATGTGAATGCGACAACGACGTTTTCGAGAGCCTCTCTTTGTAGAAGAGGAGAGACATTTACGCTTTTCGTTCGCAGTTCCAAGGTGGCGTTAGGCAGATTCTGGAAAAGGTCGAGGAAATGATTGGCGAAGCCTGTGAGGCTTTCGAGGGCAAGGCTATCGCAGTCGTATCCGCTGAAGAAGATGCACTGCTCATTGGGATGGGAATTGGCGACTTCTCGGATGTCGGAAACGAAATCTTCGTAGTTTACGAATAAGACGAAGTTGGAAGACCGGTACATGCCCTGTAAAAAACAGTAGCGGCAATCGTACAGGCAATTTAGCATATGGGAGAAATAGTAGTGCCGGTCTGCTCCGAGTCCGTATTCAGCGGGAGTGGGAAGGACCTTCTCCCCTCGCTTTTCCGCGAGAATGAGCGCTGGGTTTGACTTTTGGACACGGAAGTTCTGGCGTTTCGGATTGAATACTTCTCCGTATCGCGAGCAACAAATAGCCTCCGCGTGTGGGTACCGCTTTAGCAGATCGATCGTTCGAGGATGATCATGAATAGCGTCCTCTACGTAGATTCGTTCAAACATTCCTATTCGGCC